>Ga0102938_10001760_pt1 | contig 16359 bp, 17 predicted proteins | sample SalPonR2_B_D2_MG_FD_84516 | JGI IMG/M metagenome (GOLD analysis project Ga0102938, IMG submission 84516) | Salt pond soil microbial communities from South San Francisco under conditions of wetland restoration - Salt Pond MetaG R2_B_D2_MG | ecosystem: Environmental > Aquatic > Marine >...
CGACGACACCGGTGACGAGAACGCCGCGCCGGCCGCCGGCGGGGAGTTGCCGCTGCTGGTGTTGACCGACATCTCCGATCCACCCACCGGGGCCGTGCAGGTGGCCACCGATCCCTCGGGTGACGACAGCAGTGCCGTCGAGTCGCCCGGTACCACTCGCACCGCGGAGATGCCTGCAACCGTGGCGGCCGCTGCTGCAGCCTCGGCCGCCGGCTCGACGGACGCCGAGCCGATGTCGGTCGCCCCCGTCGACCCGATGCCCTCGGGCACCCTCTACGACGAGGAGGAGCCGCGTCGTCCGTGGGGGAAGTACGTGGCGTTCGGCTTGATCGCGTTGATCGGCATCAGCTTGCTCAGCTACGCCGGTTTTCTCCTGTTGCGCACGAAGTCCTTCGAGGTGCCGGACCTCACCGGCGTCGACGAGGCGGTCGCTCGCAACGAAATCGCCGGCAACGGCTGGGTGATCGAGACCGAGCGTGAACGCAGCGACGAGGTCCCGGAGATCGACCATGTCGTGCGCACCGTTCCCGGCGCCGGCGAGATGCTCGACGAGGGGGCGACCTTCCTGATCGTCGTCAGCGACGGCTTCGAACTGCGCACCCTGCCCGATCTGACCGGGCTGGAGCTGACCGAGGCGGTGCAGATGCTGACCGAGCTCCGCCTCGTGCCGATCGAGGCGCCGGCGGAGTTCTCCGAAGAGGTGCCCGCCGGCGAGGTGATCCGCTGGCAGGTCGAGGGCGATGCGGCCCTGACCGCCGGTGCGCAGGTCCTCCCCGACACCTCCGTCGTGATCACCGCGTCGCTCGGTCCCGAGCCCCGGCCCGCCCCGGACCTGTCCAACCTGACCGCTGCCGAAGCGACAGCGGCGCTCGACGCGCTGCAACTGGAGACGGCGCAGGGCGACGAGGTCTTCAGCGACGACGTCGAGGCCGGACGGGTGGTGTCCCAGGCACCGCCGGTCGGCACCCCGGTCGAACGCGGGGGAACGGTCACGTTCCAGCTGTCGAAGGGCCCCGACCTGGTGGCGTTCCCGGATCTCGCCGGCCTGTCGTATCCGGCCGCCGAGGCAGCACTCCTCGAGGCCGGATACGTCGTCGACGGCCTGCTCGGCACGACCGAGGGCACGTTCGTGTCCGCCTCGATCGACGGTGACGAGGTCCAGCCCGGCGCGATGTTCCCTCGGGGCACCGGCGTCGATCTCATCTTCCTGTAGCCGACTCCACGAGCGACCCGGTCCGCTGGTCGATCCGGCCGGGGAATCGACTGGCAGGAGGTCGGATCGCTACGGTTCCGTGACCGTGGCCGGCACCCGCCGGTCCAGAGTCGACAAGGAGCCTCCATGACCTCACTCGACGGGCGAGTTGCGATCATCACCGGTGCCGGACGCGGGATCGGTCGGGAGCACGCGCTGTTGTTCGCCGAGGAGGGAGCACGGGTCGTGATCAACGACCTCGGGGGCGCCAACGACGGTGAGGGGAGCGACGACACACCTGCCGAAGAGGTCGCTGCCGAGATCCGGGCCCGCGGTGGCGAGGCGATCGCCAACGCCGACGACGTGTGCAACTGGGAAGGCTCGCAGCGCCTGGTCAACACGGCGATCGCCGAATTCGGCGATCTCGACATCGTCGTCAACAACGCCGGCATCCTGCGCGATCGGGTGATCGTCAACATGACCGAGGCCGAGTGGGACTCGGTCGTGGCCGTGCACCTGAAGGGCCACTTCGCGACCACTCGTTGGGCCGCCGCCTACTGGCGCGAGGAGCACAAGGCCGGGCGCGGCAAGCGCCGCAACCTCGTGCACACCTCGAGCACGTCGGGGTTGTTCTCCAATCCCGGTCAGGCGAACTACGGCGCTGCGAAGTCCGGCATCGCCACCTTCAGCCAGATCGCAGCGAAGGAGCTCGCCCGTTACGACGTGCAGAGCAACTGCATCGCCCCGGGTGCTCGGACGCGCCTGACGCTGGCGACGCCCGGTCTCGAGGAGATCATGTCGCCGAAGGACGGGGTCTTCGACGAGTGGGACCCTGCGAACGTCTCACCGCTGGTGGCCTACCTCAGCAGCACGGCATGTCGGTTCACCGGTGAGACGTTCTTCGCACAGGGTGGCGTCGTCAAGCGGGTGCGCTCGTGGGAAATGGGCGACACCGTCGAGCAACCCGCGAAGTGGAGCGTCGACGATCTCGCCGCAGCGCTCGCCCCCCTCGCCGACTGACCCGCATGTAACGATTGGTGTCAGACACCAATCGTTACAGCACGGCGGTGGCGGTCGGGGTGTCCCTGGCCGCCGGTAGCGTGGCTGGGTGGACGTACGCATCGGAGTGACCCAGGCCCCCCGCGAGATCAACATCGAACTCGCCGACGACGCTGACCGCGACGACCTCAAGTCACGCATCGAGGCGGCTCTCGCCGGAGCCAGCGACGTGCTGTGGATCGTCGACAAGCGCGGCAAGGACGTCGGGGTGCCCTCCGCCAAGATCGCCTACGTCGAGCTCGGCTCGGCCGACGGCGATCGCCGCATCGGTTTCGGAGGCTGACACTGGCCCCCGCCGGTCGACCGGGTCTCCTCGACCTCGACCTGCTCTGGGTCACCGGCAAGGGCGGCGTCGGCAAGACCACGGTCGCTGCGGCGATCGCCGACGTGGCCGCGCGCCACGGGCGCCGCACGCTGGTCTGCGAGATGGACGCCAAGGGCGCCCTCGCGAACGCCTTCGACGTCGGTGAGCTGACGTTCGACGCCACCGAGGTGGCCCCGAACCTGCACGCGATGGCGATGAACACCGAGGATTCGCTGCGCGAGTACCTGCGGCTGTTCGTGCGGATCCCGCTGCTCGGACGGATCGGCCCGCTCGCGTCGACGTTCGACTTCGTGGCCGACGCCGCGCCCGGCGTCAAGGAGATCCTCGGCGTCGGCAAGCTCTGCTGGGAAGTGCGTGAACGCAGCTACGACCTGATCGTCGTCGACGCCGAGGCGAGCGGCCACATCGTGAGCCAGATCGGTGCACCGCGCGTGATCTCCGAACTGGTCCAAGTGGGTCTGGTCCGCGATCAGACCCAGTGGATGCTCGACATCCTCGACGACCCGACGCGCACCGGCGTCGCCGTGGTGACCACACCGGAGGAGATGCCGGTGACAGAGACGATCGAACTGCTCGCCCGGCTGCGCAGCGAGACCGGCGCCCACGCTTCAGCAGTGATCGCGAACCGGGTGCTGCCGGCGATCTTCAACCGGCGCGAGCAGACGATCGCCGACAGCCTCGACGAGGCGCTGCCCGTCCTCGTCGATGCAGTCGGACCGGGCGCTGCCACCGTGCTCGACGCCGCACGACTCACCGAGTCGCGCCGTTCCACGGGGGCGACGCACCTCGATCGGCTGCGCAGCTGGATCGCGGCGACCGACAAGGTGGCAGACGATCTGCCGATCATCACCGTGCCGGAGTTGTTCGCTCGTGCATCGGGCCCCCGCGTGGTGTCGCTCGTCGCCGACGCGCTCACCGACGAACTCGACCCGGACGACCTCGACGGGCAGGTGCCGTGAGCGACCTCGACAACCTCCTCGCGAGCCGCGAGATGATCCTGGTGGCCGGCTCCGGTGGCGTCGGCAAGACCACGATCGCAGCGGCGCTCGGCATCGCAGCAGCAGCTCGCCAGAAGGGTCGTGTGCTCGTGCTCACCGTCGACCCGGCCCGTCGTCTGGCGACCGCGCTCGGCCTCGACGAGTTCGGCAACGCCCCCACACGGATCGACCCCTCGGCGTTCACCGACGCCGGGGTGAAGGTGCGCGGCGAGGTGTGGGTGGCCATGCTCGACACCAAGGCCGGGTGGGACGAGCTGATCACCCGGCACGCCCCCGACGCAGAGATCCGCGACGCCGTGCTCGCCAACCCCCTGTACGAGAACATCACCAGCCGGTTCGTGCACAGCCACGAGTACCTGGCGATGGAGCAGTTGCACGACCTCCACGCCCGCGGCGACTTCGACCTGGTCATCGTCGACACGCCGCCGTCGCGCAACGCGCTGTCGATTCTCGACGCGCCGAGCCGTATGGTCGAGTTCTTCGGCAGCCGCCTGTTGCGCTGGTTGACCGTGCCGTACCGGTCGCGCCTGTTCACGATGGCCTCCAAGCCGTTCTACCAGGTGGCCGACCGTGTGCTCGGCTCGCGGTTCCTGCAGGACATCGCCGACTTCTTCGTGTTGTTCCAGGCGATGGAGAGCGGGTTCGTGCGGCGCGCCCGCGAGGTCGAGGCGCTGCTGATCGACCCTCGTACCGCCTTCGTCGTGGTCACCACCCTCGAGACCGCGCCGAGCCACGAGGCCCGCTTCCTCGCACGATCGCTCCTGGAACGCCAGATGGGTCTCGGCGCCATCATCGCCAACCGAGTCCTGCCGCAGGCACTCGCCGAGACCGAGGCGGCCGACAGCGCAGCGGCGCTGCTCGACCAGGCGCCCGGTCCACTGGCTGCAACCGTCGCCGATCGGCTCGACGCGCCGGTGAAGCAGGTGCGGTCGGTCCTGACCCAGATCGCCACCCAGTTCGACGACGTGGCGCTGGTGGCAGCGCGCGAGTCCGATCGTCGCCTGGAGCTTGCCGCCCTGGCGCCGACGATGGTGTCGGTGCCCTGGCTCGAAGGCGACATCCACGACCTCGCCGGCCTCGGACAGTTGGCCGGTCACCTGCGCGAGGCGTGATCATCAGGCAGACTCAACGGTGATGACCTCTCTCGCCGAACTGGCCCGCGAGCACACAGCGCTCGAACGCGACGACATCGAACACCTCCATCGGCTGACGGCCGAGTGGGCGTTCCTCGCCGACCTCTGTTTCGCCGATCTGTTGTTGTACGTGCGCTCCGGCGCCGGCAAGTGGTTGATCGTCGATCAGGTCCGACCCGCGACGAATCAGACCGTGTACGTCACCGATTACGTCGGCACGTGGGCCGACGGCGACGAGGCCGAACTGATCGAGCAGGCAGCCCGGGGGGGCCAGCGCATCGAGGGAGCGATCGAGGTCGACGGAGGCAGCGACGAGGCCAACAACGGGCGCATGCTGGCCATCCCGGTACGTCGTGGCGACCGCGTGGTCGCCGTGCTCTCGAAGGAATGGAAGGTCCGCGCCGGTCGCCCGCTCGGTGAGCTCGAACGCAACTACTCCTACATCTTCGAGGAGTTCGTGCAGATGATCGAAGCCGGCTCCTTCCCGTTCGAGGGGCGCGTCGCCGATTCGAGCGCGGCTCCCCGAGTCGGTGACGGCGTGCTCACGCTCGACTCGAGCGGCACGGTCACCTACGTGTCACCGAACGCGAACTCGGCGCTGCACCGGGTGGGGATCCAGGCGAACCCCGTGGGTATGCGACTGGCCGAGCTCGGCTTCCACGACGGCCCGGTGCGTCAGGCATTCGAACGCTTCGAGCCCGTCGTCGAAGAGTTCGAACAGGGCGCCGACGTCACCCTGCTGTGTCGGTGCGTACCGATCGTGGCCGCGAGCAACACCGGTCGCGACATCGCCGGGGGGTTGCTGCTGGTGCGCGACGTCACCGAGTTGCGCAAGCGTGACCGACTGCTGTTGAGCAAGGACGCCACCATCCGCGAGATCCACCATCGCGTGAAGAACAACCTGCAGACGATCTCGTCGCTGCTGCGTCTCCAGGCTCGTCGGCTGACCAATCCCGAGGCGATGGCGGCCGTGCAGGAGTCGGTCAGACGGATCCGGACGATCGCCCTCGTGCACGAGTCGCTCTCGCGCGAGCCGGGAGAGGACATTGCGTTCATCGAGATCGTGCGTCCGTTGCTCCGGCTCGCCGAAGAGGGCCTGCAGTCACCTGACCGGCCTGTGCGGTTCACGGTGAGCGGCGACGGCGGTCGCATCCCGGCCAACACCGCCACCCCGTTGTCGGTGGTGCTGACGGAGCTCCTGCAGAACGCCGTCGATCACGGGTTCCCGGAGGGAAGCGAGGGTGGATCGGTCCAGGTCGGCCTCGCTCAACGCGACCGTACGCTCACGGTGCGGGTGGTCGACAACGGTCGCGGCGTCGACCCGTCGTTCGACATCGACGACGCCAGGGGCCTCGGATTGTCGATCGTGCGCACGCTGGTGACCACCGAACTCAACGGCACGATCGGCATCCGGCCGGCCACGAGCGAGGATCTGGCCGGCGCCGGGCTGGTCGACCGATCCGAGGGCGACCACGGCACGGTCATCGAGCTGCGCGTGCCGACCGTCGACTGAGGCCGAAGCGGTCGGCGAACCGGTCGAGGGTCGTCAGCTGGCGCGGGCAGCGCGAGCGGCGGCCACCCTGCGGCGGCGGATGACCCGGCGTTCTTCTTCGGTGAGGCCGCCCCAGATGCCGGAGTCCTGGTTGGTCTCGAGCGCGAAGTCGAGGCACTGCTCGGACACGGTGCACTCGCCACACACTTCCTTGGCCCGATCGATCTGGACCAGCGCGTGTCCTGTGGTGCCGACCGGGAAGAAGAGCTCCGGATCGGTGTCGCGGCAGATGGCGTCGTCACGCCACTCGTAGTCTGCGGCTCCAAGGGTGAGGCTGGACGCAAGGATCGACACGTTGGTGCTCCTCGAAGGTGTCTGAGGCGGGTGTTCCGCTGGGGGATGAGGGCATCGCTGCGGAGCGATGGGCCGTTCGGCCGGGACGAACTGTAGGCGTGTCGCTCTGTCGCCGCAAGGGTCCATTCGTCCTTTGTTCGTTCTTGTTGCGTGGCGGCCTCGACTCGCTCGGCCATGATGGGCCCATGCTCGTGCTCGCCCACCGCGGGGCCTCGGCCGCTGCTCCGGAGAACACCCCCGAGTCGTTCGAACTCGCCGACCGGATGGGTGCCGACGGTGTCGAACTCGATGTGCGCCGCGTGGCGGACGGTCGCCTGCTCGTCGCTCATGATCCGCTGCCGGACTCGCTCGACGAGGTCGACGCCATGGGGTTGGCGACGTTGGCGGAGGCGCTCGACGCATGTGGCGACCGGATGCTCGTGAACGTCGAGATCAAGAACTGGAAGGCCGATGCCGGTTATGACCCGAACATGTCGATGGTCGCGCCGATCATCGCCGAACTGCGTGGCCGCGGGGAGCGGGCACGGAGGCGCTGGCTGATCTCGTCGTTCTCGTGGAGCACGGTGGCCGCATGCCGCGAGGCGGCGCCGGACATCGCCACGGCCTGCCTCACGGCCGGGCCGGTCGAGGTGGCCACGATCGAACGGCTCGCCGCAGCCGGTCATCGCGCGCTGCACCCCTGGGAACCACAGGTCGACGAGAGGCTGGTGGCCGCGTGCCATCGCAGCGGGCTCGCGGTGAACGCCTGGACCTGCAACGACCCCGCTCGGATCGTCGAACTCGCCGACCTCGGGGTGGACGGTGTCTGCACCGACGTCCCCGACCTGGCGCTCGACACCCTCGGACGCCGGGGTCCGTCGCATCGACCTGGTCGTGCGAATCCGGCACCGGCCTGGCCCGACCTCGCAGTGTGATCCTCAGCTCGGGAACACGAGCTGCACCGCCTCGGGCACGTGGGTGAACTCGAGTCGTCTGGTGTCGCCGAGTGCATCGCCGTCGACCTGATAGGGGAACGCCGTGTCGTGCTCGATCACCAGGTGCTCCACGTCGACGCGGATGTCGAGATGATCTGCGGGCTTCACACCCCCGCCGCGCAGCGCGCCGGCGAGCGACGTGAGGATCGCCGGGGCGTTCATCGTGGTGAACGTGATGGCGACGAGTCCGCGGTCGAGTGTGGCCGCCGGCGACAGGTCGAGCGGTCGGTTGCCGAGGTAGGTGTACGGGTTGGTGTTGAGCACGATCGTGAAGAACCCGTCGTCGACGTCGGGCCCGCCGTCACCGTGCAACCGGAAGTGGGGTGTGCGGTGGTCGTATCCGGTCAGCCAGGTCGACAGCCCCGCCCAGATGAACAACGGGTGGCCGAGCCAGCGCTTCAGCGAGCCGCGGCGTTCGACCCGTTCGACGACCGCTGCGTCGAAGCCCACGCCCGTGTGGAAGCAGAAGTAACGGCCGTTGACCTGCCCGAGCCCGATCGGCCGGAGATCGGCGGCGTCGATGCCGTCGGCGAGGTGATCGGCGGCCTCGACCGGATCGTTCGGCAGGCCGAGCGTGCGGGCGAACACGTTGGTCGAGCCGCCCGGAAGCACCCCGAGTGCCGTGTCGGTGCCGGCGATTCCGGTGGCCACCTCGTTGAGGGTCCCGTCACCGCCGAACCCGATCACCACGTCGACCCCTCGTCGAGCAGCGTCGTGGGCGAAACGGGTGGCGTGGCCGCGGCGGTTCGTCTCGACAATCTCGACGTCGTGGCCGCGGCTGAGACGGCGATGCACGATCACCGTGTTGCGCGCCGTCACCGACGATGCAAAGGAGTTGACCACCAGCAGGATCCGCAAGTGGACGACGGTAGCAATGCCCGGCGACGACTCGGCCACGACGAGTTGGGGCGCAGGGTTTGGGCGCAAGTTGACGCACCGGTAACTTGGGCTTTCTTATGAACGTCATCGTCTGTGTGAAACAGATCCCCGACCCGGCGTTGCCCGGCGAGCTGGATCCCTCCACCAACACGCTGAAGCGTGATGGCAAGCTCATCCTCGACGAGTCCGACAGCTACGGCGTCGAAATGGCTCTCCAGCTCGTCACGGCGGCCGGCGGCGGCGAGGTGTTCCTCGTCTCGATGGCCCCGAACGGCGAGACCTCCGGCCTGCGCACCGCGCTCGCCATGGGTGCGGCCAAAGCCGTGCTCGTGAGCGACCCGTCGCTCGCCGGGGCCGATGCGCTCACCACGGCCAAGGTGCTCGCCGGCGCCACCAAGCAGCTCGGTGACGCCGACCTGATCATCGCCGGCACCGAGTCGTCCGACGGCTACACGGGCACGGTGCCAGAGCAGCTCGCCGAGGTGCTCGGTCTCCCGTCGGTCACGTTCGCCAAGAGCATCGAGATCGCCGACGGCACCCTCAAGGTCGACCGTCAGACCGAGTCCGGCTACGACGAGGTGACCTGCTCGCTGCCCGCCGTGGTCTCGGTGACCGCCGGCGTGGTCGAGCCCCGCTACCCGAGCTTCAAGGGCATCATGGCCGCGAAGTCGAAGCCCGTCGAGACCGTCACCGCTGCCGACCTCGGCATCGAGTCGGTGTCGTGGGCGCAGCAGATCACCTCCGTCGAAGATGCCCCCGAGCGTGAAGCCGGCGAAGTCATCGAAGACGACGGCGAAACGTTCAACAAGATCGTCGAGTACCTCGACAACCTGAAAGTCATCTGAGGAGACAACGATGGGTATCGACAACATCTGGGTGTTCGCGCAGGCCGCCGACGGTGTCCCGACCACCGGCACACTGGAACTGCTCACCAAGGCCCGCAGCCTCGGCGGCAACGTCTCGGCGTTCATCGCCGGTGATGGCGCCGGCGCCGCTGCGGCGCTCGGCGACCACGGCGCTGCCAAGGTCTACGCGACCGGTGACCTCGCCGGTGCTCTGCCCGGCGTGGCCGTGGCGGCGGCGATGCGGGCCGTGATCGACGGAGGCGACAGCCCTGATCTGATCATGTTCCCGCAGAGCTACGAGGGCCGCGACGTGATGTCGCGGCTGTCGGTCAAGCTCGACCGCACCGTGCTCACCAACTCCACCTCGATCACCGTCGACGGCGACTCGGTCACCGTGCAGACACCGATCTTCGGTGGCACCAAGCTGGTCAACTCCACGTTCACCGGCGAACGTCCGTTCCTCGCGTCGTTCCGTCCGAAGAGCTTCGTCGCCGAGGGCGGCGCCGGTGGCGCCGGTGAGGTCGTTGCGGCCCCGGTCCCCGATGTCGGTGCTGCCGGTGGAGCGAAGGTGACTGCGGTCCACGTCGAGGAGACCTCCGGTCCGAAGCTCGACGAAGCGGCCGTCGTGGTCGCTGGAGGCCGCGGCCTCGGCGAGGCGGAGAAGTTCGACATGGTCGAGTCGCTCGCCAAGACACTCAAGGGTGCGCCCGGAGCGTCGCGTGCGATCGTCGACGCCGGTTGGGTGCCCTACAGCTACCAGGTCGGCCAGACCGGCAAGGTCGTCAAGCCGACCGTGTACATCGCAGCAGGCATCTCCGGCGCCACCCAGCACATGGTGGGCATGAAGGGCGCGAAGAACATCATCGCGATCAACAAGGACAAGGAGGCGCCGATCTTCGGTGTCGCCGACCTCGGCATCGTCGGTGACGTCCACAAGGTGCTCCCGCAGCTCATCGCGGCACTTGAAGCACGCGGCTGAGCCGGGTCTTCCCCGAAAAATGACGGCCGTGTTGCGCTCAGCGCAACACGGCCGTGCCATTTCCGGGGTGACGACGATGCACACGTCCGAAATGGCGCGGTGATGTTGCGCTGAGCGCAACGCCAGCGCGATTTTTCGGTGTCAGCTGGCGTCGCGAGCGAGGATCGCCCACGCGACCAGTTCGGCGGGATCCTCGACGGCGAGCTGGAGATTCCATCCCATCACGGGCTCGTGGGCGTCCCAGCGATACCAGCGCAACTCGCCCGCGAGCGCACCGAGCTCGCCGGGTGACACCGGCCAGTCGTCGATCAGGTCGCCGAGTGCTGCCAGGGTCCACCATGCCCCGAACCGCCCGGATGCCGCTCCCCGACGGCGGCCGTGGGCGCCGCCACTCGCCGCAGCCCAGGCGAGCCACGCGAGCGCCGTTGCCGGCGCGAGTTCGGCCGCCCGGGCGCGACGCAGCCCCAGTGCGCCGAGCGCCTCAGCGATGCCGCCCTCCACACACACCACGTCGGCGTGGCCGTTCGATCCGGTGAGCCACGGCTCGACGAGCTGGCGCACCGCAAGGTCGACGTCGTCGTCGAGGATGTCGCCCGGTACGGGCGCAACGTCGACCCAGTCGTCGGGGAGGTCCGGCATCGGGAACTCGGCACCGGCATCGGTGTAGGTTGCGAGCGGGTAGTCCGGCTCCCAGTCCTGGAGGGCGAGTGGCAGGTCGAGCACCGGCGGGAGATCGGGAGCCGTGACGCGCTCGCCGCGCAGCACCCGCTCGTGGGCGACGAACGATGCTCGCGGGCCGAGGTCGAGCAGTGGCTGCAACTCCGCCCAGGTGTGATGTTGGGCGGCGACCTCGGTGAGCGGGCCGATCGTGAACCGACCCGAGAGTCCATCGGACTCGTCGAGCACCGCAGCCACGTACTCGGGGGTCGCGAGCAGAGCGAGGCGGTACTCGGCGAGCGTGGCCGCGGGCCAGAGCTGCCGGCCGGTGTCGACGGCACGACGAGCTCGGTCACGAACCCGCAGCAGACCCGCCCAGTCGCGTTCACTGCAGCGGTCGTCGATGATGCGCACCAGGCCGTCGAGGTCGGCGCGATGGACCAGTTCGTCGAGTTGATCGTCCGACGCAGTTCGCGCTGCGTCGAGTTCGTCGGTCACGGTCAGACCAACGGCCAGGGATAGCGGCGGCCCGAGGGATCGGTGGGGAATCGTCGGTGCGTGACGCACCAGCCGGCCCGGCGCTGGAGTGCCTCGACCTCCTCGTCGGCCAGCAGCGTCGCGATCCCGAGCGGGACCCGCTCGCACAGGGCGCCGACACGTTCGAGCCATGAGTCAGGGATCTCTTCGTCGCCGAACTCCCAGATCACGGTGCGCAGCTTTGGCTCGGCGGCGAAACACAGACCGTTGTCGATGCCCCACACCGTTGCGGGCTGGTCGTTGCGTTCGGGGATGAGCAGAACGTGGCCGCTCTTGCGGTCGGTGTTGTTGGCGAGTACGTCGAGCAGCGCCATCGCCCGCAACCGGTCGTGCAGGTCGGGGTGTGTCTCGTGAATGGTGAAGTAGTGCTGGCTGTGATCGGCGACGACGAACCACTGCAGGGAGCCCTCCCCGAGCGGACCGTCGCGCAATACGGTCGGCGGGATCACGTCGAGGCCGAGGTGCTCGCTCAGCAGGTACGTGGCGACCTCTCGGCGGTGCAGGCCGGGCTCGAAGTCCCACAGCGGCCGTTCGCCGCGCGTGGGCTTGTAGATCGCCGGGTGCGATCGTCCGTCGGCCACGACGTGGACGAGGAACGTGGCGTTGCTGCTGTAGGGCATACGACCCTCGATTTCGATCTCGCCGCGCAGCAGGTGCCGAATCGGTTCGTCGACGGTGTCGACGCGGAGTTCGACGCCCCGCTCGTCATCGGATCCCTCGTCATCGGGCTCGTCGTCGAACCCGTCGTCGTCGAACCCGTCGTCGTCGAACCCGTCGCTGTCGACGTCTTCGTCGAAGTCGTTCTCGAAGTCGTTGAGCGACGGGTCGGACACGTCAGTTCATCCGGGGGCAGTCGTGTCCGTCGGGGTCCATCGGGAACGCGCACCACTGGCACGGCGGTCGACCCGCTTCGACCACCCCGTCGGCATGGTCGCAGAACGCTGCGGCCTGACCGCGGCTGAGATAGAGCCGAACGTGGCCGCGATCGTCGTCGAGCGGCTCACCTTCCTCGTCGACGTCACCGACCTCTTCGAGTTGGATCAGCACCCGGTCGGTCGAACGGTCGTAGCCCAGGCCGATCGGGCCGAGTACGAACACGGGATCGGTCGGTTCGCGGAGTTCGAGCGCACCGCTCATCGGACGGTCCTCCGCCGGCGGGAGATCCGCGAGCACGCGACGCAGGTACTGCACGATGGCCGCGGTCTGCTGCTTCTCGCACTTCACCGTGACCCGTTGCCCGTCGGCTCGCGCCTGCAGGAGGAAGGTGCGGTCTCCGGGTCGGCCCACCGTGCCGACCGTGAAGGCCGAGACCTCGTCGAATTCGTAGAACACACTCACGACGCGACCCTGCTCACGACGGCTGCAGATCGGTCAGTGGTCGCCCGGTCGAGTTGACCGCCAACACGACGGGGCCGCCCGGGCCCCAGCCGATGGCGGTCACCGACGCCGGGCTGATCACGATGCGCTGGAACAGATCGATGTGGGTGCCCATCGCGTGGGCGACCGCAGCTTTGATCGTGTCCGCGTGCGAAACGCACACGATCGTGCCACCCGGGTGCTCGGCGCGAAGGCGGTCGAGGGCCGACACCATGCGGGTCTGCATCTCGGTGAAGCTCTCGCCGTCGGGGAACCGGAACGTCGACGGGGCGCGCTGCACGGTCTGCCACTCGGGCAGCTTCATCAGCTTCTTCAGTTCGGCTCCGGTCCAGTCACCGAAGTCGCACTCGAACAAGCCACGGTCGATCTTCGTCTTCAGGCCATGGGCCTCGGCGATCGGCGCCGCGGTCTCCTTCGCCCGCTCGAGCGGGGAGGAGTAGACGGCGTCGACCCGCTTCAGTTCGCCGATGCGCTCGGCCGCGATGTCGGCCTGACGGCGGCCCTCGTCGGCGAGGTGCAGGCCCTTGGCCCGACCGGGCAGGACCTTGCCGGTGGTGGGCGTCTGGCCGTGCCTGACGAGCAACACGGTGGTGAACGGTGGTGGGGGAGACTTCTTCGCTGTGGCCATGGAGTACGTCCAACCTACTGTCGAGGGCTGTGACTCCGCTCGCCAGGCTCGAACGCGACGTGATCGGCTGCCGTACCTGCCCGCGCCTGGTTGCCTGGCGCGAGCAGGTCGCCGTCGAGAAGCGCGCCGCCTATCGCGACGAGGACTACTGGGGCCGACCGATCCCCGGCTTCGGAGATCCCGCCGCCCGGATCGTCGTGCTGGGCCTGGCGCCTGCTGCTCACGGCGCCAACCGGACCGGTCGCGTGTTCACCGGTGATCGCAGCGGTGACTGGTTGTTCCGTGCGATGCACCGTGCCGGACTCGCCAACCAGCCCGAGTCGGTGTCCGCCGACGACGGCCTGGAGCTCGCCGACGCCTGGGTGACCGCAGCGGTCAAGTGTGCTCCGCCCGCCAACAAGCCGACCCCCGACGAGCGTGACTCGTGCGCTGCGTTCCTCGAGCGCGAGTTCGCTGCGCTGTCGAACGTGATGGTGGTCGTGTGTCTCGGCCAATTCGGCTACCAGGCGGCATGTGCCCACTTCGGGATCCGCCCGCGGCCCAGGTTCGGTCACGGGGTCGAGGTGCCGATCGACGGCGGGCCCACCCTGATCTGTTCGTTCCACCCCAGCCAGCAGAACACGTTCACCAAGCGCCTCACCGAACCGATGCTCGACGCCGTGTTCACCCGAGCCGTGGCGCTCGCTGACCGATAGCCTCGGACTGCTGTGACGTCATCTCGCTCGATCACCCGGACCCTCGCCGTTGCGGCGGTCGCCGTGCTCGGGGTGTCGGCGTGCACCTCGGACCCCAGCCCGACACGGGTTGCAGAGGACCTGGTGAAGACCCAGACCCAGGACTTCCCCGAGATCCAGGAATGCATGCTGGGCGTGATCGAGGACTACGACCTCGACGACCTCGGCAACGACGCTGCGAGCGAGACACCCGACGTGCGCGACCCGGCGGTCGCCGAACTCGACCGGTTCGAAGCCGACCTGGTGGCCTGCGATCCCGAGGGCGTCACCCGCACCTCGACCCCCGACGAGTGATCAACACGTGACGTTCGGTGTCGACACCGAACGTCACATCGGTCAGTCGGACTTGACGGCCGCGTCCACCGGCGGAGCGGCCGCCTTCTTCTTCTTGGGCGGTGGCACACCGACCGCCGGGGCCGCGTCGGCCTCTTTCGGCCAGCGGCGGCGGGAGACGATCGACAGCAGTCGCAGGAGGCGCATCGCCGTCTCGTCGGTCTGAGCCGGCTTGGCCTCGATCGAGCCGTCGGCGATCATCCGCTCGATGACCTGCTCGCCGAGTTCGGTGCGCACGATCGTGAGCGTCCAGTCGTTGTCCTCGCCGATGCCGCCGGTCGACACGTCGGCGTGCTCGGCGGCGAAGTCGGGGCAGCTCTTGCAGCCCTCACGGGTCCAGGCGTGGCACTCCTTCAGGTCGACCTCGTGGTACGAGCCGTCCTTCATCCAGATCTGGAACACGCCCTTGATGTTCATCTTGGCCATGTCCTGCTTCTTCAGGCCGTACTTGGCCTCGAACAGCTCGGTGAAGATCGCGTCGTCGAACGTCTTCGAACACAGCAGGCCGATGTTGAACAGGAACGGCTTCGACACCTTGCCGGCCTTGCGGTCCCACATCGTCGGCGGCGACGACGTCTGACAGCCCATCCCGACGAGGGCGAGACGCTCGTAGCCCTTCTCCTTCGCCTCGGGGAGCGCCAGCGGGTTGGCACAGTAGGTGTACCGGCTGCCGGCGGTGGCGAGGATCTCGTCCTTGGTGGCGACCACGGCGGGTTTCGCCTTCCAGGCATCGTCGTCCTCGACGCCCGACACCAGCGCGGCGTCGATGTAGTCGTTGTCGCGCAGCCAGATCAGCATCGCCGACACGAGGCCACCGTCCTGGCCCATCTCGTGCACCATCTTGTCGCTGGCGCGGGTGAGGTACAGCTGGCGCCAGATGCCGGCCATCTCGTCGGGCTCGCGTACCCGGCCGAACAGGTGCATGTCGGCCGACGGCTCCCACGCCCGGAAGCGGGGGCACGCGCGGGTGCACGTGGTGCAGCCGCCCCCTTCGCCGAATCCGTGGACGCAGTTGTCGAGTCCGAGTTCTTCTTCGAGGTGGAACGGGATGTACTTGCCCTCTTCGTGCTCGTAGCCGATCACGTCGTGGGGACAAGTGACCACGCACCCTGCGCAGCCGGTGCACAGCCCGGTGGTGATCACCTCGGCGTACAGCTCCTTCCACTGCGCCGTCCATCTCCCGGCCGTGGCGGGGGTGGTGGGGGAAGCGTCGGACTCGACCGTCGTCATGGCCACAACTTAGAACAGCGGATCGGACCGCCGATCATCCACCTGCCGTTTCCGGGAGGTTGCGCTGATTGCGGCGCCGTGGACCACGCCACACAGCGTGCCCGTGCCCCGAGCGTGGTCGCGCCGGCGCCGATCCGAGGAACCAGCATTCCCTCGAACTGCGACGGGGCGATGTCCTGCTCTGTGGACGACGATGCGCCGCGCGTGGTGTACGAACTCATCGACGACGGCATCAGCCTGCGCAGCGTGCTCGAGGTGATGATGCGTCGGGAAGAGCCCCACCTCCGGCCCGAACCAGGTCTGCGGTGCTGGGCCGAACGCGACGGTCCCCGAGCCTGACCCCTCTGAGGACGCAAAGGGTGGCTCGGGGACCGACGGGCGGAACGCAACGATGCGCCCCGATCGGGTGGGTCGGCGGATGACCTAGATGGCGTCGCCGCCCTCTTCACCGGTGCGGATGCGCACGAGGCGGTCCACGTCGGTGACCCAGATCTTGCCGTCACCGATCTTGCCGGTGGCGGCCGCCGACACGATCGTGTCGACGACGGTGTCCACCGTCTCGGCGGCAACGACCACGCTGAGGCTCACCTTCGGCACGAAGTCGATCTTGTACTCCGCTCCTCGGTAGGTCTC
>Ga0102938_10001763_pt1 | contig 16346 bp, 19 predicted proteins | sample SalPonR2_B_D2_MG_FD_84516 | JGI IMG/M metagenome (GOLD analysis project Ga0102938, IMG submission 84516) | Salt pond soil microbial communities from South San Francisco under conditions of wetland restoration - Salt Pond MetaG R2_B_D2_MG | ecosystem: Environmental > Aquatic > Marine >...
AAGGTACAATACATCCCTGATGAAGCACGCCTGAAAGAAATAACAGGCAGCATCGCATCAGCTCTTAATACTATGTAATTATCAAAAATAATTGCATTTTTCCCGGAATATTGTTATATTATGTAATGGTTACAATAATTTTATAGCAATAAATTTACAATAAATATAAAAGTGAAAGGCGATATGGAAGAATTAAAGAAATATTTGCAAAGCAATGACATCTCACCTTCTTATCACAGGATTAAGATACTGGAATTTCTGAGAAATAACAGGATACATCCAAATGTTGATGTGATTTATCGCGCACTTGAGGAAAGCATACCAACCCTGTCCAAAACCACTGTATATAATACATTAAACCTGTTTTCAGAAAAAGGTCTTGTAGCACATCTTTCAATTGAAGAAAACGAATCCAGGTACGATATTAACACCTCACCCCACGGTCATTTCAAGTGTACACGATGCGGTAAAATCTATGATGTGGAAGTTGGTAACGCCCTTGAAGAATTGCAGCAAATCGGTGACCACATCATTACAGAATACCAGATAAACATGAAGGGTATCTGTAATTCATGCAACACTTCTCTCAAAAAGAATTGAATATCTGCGAATAATGCATAATATTATTGACAGTGGCATATGTGCATGCCACCATTGTACATATTACATGTTTGTTATCGTTACATTTTATTGCAAAATATGGCTTGATTTTTACTCGATTCTGATAAATACTATTACAACAGGCGAAATACAGAGCGCAACTTTAACATTGACACACAGTACAAGTTGCTTCCAGGTTCGGAAGCTATATTCAATTGATGGAGTGCACCATGCAGTATGAGTTTCACGTATCGGACATGACCTGTAATCACTGTAAGATGAGAATAGAGAAAGCAATATCTTCTCTTAAAGATATAGAGTCTGTAAATATCAACCTCGATGAAAAGCTGGTCACCGTAAAAGGAGATGCTCCTGAGAAAGATATTTTACAGGCTATCCATGATTCAGGTTATTCTGTCTCGAACGCATAAACAATCAGCCTATAGAATTACATGTATTCATGTAATAACTATATAGTATACACACAAAGAAGCCCTGGAGGTAATAACATGCAGAAATATGAATGTACAGTATGCGGCTATATTTATGATCCCGCTGAAGGTGATCCCGATAACGGCGTAAAAGCCGGCACCAAGTTTGAAGACATTCCGGATGAATGGGTGTGCCCTGTATGCGGAGCCGAAAAAGATCAGTTTGAACCAGTTGATTAAACACTTTAACCGCCATGGAATTATATACATCCATGGCGGTTGTCATATGAATACGACAACCAATCCCTTGTGCAAAAAAAGGGCACAGGGCAACATTTCCCAGGAGGTATAACATGGATGCGGTACTGCTCTCAAGAATTCAGTTTGGTCTTGCCGCTGGTTTTCATTTCATATTTCCGCCACTAACACTTGGACTCACATTGATAATAGTTATATTCGAGTCAATGTTCTATAAGACCAATGAAGAACTGTACAAGTCAATCTCGTCATTTTTCATAAAGATTCTTGCCCTCATATTCGCACTGGGAGTTGCAACAGGTATTGTACTGGAATTTTCATTTGGAACCAACTGGGCTGAATATTCCCGCATGGTTGGTGATATATTCGGGGCACCACTGGCTGCTGAAGGTATTTTCGCGTTTTTCCTGGAATCTGTTTTTCTCGGCGTACTCCTGTTTGGCAGAAAAAAGGTATCCAGGGGATTTTATCTTTTTGCCACGATAATGGTATTCCTGGGGGCACATCTTTCGGCATTATGGATACTGATAGCAAATTCGTGGATGCAGACTCCCGCCGGTTTCGTAATGGAGGGAGGACGGGCAGTGATGTCAGACTTTTTCGCTGCAATTTTCAACCCATCTACATTTGTCAGGTTTTTCCATGTGGTGGTTGCCGCCTGGATCACGGGCACCCTCTTTACGGCAGGCGTTAGTGCCTGGTACCTTCTCAAGGACAGGCATGTGGAACAGTCGAAGAAGGTCATCAAAGTTTCAATGGCTATTTTCATTTCTATGGCTATATTACAATTTGTCTCCGGTCACATCCACTCGGTACAGGTAACACAGCTTCAACCGGAAAAGATGGCAGCATTCGAAGCACTGTGGGAAACCACGAAGGGAGCGCCCATGTCTGTCATCGGTATACCAATTGCCGACGAGCAGAAAACCTACTTCGAGATCAAGATACCGAAATTATTAAGCCTGCTTGCGCATTTCGATCCAAACGCCGAGGTAAAGGGGCTGAACGCCTTTCCCAGGGACGAATGGCCCCCGGTTATGCTGCCCTACTTCTCCTATCATATAATGATCGGCCTGGGAACATTGTTCGCGTTGATGGCCATTATCGGCGGGGTACTCATGGCTCGAAGAAAACTTATATCAACACGATGGTTTCTATGGGCACTTGTGCTTGCCATACCATTGCCCCACCTTGCAAACCAATTCGGATGGATAGCAGCCGAAGTGGGTAGACAGCCCTGGGCAGTCTACAGGGTATTGAAAACATCAGCGGCAGCTTCCATCGTAGTTCCCGCGGGTCAGATCCTTTTCACCCTGATAATGTTTTTCGCCATATTCACCCTGCTTCTGGTGCTCTTTATCTTTATTCTCTTAAAACTCATCGAGAAAGGGCCTCAAACAGGCGATGAAGCAGGATATTAATAGGGAGGAGGACTATCATGGAAACCATTGAAATATTACAGAATGCCTGGTTCTTTATCATAGGATTTTTATTTATCGGGTATGCCGTACTTGACGGCTTCGACCTTGGAATAGCCGTGCTGATGCCGGCACTGGCGAAGAAAAACAGTGAACGGCAACAGGTGATGGACGCTATCTGGCCTTTCTGGGATGGTAACGAGGTGTGGATAATTACCGCCGGCGCATCATTGTTCGCCGCCTTCCCCCACACTTATGCCACGGTTTTCAGCGGTTTTTACCTTGCCCTAATGCTGGTACTTTTCGCCCTCATATTCAGGGCAGTATCGATGGAATTCTGGTATTATGACGAAAAACGTAAAAACATCTGGAGCTGGGCTTTTGTTGTGGGAAGCCTTGTGCCCTCTATACTATACGGGGTTGCCCTTGGAAACCTGCTTGTAGGCATACCCATCGACGCCAGCATGAACTACGGGGGAACTTTCTTCACACTTTTACGTCCCTATCCACTTGTGATTGGAATTCTCGGCCTTGCAGCAATTTTGCTCCAGGGTGCCACCTACGCCGCACATAAAACAGACGGTGTTGTACAGGAACGGGCACAGATGCTGGTAAACAGGATACTTGCACTATACGCCGTTGCCCTGGTGTTGTCATTCATTGTAACAGTCATCTATCTTCCGCAAACACTCTCGAGGTTTCCCGTCTGGATTGCGGCCATAGTGACCGTAGGAGCACTTTCAGGTGTGTACATGTGGTCAAAAAATGGATTTGACCGGAAAGCCTTTATGTCATCATCACTGGCCTTTATCGGTCTCTGGGGAATAGTGGGAACCACGATGTATCCCAACCTGGCAAGGTCTACGGTGAATGAAGCATTCAACCTGACAATATATAATTCGTCCTCAACACAGATAACACTTACTGCAATGTCAATAATTGCACTAATCGGTATGCCCGTTGTTATACTGTACTCCTTCTACGTGTACAGAATTTTCAAGGGTAAAGTTTCAATAAAACAATAGCACTAAATAATATATGGAGGACTCAAATGGTTAAAGAAAAACTTGAAGTATATAAATGTGAAGTATGCGGTAACATCGTAGAAGTACTTCATGTTGGCGGTGGAGAACTGGTATGCTGTGGAGAGCCCATGAAACTACAGCAGGAAAACACCGTTGATGCGGCGAAAGAAAAGCATGTCCCGGATGTAGAGAAAACCGCTGACGGCGTAAAAGTACAGGTTGGCAGTGTTGAACATCCAATGGAGGACAAGCATTATATTGAATGGATACAGGTTATCTCCGACGGGAAAAGTTATCGCCAGTTTCTTGAGCCGGGAGACAAACCTGTTGCCGTTTTTAAGATTGAAGGGTCGAATATAATTACAAGAGAATATTGCAACCTGCATGGTCTCTGGAAAGCATAACAAACAGGAGGAACACACTTTATGAAGAGTATTAAAGGCACGAAAACCGAACAGAATCTACTTGAAGCCTTCGCAGGCGAATCACAGGCACGAACACGATATACTTTTTTCGCGTCAAAAGCAAAGAAAGAGGGATACGAGCAGATATCAGCCATGTTCACCGAAACAGCAGACAACGAGAAAGAACACGCTAAACGGTTTTTCAGTTTTTTGGAAGGTGGGGACGTTGAAATTACCGCTACCTACCCCGCAGGGAAAGTGGGTACTACTGCTGAAAATCTGAAAGCGGCAGCGATGGGTGAGAACGAAGAGCATACAAAACTCTATCCAGAAGCAGCAAAGATAGCCGAAGAAGAAGGCTTTACTGACGTAGCCTTTCTTTTCAGGAAGGTGGCCGAAGTTGAGAAGCCTCACGAGGAACGCTACCTTGGCCTTTTAAAGAATATCGAAGACGGTACTGTATTCAAAAAGAGCGAGAAAACACTCTGGAAATGCCGAAACTGCGGCTATATTCACGAAGGCGAAAGCGCACCTGATAAGTGCCCGGCCTGCATTCACCCTCAGGCCCACTTCGAACTACTCTGTGATAACTTCTAATTGATTCCACTCGGCTTTGCCGTATACAACCAAAAACCGCGGTATATTCAATACCGCGGTTTTTTCGTTTAAATAATTCACTTTTCCCGGATTCTTGGGAATGGAAAACAGTTCTTAATAACCAAAATCTATGAAATAGCAATCTACATGTTTTTTAACCGCAGATAAATGGAATTAAGTGAAAAGTGAAAGGTGAAAAGTTAGTAGTGACGAGTGATCAGTTCACTTCTCACGGCTCACTATTCACTAATCATCCGCGTGTATCAAGCGAAGCGGGCGGTTTCATATTTTTAGAGCCATATGATACTACAAGCCCCTCCTCTCTAAATTGAAAAATTTATATTAAAATGGTTGCACACGTAATTGCCTTTGCGTATAAAAACCCTGAAATGAACAAATTACTCTTTAAAAAAATCATCCATGCCATAGCAAAAGCCCGGCCAGCATGGCTTCCAGGTGTACTGGTAAGCATGATGCTTTTCACCTATGCCCTTATTGCCAACATGTCCCTTTCTTACATGGGCAATACCAGCAAAGGGGTAATGGATGTAATCCTGGCAAATTACAAGTTACTTATTGCAATCTCATTCTTAAAAATACTTGCGGCATATATTGTGATTGGTATCGCCATCAGTTCAGCAGTATACCTGGTACTTTTGTATTTTTTCGGGAAAAAGCAGTCACCAAAAACACTGGCAAGCGTGAATATTATAATTACCTTTCTGTTGTTTTTTCTGCAATTCTGCAAACACTGCATACAGTACCCGCAGCTATATATCGATACTTTTTATAATAAAAATACCGCCTTTCATTCATTCCAGGAATTACTGACAAACAATGTCTCACCTGGGGTCTTCACATTTATACAGGCTCTATTCCTGCTCGTTTTCACGGTTGTGCTGTCACTGCTTATTCTGAAAAAAATGGTTTCACTATTTCCCCTACTGTTCCAACCAGTACAGTTTGATTTTTCACCGGGCATGCGAAAACGTGGCATGGCAATCGCCTTGTTATCACTGTTTATAATAATGATTTTTTTTCTCCCCGGAGGCCAAAGCGAGATTCCGAAAAAACCAAACGTGATTATCCTTGCTTCAGATGCCCTGCGTCCTGACCATTTCAGTGGGTTCGGATATAACAGGCCAACCACCCCTGCAATTGACCGGTTGATCAGTAATGGTACATCAATCGATGGTGTGTATACCACGGTACCACGCACCTTCCCCTCGTGGGTCAGTATACTTACGTCGCAATATCCCCAGAACCATGGCATCGGTCACATGTTTCCCAGGTGGGAATCAAGACAGGGAAAACGGGTTACACTTGCGCAGGTACTTTCCCGTGAAGGATATCACACCTCCCTGTTTGGTGATTTCGCCGCTGATATTTTCCCCAGGATAGACCTGGGTTTCCACAAGGTGCATGCCCCCACCTTCAATGCCCGTATAATGATCCAACAGGCAATTTTAAAAAATCACCTGTTTCTTATCCCATTTCTAACCGGCAACATAGGAAGGACGCTTTTCCCATGTATCAAAGAATACGCCGAGTTCGCAGACCCGGCAATTGTTACCGGTAACATTATCAATGAAATCGAAGACAAATTTGGCTCAAAAGAACCATTCTTCATTACAGCTTTTTATTCTGTTACACATTTCCCCTATCCCGGTCCCCATCCATATTACAACCGGTTTACCAGCAAATCATACAACGGACCCTATAAGTATTCGAAACAGCGAGTAGTTTCACTGGATGCCCAATCATCAGATGATACATCTACCAGTGCAGAAGATATTGAGCATGTCAGGGCATTATACGACGGTTGTGTTCTCGCTTTTGATGATGCAGTTGATTCCATTGTGCAGCACCTGGAGGCAAAAGGCATACTTGACAATACGATCATCCTGATAACTTCCGATCATGGTGAAAATCTTTACGAAAAAGATTATGGCATGGGACATGGCGAACATCTACGGGGTGAATACAGCCTGAAGGTACCATGTATTTTTCATGGCCCCGGAATACCCGGGAACAGGCTAATCTCACGTATAAGCAGCACGATAGATATTGCCCCCACCATCTGTCATCTCACCAATACACCAATACCGGATGATTTCCATGGGATTTCACTAATGCCTTGTACAGTAAATGAATCATCCGAAATTACAATAGACCATAATAGCATTAAAAGAATCAATGCGTATACTGAAACAGGCATATGGTTTGACAACAGGAGCCATCACTTTTTTCAGAAACAGCGAATAATGTATCCCGAGATAACAGGGATTGCCACTATCGATCTTCAGAATAATCATGAAATTGTTATAACACCCTATTATGACAGGCTGGTTGAAATTGCCAAGCATAGATCAATAATTTATAATCATTATAAATTGATATATATCCCCACCACTTCAGGTATTGAATACGAGTTATACAATCTTAACAGTGATAACCCTGACCTTGATATAAGTACATCCGCACCACGGATGGTGACCTATATGAAAACCAGGTTGTTTGACTTCCTTCTTGCAAGCGGAAGGTATGAAATTATAAATGAATACGTCTACCCCCTTCAACAATAATCCATTATAACGATAATACCAGGAATATACCGTGACTCCCGTATAATATATCCGGAATTTATAAAAAAAACCGCGATGAAGAAATATATCCATCGCGGTAAAAACTGTGTAGTCTGTTACGGGTCTTATGAGGCAAGAGTTACATTATATTTCAACTTCAGCATATACGTTCTTCAAAACTTCTGTATTATCATCACGGGTAACTTTTATATCAAGACATCCCCTGTTTCCCTTTACCTCTGATATTTCAGCCTGAATGGAGAGGTTATCCCCGATATGCACAGGTGAAGCGAACCTGCATTTTATCTTTTTCAGTTTTCCAGGATCGCCCGCCCAGTCAGTGACCGTTTTAGCCACAAATCCAAGAGAACACAGGCCGTGAAGAATGGTACCGCCAAGTCCCACCATTTTCCCAAACTCTGGATCGATATGTATGGGATTAAAATCTCCCGAAGCACCTGCATAATAGATGGCCCTGTACTTATCCACCTCTTCGTTTACCGAGAAGCTCTGACCTTTCTCAATTTTTGTTAATGACGCTTTACTCATATCTTATTTCCTCACCACGAAAGTATATATGCCCCTGCAAACATCATTACCAGACTGGTTCTGTGTTAAGAGCTCAATGGAAATAACGTCCAGCTTTTCCTTGTTCTCTATATTCATTATTTTTGCCTCTGACGTTAGTACATCACCAGCTTTTACCATGTCATAGAACTCAAATTCCTGTTCTCCATGTACCAGCATGGCCAGGTTCAGGTTTAACTCATTGTCGAAAAATATCGGTTCAATAAGCTGTGCCCCGTACACAACAGCGAACGTAGGGGGAGCAACGATTGTTCCATATTTTGATTTTTTCGCGAATTCATCGTCGATATAATACGGGTCGTGATTTTTAATGGCTTTGGCATATTCTTTTATTTTTTCCTTTCCCGCTTCATAGGTTAATTTGGGCCATGTTTTACCAATAAACTTCGTGTCAATTGACATATCCCTCTCCTCCCTGCTTTTTAATCCGCGTATTTACTGAGAACATCTTTGGCGATGAGTACACGCTGTATCTCTGAAGTACCCTCCCCGATCTCACCAAGTTTCGCGTCACGATATAAACGCTCAATTGGGAACTCCTTAATATACCCGTATCCCCCATGAACCTGCAGGGCCCAGCTTGATATCTGGGTAGCTGATTCACTGGCAAACAGTTTGGCACACGAGGCAAGCACCGCGGATTCGTGGTTGCCAGTTTCCTTTGCCCAGCATGCCCGGTAAATCAGCAGACGTGAAATATCGGTCATAATCATCATGTCCGCCAGTTTGAATGAAATTTCCTGGTAACGGTTAATAAGCCTGCCGAATGCTTTTCTTTCAGACGCGTATTTCGCGGCTTCCTGCATGCATGCAACCGCAATGCCCAGGGAGACAGTCGCCATACCGATCCTTCCAAATTCAAGGGTCTGCATAGCCTGAATAAATCCCCGGCCTGTCTCTCCAAGTACCGCGTCCTCACTTACTTCACAATCTTCCAGTACTATCTCTGATGTTGGTGATCCCTTGAAGCCAAGTTTATCAAAGTTTTTACCCACCGAGAAACCAGGTGAATCTTTATCAACAAGAAAGGCGGTCACACCTGCAGCCGGTCCGGCCTCCTTGTCGTTATATGCCATCACCAGGCATACATCCGCGATGGGCCCGTTTGTTATAAAAGTCTTGGTACCGTTAAGTATCCAGCTGTCACCTTTTTTAACCGCCGTGGTTCTTATTGATGCAGCGTCTGAACCCGCCTCCGGTTCGGTAAGACCAAAAGAACCAATAAGTTCACCTTTAATAATGCCAGGCAGATATTTGGCTTTCTGCGCGTCCGACCCGAACATTCGCAGGGGGACACCAAAAAGACCGCAACTGGCACCAGCTGACAGGAAGGTTGACGCGCATGCCCTGGCAACCTCTTCACCCGCTATGGCCTGGCTGGTAAGATCCTGATCGGTGCCTCCGTATGCCTCTTCATGTCCCATTCCCAGGTAGCCCAGGTCTGCAAGTTTGCGTATGTTCTCTTTAAGAATTTTCATAGAGACTTGCTGATCTTCCCTGTCCAGCGCATCCGCATTTACTTTTATCTCATTATCACAGAACTTTTTAAAGTTCTCCCTGATTGACAACTGTTCTTCTGTTAACTCGTAATTCATTCCGGTTATTTCCTGTACTTTCATACCGCCATTAACCTCGATATTATTAATCTCTGTACCTCAGAGGTACCGCCGCCGATCTGGGCAAGTTTCGCGTCTCGAAGCATTCTTTCCACCGGGTACTCATGTATGTATCCATACCCCCCAAATATCTGTACCGCCTCGGATGCCATTTTCATTCCCCAATCGCCAACGAAAGCCTTGGCTATTGATGCCTGCAGGTGGTTCAGCGGGTAGCCCGCGTCCTTGAGTGAAGCAACCCTGTATACCGCGAGCCTTGCCGCTTCCATGGTTACCTTCATGTCCGCCAGTTTGTGCTGAATTGCCTGAAATTTTTTAATGGGCTTACCAAACTGTTCACGCTCTGAAGCATACCTGGCAGACTCCTCTATCATGAACATCATGCCCCCCACATACGGTGCAAGCAAAGCACTTCTGTCCCATTCAAGTGTCTGATGCGCATATGCAAATCCTGCCCCAACCTCACCCAGCAGGTTTTCTTCGGGAACCTCACAGTCTTCCAGAAATACTTCTGAAGTAGTGGACGCCCTCACACCCATTTTGTGAAAAGGTTTGCCTGTAGAAAAACCCTTAAACCCTTTCTCTACTATAAACGCTGATACACCCCCATGCTTTTTTGCCTTGTCAACGGTGGCATATACCACGCACAGGTCGGCAACAGGTGCGTTGGTGATGAAAGTCTTAGAACCATTCAATATCCACCTGTCACCTTTTTTCACCGCAGTTGCCTGCATGGAAGCCGCGTCTGAACCGGCACCCGGCTCGGTAAGTCCCATGCATCCTATCCACTCACCGGTGGCAAGCTTTGGTATATATCTCATTTTTTGTTCTTCTGTGGCATGCTGATACAATGTATCAGTACAAAGATAGGTATGTGCGCCCATCGCCAGGGTGTGCCCGCTGTCAACGCCGGCATGCCCGAGGGCTTCACCTGCAATACAACAGGTAACAACGTCAGCTCCCGATCCACCATATTCTTCAGGAAAGGGAAGTCCAAGCAGTCCCATTGCTCCAAGTTTCTGCCATATCTCGGTGCTGAATTCCGCGTTTAAATCTGCCTCTTCACACAGGTCTACAATTTCATTTTTCGCGTACTTGTACACGGTCTCCCTGAACATTTGCTGTTCTTCTGTTAATCCAAAATTCATACGCCCCCCTTCGACACTTTAATAATAATTTCTTGAATAACCTGGTTTTTAATCTTTGTAGTAAAATCCCCGTAATTGAATGATCCCGGATCAATGACATATTGAATGATTGTACCCTGTATCATGGAAACGATCATGGTAGCCGTATAATGAATGTCCATGTCCCCCTTGAAATAGCCCGCTTCAACACCTTCGCTCAAAATTCCGGAACATACGCTTCGATAGCTTTCGTATAACTTTCTTATGGCATTTCGCATCCGTTCGTTGTGATTAAGCTGGGTCCAGAAATCCAGCAGCACGTAAAAATAACTTTGTTCCCTTTCCACGATATTAAAAGCCTGGGTAATAAAGATATCCAGCTTATCCCGTGGATCTGATGATTCCCTGATCTCCATGTCCAGCAGGTGTCGCACATTACTGTTGATTTCTTTGAGCAATGTTAGAAGTAGATCCTGCTTATCCTTAAAGTAATAATGCACCAGGCCGGTGGATAAGCCAGCCTCGTTCGCTATATCTTTTATGGTAAAGTTGTAATATCCCTTCTTACTCACAACCTGGTAGGCAGCCTTTGTCAATTGCGACCTGCGCAGGTTCAAGATGTCATTCCTGTTACGATCATTCATCGTGTCCGTCTCTCCCGGTTTTACTGATCCTGGTCTAGCTATTGACTGGATATCCAATCAACATACCGTCACAATTACATAATGGTCATTCCCCCGTACAGGTCAACGTTACCCGGCTGCGAGACATGAACCAGGCTGTCATCACAACTGCCGGTTAATATCTCCCTGTAACTGCTTTCCTGATTGGGTGTTGTGCCACCCATAATAATACACTTCTTATCCACACTATGAAGCCAGGCCGTATCAACTACCAGCACACCAATATCGTCATATCCGCGTAACCTTGATTTTGTGGTTTGAATTCTGTGTGAAATTACCTGCGGTATTATTGCAGGATTATGCTCACCCAGGATCGGCGGAATATATTCGGACATCCTCTCATCAAATGGCCGTAACAGGTCGTGTATACCATCAGTGGCAAGTACGATCCTGGTCTTCTCCGTATCGTATTCAACAATTCGCACTGTTTCTGCATTCTTGCTTCTACCGGCAAAATTCATATTCACCTTGCTCATGTAGAACAGGCCACCGCTTGTGTTGTCAGCCATCAGAACCACGCTGTCCCCGCCATTGAATATGTATGCCCTTCCACTCGATGAATTTTTTGAAAGTGCAACCAGGCTGAAGGTGGTTTTGAGATGATATTCCTGCGCTCTATACATTGTGTTTACCAGCTCATTCCATTCCGCAGTACTTTCAGGTTTGCCGCCTGACTGAATCTCCTCCCTCAATCTTTCAAGAAGCATTCGGGATGAACGTGGATGCCGTTCTGTACCGTCAGCCACGGCAAACACATGGTTATCCAGGTCGATGAGCACACAGTCGCCATTACCGAAACCGCTGCTAACCTTGTCGCTGCCGGTTACCAGGCACGCCCCCATAACACCCTGGGCCATAACCCAGCGACGTGACAGGTTCATCATAATATCCCTGACCATTCAGCCTTCTTCCTTTTACCCGGTTACCCTGAAATACAGGATATCCTTTATATTACCCTTTCGTTCTTCGGAGAATACCGCCTCAACACGGGCCCCGATTTTGACATTTTTTTCATCTTCGATATTTATGTAATGCTGAAACAACGTATCCGCTCCATCCAGCTTGATAAAACCATAACCATAGGGTACCGGCTTCTGTTCACCTGTCTCGGGATCAATAAAGGCATACCTCAAGATGGTAAAGCTACCTATTATCCCACCGGGACCAACTTCAACAAATTCTGTCATCTCACGAAAACAGCTGCCGCAAACTTTTCTGGGTGGAATAAATACCTTTTCGCACTCAGGGCACTTTACCCCGAAAAACTTACGGTTGTTTTTCAACTCGTAGAAAAATTTACTTCCGTACATCCCCACCGCGTAGTTGAAGGGCTGTCGGGCTTCTCCGGATTCAATAATTACCTGTTCTTTTTCAGCCATTGTCCTCTCCCGCTACCTATATTTGTGGTTTCTGCTTTCCATGCAGAAGAATATCAGTCCACATGCATCCGCCAAATCCTGTGCTCACCGCATGATTCACATCAGGCACCTGGTGATCACCTGCCCTTCCCATCACCTGCATGGCTGCCTCGGCACATCGAATAAGTCCCGTGGCACCAATTGGATTACACGCTATAACCCCTCCTGATGGATTTATGGGAAGTTCACCCCCCATATCAGTTGCACCACTCCAGATATATTCTGCACCTTTACCCCGCTCCACGATACCCATATCTTCGATCCAGATAATACCAGCGAAAGAATAAGGCTGGTACATTTCGATAACATTAATTTCTTTACGGGGTTCTTTTATTCCACATTTTTCAAACATCTCACCCGCGGCTTCAGCCATACTGTCAAGCTCCCCCCAGTTCACGTCTCCCAGGTAAGAATACTTGTGCCTGTTGGCGGTACCCCATATCCAGTCAGGTGTGCGGGCAATTTTTTCAGCATATTTCTCACTGGCCATGATCACCGCACAAGCCCCATCAGTACGGGGACATACATCCAGAAGATGGATAGGATCAGCAAGTACAGGTGATTCCAGCACTTCCTCGATAGAGACTTCCTTGCGAAGCTGGGCGTGGGGGTTGTTACAGGCATGTTTGCGGTCACGTACCGATACCCTCGCCCCATCCTTGTCAGTTGCACCATACTTTGCCATGTACGACTGGGCCTCAACGGCAAGCCCGGATATGGCACCTGCAAAAACAAGCCTGTCCCAGACCGGGGCAAATGCGGGTGTTATTGCACCGGTGGTATCTGACTCCGAGTTTTTCTCCCAGCCGATAACCAGCACCTTGTCAAAAAGACCCGATCCAACCAGGTGGTACCCGCCAATTGCCAGTGTGCTACCGGTAGTACCGCCGGTGGTAAGCTTAATGATGGGTCTCATCACCCCGCCTGATCCGTCCACACTCCAGCAGTCAACGTAGTTTATCCCTTCGAAGTGATCCATGTTACCGATAACCACCGCGTCGATATCATTTATCTTCATGTCCGCATCTTTAAGTGCGGCCTGTACTGCTTCATTTATAAGTTCCTGTCCATTAACATCGGGCCTGTGACTCTTGTGAAAGGTCTGTCCTGTCCCGACAATTGCTACACGGTTTTTACCCATTTCTACCTCCTATCCTTCGCTGTCCAGCACCCATACACAGTGTGATTGACCACACAATCCATTTACCCCGTGGGCCAATCCCCTCTTCGCGTCTACCTGGTATTCACCGGCTTCTTTTCGTAACTGTTTTACAATCTCAACAATCCTGATCAGCCCCGCAGCTATCACCGGGTGCCCCCCAAGAAGTCCACCTGAAGGATTTACCGGTAACCTGCCTTCAATATCAAACTCACCTTTCTCGAGCATTGAGCCCGCGGTACCGCTTTCACAGAGACCCATCTCTTCAAGCCACATCAACTCCTGGTATGTGAAGGCATCATAGATCTCTGCAACCTGTATCTCTTTTGATGGATTGGTAATCCCCGCCATTGAAAACGCTTTTTTGGCGGCCTCGGTTAACGCCTTCGCCCGCGAGATATCCCGGTCACCCAGGAAATAGGCATCCGAGCAGAAAGCTGCCCCTTTTATCCAGACAGGGTGCCCACTGTAAGCGGGCACACGTGATTCGTTGGCAATAATGATGGCACAGCAGGCATCCGAAACGGGTGAACAATCAAGCTTGTGCAGGGGATCTGAAATCATCTCAGAACCCAGCACGTCCTCTACGCTTATGGACATTGGAAGTTGTGATAAAGGATTCTTTACCGCGTTGCCATGATTTTTAACCGACACCATTGCCAGCTGTTCAGACGTGGTGCCGGTTCTTTCCATGTAGGCATTTGCCTGCATGGCACTGGCTGATATCATATCCATACCCAGCCAGCGGTCGTAAATAGGATCAAAAGAAGCATTGGTGATGAGACTGGATATGCTTTCAGATCCCTTACTGTGAGCGGTAACCAGCGTAGTACCATAACTACCAGACAGGGCACGGGACAGCCCGTAAAAGGCGCCAAATGTTCCGTCTCCCTCCACGCATGATACATTTTTATGGCTGGCACCGCTTGCATCACCAACCGCCATGCATGAAATGGTTCTACCATCCCAGAAGTCATTGGATGTGGTTACCACGTTGTCTACGTCATCAATTGTCATACCGGCATCATCCAGTGCCTTGTTGACCGCTTCCCAGGCCATGTCAGCGAATGTCTCTGTATGCTTGGCCGATTCTATTTTCGTCATTCCGGTTCCAATAATTGCAGCGCGTTCCATGCTTTCTCCTTTCAACTGGCTGGTTTGAAATACGCGATAGCAGTCATGTTCGCGTCTCTTGTTTCGTTAAAACTGGCCTCAACTTTCATGCCAATTTTCACGTCCTCCGGTGATACCTCGTCAAGCCTATGCAAAAGGGAGGTATCAGCACCATCAAGCAGCACCAGGGCAAATATCACCGGAACTTTATGGTGCAATGCTTCCTGCTGTTTTCGCACAACGGTAAATGAAGTAACCGTTCCAAACGGGCCGCATTCCACCCATTCAGTATTTTCAGTAAAACATACCGGGCAGGTTTTTCGGGGGGGGACAAAGGTTTTACCGCACCCGTCACACCTGGTTCCCATTATTTTTGTAGTATCCCTCAACTCCACAAAGAACCTGCTGGCAGTTTCACCGGCCCACCAGTGATAAGGAACACTGATCTGGCTCTTGTGCACAAGGGGTTCAATTCCATCGAACGTGTTTTTCATGCCTGCTCCCATACATTACTCCTTTTCGCCATCAGTTTGAATAAACCACTACCGTCCTATTATGTACTTATGGGGATCCACTTCTTCCCTGAGTATGCACAATTCTTCTTCGGTAGGTGGTTCGGTCTCTTCAATTTTTTTCGCCCAGTTTAATTCGAACCCACAGTTATCCTGCACATCAGTGCGGCTGTAACCCGGGTTTACCGACAGAACTGTCATCCATTTTGTATCGTCATCAAATCCCATTACCGCCATGTTGGTAATGATGCGGTATGGACCCGTATCAAGGGGAAGCCCCGCCTCGTACCTGCTGTCACCACCTTTCAGGTAACCCGGTGAGGTTATGAAGTCGGGTGTTTCAGTAAACCTTTTGGCGTCCTGTACTGTCATCATCATGGTTCGCCAGCAAAGGGAAGCCAGGTCGTTTGCCCCGCCTGAACCGGGAAAGCGTACCTTCGGTTTCGAGTGATCATCACCTATCATGGTTGAGTTGATATTCCCGTACATATCAATCTGTGCCCCACCCAGGAAGGTATAATCAACCATTCCCCGCTGGCAGGTTTCCATGATATCTGGCATTGAACTTGCCATCAGTGCTTTATGAAATGTCCTTGAATCGCCCACGGAAATTGGCATGGTAGGAAGCTGTGGCGCCACTCCACCCGCCTCAAACATGATACACAGGTTGGGCGAATGAGTTTTTTGTGAAAGCATGGCGGCCGCGCATGGTGCCCCTGTTCCCACAACCACCGTGGCACCATCCTCAAGATTTCTTGCTGCCACGCATATCATAAGTTCCATTGCATTATAATCCGGCATTACCCCCTCCT
>Ga0102938_10001764_pt1 | contig 16344 bp, 8 predicted proteins | sample SalPonR2_B_D2_MG_FD_84516 | JGI IMG/M metagenome (GOLD analysis project Ga0102938, IMG submission 84516) | Salt pond soil microbial communities from South San Francisco under conditions of wetland restoration - Salt Pond MetaG R2_B_D2_MG | ecosystem: Environmental > Aquatic > Marine > Intertidal...
CCCAACAGTCGCTGTTCGGCAGCTTCCAGACCAGCTTCAAATAACGGATAATCTGCTCCACTACCGGCCGCCAGGAGGCTGGTAATGCCGCTGCCTGTACCGTTTTTAGGTATTCCGCGGTCAGCCACAACAAGCTCCCGTAGCCGTCGATCTGGAAATTCGGCCATGATGATGTATCCTCAAATCCATCCAGGGTAAACCGGGCCGGTAGAAACCTGTGCTTATCCAAGTCCATAAGCTCAACTCCATCAGCCTGCCAATCAGCCAACAGGTCAATTTTATAAGTATATCTGCCAACCGTGTTAAATGCCCAATTAAGGAACCTGGCAACTGCATCGCTTTCCCCTGATACCAACAGACCATATGCAATAAATGAACCATCACGCATCCAGGAAAACCCGTATTGAGAAAAGTTCGGGCTAGCGATAAACGCACCCGAGGGATGCTGGTGCTGCAAAATCACTTCAAGGCTCTTTTTTTGTAACCACTCAATCTGCTCAGTTTCCATACCACCTCACTCTTTATTATCACGCTCAAAACACTGCTTACGTAAGCGCTTACGTACATTCACAAAAAAAATACTTTAGGCCAGGGACCGGGTCACTACCGAATCACGTTCGGTAATTGAGTGCTGCAATACCCGCTCTTCACCTTGCTCGCCATTCAGTAATAATTCCATTACGACCTCGCCCATCTCTTCAACCGGCTGATGGACAGTTGTCAGTGCCGGATACGACATTTCAGCATCAAGGGTGTCATCATAGCCAATAATTGACAGCTCTTCCGGCACTCGTACCTGTCTACTGTGTAATAACGCCATTGCTCCCAATGCCATCTCATCACTGGCAGCAAACAAGGCAGTAATTCCAGTCTGCCGCTGATACAGCTCTTGCATAGCTCGAACCCCACTCCTGAAATGAAAATCCCCGTACACAATTTTCGCTTCATCCGCTGTCAGGCCAGCCTCACTTAATGCCTGCCGGTAGCCTTCGATACGCGGCTGGCCGGCTATCGGGTCCTCGGCAGTTCCGGAGATCATACCGATTGACCGGTGCCCCTGCTCCACCAGATACCGTACGGCTGAGTAGGATGCCACGCGATCATCCACCCGAACAGAAGGGAATGAATACGCATGTGAGTATGTCGCGACTAAGGCCATTGGTATTTCCATTTTTTCTACATACCTGGCATATTCATCTTTTAGCCACTCGCTGGTAAACACTATGCCGTCCACTTGCTTTTCACTTAAAATCCGGAAATACTCCATCGTGCGCTCTCCGTTGCGGTCAGTATTGCACACGATGCTGCTATAACCTCGCTCATGCCCAACCTTCTCAATGCCCCGTAGCAATTCTGCCGAGAACCGGCTCGAAACTTCCGGAATCAGGATGCCGATTGTGCGGCTCCTTTTACTCATGAGCCCCTGTGCAAAAGCATTCGGCCTGTAGCCGAGCTCTTCTATCACTCGCAGTACTTTTTGCTTCGTCTCCTCCGAGTAGCCCGGCTGTTCATTTATAATTCTTGATACAGTCGCCGTCGAAACACCGGCAGCCTTGGCTACATCGGATATCTTTATGCTCATTCTCTCTCCTGCGAGCACTTACATTTGATCTACATACAGCTTACGTAAGCGCTTACGTTATATTTATTATACGCCCATTATATCAAAACTGTCAAGAGAAAATCTGTATGGCTTTGACGTTTTAAAACTCAAAGACTTTTGAAAGCGCCTCTATAAAAAATGTACGACAGATACACAAATATAGAAGGCAACGCGCTTCTGGGTGGAGAGGTAGCTAATTAAATGGGGGCCTCAGACCCCGATGCCAAAGATCAATATTGACTTTGGGCATCGGGCCCCTAGGGTCAACCATACCTACCGCCCCCCCTTATACTTCTGTGGGAAATGATCCATACCGAGAAAAAGACTATTTCAAGACTGCCCGTGAGCGTTCAATAAACCGGCCGATCCCTCGCTCGCCGACAAACTCACCGTTCTCGACCACTGGGGTTCCCCGAACGAAGGTACTCTCGACGCGCCCTGTAAGCTCCAGCCCCTCGTAGGGTGTCCATCCGCAGTTCTCATGCAAGCTTTCCGCGCTTATTGCCGACCGAGCATGAGGGTCGAAAACGACAATATCCGCATCGAAACCTGGTGCTATGACGCCCTTGCTCTCAAAACCGTGCAGCCGGGCCGGGAAGGCCGAACACAACTCAACCCAGCGGTTCTCAGAAAAAAGGCCGGCGGCCACCCCTCCGCTGTACAACGCAGTCATCCTCATCTCCATAGAAGGCACTCCGCCGGGGATTTTATGGAAACCTTCAGCGAGGCCGCGCTCCTTCAGCTCTCTGGTAAACGGACAGTGGTCGGTGGAGACAATCTGGAGGTCATCGGAGGCGAGGGCCCGCCACATCGCAAGACGATCTTCCTCAGGACGGACCGGGGGAGCACACACCACGTAGGCAGCCTCAACCCCAGGCCGTTCAAAAGCACTGTTATTTAAAAACAGGTACTGTGGACAAGTTTCCCCATATACCCGATCCCCTTGCCGGCGGGCCCGCCTAATTTCATCTACAACCCTGTCGGTGCCCACATGAAAAACCTCCACCGGCACACCCGCCCGACGAGCAATCGCAAATACCCGGGCCGCTGCCTCCGCTTCAAACTCCGCAGGACGAGTTTTCTCATGCAGGCGGGGATGCCTCTCTCCGGCCTCCACAGCTCGGTTCACCAGCATTGTAATCAATTCAAAATTCTCCGCGTGCACCACCGGCAACCCGTTGACACCGGCAATAGCTTCCATTGCCTCGTAGAGTTGTACATCATTCAAGCGGTATCCGTAGGCCATGTACAATTTGTAGGTGGAGATTCCGAGGGCCGATGATTCATCAACAAAACGCCGCAAATTCTCCCGTCCTGCAGCGGTTCCACCCGCTGTATCTGCAAAAGCCGACGGTCCAATATTCATATGCCAGCCGTAGTCGACCACTACCTCTCCGGATGCCTCCCCTTGCCGTCTCTCAAAGGCTTCGCGCGGCCCCTCTCCCTCCTCGGGATGAATAAAGGGAACCACCGTTGTTGTCCCCCCGAAGGCGGCCGCCTTAGTTCCTGTAAAGAAATCGTCCGAAGAAATCGTGTCGCCACCGAGATCGAGAGTAAGGTGCACATGCGTATCCACCCCTCCGGGAACCACCAGCTTCCCCTCGGCATCAACCTCGCGAAGGGCCTCCAAATCGCTGCCAACGGCGGCGATCTTACCGCCCCTCACCGCGACATCGGCAAAAAAACTCGCATCGCTATTTATAACTGTTCCGTTTTTTATTACTACATCATACATAGAAGCTCTCCCGCATCGATCAATAGTGTGTATATATTCTACACATAAAAATGAACGCAGGCAATCGGAACCAAGCAACCTCGGCCGCTCACATTAATAGTCTCATCAAAGTAAAGATCACCGGTTATGTGTTAACAAGACAAGGTGAGATAGAAAGTCTCTCACTTTTCAAGTGCCCTCGCTCAATTAGGAAACCTGCGGCTCCGCCATATAATTCATGGTGATGATCTTCAAAATCAAAGAGAAGAGTTTTGTTAATCCATGCGCGGATATGAAAACCGGTAACCTCAAGCCTCAGTTCATATTCGCAGTCTTGTTCCCACCGGAAAGGGGCTTCTGCAAGAACAACTTCCCGGCCTAGGACCTTCACCAGTGTTGCTGTGTTCCCTTTCTTCAGAAGCAATCCATAGTAGCGACACAGGCCTTGAATCCTGGCAGCGATACCTGCAGCAGATGCTGAGCTTATCGAGATAGTGGCGGTGGCCACATAATCCGTCCATTCTGTAGTACCCTGATACAACAGACCGCGCCCCTCATTTTGTGATATGCGGAACGATTCTGGAAAGAAAAGTTGCCATACATCAACAGCATCGACCCATGCACGCCGCCAAGATTGTAATCTATTCTGAGTGGTCAGCACTTTAGGTCGCGTAAAGGTAACTGAGGGAGTTCCATTCCAATCAAGGTAATGAAGGAATACTCTGCCGGCTGTTTTAGCCTCCATCTGGAATCCTACGTACACTATTGGCAGCCCGTCTGTATCCGGAATTTTCCACTCAATGGTAGCAGGTGCGTTTGAATGAAATAGTTCAACGGAGGGTCCATTTAGCTGTTCAATATGCTCATCTTCTTGATAATACCTGATAAAAGGGGTTACAGAACATTCACTAGAAGAGCTCACCCCTGCATTAATTATCTGGCCGGAATACAGAGTTGGGCACGCAATCAATTCATACCCCTCCATTGCAAATTCATCAGGTTGGATAAAAGTAGGCGTTATTACCGCACCACCTCCCACCAGCTGTATTCCCAGCGCCCGATCACCCGTCTGCTCATCTACAACGAGATTTTCTACGGTCACGAGCTCAGCCCCAGCCTCAGCCACAAACCCCTGCACAGATCCAGGAAACTGGAACGAGTACCGTGGTTCTTCAAAAGAAATGGTGGGCTCACCTGCCAAAGCTTTACCAACTTGAATAACGGCCCGGCTTTCCCTTACAGCATCGGTAATCGTACGTCCCCCGTCAGCAGTAGGCATTAGTATTCTGTCCCTTATAGGGCCCCGCCAATCTACTCCAGACTCCAGTCCGCGTAGACCATTCTTAATTCCCAACAAACAACCTACATTGCCCGAATTACAATCGGTGTCCCACCCGGCCGTATTGGTTACCTTCAAAGCTGTTTGGAAATCATCATCTCCGTAGAGAAGGCCCATAATTACAATTGCATGATTCGGTATTACATGTACATTGCCGCCATACCGATCATAGCCGTAAAATTTCTGTATCTTCTTAAAGGTGACGTGCCAGTCCGGTTCACCTGCATGCCAATTGCGAACATCCTGAATAAGCTGATTCACTAGCGAATCTTGAGGAATGAGAGAACTTCCAATATCCAGCAGTTTGTTTATGTCCGGTTCTGTGAAGGCAGCCGCTTCCATTGCTGCAAGCACTTGAGCTGCATACACAGCCTCTCCATCGTGGGACACAGAAGCAGCACGTCGTGCATATTCAACAGCCTTTTCCGGGTCATTCGGCGCAATCATGGCCCAGCCATCAATAAATATCTGTGCGCCAATCTGTTCGGCAGTGATCTTGCCATTTTGCGAAATCGAACCGCTTACCGGAGCAGGGATACCATTTTTTAGGTTAATATAGGCAGTATGCTCGGTAGAATTTCCTACCCCGCCCCACCACAATATCGTTCTATTTTCGATTATATAATTAAGCCAGGTATCACCTATTTGCTCCACACTCAAATCAGGCGAGTTGCCGTAATCCGACATTGCCCGTAAAAAAGTGAACGTTCCTGTAATATCATCATCAGTTACCACCAAAGGCATAAAGGGAGGTTCCTGCCCTTGTGCGTTGTAATATGCAATAACTTTATCATTTACGTAGTATTCTATCTCTCCAATCCGATGTAAAATCTTTTCATAGCTCCAACCTTCAAAGGGTCTTCCAAGATAGACACCAATAATTTTTCCAAGTACTCCTGCGTATACACGTTGATCGTAGTCCTGTGGTAGCGGCATATAATTATTCTCCTATTTTTATTTTATGCTTCCGGTGGTCATGCCCTCAATGAAATAGTTCTGTAAAGCAATAAACACAGCAACTATAGGTAACATAGTGACAATTCCTGCGGTATAAACAAGCGATAAGTCTGAACCCCTTTCTCCTACAAACAGCACATATTTAGTCGAAGCTGTTTTTAACTCGGGTGACTGCAAAAAAGTATTTGCCACTGTAAATTCATTCCAGGTGGTCACAAATACAATCAAAGCAATCGTTGTAATAATAGGTTTTGAGATGGGAAATATAATGTTCCATATAATCTGATAAACTGAACACCCGTCCATGGTTGCCGATTCGTCAAGCTCCCGGGGAATGCCGAGGATGTAAGTCCGTGAGAGTAGGATATTAAACGGCATATTTATTGCAATAAATAGAAGAACCAACCCAATAAGATGATCCACTAACCCAAGCTCGGAGAAAGAAAAGTATACCGGCACTAAGAAGGCAAAGACAGGTATCGACAGGGCTACTCCAAAATACGTTATGATATAATCCTTAATTTTAAAGTTTGACCGGGCCAGAAAAAAACCGGCGATAATGGCCATAAGCACCACACTTATAGTTGATACAGAGCTGACGATAATACTATTCGCAAAGGCCCGAGTATACTCCCCAACCTTCCATGCCTCAATGTAATTCTCTAAGTTATACTGGGTTGGAAGCCCGATTGGGAATTTGGTTATATCCTTGGTAGATCTAAATGAATTGAACAAAGTTGCCAGTAACGGCGACAACTGCAGCAGCGCAACCAAACAAAGAAATGAATATACAAAAATATGATTTAACCTTCTCCACACACTCATCATTAATCCTCCATCCGCTTACGTAAAGCCCCGAAACCTGCAAAAATAAGAAAAGAAACCAGCATTTGGACCACCGCTATAGAGCTTGCATATCCGGCCCGGTATTTGAAATACGCATTCTTGTAGAGCATCGTCGATAATATCTCTGAACCGGGCCCGCCGCGTGTCATTACCCACACATATTCAAACGTACTTACGGACCACACCATCGTAATCAGTACAATAAACACAATTGTCTGTCTGATACTGGGCAATGTTATATACCATATTTTCTGCAGTTCGCTTGCCCCTTCTACCCGGGCACTTTCATATAGGAGAGGATCAATCTGCTGAAGAGCGCTAATAAAAATGACTAGAAGAAAGCCCCACCAGTGCCACATATCTACAAAGGCAACCGAAAAAAGCGCATTTTTCGGGGCCAGCCAGTCTAGTGCAATAAAATCAAGCTGAAAGGCCTTTAAGGCAACATTTATTCCAAAATACGGATTATAAAAAGCTGCAAATATTTTTCCCGCTATTGCAGCTGAAATTACATAAGGTAAAAAATAGACTGCCCGGAAAAAAAGCCTGCCCTTTTTCACACCGGATAAAATATATCCCAGAAGGATTCCGAGCATAATTGGAAGAGTGAGGAAGACAATCATCCATTTGATATTATTTCCAAATGCAGTGATAAAATTGGGATCGCCAACAAGCTCAATGTAGTTGGAAATACCGGTAAACTGCTTTTTCCCTATCCCATTCCAATTCGTGAACGAAGCGGTAAGTGTATTCAAGGTGGGCAATACGATAAGTATAAAATGATATAGAAAAATAGGTAGTACGGAGGCATACGCTATCAGCCTTTGCCGCCGGGTTCTATTGCTGAGCACCTGTCGTGCCATTTTACCAACTCCTTCGTTTCTTAAAACGGGGGCCCTTAAAAGGCCCGGCCCCCGTATAAATCACATCATTATAGTTAGTTTGCTGCCGGAATGACCGGATTAAACCCTTGTTCAAGCTCTTTTTGGTTCAACCGCTGCATCTCGGAAAGATATTCATCAATAGTAATCTTATCCTCAAGCACATTCACAATGCCTTCGTAAAGATACACTCTGGTTTCGGGCGGATAAAAAGCCCAAGTAGTATATCCAAAACTGCCGTCAGCAAGAGCGCCGTTGACTACATTCCACATATCCTCTACCACAGGAATAAGCCCCTCAAACTCGCTCTCATTGATCTGCATAGGTGCCAAGTCATACCCAACATCCAAGAACTCGCTTTGTATGTCCTGATCAAGTAACCGGTCCAGCAAATAGGCAGCCAACTCTGGATGCTCAGTATCAGAAGAAGCGCACCACATGTTTCCAACAGCTAAGGGCATATGCGGTTCCTCAATATCGTTAATAGCAGGGTGCAGCATTACTCCGATTTTGTTTTGATCAGCCTCTTCAAGCGGCATCATCCAGTACGGGGCCCAGGTCCCTTCGAGTTTAAACAGTGCCCTGTCGTTGGTAAAAAGATTTATTGCATCATCTGAAGTCAGCACATACGAGCGGCCGTCTGCCAAGTACCCTTTATCATGCCAAGATTCATAAAGAGCAACTGTCTCGGCGAATGCCTCATCGGTCCAGGCATATCCTTCCACCCCTTCAATAGTTTTCTTTACACGGTCTCTGCCGGTATAACTATAAAGAATAGAGAGGTACCACTCTTGTGCCCACGGCCAATCCTGACTACCAAGCATTACCGGAATATAATCCGCCTCGGAAGCCTTTTTCATAGCCGCTTCAAACTCTGGGAGAGTATCAATCGATTGTGCATCAAGGCCCAGCTCTTTCATAATCTCTTTGTTGTACCAGATTACCATTCCCTCATATCCGAAGGGCAGGGCCATCACATCACCATCAACCTTCGCAAGACTATACGCCCAGTCAAAAATCGTTTCGTCCCAGCTGTACTGTTCAGCGTATTCAGTCAAATCCAATAAAAGACCTGAACCAGCAAATTCATTTGAATCAGCCGGCGAGTCAATTGAAAAAATATCAGGTTTATTGTTTGAGCTCATTCGTGTATTAATTATATCCATACCCTGACCGCTTACAAACTTGAGCGAATAGTTGGTACCGTTCTCAGCATTATATTCATCAACAAAACGCTGAAACAGCTTACCAAGCAGCTCTACTTGTCCCTCTTCGGTTACGTTTGAAGAAACCTCAAATACAGGGCCTTCGCTGCTCTCTTGCTCGCCGCCGGCATACACCGAAACCGTAAGAACGAGTAGCATCATAAGTACCATTAGACCTATTCTTTTCATAAAAGCCTCCTTGTTTTAGACCGAGTGTATAAATAGTTCGGCCATTTACAAAAATTATACTAGTAATTTCAGAGCTTTCTACGCACATTATGTCGATTTATGTGCAAAAACGGCTATTTATGAGAAATTTTTACTTATTGTTATTAGCCCACCAGGTACGCCATTGCCTGGGAGACATACCCGTTTCTTGCCGAAAGTGACGGTTGAAACTGCTCACGCTCTCAAAGCCGCACTCATATGCAATATCTACCATCTTCCGTTCACCCGACTTTATTAAATTTATAGCAGTATTTATACGTATTTTTATCTGAAAACTTTTGGGTGAAGTCCCAACCAGCTTTTTGAACAAGTGCCTGAACCGTGATTCTGAAAGGTTGCAACTTTGGGCTAATTCAGAAATCTCACACGATTCAGTCCCACAGTTGAGCAATATATCGATGGCCTTGGTAATCCTACTATCTGTCTTAAAATTCTGTCCCGTGCTTCCAATTCCCTTCTCGGCTTCCTTTTTTTCAATTCGCTTGATCCTCACAAGAATGCTATTAATCAAACCGGCGATAATGTATTCCCGATCAGCTCTTTTGCTTTTTATCTCTTCAACCAGCACATTCACCAAAGAAAAAACCACATGGTCTTCAAAATAGTGAACAAGCCGATTCACATGTTCCGGCATCCAGTACTCAGTCCAATCTTCAGGATTGAAATAGATAAAGTACCACAGATCATCTACGCCGGCCCCGCTCTTGGCCCGATGATATACCCCCGGATGGATAAGTATGATATCTCCGGAATCATACGGGCTAATATCATTATCAATAATGAAAATCCCATGCCCCTTTAAGCAGATACCCAGCTCAAGCACATTGTGGGCATGTAAATTCGAAATCGGCTCTTCAGACACACTATGGGCAAACATAAAAATGGGAAAATCCGAGTCTATCTTTATTCTTTCATCAAGCAGCGAATAGTTCTGCATCTTCCGTTTTTTCATCCCAGTCTCTTATTACGCCCCTTATCATAAATAAGACTATCACACCTGATTCTATTCACAAAAGGGAGTCAAAGCTACCACCTCAAGTCAATTAACGTCAGGGCCATTACGAATAGTATACTTTTATAAAAAATGCTCTTCCTGTAGTCAGCCCGGGCTTTACCGCCATAACTTTAGTTATCGTTGCCTTTAACCTGACACTCATGTTGAGCTGAAATGATGTAATCTCAGGTCAAGGGCACTCACTTCCTTTAAAACCATAGGATATTGTTTCAGGACATACCCCAGCTTTCACTCACAGTGACAGGGATTAGCGTGATTATACACAGACTTTCCATAGTCCCGGACAACCTGCTCAATATCGATCTACTGTTCATTGGACATTAATCGCTCCGATGATCTATATAAGATGATCTATATACTCATTCAGAATACCTGAAATTGACACGATGGAACTGGCCAAAACCCTACATTTTATGGATAATACTTCAAACTTAGAAAAGGACAGCTTTTATGGCGTACATCGAGTTCGGACATACCTGGTGGGGGAAAAGATGGCTGCAGGCCCTCTCATCTATCGATTTTTCAAACCGCCTCCCCCGCGGAAAACGGTATGCCCGCAACGGCTCGGTCAAATCTATCGATATACAAGGGCCCACTGTTACCGCCCGGGTAAAGGGGCGCCGACCAAGTCCCTACAAGATATCTCTTAAGCTGTGGAGCTTCAAAAAAGCGGATAAAAATACAATCCTGGAAATAATCAGGAACAATCCCTATTATCTTTCGCAGCTGGCCGCCCGTGAACTTCCTCAGGAGCTCGAAGAAGAAGTCCTTCAGAAGGGAATACGTATCTTTCCACGCTCATGGAAGGACCTGGGGATGCGCTGCAGCTGCCCCGATTGGGCCGTTCCCTGCAAGCACCTCGCGGCGGTGGTCTATATAATCGCCAACGAAATCGACAAAAACCCCTTCCTCGTGTTTCGTATGCACGGTCTCGACCTGACCGAATCGTTGCACGGAACAGCAAAAGGATCAACTAAGGGAGCCTCGGAACACGCGGTAAAAGACACGACAGAAAGCGCGGTGCAAAACGCAGGTAGGGAAACAATCCCCGCCATCGAATCCGTGCTTGCAGATCAGCGGCAGGAGTATACCTACCACTTAGAACAAATCGAGGGTATAGATCTTTCTACCATTACCGACATGCACCAGGCTGTCTCGCAGCTGCTCACCGATTTTCCCCTCTTTTACCCGGCCAAGGACTTCAAACAGCTACTCCTCAAGGCCTACAGCAGGGCCTCGAAGGCGGCTCAGCGGTACGTAAAGGACCTCGACCTCCAGGAGGAGCCGCCGGCCACCCTTTATAATTCATGCAGCATTGCCCTTTACAAAGGGAAAAACCAGTACGCTGGAAAGCTGCAAAAGGGCGACAGGAAAATACAGTTCGACTCGGAGGATTTCTCTCCCTTAATCGAATATTTGAAGCCCCTCTCAGCGGGAAATTTGTCTGTTTATCCACCACTCCTTGCTTACCTGATTATGATTAACAATTATGCCTTGAAACTTCTGGAGTGTAACGCCGCCGTCCCCGAAATTATTTCCCGCAATCAGGGAAGTTATATTATCCGCTGGGTCCCTGCCCTCTTTAACCGGGAAGTCTCGCATGTATTCGAGCTTCTCGTGGAGAACTTGCCTGAACAGGTCCTCATATTTGACCGCGCAGCCATCAACCACACAGGCCTCGACCGTCGCCAGCAGGTATTGTTTCTCATCTCCTTCTTTATAGGATACTATCTTTGTGAATTCGAGGCACGCAAGGGTGCTCCCGAGGACCCAATCATCAAACTCTTTTTCGAAGGTCGGGCCTACACCCCCAAAAGGTTTGAGGAACAGGAGAACGCTCAGACCATTAATCTCTGGCTTGGGCGATTTTTTGTCCGTCCGATTAACTACCGGCCGGTGGTCCATATAGAGGAAACTCCCGATACTCACTTTCACTTTGAAATAAGAATAAAGGACCGCCGGAATGAGGAAGAACTTCCGATACTCTTCAGCGATTTTATGAAAAAACCGGAGAGTGAAATAATGCCGCTGCTCCGCGACCTCAGCCTCCTGGCCACCTACCTGAATACAGTACATGCCTTCCTCAAGAATAGTGGCCCCATTATCCTGACCGGAGATGAGTTTATTGAGCAGTGGTTCGCCGCTCTACCGGTACTGCGGACCCTCGGGGTGCACACCGTCGTTCCTAAGGCGCTGCGCTCGGTTTTTTATCCACAGCTCTCCCTGAAAATGAGCGCTCCCCCCGGTTCGGCGGACAGCGTAGTCTCCTACACCTCTCTCAAGGATATGCTTGAGTTCCAATGGCAGATTGCCGCCGGAGACAGCTTCATTGATCCGGAAGAGCTCTTTGAACTTAAAGCCCGTTACGGCAGCTTCGTACGCTACAAAGACATGTTCCTCGAACTCGACGAGAAACAGCTTGCGGCATTGTCTCGAAAAATGGAAAAGCCCCCCGCCCTCTCGCCTATGGAGCTGCTGAAAACCGGCCTCACTGGGACCTTAGGCGGTACGGCGATAGAAACAAACGAAGAGGTGGAAAAACTATTTGCCTCTCTGCTGAGTCCTCCGGAAAAGGACGCCCCTGAGAGACTGCAAGCCGAACTGCGGCCCTATCAATTGAGGGGATTTCAATGGCTCTACCATAATCATCATATCGGCCTTGGCTCAGTCGTCGCCGACGACATGGGACTGGGCAAAACAGTACAGGTAATCGCTTTGCTGCTGCAGCTGAAAAACGAAAAAGTGGTATCCCGAAAAAAACCGGTACTCATAATCGTCCCGGCGAGCCTGGTAACTAACTGGCAGCGAGAACTCCAACGTTTTGCCCCCGACCTTGAACCGGCGATTTATCACGGCCAGGAACGCACGATTCCAGAAGAGGCAGAGCTGCTGATTACCACCTACGCCCTTGCACGCCGGGACGCGGAGCTGCTGAAGAAAAAGCGGTGGGCCCTTGCCATCGTCGACGAGGCCCAGAACATCAAAAATACAGCCACAGCCCAAACCAAGGCGGTGAAATCGATAAAAGGCGATCATCGTATTGCCATGACCGGCACCCCGGTAGAAAACCGACTGCTGGACTACTGGAGTATCATCGACTATGTGATGAAAGGCTATCTCCCCGGACGAAAAGCCTTTAAAGAAAACTTCGCCATCCCTATCGAACGCTACCGCAACCACTCGGTGGTGGAACACTTCCGCAGGCTCACCTCTCCCCTGATCCTGCGGCGCCTCAAAACCGATACCACTATCATAAAGGACCTTCCAGAGAAGATAGTCACCAACCGCTTTCCTCCCCTTACGAAGGAACAGTCGGTCATGTATCAGGAGTTAGTGGAGTACAGCGAACAGATGCTCGCCGATCAGGAGGGAATCAAGCGATCGGGCATGGTGTTTAAGCTGATGACCGGCCTCAAACAAATCTGCTGTCACCCCTACCTGTACGCAAGACAGGGCGAGACGGGCTGCGAGGCCTCCGGGAAAGCCGCCGCCCTGATCGAGCTGCTGCAGACCATTCACGCCCGCGGGGAAAAGGCCCTCATTTTTACCCAGTTTGCCGAGATGGGTAAGCTACTCAAAAAGATAATTGAACAGCAGCTCCACACCCCCTGCCTCTTTTTCTACGGCGGCAGCAGCAGAAAAGTGCGAGAGGCACTGGTCGACACCTTTCAAAACAGTCACGACCACCCGTTTATGGTACTTTCCATAAAAGCCGGCGGGGTCGGCCTCAACCTCACCGCCGCCAACCATGTGGTCCATTACGACCTATGGTGGAACCCGGCCGTTGAAAACCAGGCCACCGACCGCGCCTTCCGCATCGGCCAGCGCAAGGACGTCACCGTATACCGCCTTATTACCCGCGGCACCTTTGAGGAAAAAATAAATGCCATGCTTGAGGCCAAGGAGGAGCTGTCGAACCTCACTGTATCGCAGGGCGAGCAGTGGCTCACTAAAATGGACACCGCCCAGCTAAAAGAGCTGATTCAACTCAGTGAGGAGTAAACCGGTTTGTAAGATCCTCGATATTGACATGCAGCGTTCACGGCGGTAGGCTCTATTGATGAAACTTATAACCCGCACTTTTATAAAAGAAAGCATTGCTCGTACCGACCTCATCTACACGCGAGGTGAAAATATTTTTTCATTGGGTAACTATTCTTTGCGTGAAGAAGCTCCTGGGGAGGGCCGCTACTTTTATACCTTTGACGGCAGCTACGGGGAGTACGAGGTGTCCATTCACTTGGAAAGCCCCGCACAGGACTCAGCCTCTTGTACCTGTCCGTACCCCCATTTTGGCTGTAAACACGTGGTGGCCGCATATCTCGACATCTTGGAACGGCAAAAACGGGCCGCTGCATTACAAAAGGATAAAGAAATACCAGAAGAGTATTTAACTCCGGAGGAAATTAAAACAACCGCCCTCGAGAGCCGCAAAGAAAGGGCAAAGAAAGAAGAACTTAGTCTTGTCAGAGGAGAAACACTCAAGGGCCGGCACGGGGTACGCAATTCCCGCGGTAAAGAGTACACTGTCACGATTTATAATATAGAAGAAGAAAAAGGCCACTGCACCTGTCCGGATTTCGCTACGAACCATCTCGACACCTGTAAGCACCTTATCTTTACACTACACCAGTTACAACCGGATGCAGCGGCGGTGGAGGAAGTATTTCCCTTTGTACACTTTACATGGAACTCTCGACTCGACAGACCCTGTTGTTATTATGAACGCCTAGAGGACCCGGAAGTCCATGAACAAATTGAAAAGCTTTTCAATGAGAAAGGGGTGTATACCAGGGAGAGCATCAATGGTTTGTATGAACTCTACTCACACTACTCCGACTCTACTGAGGAACTCCGGTTTGACGACTATCTTCTAAAACGGATGGAGGATCTGCTGTATCAAAAGGAAATGAAGAAGCTGGAGAAAAAGCATACCCTCGATTTCTCATTTTTACATACATCCCTCTACCCATATCAGGAAGAGGGGGTACGCTTCGCTGTTTTTAGAAGAGCGGCCATCATCGCCGATGAGATGGGACTGGGTAAAACCCTGCAGGCAATAAGTACGGCGCTCCTGAAACAACAAATCTTCGGCTTCAGAAAAGTACTGATAATATCTCCCTCTTCTCTTAAAAGTCAGTGGAAACAAGAAATAGAAAAGTTCACCGACACATCTGCGGTAATAATTTCCGGAAGCCGGGAAAAAAGGAAAAAGATGTACACCGAAGGGGATGTACTCTTTAAAATTACCAATTATGAGGCGGTACTGCGGGACATTCTCACAATTTCACACTGGAGGCCGGATTTCGTCATTCTCGACGAAGCACAACGCATCAAGAACTTTGAAACAAAGACACACCGTGCAGTGCAATCAATACCCCACGAACATTCCCTGGTAATTACCGGGACTCCCCTTGAGAATAAGCTCGAAGATCTTTACAGCATTGTCCAGTTCTCTGACCCAACGCTGCTGACCCCGCTATGGGCTTTCGCCGCTCACCATTTCAACCTCAGCACTACAAGAAAAAACAAAGTCCTCGGGTATCGAAACCTGGAAGCGGTCCATGAAAAAATCAATCCTCTCCTATTGCGTAGACAAAAGGCCGAGGTCATAGACAACCTGCCGGAGAAAGTCGAAAACAATTACTACATCGATCTTTCCCGGGAACAGGAAGAGATCCACCAGGGTTACATGGCCGGGCTCTTCCGTCTCATCAATAAAAAAGTACTCACTCCCATGGATATAAAGCTGATGCAAAAAACTCTGCTGGCGATGCGCATGGTATGCAATTCCACCTATCTTATCGACAAACAAACCAATATCTCCCCTAAACTGGTTGAACTGGTGTCGATACTGAAGGATATTGTTCTGGAAAACCGTCGAAAGGTCGTTATATTTTCAGAATGGACAACAATGACCTATCTCATTGGAAAGGTTTTATCGGAGCTTGAAATCGACTTTGTAGAATTTACCGGCAAGGTCCCGGTGGAGAAGCGACAAAAGCTCATCGACGAGTTCCGAGAAAACCCAAACTGCATGGTTTTTCTTTCCACCGATTCCGGAGGAGTAGGACTCAACTTACAGAATACCGACTGCCTAATTAACTTCGAACTCCCCTGGAACCCGGCTAAGCTCAACCAGCGTATCGGACGGGTGCATCGAATCGGCCAGAAAAGTGAATCAATAAATGTTATCAATCTGATTACCAAGAATTCCATCGAGGAGCGGGTGTTCGCCGGGATCAATTTAAAACAGGAGCTTTTTGATGCGGTGCTTGAAGGGACAGGTGATGAAGTCGACCTGAGCCGGGAAAGCAAAAACAAGTTTATCAATAGAGTTCGTTCTATGTTCAATGAAGAAGAAATAGAAAACCTGACCGAGGAGCAATCTTCAGAAACAGCATCATATGACCGTCCCGAACTCGACGAACACACCCCCCATTATCTCAATCCGGAGGTTTTCAGAAAACAGGACACGGAAATAGATATTGCAGCCGAAGAGTTTTCAGAAGAAGAGGAGAAAGAAGACTCCGGGCAAGTCGGAGAACAAGTCGGA
>Ga0102938_10001765_pt1 | contig 16342 bp, 10 predicted proteins | sample SalPonR2_B_D2_MG_FD_84516 | JGI IMG/M metagenome (GOLD analysis project Ga0102938, IMG submission 84516) | Salt pond soil microbial communities from South San Francisco under conditions of wetland restoration - Salt Pond MetaG R2_B_D2_MG | ecosystem: Environmental > Aquatic > Marine >...
CAGCCACAGCCACAGCCAGACGGGCATCGAAAACCAGGTTTACAGGGCCATGATCGCTTGCTGATGAACCTGTGGGTCGGGGGTAAGCCCGGCAAACGCACGTTCGAGATGATCAGCTACTACTTCATGGGCTTGGCCAGCGAGCCAGTGTTGCTGGCTCACCTGTTGATGCTGCGACGACCCACTGGAACCTGCCCAACGCTGCGAGTTGGCCCCTTGGAGCACAATGCCCCGAAGACCAACATCGACCCGCTTGACTGTCAATCAATCGCCGTGCCGAACACGATTGGGACGGAACACGATTGGGGCGGGGGTCTTTTTAGAGTCGGATGCGGAGGGTTTGGGATTCGTAGCCGGCTAGGATGAGCTTGGCGGCGTCGTCTTCGAGTTCGTAGGCGTGGTCGTCGGCTAGTCGTGTGACGCCGCTGGGGTTGCGGAAAAAGTGCAGTCGCGTCTTGGTGGTTTTGCCACGCGTTTCGACAAGGAGCAACGTGAGTTCCCGTTTGCCGTCAACGATTTCACTGCGTGCATCGCTGATGACGACGTTCTTGGCATCGATGGCGAGTAACCAGCCGACCGGCATGGGGGGCGTGCGGGTGGGAGCTTCGATCACCGTGGGCGGGCAGAGTCGCGAGCGTGCAAACGAGACGGGAGATTTGACGTCAAAGCCGTATTCGAGCTCGAAGGCGTTGTCGGTTTGGCCGGCGACGCTTAGCAGGGTGTCGAACATGCGGTCGCCGCAAACCCGGTGCGCCGGACGTCCGCCGGCCAGGACCAGCGTCTGGCGGTCGGCTTCGTCGATCACGATTCCCAGCGGCGCGTTCAGCAACCTGCCGCGAGCGCGATGGACTTTGTCACGCAGCAGGACTTTGGCGCGAGCCGCTTCGGAGGCGACCGCCGCGCGGGCGGCGAAGTAACTTCGCCACGGATCGGGCTGCAGGGTCAGTGCTTTGGCGACGCGGATTTCACCCGACACGTGCAGCAGTCGCGAACCGCACTCGACGCGGTAGCGGACGACGAATTCGCCGACGACCGAATCGAGCCTCACGATGCGACCTTCACAGGTGATTTCGCCGACCGCCGCGTCGTTGCGAGTCGTGGTGATCCGATCGGCTTTCATCGTCGAATAACGCGGTTCGCGCGTGGCATCGAAATGGCACAGTTGCAGCGAGAAGCGATTCCCGCGGATCGGTCCGCTGTGGACCGAAGCGATCGAGCCGTCTTCTCCAACCAAGACATCGAGGAACTCATTGGAAAGCCGCTCGCCGGTCACGCGCCGCTCCGGTTTGCTGAACCAGCCTTGCTTGACGGGTTGGTTGCCCGGATGAACGGTGGCAAAGCCCATCGCCGGGACGTCGACAAACGCGGCGCTTCGGCCGTCGCCCAGCGAGTGGCTCGCGAACAGGTGCGGCTGGTCGGCCGGCGGGTGACCCGAGAAGGTCGTCATTACACGGAGTGGAATCGAATGCGGGTTCAGAATCAAGCGACTCGCTGCGGCGTCCGATTTGCCGGCTGCCGCCAGCGCATCGGCTAGCGCCAGCCCAGGTTCGCCGTTCGCCGCGGGAGCCGACGTTCCGCCGACCAGATCGCTCAGCGTTGTCAGCACCGCATCGCGTTCCAGTTCCAGTTGGCGTTGAAAAGAAGCGGCCACGCTGGTCAACGGATCGACCGCGGCGTTCTGGACCTGCGTCGTCAGCCAGTTCCCATCGGCTTCGATCGACTCGGACTGAAAGCTGTGGTAGGGGCGTTCGCCTTCGGAGAAATACCCACCCAGCGTCCAGAACTTGCCCAGCGCCAGCCCCCAGTTCGCCGCGAGCTTGAGGTCATCGTAGGCATCGCATGATTGGCCGGGCCAGTGGACCAACAGCGCCGTCGCAACATCGCCTGAATCGACCGCCGCGCCCAGCGTGGCACCGAGCCGGAGAAACGCCGCATCGTCGGCGGCGTCAATCGGTTTCGAAACCAGCGTTTCCAGTTCGACCGCGCCGGCTTGCCACAGCAATTTGCTCTCGTCTCGATAGCCCGTCCCAGCCGCGAAGTCGATCGGGATCGCGCCGGCATAGCCGAGGCTGGCGATCCACGGCGCCAGGTCACCGGGAATGCCGCCGCTGTAACTGGCGAAGGCGTCCGGAAGTTTGCCCAGCGTCTCGACGAATCGGTCTTTGGCCGTGGTCAACGAGCGACCGATTTGGGCGAGTGTTTGATGATCCAAGCAATCGCGGCTGTCCGGAGCTCCACCGGCGATCCCCAGCGTACCGGCTTGGTGACGTTGGCGGATCGTTTCTAGGGTCTCAGGTTGCTCGTTGGCTAATCGTTGCGAAAGCGCCGCGTCTAGCAAAAGATTGAACGGTCGGGGATCGGCGAGTGCCGCGGTCAGCGAATCGCCCAGCGTCGAACCGGCCAACAAAGTCAAATCGATCAGGTGGGGATCCGAAGCAAAATAGTGATCGCGCTCTTCGGCCAGCATGTCGAACGCGCTGTGCAATGATTCCGCTGCCGCCGTCCCATCACCGGCTTGCCAAGCCTTCGCAGCCGCGACGACCACATCGGCGAAGTGCACTTCGTCGAGGTTACTGGTGTAGCGGAGTTGCCGCGTCATCAGTTGGACTTGGAGAAAAACGTAAGCCAGCGCGAAGAAATCTTCCGCCGCGACAGGGCGATGGCCCCCGCTGACCGGCTGCTGGGGGCCCGCGAGCTGATCGAGAGGTAATTGTTCCAAAAACGACGCTCGAGAGCTTGCCTGAACCGTCACCACTTCCTTTTCAGCAGCATGGGTGGACGGAAAGTCGCTCGGCAAGCGATCCCGGGATGTCTCGGGGATCAGCAAAAACAGACCCTTCATCGGCGACGGCGGCGTGTCGGCCCGGCACCATGTAGGGAGTTTACCGGTTGTCGCGATTAAGGCCGGGTGCCAGGGGGCTGACCAAGCGCCCAAGAGGCCGGTGGCGTGGGGTCCTGACAGTCTGGAAGGAAAATCTTCCAGTGTGTTGCAAGGAATAAGGACACAACACTCTTCGATTAACGGCATGGCTGATTAGAATTTGACGTGGGGCGGCGGCCGGCGATACACTAGACAGGTGTGGCTAGCTGGATTTGAATCGATTTTACTTGTCTTTGGCGTCCTTGCCCCAGCAGCTCACATCCACAACGTGGAAACCGTATCCGCCCCGTGGCGTGCGAGCAAGCATTGGTAATGGGATTGGTAAGGGAACGTTGGACGGATTTCAATCCGGTTCGTCCTTTTAAGGAACGGTAGCAATATGGCGAATGCAGCAAGCGTTTGGGGAATTGAAATCGGACAGTCCGCGCTCAAGGCGCTGCGCTGCCATCTCGATGGCGATAGTGTAGTCGCCGATGCGTTTGACTTTATCGAGTACCCGAAGATTCTCAGCCAGCCCGAGGCCGATCCTGAAGAATTGGTTCGCGAAGCGCTGGAGAAGTTTCTCGAACGCAACGACTACTCGAAAGGGACCAAGATCGTTGTCAGCGTGCCCGGTTCGAGTGGCTTGGCAAAGTTCTTCAAGCCTCCGCCGGTCGAAGCGAAAAAGATCGCCGACATCGTTCGCTACGAAGCTCGCCAACAAATTCCGTTCGATTTGGATGACGTTGTCTGGGATTACCAGATGATGCCGGGCAGCTTGATCGAAGAAGGCTTCGCACTCGATTCGGAGATCGGTCTGTTTGCGATGAAACGCGAACAAGCCTACCGTGCGATTGAACCGTTCGAAGCTGCGGGGCTGGAGGTTGACCTGATCCAGTTAGCTCCGCTGGCCCTGTACAATATGCTGTCCTACGACCGGCTGCATGAGCGGCTGGAAAACGACACCTTTGATCCCGAAAACCCACCCTCTTCCACCGTCCTGTTGTCGATCGGCACCGACTCGTCAGACTTGATCATCACCAGTGGTTTTCGCATTTGGCAACGCAGCATTCCGCTGGGTGGTAATCACTTCACTCGGCAGTTGACCAAGGAACTGAAGCTGACGTTTGCCAAAGCCGAGCACCTGAAGCGGCACGCGCGGGAAGCGGAAGATCCAAAACTGATCTTTCAAACCATGCGGCCGGTCTTTAATGACTTGGTTACCGAAATTCAGCGTTCGGTCGGCTTCTTTAAAAGCATCAACCGCAAAGCCGAAATCGCCGAACTGCTGGTCACCGGCAATACGGTGAAGATGCCCGGACTGGCACAGTACTTGGGCAAAAACCTCGGCTACGATGTGCATGCGATCGACCGCTTTGGTCGCTTAAGTGGCGAGGAAGTGCTCAGCATTCCGACGTTCAAAGAGAACGCGCCGACATTTGGTGTCTGTTACGGACTGGCGTTGCAAGGACTGGGCGAAGGCCAGATCGGCACCAGCTTGGTGCCGCAAGAAATTGTCACCGAGCGGATGATCCGTGCCAAAAAGCCGTGGGCGTTGGCTTGCCTGGCAGCCTTGTTGATGGGATTGGTGACCCATTACGTGTTTGTTCAAAAGAGCTGGTCTCAAACGCATCCCGACGATTGGCAGCAAGCCACTTCGGCGGTCAAGATCGCTCAGGACCACAGTCGCCGCCACACCGAGATGTTCGATGGCTTTAAATCCAAGCTGGTTTATCTGCGATCGGTCGGCAATGAGGTCTCGGGCAATAGTGAGCGTCGCTTGCAGTGGATGGAGTTGGCCTCGACGGTCACGCAGATGCTGCCGCGCAGCCTGAATGAGGAAGGTCGGCGACCGAGCCCCAAAGAATTGCCGTTTATGGACCGGCCCGACATCTATGTCACCTCCGTCGATGATCGCTACTACGAAGACCTCTCGACCTGGTTCGACGAACGTCGCGCCTCACGGTATCGCGAGGAACTGCGGAGCTGGGCCGATTTGACCGACAGTGAACTGCCCGAAGGGTACGCCGAGGATGAGGGCCCGACCGAAAGTGGCTGGGTAATCGAAATTCGAGGTTACCATGATTACAACAACACCGAACGGCGTGGCTTTGAAGCGAGCAACCACATCCGCCGGACGCTGCTGAATAGTTTTCTGACCAAGTCGGTTCAACTGCCCGATGAGTCGGGGCGGATGCATACCTTCACCATGGAAGAGATGGGGATTAGCTATCCGGTGTTGGTTTCGGATAACAAGCCGCGGAAGGTGCAGGTACCGAATCCCGACTACGAACCGCCACCACCTGGAACGGCGATGTCGGGCACCGGCATGGAAGACATGGGGATGGAAGGTATGGGCATGGCCATGGCCATGGGGATGGAGGGTGGTGGAATGGACGGCATGGGAATGCAACCCAACGGTGCCGCCGACGGTGCCGCGAAGCGTGAACCCAAGACATTGCCGGTGGTTCGGCAAGACTTTGTGTTCCAGTTCGTCTGGAAACCGGCTTCGCTGAGCGAACGTCTGCAGCAGCAACGTGAGGCGGCGGAACAGGAAAAACTGGAAGCGGCGGGTCAAGAAGTCGCCATGAATTAGTTGTCTGATGTCCGCTCTTATCGCCCTAGACTTGTTACTCTTCTTTTTCGGTAAACCTCGATGGATCAACTGAAGCAACAACTGGCCGTCGTCAGCAAATACGGCTTTTGGATCAGCACGGCACTCGTCGCGCTGGTTGCAGTCGGCGTTTGGTTTATGGCAACTGGGGCTCTGATCGAGGAATCGGAGAAGCAGATCAGTGCACTCAAAACCGCCAGCTCTTCGATCGATACGATTCGCTCGGAGGTCAGCAAGCATCCCAACGATCTTTCGCATGCTTTGATGGAGGCAATGGTCGCCAAAGAAGAGACCGCCGTCGCGGCGGCTTGGCAGTCGCAATACGATCGCCAACAAAACATTTTGGTTTGGCCCACCGAAAGCCTCGACAGTGATTTCATCAAACGGGTCAAGCCGTTCTTCCCCATCGAGACGCACTTCTCCGAGTTCCCCGTTCCGCCGGAACAGGAAATCGAAACCCGCTATCTAGAAGCCTACCGCGACTATATCGGCGACGTCCTGCAGTCCAAAGCCGATATCGTGGGAGCCGAATGGAAAGCCGACTTTGCTTCGGTGTCGACCTCCGGAATGGGGATGGAAGGTGGCATGGATTCGGGCATGGGCATGGATTCCGGCATGGATTCCGGCATGGGCATGGATGGGGGGATGATGCGGGGTGGTCCCGGCATGGCGACGGTCGGAGCGTCGAAGGAAAAGGGACCGCTGGTGCAGTGGAAGTCGAGCAGCCAAGAGGAAATCCTCGGCGACCTGTTTCCCTGGCGCGGCAATCGGCCGACGACCCTTGAAGTTCTGTACAGCCAGGAAAACCTCTGGGTGATGACGCAGTTGCTGCAAATCGTTGCCGATGTAAACGGCAATATCACCCAGCCCTTCCAAGCGAAAATTCACGAGATTGAGAAAATCGGAATCGGCCGTAGTGGCAAACGTGCCGAAGGATCGATCAGTCCTGTCACGGCGGGCGGCGGTGGCGGTAGCGGAGATATGATGATGAGCGGGGGTGGCATGATGGAGGGGATGGACATGGAAACCTCCGGAAGTGCCATGCCGGGCGGAATGGATATGGACGGCGGCATGGGCGGCTCGGCCGAAGCGAGCGATCCGCTGGAATCTCGCTACGTTGATATCAACTACGAGCCCATCGAAGCGAGTCGCGTGCGTCAGGCAATGTCGCCCGATAACCGTAAACCCGAAGATGCGTTCTTGACCGTCGCGAAGCGACTGCCAGTCGTGCTGCGAGTCAAAATGGATCAACGCGAAATTCCTCGCTTGCTGGCTGTGTGCGGGAATGCCGCCCTGATGGTCGAAGTCCGCCAGATCCGGGTCAATCCATCGGGGTCGTCCGGCGGTGGCGGTGACCTGGATGTCGGCATGGGCAGCTTGGGAGGCATGGAAGACAGCGGGCTGGGGAGCGGCAGCATGATGGAAGGGATGGGAATGAGCAGCGGCATGGATGACATGATGGGATCGATGGGCGGTGGCATGGGAGGTCGATCGGGTGCCGGTGGTAGCTATCCGATGGATATGCCTGTCGAGATCTACGGCATCATCCACATCTACAATCCGCCGGCGATGCAGAAATTAGGGGTCGATCAAGTCGACAGCAGCACCGTGGTGGAAGGTCAGGCGATGGGAGATCAACCGCCGGCCGACACGGCAACCGCCCCGGCACCATCCGCGACACCTGAACCGGCACCATCCGCGACACCTGAACCGGCACCATCCGCGACACCTGAACCGGCTGCACCTGAACCGGCTGCATCTGAACCGGCCGACACCGCACCGGCTGCGGCCGAACCGGCCGACACCGCACCGGCCGGCACCGAACCACCGACCCCTTAATCTTTTACCCCCTTGAACTGATCGTTTTCTGATCGAGAAACCTCGGAGCTTCGTCATGGATAGCAATGCGATCCAAAAATTGTTCATGCAGCACGTTGAAAAAGGGGTGCTGGTGGGTATTGGTGCCTTTGCGCTATTCCTGATCTACCAAGGGATGGGGTTTCCCCGTTTCCAGGACACCGAGTTCCAGCCGACCGCACTTGCTCAGAAGGCGAATCAGGTCAAAGGCAGTATTGATGATCCGCACAATGACGAGGTGCTCGCGTTGTTGCCCGAAGCGGAACCGCGGACTTATGTGGAACGCATCCAGCAACTTCAAAAACCGATTCCATTCGACGAGTACCCGCATTCGCCATTTGAACCGCGTGACATTGACATCAGTGTGAAACGACAAGACGTCGCGTTATTACCGCCGATGGATTTGCAGATGTCCGGAATGCTGAGTGCCATGGCGGTCCAAGCGAAACTTCGAACAACCTATTTGGTCCGCGACCTGGAAGATGCTCCTGAGCCTGAAGAAGAAGAGGAGAAACCTCGTCGGCGCGATCGTAGTCGTGGTCGCAATGCTCGCGGCACGGGAGATCAAATGGAGATGGGCATGGAGATGGGTATGGGTATGGGCATGGATGAAGGTGGAATGGCAATGCCCGGGATGGGGGCGATGGAGATGGGGATGGGCCCGGGAATGTCCGGCAGCATGACCCGTCGCTTGAACTCCAAATACAACAAGGGTGCGGAAGCACCGGCAAATGCCGAAGTGGCAGCTACCGCCGCGGGCGCGGCTCCGCAAAAACGGCCTCTGAATACCGTGCCCGAATCGGCCTACTTCATTGCCGGTACGGCGGTCGTACCGCATAAAGCGCTCGTCGAAGCATTTCATGCCACGTATGAAAAAACGAGAGATTACCGAGCGGTCCGCGATCGCCCGATTTATGTCGGTTACGAATTTCAACGAGCCGACGTGACCGAGAAATCGGTCGAACAGATCGTCGACGGAGATTGGGTAGACCTTACCACAAAACCCAAATACAACGATGATTGGGATCGGATTAACCAGTACGCATTGCATTGGTGGAACGGTTACGCACCCGACATTGTGCCGGCCGACTATCGCGACCCAAAGCTGACTTCGTTGATTCCGCCACTGCTGATTTATGATTTCACGACCTTTGCCACCCATCCCAAAATTCCTTTGAAGACGATGTTGGAGATTGAGAAAGAATCTCGTGATCCACTCGATCAAGTCCAGGTTGTCGACATTTTTAACAATGAAAATGATGGCGATGCTGCGGTGGGTGCCGAGGGCGGATCGGGGATGCCAAGAGGTGGCATGCGTAACGGCGGAAGCGTGGGCGTGGAAAAGAATCCGCCGGAATTTAAGATGATTCGGTTTTATGATTTTTATGACCCGCGATTTACCAACCCGCCACTGCCGGGCCGTCGTTATGTCTATCGCGTACGCTACAAACTGGAGGATCCCAACTTTCCAAAGTTGCCTTCGCAAGCCCCGTCGCTACGCAGCCTAGCTCCTGAAGTTTTCCAGCGGGTCGTGCCAAAGATGAAAGAAGCCGAGACCACCAAGAAACGAGATTTCGTTATTCGGTCGCCGTGGAGCGAACCGAGTCCGGTGACGGAGTTGCCGCGACCGATGCGGATCTACGCCGGGCCCATTGTGGCACCCGCTGAATCCAAGGAAGTCGAAATCGCAAATCGCGTCATCGATTATGTTCGCAGCCCCGCGACCGCCAAAGCAGTCGCCACGATTTGGGACTGGCGGCACGCTGTGGCGGTGCCGGCACCTTTTGATGTCCAGTCAGGAACCGTGATGAATGCGACCTTGGATGCCGAAGTGGTCGATCCTTTGACAATGAAGATTAAGACCAAACCGAATAGCTCCGTGAATTCCAATGCCGTGGTGCTCGACATTGTCGGAGGCGAACCGCTGAAACTGGAAGAAGAATTTGGCTTAACGCGGCCGGGCATGATGCTGGTTTTCGACCCCATGGGAGGCGGTCTGAAGGTGATGGAAGAGATCGACGACAAGTTCGATTTCAGCATGTACACGTTCACCGACGACGTCGTTCCCGTCGACGAAGATGCCGCTGGTAGCACGGTGCCGGGGATGGAAGGCTTCGACTACATGGGAGCCGAAGGCGGGGCGATGATGATGGAAGGGTTTTAGCCGTCGGCTGGTAAAGGCGATGGATACCCCAAGCATGATCAACGACAGTTCGGTTGATGGTTTCGATGATGGCACTGACGGTTGTGTCAACGAAGCGAACGATGATTCGCGGTTTGCGTTTGGTGAAAACTGGGCGGCCTTCCTAGCACAGATCGACGACGATCGCATTGCACAGGCTCAGGCTTCGCTGGCCACGATGTTGGGTTCGGATCGACTGGACGGAAAACGTTTTCTTGATGTCGGCTCGGGCAGCGGCTTGTTCAGCTTGGCGGCTTACCGGATGGGTGCCTTGGTAAACTCGTTCGATTACGACACCCACAGCGTGGGTTGTACCCAAGAACTGCGACGACGTTTTGCTCCCGAGGCGGAAGATCGCTGGCAGGTCTGGCAAGCGTCGGTCTTGGATGACCAGGCGATGCAGCGTCTGGGGACTTTTGACGTCGTCTACTCCTGGGGCGTGCTGCACCACACTGGCGACTTGCAAACCGCACTCCGCAACGCGGCGGCTCGAGTGGCATCGCCCGGCCAATTCTTCATAGCGCTCTACAACGACCAAGGCGGAACGAGTCGGCGGTGGATGCACATTAAGCGTCTTTACAATCGTCTGCCGCGAGGGCTGCGCCCGTTGTTGGTGGGCTTGGTTGGCGGCTTGTTCGAAACCAAATTCGCGGTGGCTCGTTTGGCCGCGGGACGGAACCCGTTACCGTTTGCCGATTGGCGTGCCAAGCGGCGGGATCGAGGCATGTCGGTGTGGCACGACTGGGTCGATTGGTGCGGTGGTTTGCCGTTTGAAGTTGCCACGCCCGAAGCGGTGATCTTGCCATTGCAGGCCGCCGGTTTTCGGGTGACCAATCTAAAGACCTGTGGTGGCGGTTGGGGCTGCAACGAGTTCGTCTTTGAGCGATCGTGAAAGCACCGCGAGGCACCACGCACAGGGCGGGTACTTACTTGTCGCTGGATGGCGAATCGGTCTCTTCCGTCTCTTCCGTCTCTTCCGTCTCTTCCGTCTCTTCCGTCTCTTCCGTCTCTTCCGTCTCTTCGGGTTTGGCTCGTAGTGCGAGGATTAATTGCACCGCATCGTACAAAGCATGAGCCACGATCGGCACGATCAGGTTCTCTGTCGCGATCGTGATCCCCCCTAGATAAACGCCGACGGCACTGGCCAATACAAAATAGGTCGGCGTCATTGCGTGGACTAAACCAAACGCCAATGAAGCGACAAAGACGCCAAAGAAGATCAGCCCCGGCGAAGCGGTATCGAGTGGGCCGATGATCCAACCTTGCAGAAAGCCGCGAAACAGCAGTTCTTCGCCCAGGCCCGCGCACAAGGAGATCGCCACCAACTCCAGCACCGTCAGATTCCGCATCGGAGCCAACAAGCGATCTTTGGTCAGCCGGCTGACTTCTTCGACACCTGTCAATTTCATGTGATCGAGAATGAAGACGGCAATCAGCATGGGGATTGTTGCCACGACGCCCCAGCCGATTCCTGCGAAGATCGCCGTCGGGCTGTCGAGATGCGGAATGTACTGCCGCGCGTCATAGCTCAGCAGTGCCCCCAGTCCCAGCCCGAGCACTCCCAGCAGCAGTTCGAAGCCGACTGCTTTCAGAAAAAACGCATCTGGATCCGACTCCCGAGGGTCGTCTTCGTCCGAAATGAAGTCTTCTGGGTCGTCCATGTCTCCACCCTACGCGGGAGCCAGAGAAATGTCTACAAGTGGGGCTCGTTAGCAATGAGCGATAAATAAGTGTCGGGTACCTGTTGTGCGAAGCACCCGAAGGGCGAGTTCCTCGCAAAAGGTACCCGACACTTTTTTGTCGCACGATCCTTAGCTCTCGTCTTGCTCACGCAATTTGACCAGTACACTGTAGTCTTCCAGAGTCGAAGTATCGCCGGCCGATTCGTTCCCCGAAGCGATATCCCGCAGCAGGCGCCGCATGATTTTTCCGCTGCGTGTCTTGGGCAGTGAGGAGGTAAACCGCACGTCGTCGGGCTGAGCCAGCGCGCCGATTTCCTTTCGCACATGCTGACGCAATTCCGCTCGCAATTCTTCGCTTGCTTCCACGCCACGGATGGTGACAAAGGCCGAAATGCCTTGTCCCTTCAGTTCGTGCGGGCGTCCCACAACGGCGGCCTCACAGACCGCCGGATGGCTCACCAGAGCACTCTCCACTTCGATCGTGCTCAAACGGTGCCCCGATACATTGATCACATCATCGATGCGTCCCATGATCCAGTAGTAGCCATCTTCGTCGCGCCGTGCGTTGTCGCCCGTTAAGTACATGCCGGGCACCGTTGACCAATACTGTTCAATGAACCGCTGTTCGTCTCCCCAGATACCTCGCAGCATGCCGGGCCACGGTTTGGCGATGCACAGCATGCCGCCGTCGAACTCGTGAATTTCTTCGCCCACGTCATCGACCACTACCGGCACCACGCCCGGCAGAGGACGCGTACACGAACCTGGCTTGGTGGGCGTCACCCCCGGCAGGGGGCTCATCATGATCCCGCCCGTTTCGGTTTGCCACCAGGTGTCGACAATCGGGCAACGTTCCGCGCCGATCTTTTGGTGGTACCACATCCAGGCTTCGGGATTGATCCCTTCGCCGACCGTACCTAGCAACCGCAAGCTGGACAGATCGTGCTTCTCGACATGCTCATCGCCCCATTTGATGAAGGCACGAATCGCGGTCGGCGCGGTGTAGAGAATCGTGACTTTGTATTTCTCGACCAGCTCCCAAAAGCGATCTTCGGCCGGATGGTTTGGGGCCCCTTCGTACATCAAGCACGTCGCTCCTGCTGACAGCGGGCCGTACACGACATAGCTGTGTCCGGTGATCCAGCCGCAATCGGCGGTACACCAGTAGACGTCGCCTTCGCGATGATCGAACACCCATTGAAAGGTCCGTTTAGCCCACAGGTTGTAGCCTGCCGTGGTGTGCAGGATGCCTTTCGGTTTCCCGGTGCTGCCGCTGGTGTAGAGAATAAACAGCGGGGTTTCGCTGTCGAGCTGAGCAGCCGGGCAGTCGCTGCTGGCCGTGTCGACCGACTCATGCCACCAGACGTCGCGACCGGGCGTCATCGGAGTCGCCTGCTCGGGCATCCGTTGTAGCACCAAGCAGTGTTCGACGGTGGGCGATTTGGCCAACGCTTCGTCGACCGTTTCCTTCAGCGGCAGGACCTTGCCGCGACGATACAAGCCGTTGGCCGTAATCACCAGCTTGGCTTTTGCATCGTTATTACGATCCGCAATCGACTCCGCCGAAAAACCCGCAAAGATCACCGAGTGGACCGCGCCGATGCGAGCACATGCAAGCATCGCAATGGCCAGTTCCGGTGTCATCGGCATGTAGATGCTCACCACGTCGCCTTGTTGAATCCCCAGCGACCGCAGTGCGTTGGCGGTCTTGCAGACTTCCTCGTGTAACTGAGCGTAGGTCAGCGTCCGCGTGTCGCCCGGCTCCCCTTCCCACAGAATCGCCACCCGCTCGCCATTGCCAGCCGCGAGATGTGCATCCAAGCAATTGTAGCTCGCGTTCGTTTTGCCTCCTGCGAACCACTGCGCGTGCGGCGGATCCCACTTGCAGACCGATTGATAAGGTTCAAACCAATGGAGATGCTCTTTCGCTTCGCGATCCCAAAACGTATCGGGATCGTCTGCCGCCGCCTTGTAGAGGGCTTCGTATTGGGCCTGCGACTGGATCACCGCCGCATCGGTGAAGGCTTTGGGAGGCGGAAACAGACGATTTTCGTTCAGGATATGATCGACGTGTCCCGAAGCAGATTCCGACATGCGATTGACTCTCTCAAGCAGCGATTAGAGGCGTTGGAAGGGGCTGCCAAGAGGATGCCGGCAACCACGGACGATGTTTGGTTGGCAAGAGTTTAGCGTGAATATCCGCCAGTTTCACCCGCTGTTGGCGGCCAAAGCCCCTTTGAAACGCCGTATACTGAGGAGACCTCGTTTTTTGGCTGCAAAAGTACCGGCATTCGTTCATGGTCAGACCGCAATTTCCCGATTACGGCGCGTTCCTGTTTTGGCCTCAAGAGGGGCACGCTTGGATTCATGTCGATGACGTCGTGCGGGTCCGGGAGCTGATTCCGAGTGATCGGGTGTTCCGCCGCGAAGCCTTCGACGGGACCTTCTATCGCTTACGGTACGGTTCGATGGTCATCCGGCTGCGGCCCTGTTTATGGCAGCCCGTGCAGGGCGAAGGTTTCGAGATCGGCGACCAAGTCGAAACGGTTGGCGTGGGCATGGTCCGTGACCTGTTCGTCGCTCGCATTACCGAAATTCGCTATGACCGCAGGCGACAGCGAACGCATTATCAATTAACACGAGCGGACCAAGTTGTGCCGGGGCGATTCGTCGCCGACGACCTGCGGTTGCTCAGCGGTCGCACGGTGCTACGCAAGCAGTGGGCGGAGTCACGGCATCCGGGGCGGCAATGAGCCCTCGTTTACGGGCGCCCTCGCTTACGGGCGATTGAAACAGCGAACTTGCCTTTGAGAAGGTGCTACGGCGAAACGGAAAGCTTGGCTTGGACTGGCAGATGATCGCTGGCGAAACGTCCGTTGGGTGTTTTCGGATCAAGCGTCTCATGGGCCAACACGGTGACTTGAGGGCTGGTCAAGATGAAATCGATCCGGACATTGGGATTGATCGCTTTGAAACCGTTCCAGGTGCCGGTCGGTCCGGCCGGTGCCGACTGTGACCGGACGCGGGTGTCCTGCAGCACGACTGGCTGGTCTGCCGAGGTCAGCGCCTTTAGCGGCGCACTGTCTGGCGCGGTATTCAGGTCGCCCATCACGATCACATGTTGCCCGTCGGCCATCTGTTGGACTTTGGCATGAATCAACTTTGCCGACTCCAGCCGCGCTTCGGCACCGACGTGATCAAAGTGCGTATTGACGACTAACCACGTTTCGCCCGTTTGCAGGTCTTTTAGACGCATCCAGCTAGCGATTCGCGGCAAGGCGGCATCCCAACCTCGCGAGCCCACTTGCTCGGGCGTGGGGGACAGCCAGAACGTGCCCTGTTCTTGCGCCTCGAACCGTTCGGTGCGATAACCGACGGGCGAAAACTCGCCACCCGCCTTGCCATCGTCGCGGCCCACCCCGTACCACGTTAGCGCTTTGGTACGCTCTTCGATGTCCCGCAGTTGCGGGGCGGTGACTTCTTGCAGGCCCACGATGTCGGCGGCTTGAATCACTTTCCCCACGCTGTCGTGGCGATTGCCCCAGACATCTTCGCCGTCGCCCCGATTCGCGAAGCGGATGTTGTAAGTCATCACCTGCAGCGAATTTTCTTCAGCCATTGCGAGCGAACTCCCTCCGTCCAGCACGTTCCAGAATGTGCCGAAAATCGTCGCGAAGATCCAGACGGGGTGAAAAGGTTGCATCGGGGTACCTAAAGCCAAGAACGGGAAAAAAACATCAGTAGCACGAATCGAAAGAACATCTTAATCGTTCACCGGGTTAGAGGGGGCATGCGCTGCGATTACGGCGTCTGTTACCTGCGGTTTTCAAAGTTCCGCGACGGCTTGGACCTTATCCGATGCGTCTTGCAACCCCACGCTGACCGCAGCCTCCGGTTCAGTCCAACCCCAGATCGTTGCCGACTTACCCTACCGCAGAACCATGTCACTGCATAAAGATGCGTGCGACGCGTAAGGCGTTAGTGGCCACCGCCGGCCTGCAAACTGCAATCGCTGCACATAGAATCGCCGTCAGAAACAATCGATGCAAACTGCGGCGAAAATGTTAGGGAAAAGCAAATTTGGGCAAGGGAGGCTCGCGGAAAAAAGAGGGAGGGATTTGCGGGGCGTTAGGGCAGGCGGGGGCACCGTAGAGCGGTCCGCGGCTAGTCGCTGCAGGTTGGTGAACGATTCCTTATGTGGCGAAGCCAACTTGCTCAGGGGGCGAAGCGAACCGATGCAGACCCTCTGGTCGCCAGAAACCGGGGTTGCCCTGGTCTGCCGGAAAGCAACAATGTCGACTCAGAATAAACCCACCAACGGGCGTCCGCCCGTCAAACTAGCCTCTTTGCTATCTCTCTGTAGAAGGATTCCAAAATGAAGAATTCCGTTGTCCGATCGAGCTCGCGGGTACTTGCTGCTTCCCTCCTGCTGGGGCTTGTCGTCAGCACCGCCTCGGCCGCCGATCCGGTGACCGTGAAACTCGATACCACGGCCGGCGTGATCAAGCTGGAACTTGACGCGGACAAGGCCCCCAAGACGGTCGAGAACTTTGTGCAGTATGTCAAAGATGGCCACTACGACGGCACCGTTTTCCATCGCGTCATCAAAGGTTTCATGATTCAAGGTGGCGGCATGACGTCGGACTTGACCGAGAAAAAAACGCGAGCTCCGATCGTCAACGAATCGGATAACGAACTGAAGAACACGCCTTACACGATCGCCATGGCCCGCACTCCCTTACCGAACAGTGCCACCAGCCAATTCTTTATCAACCATGGCGACAACACCTTTTTGAATCGTGCGGAAGCGCAAGACGGCGTTGGTTATGCGGTCTTCGGAAAAGTCATCGAAGGTAAGGAAGTGGTCGACAAGATCGCCAACATTGCCACCCGCCCCAAAGGCCCGCACCAAAACGTCCCGGTCACCGAAGTCGCCATCAAAAAAGCGACCATCGAGTAAAGAGGGGACGGGACAATCGTGTTTGGCACGAAATTTATCCCACGGGGCTGCTGATCGTGAAATTTGCCAGAGTGGCAGCACGCAATTCGTCCCCGCTTTCCGCGTTAAGCTACGACGCCGTGTCTAAGATCCCTCAACGCCGGAGGCCTAGCCGGCCCTCCAACGAAGCTTCCTCCAACAATGCTTC
>Ga0102938_10001767_pt1 | contig 16331 bp, 14 predicted proteins | sample SalPonR2_B_D2_MG_FD_84516 | JGI IMG/M metagenome (GOLD analysis project Ga0102938, IMG submission 84516) | Salt pond soil microbial communities from South San Francisco under conditions of wetland restoration - Salt Pond MetaG R2_B_D2_MG | ecosystem: Environmental > Aquatic > Marine >...
ATGCGCATGAGCCAGGACGGCCCGACCGCCGCCGATCTGGTCAACACCGCCGAAGAAGGCGAATTGGCTGATATCCTTTATCTTTATGGCGAAGAACGCGCCAGCCGCCGCATTGCGCGGGCGATTGTGCGTGCGCGCGCCTCGGGCGATATCGACACGACGCTGCACTTGGCCCGGATCGTCGAATCCTGCCTGCCGCGCCCCAAACCCGGTCAGGTTCATCCCGCCACCCGCAGCTTTCAGGCGCTGCGCATCGCGGTGAATGATGAGTTCGGTGAATTGGTCGCCGGGCTGGAAGCGGCCGAACGCGCGCTGAAACCCGGTGGCACGCTGGCCGTGGTCACCTTTCATTCGATCGAAGACCGCATGGTCAAACGCTTTTTGCAGGCCAAATCGGCAGGCGGCGGGGGCGGCAGCCGCCACGCGCCCGCGATGCGCCCCGAGCCGCCCGAATTCGAGGTCACGCAGCGCAAGGCGATTGGCCCGGACAAGACGGAACTGGCCGAAAATCCGCGTTCGCGCAGCGCCAAGCTTCGGGTCGCCATTCGGACTGACGCCGCCGCCACACCCGCCGACCGCAAAGCCATCGGGATGCCATTGCTCAAGGGGAAACGTTGATGCGCAGCCTGTATTTCGTTCTGACCGCCCTTGCCGTGATCGGCCTTGCCTTCTGGGCCTACCGCGAGAATTACGAAACCCAGGAGTCGCTGGCCGAGGCCGAGGATCTGCAAACCCAGATCAGCAATGCCCGCCAGCGCCTGCGCGTGTTGAACGCCGAATGGGCCTATCTCAATCGGCCCGACAGGCTGCGTGAACTGGCCGACATCAATTTCGACCGGTTGGGCCTTCTGCCGCTGCAGCCCAATCAATTCGGCAGGATCGATCAGGTGGCCTATCCGCCCGACGACACCCTGTTGCCGATCCTTGATCCGATCGATGTCTCCGAAACCGAGGCCCGGCCATGATCCGCACACCGCTTCGCCCTCTGGCCCGCATTCTCGAGGCCCGCTCCAAGGGGGAAAACCCCGACGCCATCGAACGCGAGAATATCCGCATCCGCCATGAACAGATGCGCGACCGCGCGCGCAAGCGCGCCGAAGGCCGCCTGCTGGTGCTGGGCGTGATGTTCACCTGCGCCTTTGTCTTGATCGGTGGCCGGATGGGGGTTCTGGCCAATACCGAACCGACCGAGCCGCGCAGCTCGGTTGCGGGCGCGCAGATCGTTGCGCAGCGGGCCGATATCGTCGACCGCGAAGGGCGCATTCTGGCCACCAATTTCGAAACCCACAGCCTCTATGCGCAGCCCGAGCACCTGATCGATCCCAAGCGCGCCGCCGATGAGCTGGTCCGCATTTTCCCCGATCTTGATCGCGACCGGCTGGTCAAGGATTTCACTGGCAAGCGCAAGTTCTTGTGGATCAAACGAAAAATCAGCCCCGAGCAGAAACAGGCCGTGCATGATATCGGCGAGCCGGGTCTGTTGTTCGGCCCGCGCGAGATGCGGCTTTATCCCAATGGGCGGCTGGCGTCGCATGTCTTGGGCGGCGCCAGTTTTGGCCGCGAAGGGGTCCATGCCGCCGAGGTGATCGGCGTGGCCGGCATCGAAAAGGAATTCGATACCCGTCTGCGTGACCCGGCCCAAAGCCATGAACCGCTGCGCCTGTCGCTCGATCTGTCGGTGCAGGCCGCCACCGAACGCGTGCTCTATGGCGGCATGAAGCTGATGAACGCCAAGGGCGCCACGGCGATCCTGATGGAGGTCAAGACCGGCGAGATCGTCGCCGTCGCCTCGTTGCCCGATTTCGACCCCAACGACCGGCCCCGCCCCCCGACCGAAGGCGAGCCAAGCGACAGCCCGCTTTTCAATCGCGCGGTGCAGGGCGTTTACGAACTTGGGTCGACCTTCAAGATATTCACCGTGGCGCAGGCGCTGGATCTTGGCCTTCTCAACGCCGATACCATCGTCGACACCAAGGGTCCGCTTCGCTGGGGCAAGCATCGGATCAACGATTTCCGGAATTACGGGAACGAGATGAGCGTGACAAAGGTCATCGTCAAATCGTCCAATATCGGCACCGCCCGGATCGCCCAGATGATCGGCGCCGAACGTCAACAAGCCTTCCTGAAAGAGCTGGGGTTTTTCGATCCGCCCCCGGTCGAGATGGTCGAGGCCGATGGCGCGCAACCGCTTTTGCCGCGCAACTGGTCCGAATTGTCGACCATGACGATCTCTTACGGGCACGGCATCTCGACCAGCCCGATGCATCTGGCGGCGGGCTATGCGACGCTGGCCAATGGCGGGCGCAAGGTCACGCCGACATTGCTGCACCGCGCCCAGACCGAACCCGGACCGCAGGTGATCTCGGAACAGACGGCCCGCGTCTCGCTGGACATGCTGCGCAAGGTCGTCACCGAAGGCACCGCCAGTTTCGGCGAAGTGCCCGGTTACGCGGTGGGCGGCAAGACCGGCACCGCCGACAAGCCCAAGGCGCGCGGTGGCGGCTATTACGAAGACAAGGTGATCGCCACCTTCGCAAGCGTCTTTCCGGCACATGATCCGCACTACGTTCTGGTGGTCACGTTGGATGAACCGGTTGAAACCTCGGGCGACGAGCCGTGGCGCACAGCCGGTTGGACAGCCGTGCCGGTCGCGGCCGAAATCATCCGCCGGGTCGCACCTCTGCTTGGGCTGCGACCGCAGATTGAACCCGGCGAACTGGCTGGTATAACGCTCACATCGAACTAGGCCGTAACGCGGGGCGACATGGTGGCGGGGCAAAGCAAATCACTGACGGATCTCGGCCTGACCGCTCAGGGCGGACGGCGCCCCGACATCACCGGGCTGGCCGTCGACAGCCGCCAGGTGCGCGACGGGCATCTCTTTGCGGCCCTTCCCGGCACCCGTGTGCATGGCGGAGAGTTCATCCAATACGCCCTGCGCATGGGGGCGGCGGCGATCCTGACCGATGCCCGTGGCGCGCGTATCGCCGCCGATGTGCTGGCCGGTAGCGATGCCGCCCTGATCGTTGCCGAAGATCCCCGCCAGACCCTTGCCTTTACCGCAGCACTCTGGTTCGGCGCGCAACCCGAGGTGATGATCGGCGTCACCGGCACCAACGGCAAGACCTCGGTCGCCAGCTTCTGCCGGCAGATCTGGTGTGATCTGGGCTATGAGGCGGTGAATATCGGCACCACCGGTGTCGAAGGCGCGTATGAGGCGCCCCTGGCCCATACCACACCCGAGCCGATCACCCTGCACCGCGTTCTGGCCGAATGCGAGGCCGCAGGCATCACCCATGCCGCGATGGAGGCCTCGTCGCACGGGCTCGAACAGCGCCGGCTTGACGGGGTGCGTCTGGTGGCGGCGGGATTCAGCAACTTCAGTCAGGATCACCTCGACTACCACGCCACGTTTGACGAATATTTCGCCGCCAAGGCCGGGCTTTTTGCCCGCGTGTTGCCCGAGGACGGCGTTGCCGTCATCAATATCGACGACCCCAAAGGCCCTGCCGTGGCGGAAATCGCCCGTGCGCGCGGACAGGATCTGATCACCGTGGGGCGCAAGCCCGGCAGCGATCTGCACATTCAGGCGCAGCGTTTCGCCCCCACCGGGCAGGATCTGCGCTTTGAATGGAAGGGCAGGGCGCATCAGGTCAGGCTCAACCTGATGGGCGGATTTCAGGGGGAAAACGTGGCCCTTGCCGCCGGTCTGGTGATCGCGGCAGGCGCGGACCCCGACAGGGTGTTCGACACGCTGCGTCACATGAAAACGGTGCGGGGCCGGATGCAACTGGCCGCCACCCGCCGCAATGGCGCTGCGGTCTTTGTCGATTACGCCCATACCCCCGATGCGGTCTCGACCGCGCTGTCCGCCCTGCGCCCGCATGTGATGGGCCGGCTGGTGGCGATCATCGGCGCGGGCGGCGACCGCGACACCGCCAAGCGCCCGCTGATGGGGGCGGCTGCCGCGCAAAACGCCGATCTGGTCCTCGTGACCGACGACAACCCGCGCAGCGAAGACCCCGCCGCGATCCGCGCTGCCGTGATGGCCGGTGTGCGGGATGCCGGCGGCGCCGATTGGGCGACCGACGTGGGCGACCGCGCCGAAGCGATCCTGCGCGGCGTCGACATGCTGGGGCCGGGGGACGCGCTGCTGATCTGTGGCAAGGGCCATGAGACCGGGCAGATCGTGGGCGACGATGTCTTTCCCTTCGATGACAGTGAACAGGCCAGCGTCGCGGTTTCGGCTCTCGATGGGGGTCTGGCATGACGCTCTGGACGTCCGCCGAGGCCGCGCGCGCAACAGGCGGGCGCAGCGCGGTCGACTGGCAGGCAACCGGCGTCTCCATCGACACCCGCACGCTGCGGCCCGGTGATCTGTTCGTCGCCCTCAGCGCCGCGCGCGACGGGCATGACTTCGTGGCGCAGGCGCTCGACAAGGGGGCCGCCGCCGCGCTTGTCAGCCATGTGCCGCCCGGCGTGGACGCAGCCGCCGCTCCGCTGCTGATCGTCGATGATGTTCTGACCGCGCTCGAGGCATTGGGCCGCGCCGCGCGGGCGCGCACTGAGGCCCGCATCGTGGCGATCACCGGGTCGGTCGGCAAGACATCGACCAAGGAAATGCTGCGCGACGTGCTGTCGGCGCATGGCCGAACCCATGCCGCCGAAGCCAGCTACAACAACCACTGGGGCGTGCCCCTTACCTTGGCGCGGATGCCCGCCGACACCCAATTCGCGGTGATCGAGATCGGCATGAACCACCCCGGCGAAATCGCTCCGCTGTCGCGCATGGCCCGCCCGCATGTGGCGATGGTCACCACCGTGGCACCGGCGCATCTGGCCGCCTTCGAAAGCCTCGAGGGGATCGCGCATGAAAAAGCTTCGATCTTTCAAGGGCTGGAGGAGGGGGGGACCGCCGTTTATAATGGCGATCTCGCGGTCAGCCCGATCCTGCACGACACAGCCGCGCGCCATGCCGCGCACCTGCTGTCCTTTGGCGAAAACCCCGCCGTTCATCACCGGGCCATGCGCATCACGCTCAAGAACGCCTGCACCGTGGTCGAGGGCCGGGTATGGCGCAGCCCGGTTCTGTTCAAGATCATGGTGCCGGGGCGGCATTTCGCCGTCAACGCAATGGGCGTGCTGGCCGTGACCCATGCGCTTGGCCTTGACCGCGCCAAGGTTCTCACGTCGCTTGGCCGTTGGCAGCCGGGATCGGGCCGGGGCGCGCGCGAACAGATCGTTCTGGACATTGTCGATGCGCATGTGGTGGTCGAACTTATCGACGACAGCTATAATGCCAACCCTGCGTCGGTTGGCGCCGCACTCGAGGTTCTGGCCGCCGCCGTGCCGTGCAATGACATGGGCCGGGTGTCCAAAGGGCGGCGCATCGTCTATCTGGGGGACATGAAGGAATTGGGCCAAAGCGAAGTCGCGCTGCATGTCGCACTGGCCGATCATCCCGCCATGGCGATGATCGACCGGGTGCATTGCGTCGGCCCGCTCATGCGCCACCTCTGGGAGGCGCTGCCCGACGTCAAACGTGGCCGCTGGACCGAAACCGCCGACGAGATGGCCACGAATGTCGCGCGCGATCTGGATGCGGGCGATGTGGTGCTTGCCAAAGGGTCGCTTTCCATGGGATTGGCCCGGGTCGTCGCCGCGATCCGCAAGATGGGCCGCGCCTCGGCCTCCACGGACGGGTAAGGATGGTTCTATGCTCTTTTGGTTGACCGAGCTTTCGGACGGCGGGGATTTCTTCAACCTCTTCCGCTATATCACGTTCCGTGCAGGCGGCGCGTTCCTGACGGCGCTGTTTTTCGGCTTTCTCTTTGGGCCGCCGTTGATCAATGTGCTGCGCAAGCGGCAGGGCAAGGGTCAGCCGATCCGCGCCGATGGCCCCGAGACGCATCTCGCCAAATCCGGCACCCCCACAATGGGCGGTCTGCTGATCGTCGGCGCTCTGGTCACGTCGACTTTGCTTTGGGCGCGGCTCGACAATCCCTATGTCTGGATCGTGCTGTTCGTGACCCTGTCTTTCGGTGCAATCGGCTTCTGGGATGATTATGCCAAGGTGTCCAAGCAGAATGTGACCGGCGTGCCGGGGCGGCTTCGGCTGGGCCTCGGCTTTGTGATCGCGGCGGTCGCGGCGGTCTGGGCCGCGTGGTATCACCCGCCCGACCTGCAATACCAATTGGCCTTGCCGGTGTTCAAGGATGTGCTGCTGGATCTCAGCTGGTTCTTCGTTCCCTTTGCGATGTTCGTGATCGTCGGCTCGGCCAATGCCGTGAACCTGACCGACGGTCTGGACGGTCTGGCCATCATGCCGGTGATGATCGCGGGCGGTGCGCTTGGCATCATCGCCTATGCGGTGGGCCGGGTCGACTTCACCGAATATCTCGATGTGCATTACGTGCCCGGCACCGGCGAGATCCTGATCCTCACGGCGGGGCTGTTCGGTGGCGGGCTTGGCTTCTTGTGGTATAACGCGCCCCCGGCGGCTGTGTTCATGGGCGATACCGGATCGCTTGCGCTTGGCGGCGCGCTTGGCGCGATTGCCGTGGCCACCAAACACGAGATCGTTCTGGGCATCATCGGCGGTCTGTTCGTGGTCGAGGCGCTCAGCGTCATCATTCAGGTGCTCTATTTCAAACGCACGGGCAAGCGTGTGTTCCTGATGGCGCCGATCCACCACCATTACGAAAAGAAGGGCTGGGCCGAGCCGCAGATCGTCATCCGCTTCTGGATCATCGCGTTGATCCTCGCGATGATCGGACTGGCCACCCTCAAGGTGCGCTGAAAGGCGCGCTGAACCGGCCGACCGCTGGCCACACCACCGCCGTTCGGATTGCGTCTTCGCACCGATGCGATACCGACGTGATACCGACATGATACCGACGGCCAAAAACCGCCCCCCAAAGCCGCTTGCACAGCCCGGCCCAAGGGGGCAATCTGCGCGCCGATGACAGCAAAGGGACAGCCATGATACCGGTGACTGGATTTGACGGGCAGCGCGTTGCGGTGCTGGGTTTGGGCCGGTCCGGCCTGTCGGCGGCCCGCGCCCTGCAGGCCGGCGGCGCGCATGTTCTGGCCTGGGACGACAACCCGGCAGCGCGCGAGATGGCCGCTGAAGAGGGGTTTGATATCAAGGACTTGTCCCGCGATGGCGCGTTTGACGACATCGCCTGCCTGATCGTCAGCCCCGGCATTCCGCACCTCTATCCTCAGCCCAACAAGGCCGTTGCCAACGCCCTGCAGGCAGGCGTGCCGGTGGACAATGACATCGGGCTGTTCTTCGCGTCTTTCGGCGGCGCGGACTGGGCCGTGCATGACGTGGCCCCCCGCGTGATTGCGGTGACGGGAAGCAATGGAAAATCAACCACTTCGGCCCTGATCCACCACGTCCTGCACGAGGCGGGCAAGGATGTGCAACTGGCCGGCAACATAGGTCGCGGCGTTCTGGATATCGACCCTCCGGGGGATGGTGGCGTCGTGGTTCTTGAACTCAGCAGCTACCAGACCGAACTGGCCCGGGCGCTGACCCCGGATGTTGCTGTTTTCACGAACCTTTCCCCCGATCATCTGGACCGCCACGCCGGCTTGGGCGGCTATTTCGCGGCCAAGCGCCGGCTCTTTGCCGAAGGCGGACCGGACCGCGCCGTGATCGGCATCGACGAGGCCGAGGGCCTGTTCATGGCGGGCCAACTGGCCACCGCGCCGGGCGATGACCGGGTGATCCGCATCTCGGTCGAACGTAAACTGGCGGGGCCGGGCTGGTCGGTCTTTGCCCGCAAGGGGTTTCTCAGCGAATACCGCAAGGGCAAGCAGCAAGGCGCCATTGACCTGCGCGACATCAAGGGCCTTCCCGGCCAGCACAACCACCAGAATGCCTGTGCCGCCTATGCCGCCTGCCGCAGTCTTGGCCTGTCGCCCAAGGTGATCGAGCGCGCGTTCCACAGCTTTGCGGGGCTGCCCCATCGCAGCCAGGTCATCGCCGAGAAAGAGGGCGTGACCTTCGTCAATGACAGCAAGGCCACCAATGTGGATTCCGCCCTGAAGGCGTTGAATGCATTTGCGAATATCCGTTGGATCTGTGGTGGTCTGCAAAAGGAGGGTGGGCTTGCCGGGCTGGAGCCGGGGCTGCGCAATGTCCTCAAGGCTTATGTGATAGGCCGTGACGCGGCGCAGTTCGCGGTGCAACTGACCGGGATCGACGCCGAGACCTGCACCAGCATGGAAACCGCCGTTGCCCGCGCCATGGCCGACGCCCAGCCGGGCGAAACGGTGCTTCTGGCCCCGGCCGCCGCCAGTTTCGACCAGTATGACAATTTCGAAAAGCGCGGCGAGGATTTCATCGCGCAGGTCAAGGCGCTGCTCTGACCCCGATCAGCCTTGGGCGATCGCCGTACCCGCGGCCCAGCCCGAGGACCAGGCCCACTGGAAATTATATCCCCCCAGCCAGCCGGTCACATCGACAGCCTCGCCAATGAAATAAAGGCCGGGAACGGTCTGGGACATCATCGTGCGCGATGACAGCCCGTCGGTCGCAACGCCTCCGAGCGTGACCTCGGCGGTGCGGTACCCTTCTGAGCCGGTGGGCTTGAGGCGCCAATGGCGCAGATGATCCACGATCCCCGACAGCGCCGTGTCGGAATGATCGGCAAGGTTACCCTTTGGTAACACTTCGGGGGCAATATGCTCGACAAGCCGTGTGGGCAGATGTCTGGCCAATTCGTTCGCGACGCTGCGCCGCCCTGAAACCTGACGCTGCGCGCGCAAATCGTCCAGCAACCGCGCGCCGGGGTCCAGATCGATCACGATCTCCTCGCCCTCGTGCCAATAGGACGAAATTTGCAGGATCGCGGGACCGGACAGGCCGCGATGCGTGAACAGCACCGCCTCGTCGAAGCTGCCGCGCGCCGTCGATACCCGCGCCGGGGCGGCCACGCCGGAAATGGCGGCAAAACGCTGATCCGAAAAGGTCAACGGCACCAGCGCGGGGCGTGTGCGGGTCACCTGATGGCTGAATTGCCCGGCGATGTCATAGGCCAGCCCCGTGGCGCCCATCTTGGGGATCGACTTGCCCCCGGTGGCGACCACGAGATTTGTCGCCTCGACGATCACCCGCGTGCCCTCATGGTCGATCTGTGCGCGAAACGCGGACCCGTCATGCGACAGACCGGCTAGGGAACTGCGCAGCCACAAGGTGGCCCCCGATCGGTCCATCTCGGCGCGCAGCATGTCGATGATCTGAATGGATTTTCCATCGCAGAACAGCTGTCCGAGCGTCTTTTCATGCCACGCGATGCCGTGGCGGGTCACCAGATCGATGAAATCCCATTGGGTGTATCGTTTCAGCGCCGATTTGCAGAAATGCGGGTTGTCGGAGAGGAAGTTGTCCGGGGCGGCATGGAGGTTGGTGAAATTGCACCGCCCGCCGCCCGAAATGCGGATTTTCTCGCCCGGCGCCTTGGCATGATCGAGCACCAATGTGTCCGGCCCGGCATGGGCCGCGCACATCATGCCCGCCGCGCCGGCCCCCAGAATGAGCGTGTTGACCTTCATGAGCCGTGCATTGGCGCATGGGGCGCGCAGGGTCAATCCGTTTCAGGCGCCCGTGCGGCGTGGCCGGTGTCGGAAGCCTCCGGCGGGGATATTTTCGGCCAGAAGAAGCCGCAGGGCGCGTCAAGATGGCTTCCCACGGAGCGGTTCTGCTGTTAGGGTATCGGTCAAGATCCCGAAAACGGGACGGACATGAGGCAGTTGCGGCGGTTCACATGACAGAGATGGTCTATGGCGCGATCCCGGTGCGGGAAACCGAGCCGGTACTTCCCAAATGGTGGCGGACGATCGACAAATGGTCGATGTCCTGCGTGCTCATTCTGTTTGGTATCGGCATCCTGCTGGGGCTTGCCGCCTCGCCGCCATTGGCCGAGAAGAACGGGTTTTCACCTTTCCATTATGTCGAACGGCAGGCCATTTTCGGCGCGCTGGCGCTGAGTGCGATGTTGCTGACGTCGATGATGAGCCCGCAGCTTGTCCGACGCCTTGCCGTGCTTGGTTTTTTGGGGGCATTCGTGGCGTTGTGCCTGTTGCCGGTCTTCGGTACCGATTTCGGCAAGGGGGCGGTGCGCTGGTACAGCCTTGGGTTTGCCAGTCTGCAGCCATCGGAATTTCTGAAGCCGGGATTTGTCGTGGTGGCGGCGTGGATGATGGCGGCCAGTCAGGACATCAATGGGCCGCCGGGCCTGACGTGGTCGTTCGGCCTGACGCTGGTGATCGTGACGTTTCTGGCGATGCAGCCGGATTTCGGTCAGGCCTGTCTGGTGCTGTTCGGCTGGGGCGTGATGTATTTCGTGGCCGGCGCGCCGATCCTTCTTCTTCTGGGGATGGCGGGGTGCGCTGTGCTGGCGGGAAGTTTCGCCTATTCGAATTCCGAGCATTTCGCCCGCCGGATCGACGGCTTCCTGAGCCCGGATGTCGATCCGAACACACAGCTTGGCTTTGCCACAAACGCCATCCGCGAGGGGGGGTTTTTCGGGGTCGGCGTGGGCGAAGGCGAGGTGAAGTGGTCGCTGCCCGATGCGCATACGGATTTCATCATCGCCGTGGCGGCCGAGGAATATGGCCTTGTGCTGGTGCTGTGCATCATCGCGCTTTATGGCATTATCGTCGTGCGCTCGCTGTCGCGCCTGATGCGCGAGCGCGATCCGTTCATCCGTTTGGCGGGGACGGGTCTGGTGGTGATGTTCGGCGTGCAGGCGATGATCAATATGGGCGTCGCGGTGCGCTTGCTGCCGGCCAAGGGCATGACGCTGCCTTTCGTGAGTTATGGGGGATCGTCGCTGATTGCCGGGGGGATCGCCATCGGGATGCTGTTCGCCCTGACGCGCACGCGCGCACAGGGCGAGATCGGTGATATCCTGCGGGGACGCGGCAGATGATCGGGCGCGTGCATCGGATGAGGGTTCGGAGTGACTGACAGGCAGCCATTGCTGGTGATTGCCGCGGGCGGCACCGGGGGGCACATGTTCCCCGCGCAGGCGCTGGCCGAAGTGATGTTGCGCCGGGGCTGGCGGGTCAAGCTGAGCACCGATGCGCGCGGGGCGCGGTATACGGGCGGCTTTCCCCATTCGGTCGAGATCGAACAAGTGGCCAGCGCCACCTTTGCGCGCGGCGGGCTTGTCAACAAGCTCTTGGCGCCGGTGCATATTCTCGGGGGTGTGTTGGGGGCAAGTGTCAGGATGCTGCGCGAAAAGCCCGATGTGGTCGTGGGCTTCGGCGGTTATCCGACGATCCCGGCTTTGGGGGCGGCATGGCTGTTGCGGGTGCCGCGCATGGTGCATGAGCAAAACGGCGTTCTTGGGCGGGTCAACCGGTTGTTCGCCCGGAAGGTTGACCGGGTGGCATGTGGGACATGGCCCACGGCCTTGCCTGAAGGCGTCGAGGGTGTGCATGTTGGCAACCCGGTGCGCGCCGCAGTGCTGGAGCGGCAGGCGGCGGGCTATATTCCGCCGGGAGATTACCCGATGTCGGTGCTGGTGATCGGCGGCAGCCAGGGGGCGCGCATCCTCAGCGATGTCGTGCCCGAGGCGATCGCGGCGCTGCCCGATGCCGTGCGGCGCAACATCCGCGTCAGCCATCAGGCGCGCGAAGAAGACGGCGCGCGCGTCGCGGATTTCTATGCCGAGCACGGGATCGATGCCGATGTGGCGGTGTTCTTTCGGGATGTGCCGCGCCGGATGAGCGAGGCGCAACTGGTCATCAGCCGGGCTGGCGCCTCCAGTGTCGCAGATATAAGTATTATCGGTCGCCCCTCGATCCTGATCCCCTATGCCGTGGCAGCCGAAGACCATCAAACCGCCAATGCCAAGGGGCTTGCCAAGGCCGGTGCGGCGATCGTTATCCCGGAATCCAAACTTGCAGCGGGCACGCTTTCGGAGCAGATAGCCAGCGTCCTGACGAATCCGCAGGGGGCCGAGCAGATGGCGCGCGCGGCGCTTGGTGTGGCGATGGTCGATGCGCCGCAGAAACTGGCCGACATGGTCGAGGATTTGGCGCAAGGGGCAGACCGATGAAAGATTTCCGGGCCGAAGGAGACAAGGTGATGAATGCCGCGACCAAGCTGCCGGGAGATGTCGGCCCGATACATTTCGTGGGGATCGGCGGCATCGGCATGTCCGGCATCGCCGAGGTGTTGGTGAACCATGGCTACATGGTGCAGGGTTCGGATTTGAAATCCTCTCCGATCACCCGCAGGCTGGCGGAGATGGGGGTGCTGGTGTTCGAAGGGCAGCGCGCCGAAAACCTTGAAGGGGCGCAGGTCGTTGTGATCTCATCCGCGATCAAGCCCGGCAATCCCGAACTGGACGAGGCGCGCAGACGCGGCCTGCCGGTGGTGCGCCGCGCTGAAATGCTGGCCGAATTGATGCGCCTCAAATCCAACGTTGCCGTCGCGGGAACCCATGGCAAGACCACCACGACAACGATGGTCGCGGCCCTTCTGGACCGCGGTAAATTCGATCCGACCGTCGTCAATGGCGGGATCATCCACGCCTATGGAAGCAATGCGCGCGTGGGACAGGGCGAATGGATGGTGGTCGAGGCCGATGAAAGCGACGGTACCTTCAACCGCTTGCCGGCCACCATCGCCATCGTGACCAATATCGATCCCGAACACATGGACCATTGGGGCACCGAGGAAAACCTGCATCGCGGCTTTTACGAGTTCGTCAGCAATATCCCCTTTTACGGGCTGGCGGTGTGCTGCACCGACGATCCCGATGTGCAGGCGCTGGTTGCCAAGCTGACTGACCGGCGTGTGGTGACCTATGGGTTCAACACGCAGGCCGATATTCGTGCGGTCAACCTGCGGTATGAAAAGGGTGTTGCGCATTTTGACGTGGCGCTGCAGGCGGAAGGCGCGGTGATTGAAGGCTGCACTCTTCCGATGCCGGGCGATCACAATGTCAGCAACGCGCTTTCGGCGGTGGCCGTGGCGCGGCATCTTGGCATGAAACGCACAGAAATCCGCGAGGCGCTGGCCGCGTTCGGCGGCGTCAACCGGCGCTTCACGAAGGTGGGCGAGGTGAACGGCGTGACCATCATCGACGATTACGGCCACCACCCGACCGAGATTGCCGCCGTTCTGAAAGCCGCGCGACAGGCGTGCGACGGGCGGGTGATCGCCGTACACCAGCCGCACAGGTATACCCGGCTGCATCATCATTTCTCCGAGTTTTGCACCTGTTTCAACGAGGCCGACGTGGTCGCCATCGCCGAGGTATTCGCCGCTGGTGAGGACCCGATCGACGGCGCGAGCCGCGACGATCTGGTCGCGGGGCTTATTCGGGCTGGCCACCGACATGCCCGGGCGTTCAACGATCTGGACGACCTTGTCGGGTTGGTCCGCGAACAGGCCCGGCCCGGTGACATGGTCGTGTGCCTGGGGGCGGGCACCATCAGCGCATGGGCCAACAGCCTGCCGGAGCGGTTGAAGAACGCCTGACTGTGCTGGCGCCGCAGGGGGTGCCATGCTATCCGGTGTGAGTGGGTCATGTGTTCCGGGCCGGGTATCGGATGGATCATGGGGGCTGCAATGGCGGAAGACCTCAAGCGACGGATCGGGCTTGGCCTGCTGACAGCCTACGGTGTGGGCGTCATGGTGGGCGCGGGCATCTATGTGCTGGTCGGCGCCGTGGCAGCGGAGGCGGGTATCTGGGCGCCCCTGTCATTTCTGATCGCCGGTCTGATCGCGGCCCCTTCGGCACTGAGTTATGCAGAGTTTTCCACCCGCCTGCCCGAGGCGGCAGGAGAGGCGATTTTCGTGGCCAAGGGGCTGCGGCGTCCTTGGTTGGCGAATGTGGTGGGCCTTGCGGTGGTGGCGGCAGGCACGGTATCGGCGGCGGCGGTGCTGCGCGGTGGCACCGGGTATCTCACATCGGTGGTTGATCTGCCGTTCAACGTCACGGCGATGGTCATCGGTCTCTTGCTGGTTGGCGTTGCCATCGCGGGGGTTCTGGAAAGCCTGACCGTCGCTGCGGTGTTTGCCGTGATCGAGGTCGTGGGCCTTGGGCTTGTTGTGTGGGCAGGGGCCAGCGGCGAGGCGGTTGCAGACTACAGCGTGCCGCCTGCGATTGTGTGGTCGGGCGTTGCGTCTGCGGCGGTGCTGGCGTTTTTCGCCTTCATCGGTTTCGAGGATATCGTCAACATGGCCGAAGAAGTGCGCGATCCGACGCATACGATGCCGCGGGCGATCCTGTTGGCATTGGTGATCACCAGTCTGTTGTACATGCTGGTCGCTTGGGCTGCGGTGCGGGTTGTGCCACTGGACAGGCTTGCGGGCAGCGAACAGCCTCTTGCCCTTGTCTGGACCCATGGGCATGGCGGGAGCGCCGGTTTTCTGTCGATCATAGCGGTGGCTGCGGCAATGAACGGCATTCTTGCGCAGATCGTGATGGCCAGCCGGGTGCTTTTCGGTGTGGGCAAGCGCACCACTTGGCTTGCGGTTTTCCATCATGCGCATCCGCGCTTTGGCACGCCTGTTCTGGCAACCTCGTTGATCGGCGGGCTGGTGATCGCGATGGCGGTGCTCTTGCCGATCGCGAATCTTGCCGAAGCAACCTCGGCCATTCTTCTGTCGGTCTTCGTGCTGGTCAACGGCGCGCTGATCGCCGTCAAATGGACCGAGCCCGAAGCGCCGTTCCGGGTGCCCATGGCGGTGCCGGTTCTTGGGCTTGTGGGGTCGTTGGCGGCGCTGGCCATCAGTTTCGGAGCGGGCGGATGATGAACCTGTCGCTGATCCTGGCCTGTCTGTGGGCGATCCTTGCCAATGTGCTGGCGATGATCCCTAGCCGGAACAATCACTGGAAACGCGCATCTTTTCTGGTGGTGATCGGTGTTCCCATTCTGGGATATGTGACCTATCAGAATGGCCCATGGTGGGGGCTGGCGGTTCTGGCGGCGGGCATGAGCGTGCTGCGCTGGCCTGTGATCTATCTGGGGCGCTGGCTGCTGCGACTGGTAAGGTGAGATAACATGATGGACATGCCCGAAACACGCGGCAAACTGACAGCAAACCGGCCATTATCCGATTTGACATGGCTGCGCGTCGGCGGGCCGGCGGACTGGCTGTTCCAGCCGGCCGATCTGGACGATCTGTCAGGCTTCCTCGCCGCCCTTGACAGGGACGTTTCGGTGTTCCCGATGGGTGTCGGCAGCAATCTGATCGTGCGCGACGGCGGGTTGCGCGCGGTGGTGATCCGGCTTGGCCGGGGCTTCAACCAGATCACCGTCGACGGATCACGGGTCACCGCGGGGGCCGCCGCGCTGGATGCGCATGTCGCGCGCAAGGCCGCAGAGGCCGGGCTGGATCTTACCTTCCTGCGCACCATTCCTGGGTCCATCGGCGGCGCGGTCCGGATGAACGCGGGCTGCTATGGAACCTACACCGCCGATCGCTTTGTGGCGGCCCGCGCGGTGACGCGCGAGGGGCGCATCGTTACGCTGAGCGCGGATGATCTGAATTTCAGCTATCGTCACACCGATCTGCCGGAGGGCTGGGTGCTGGTCGAGGCCACGTTCGATGCGCCAGCCGATGACCCCGCCGCGCTGCTGGCGCGCATGGACGAGCAAGTGGCGAAACGCGATGCGACGCAGCCCACCAAGGACCGCACGGCAGGCAGCACGTTTCGCAACCCTTCGGGTCATTCAAGCACGGGGCGCGCAGATGACGTGCATGATTTCAAGGCGTGGAAGGTGATTGACGATGCCGGAATGCGGGGCGCGCGACAGGGCGGGGCGCAGATGAGCGAGATGCATTCCAACTTCCTCGTGAACACCGGCACTGCCAGCGCCGCAGATCTTGAAGGATTGGGCGAAGAGGTGCGAAAAAGGGTTTTCCAAAACAGCGGAATAGAGTTACATTGGGAAATCATGAGGGTGGGCGAAACTGCCCCATGACGCCAAGGCAGGCGAAATAATAAAAGCGGATCGGCAAACGATCCGGGACATTGAGGCATAAGTTGGGACTTTCGAGCAGAAAATCCCCGACTGTAGCGGTGATCATGGGTGGCCCCTCGGCAGAACGCGAGGTGTCGCTGTCGTCAGGACATGAATGCGCCGTCGCATTGCGGGAAGCTGGATATCAGGTGGCTGAGGTTGATGCCGGCCCCGATCTTTTCTTGCGCCTTTCCGAAATTTCACCTGACGTCGTGTTCAACGCCCTGCATGGTCGCTGGGGCGAGGATGGCTGCGTTCAGGGCGTTCTGGAATGGATGCGGCTGCCCTATACCCATTCGGGTGTGCTGGCCTCGGCGCTGGCGATGGACAAG
>Ga0102938_10001768_pt1 | contig 16330 bp, 16 predicted proteins | sample SalPonR2_B_D2_MG_FD_84516 | JGI IMG/M metagenome (GOLD analysis project Ga0102938, IMG submission 84516) | Salt pond soil microbial communities from South San Francisco under conditions of wetland restoration - Salt Pond MetaG R2_B_D2_MG | ecosystem: Environmental > Aquatic > Marine >...
ACCTTCTTGCGGCCCTTCTCGGCCGCCTTCTCCTCCAACCGCTGGTTCTCCACCACGTGCTCGGGTGCCTGCACCCACACGTCGCCCCGGTCGTCGAAACCCTTGCGGCCCGCCCGCCCCGCGATCTGCGCGAACTCCCGATTGGTGAGGAGCCGCACGCTGTTGCCGTCGTACTTGCACAGCTGGGTGAACAGCACCGACCGGATCGGCACGTTCACGCCCACCCCCAGCGTGTCGGTACCGCAGATGATCTTCAGCAGCCCCTCCTGGGCCAGCTTCTCCACCAGCAACCGGTACTTCGGCAACAGCCCGGCGTGGTGCACGCCCACACCTGCGGTGATGAACCGGCGCAGGTCGCGCCCGATGGGGGAGTCGAACCGGAAGCCGGCCAACGCCTCCTTCACCGCCGCCTTCTCCGTCTTCGACAGCGGGTCGAGCGCGAGGTAGTTCTGCGCCGCCTCGGTGGCGTCCTTCTGCGTGAAGTGCACCAGGTAGATCGGCGCCTTGCCGCTCTCGAGCAGCTCGGTGACGCTGTTGTGCAGCGTCGTCGAGCGGTACTCGAACTCCAGCGGAACCGGCCTCTGCACGCTCTTCACCACGGTGGTCTCCCGGCCGGTGCGCTCGGTGAGGTCGCGCCGGAAGAACTCCACGTTGCCCAACGTCGCCGACATCAGCAGGAACTGGGTGTGCGGCAACTCGAGCAGCGGCACCTGCCACGCCCACCCCCGCTGTGGGTCGCCGTAGAAGTGGAACTCGTCGACCACCGCCACGTCCACGGGCGTGCGCGGCCCGTCACGCAGCGCCCAGTTGGCGAGGATCTCCTGGGTGCAGCAGATGATCGGAGCGTCGGGGTTGACGGCGGCGTCGCCGGTCACCATCCCCACGTTGTCGGACCCGAAGTCGCGGCACAGGGCGAAGAACTTCTCGCTCACGAGCGCCTTGATCGGCGCCGTGTACACACTCCGTCTGCCAGCCGCCAGGGCGGCGAAGTGGGCGGCGGCACCGACCAGCGACTTGCCCGACCCGGTCGGCGTGTTGAGGATCACGTGGTTGCCCAACACCACCTCGAAGACGGCTTCCTCCTGCGCCGGGTAGAGCTCCAGGCCCACCTCGTCGGTGTAGGCGGTGAATCCCTCGATCACCGCGTCGCCGTCGATCGTGCCCGCTCCCTGCCCGTCGGGCAGGCGCGCGCCGGGGCCGGGCAGGTGTCGGATCAGTGGCGGCAGCGCCGTCGTCGAGATGGACATCCCCTGGCAGGGTACGGGTGCCGGTTCCCCGTCAGCGGTCGGTGTTCACGACGAGCACGTCGCAGTGGGCCTGTTTCGTCACGTCGCGGGCCACCGAGCCGAGAGCGCTCGCGACGCCGTGCACCCGCTTGTTCCCGACGACGATCATCTGGGCGCCCAGCCGGTCGGCCTCGTGGGACAGCACGTCGGCGGGTTCGCCGGCGGCGAGCGTCCTGGTGGTCCGCGGGTAGGAGAGCGACGAGCTCAGTTGGTCGAGGAACTGCTGGTGCTCCTTGGCCTTCTCCGCCCCGTGGCCCTTGCTGCCCGACAGCCCGCTCTCGTTGCGGTCGACGCACATCACCAGGCACAGCCCGGTGTCGAGCCCGCGGGCAATTTCCGCTGCCCGCTGCGCAGCGTGGCGTGATCGATCGGATCGGTCGACGCCGACCAGGATCTCGTTCATGGTGGTTCCTCTCCGCGGCACCCGTCTCGGCCCGCCCGCTCGACCATATCGAATCGCCGGCCGCCGGTCAGGATGCTGCTCCCACCGACGTCATCGATGGTCGACGCGACGACCCCGTTCGGGCCCCGTCGGGCGTCCCCTCCCGATCAGCTCGCCGGGGGCTCTGCGGTCACGAGGCCGAGCGTAGGGCGCCGCCCGCTGTCACACCCGCTGCGGCCGTCCGAACCGAGCGTCGAGCCGCTCGGCCACGCGCACCACCGGATCACCGGTCGGCTCGGACAACCCGCTCGCCGTCAGCGCCGTGTCGTCGAGTTCGGCGATCGTGGCCGTCCGCAGCGCCCATGGCGGATGGTCGACGGGATGGTGGCGCAGCCGACCACGCCACTCGGCGACGGTGCCCCAGCGCGCCGTGAGGAACTCGTCGAGCGGCGTGGGTTCGATTCGGTCGCCGACGTCCACCACCAGCTTCGTCCGAGCGGGTGGGATGCCGGGCCAGCGACGGTTGCGGGTCTGGTACGTCCACCGCTCACCGTGCGGCCCGGCCTCCCGGTCGATCGACATTTCCGCCCACACGTACGGGAAACCGATCGTCCAGCGGGCGAACGCCACCGCCGGCAGTCGGGTGGCGTCGAGCGACAGGAACCACACGGCTCGGTGCCCTCGCGAGTCGACCACGTAGGTCCGCACGTTCGTCTCGGCGAACGTGGAGATCCACGGCAGCGACGGCAGCCACGGCGGCCCGGCCCGCCGCATCCGGAACGGCACCAACGACACCCACGCCCGCGGGACGCCGTCGTCACCCGTCGCCGGGAACGTGTCGACGCGCAGGCCCTCGGGCAGCAGCGCCTGCACCTCGTCGGGCTCGTACGGCCAGTGCACGAACGTGAGGTCGTCCCACGTGTTGCGCAACCACGCCCGGCGGATCGGCGACGGGCATTCCGGCGTCAGCGGCAGCGGATCGGCAGACGTCGGTACGCTCGTCACGTGGCCAAGCATGACATCGAATCCGTCGAAGTGGACCGCCAGTCGCACGTCGAGGTCCTCTTCGACGACGGCGTCCGCGCCCGCTTCGAGCTGGGCCCGCTGCGCCAGGCATGCCCGTGCGCCGACTGCAACGCACGCCGGATCCGCGAACAACCCGTCGCCCCCTGGGTCGACGAGGGTCAGTCGATCACCGTCACCAACGCTGCGCTGGCCGGTGCCTGGGGTCTCGACCTCGACTGGAGCGACGGTCACTCGACGGGGATCTACTCGTGGGAGAAGCTCCGCGAGTGGGTCGACGCCGGCGCCGTGGGCGCCGTCGACTCCTGACCGCTCGCGGCTCGGCGGATCAGCCCCCCGGCTGCGACTGGGCGATCACGTCGGCCAGCACGAGCAACGAGATCTCGCCGTCGAGCACGCCCTCGAGGTAGTCGCTGAAGTGTTCCTGGTGGAACACCAGCATCGACATCAGTTCGAGCAGCATGTCGGGGTCGATCGTGCCGGCGCTGCTGAGTGACAGCATGTAACGGAAGAACAGTTCGTCACCCCGCACCGCGAAGTGCCCGAGCGCCATGGCGCCGTTGATCACGGCCATCGCATGGCCGAGGTCACCCAGCCTGCCCCTCGGCGCCCGGTAGGGCATCGGTGCATAGAACTGGATGAACTGGGTGGCGGCGAACTGGTCGTCACCGAAGGGCATGATGCTGATCGTCATCGAGCGAGCACGCTCGAGGTCGTCGGCGCCCAGGCCGACCACCAGCGTGGACACCGGGAGTTCGTCGTTGGCCTCGATGAGGTGGGAGTCGAATCCCGCCTCTCCGAGGCTCGATCGGATCAACGTGAGATGAGCGATGTGCTGGCTGTTCATGGCGTCGGACACTTCCACGGTCACTCTCGCTTCTTCATCGCGGTGATCATCATCTCGCGCAGCTTGTCGGGTTCACTCTTCTTCTGATCCATCTGCTTCACCGAGATGCCCATCGCGTTGACGAACGACTTCACCTGCGTCTCGGCGGTTTCGCGCTTGTCGACGTCGCTGATGCCGACCGTCTTCACGATCATGTCGAAGATCTGGTCGACCATCCTGTTGTACGCGGCCAGCTTCGCAACCGTCGACTTGTCCTTCCGGAACATCGCGAAGAAACCCGAGTCCTGGCCGGCCTCGCTGCGCGCCGCGTGCTTGTCGCGACCCCACTGCTTGAACCGCCGGAACAGCGACGAGCCGACGTCGACCGCCATCGCACCGGCCTTGATGCCCACGCCCACCGGCGCCGACGCTCCGCCGAGCGTGGCGACGTCGCCGGCCATCTTGCCCATCGCCACGGAGATCTTCAGGATCGCCCGATTGGCCCGCTTGGTGGAGATGTACTGCAGGCCCTTCGACATCAGATAGTCGCGAGCGGCGTCGTAACGCTTCTGTTCCGTGTCGGAGAGGGCCGTGCCGGTGGCCATCTTGTCCTCCGAGTCGGCGATGATCTTCTCGGCGTCCTCCTTGCTGCTCGCCCCCGCCTTGCCGCCGAACTTCTTCTTTTCCGCCCGCTTGGTCGTCTGCATCCGGCCCCGCGTGACGAGGCCGTCGACCAGGTCCACCGTGCGGATGATGATGTCGACGGCGGCCAGGGCGATCCCCATGCCCGGCACGGCGTTGACGAGTGGAGCGCCGGCGCCGCCACCCCACAGATCCATGAAGGCCTTGGCCGACGACACGCCGCTCTTGGCGGCGTTCATGGCCTCGGTGATGATCTCCATGGACTTGGAGAACTTCTCCTTGTTGTTCAGCTTGTCGGCCTCCTGGACCAGGTCGACGATGTGCTTGATCGCGAAGAAGGTGTCCTTGATGCCCACGAAGGCGTCGGCGAAACCGGCGATGCCCTGCGCCGCCGAGGTGGCGTCGGACCCGGCCCCGGCCTTGTCGACGATGCCCGACACGCCCTTGGCTCCGGTGCCCACGGCGCTGAGGCCGTTGAGCACGGCGCCGACCTTGTCGCCGGCGTCGGCGTCCCGGGCCCGGAACGCAACGATCGACTCGGCGAGCCCGGTGAACATGGTGATCGTGTCGGCCGCACCGGCGGCCACGCCCATCCCGGACTCCATGCCGGCCGACACGCCGCCGCCGATGGCCGTGTAGCCGTCCAGGGCGTCGTTGATCTCCGGCACGATGCCGACGGTCTCACCGATCTTCGACGCCGTCGCGCCGACCTTGTCGCCGGTGGTCTTGACGACCCCGCTGTCGACTGCTCCGTCGAATGCGAGCGCGTCGGCTCGGATGTAGCGCTCCCTACTCCCGAACTGCGTGGAGCCGGCCTGCACCACCTTGTAGTACTGGGTACCGCTGCTGTCCTGGCGAGGTCGACGGGTCTCGACGATCACCGTCTTGCCCGCCGTGGCCGTGCTGCGCGACGGCTTGGTGGTGTCGACCTGGCCGCCGTTGCCCGCCTTGTAGATGGGCGTCTTGGTGAGCGTGTGCCCGGTCTTCTGCAATCGGCGGATGATCGAGCGCTGAGCCCGGCCGGGCGATTGCTGCAGGGTATGGGTCAACTCGTGGGCGAGCAGTTCCTGACCGCTGGGCGAGCCGGTGTCGGGCATGCCGTCGCGGAAGTGGATGTCGGAGCCGACGGTGAATGCCTCGGCCTGGATCCGGTCGTTGAGTTCTCGTGACTCCGGTCCCGTGTGGACACGTACGTTCGAGAAGTCCGCCCCGAAGGCGCCGCCCATCTGCCGTTGCAGCTCGGTGTCGAGGGGGCGTCCCGAGCCCGCCGTGCTGTGGATCCTCGACGCCGTGTCGTCGTCGACCGCGCCGCCGGCGGCGCCGATGGTGGCAGCGGCCGTCGTGGCGGTGGAGCGGCGCCGGACACGACCGGTGCTCGCCGTTGCGAACCGGGCGACCGAGTCCGCGGACGCGGACGATTCCAGTGCGGCGACGACGGAGCGGGCGGCCCGGTCGGCGTCCCGCTCTGCCGGGTCGTCGGCCCTTCCCACCTGCAGCGTCGTCGCAGGCGTGTCGCTGTTGCGTGCGCGATCCTTCCGGGCCCCACCATCCATATGCTCACCACCCATCGTGGTGAAGCTAACACGCAGAGGCTCAGCCCCGCACGATGTCGGCGAAGGCGGGCAGTGCCATCGCCGGGCCGCTCAGCAGGAACTCGGTGATGCACGAATCACGCCACCTCGGCAGCTCCTCGCGGATCTTGTCGGGCGGGCCGACGAGGGCGACGTCCTCCACCATCTCCAGTGGGATGGCCGCAGCGGCCTCCTGCTTCTTGCCCTGCAGATAGAGGTCCTGCACCTGGTCGGCCACGTCGCCGTAGCCCATCCGGGCGAACACCTCGTAGTGGAAGTTGGCGCCCTTGGCGCCCATCCCGCCGGCGTACAACGCGAGGAACGGCCGCACCATGTCGGCGCACTGTTCGACGTCGTCGCCCGGGATCAGCATCACCGTGGCCGTCACCTCGAACCGGTCCTTCTTGGTGGGGTCGCCCGACGCTTCGAAGCCCCGCTCGAGGCACTCCCGATAGAAGCCGTCCTCCTTGGGCGAGAAGAACAGCGGCATCCATCCGTCGCAGATCTCCGCCGACAGGGCCACGTTCTTCGGGCCCTCCGCGGCGAGGTAGATGGGAATGTCGTTGCGCAGCGGGTGCACCGTGGACTTCAACGCCTTGCCGAGCCCGGCTCCGCCCTGGAACGGCATGTCGTAGAACTCGCCGTGGAACTCCACCGGCTCGTCGCGGGCGATGATCCGGCGCACGATCTCCACGTACTCGCGGGTGCGGGCGAGCGGCTTGGGGTAGGGCTGGCCGTACCAACCTTCCACCACCTGCGGCCCGGACGCGCCGAGCCCCAGGATGAACCGGCCGTCGGAGAGATGGTCCATCGTGATCGCCGCCATCGCTGCAGCGGCGGGCGTGCGCGCCGACATCTGCATGATCGCGGTGCCGAGCTGCACCTGCTCGGTGTGCGCACCCCACCACGCCAGCGGCGTGAGCGCATCGGACCCGTAGGCCTCGGCGGTCCACACCGAGTTGAATCCGAGCCGCTCGGCCTCCTGCACGGCCTCGAGCGCCCCCGATGGCGGGCCCGACGACCAGTATCCGCTGTTGTACCCCAGCTTGATGTCACCCATGCCCGCACCGTAGGTGACCGCGAGTGTGCCCGGCCTGTCGGAACGTGCATGCTGGGGGAGTGGGAGCGAGCGACGACGACCGTCTGGTGGTGACCGACTCGGTCCGCGTCCCACGCCACGAGCTGGACGTGCGCTTCAGCGCCTCGGGCGGGCCCGGCGGCCAGCACGCCAACAAGGCGGCCACACGGGCCGAGCTCACGTTCCACGTCGAGACGTCGGCGGCGTTCACCGAGGCCCAGCGGTCGCGGGTGCTCGCCCGGCTCGGCCCGGTGGTGCGCGTGGTGGCCGACGACGAGCGCTCGCAGCTGCGCAACCGCGCTCTCGCCGAGGAGCGGCTGGCCGCCAAGTTGCGTGGCGCCCTCCACGTGCCGCGCAACCGGCGCGCCACGCGCCCCACCCGGGGTTCGCAGCGCCGCCGGTTGCAGGCCAAGCAGCAGCGCAGCGAGCTGAAGCGCAACCGCCGACCCCCCACCTCCGACGACTGACGCTCTGCCACCTCGACCGCCCCACCCGTTTGCGTTGCAGAATCTTCGGGACGCCCCAAGATTTTCGTCACGCAAACGGTGGTGGAGCCGGGGTTCAGGGCGAGCCGACGAGGGCCGATTCGACGAGGGAGTCGGCGTCCTCGTGGGGGAGGACCGGCCGATCGGCGGGCGATGCCGGCGCGTCGAGCACGGCGCACCCACCGTCACCGCACGAGAGCCAGGCCCCGGGGTCGAACGGGTCGGCCAGCCCGAACCGGTTGTAGACGGACGCATCCTGCAGGAAGGCCCGCAGCGCCACGGGGCGCTCGATCCGCGACAGATCGAACTCGTGGAACCGTGGCGTGCCGTCGACGTCGAACAGCACCGTCAGGTCCGGCTCGGCCCCCGAGTCGGGTCCGCGCAGCGTCAGCGGATCGCCGAGGAGCCCCACCGATTCCGCTTCGTCGAGGAACAGCTGGATGTCGCCGTCGGCGAGACGCCCCTCGAACCAGCCGCCGGTGGTGCCGGCGACCACCCGACCGTCGCCGTAGATCGTCAGCAACGGCACCGCCGGCCCGACGGGCACACGCGACGAGATCCGTGCGATCACCGTTCCCGCCGTGGTGTCGTACGCATAGGAGTTCACCGGCGGCAGCGTCTCGAACCCGCCGGGCGACGCAGCGGTCGTCGTGACCGGCGCCGGTTCCGACGCCGGCACCGTGGCATCCGTGGTGGTCGTCGACGCAGCGTCGTCCGAGCCGCTGCAGCCAGTCGACACCGCCAGAACGCCCGCCGCCAGGAGGCCCGCCGCCACGACGGCGAGCCGGCGCACCGACGTCAGACCGCCTCCAGCGCGTCGACGGCCTCGGCGCCCAGCGCCCGGGCGACGATCGCGTTCGTGTACCTGCCGCCGACGGTGTTGAGGCCGTGGGTGATCGATGCATCGCGGCGCGCGGCACCCAGCGCGCCGTGCAGAGCCACCTCGAGCTGGTACGGCAGTGTGGCGTTGGTGAGCGCATACGTGCTCGTGTGCGGCACGGCGCCCGGCATGTTGCCCACGGCGTAGTGCACCACGTCGTGGACCACGTAGGTGGGATCGTCGTGGGTGGTCTCGCGGGTGGTGGCGATGCATCCGCCCTGGTCGACCGCCACGTCGACGATCACCGCCCGAGGCTTCATCTGCTCGACCATCTCGTCGGTCACCACCACCGGCGCCCGTCCACCCGCCACCAGCACCGCGCCGATCACCAGGTCGGCGTCGGCGACGGCCCGCTCCACTGCACCTCGATTCGACGCGGCCGTCATGATCCGGCCGCGATGGATCTGGTCGACGAAGCGGAGGCGGTCGAGGTTCTTGTCGATCAGCACCACCTCGGCCTCCATCCCGGCGGCGATCCACGCCGCGTTCCACCCCACGTTGCCGGCGCCCAACACCACCACCTTGGCGGGCCGCACTCCCGGAGCGCCGCCCATCAGGACTCCCCGTCCCCCGTTGTGCCGCTCGAGATAGTGGGCACCCATCTGCGGCGCCAGTCGCCCGGCGACCTCGCTCATCGGTGCCAGCAGGGGGAGTGAACCGTCACCGTTCTGGACGGTCTCGTAGGCGACAGACGTGGTGCCCGCGTCCAACAGGGCGCTCGCCACCTCGGGATAGGCAGCCAGATGAAGATAGGTGAACAGTGTGAGATCGTCGCGGAGGAAGCAGAACTCGTCGTGCTTGGGCTCCTTCACCTTCACCACCATCTCCTGCGACCAGGCGTCGGCGGCGGTCGGCACGATCTGCGCACCCGCCGCGACGTAGTCGTCGTCGGTGATCGACGCTCCTTCGCCGGCGCCCGTCTCCACGAACACGTCGATGCCGTGCCGCTCGAACTCGCGCACACCGTCGGGTGTCATGGCCACCCGATGCTCGGCGATCTTCACCTCTCTCGGCACCCCGACCCTCGCGATGGCGGGCCCACCCGCTCGGTCGGCCGGCACAACAGCGGTACGGGTGTCGACGTCCATGAGCGACATCATGCCCGACCGACATGTCCACGGCGAGCCTCCGCAATGACTACCGTCGGTGGTCCGATGACGAACAGCGAGCCTCCGAGAATCCACGTCGGCCCCGAACCCGCTCCGGGCTGGCTGTCCGACGCCGTCGTCGAGGGCGGCGGCCACCTGGTCACCGCCGCCGAGGCCGAAGGTGTGGTCTGGGGCAGCGCCCGCGACGTCGACGGATTGTTTCGCACACTCGAGGCAGCCGGCGGTGTGCGTTGGGTGCAACTGCCCTTCGCCGGCATCGAGAACTTCGTCGAGCACCTCGACACCGATCGCGTCTGGACGTGCGGCAAAGGGGTGTACGCCGATCCCGTCGCCGAGATGGCCCTGGCGCTGGGCCTCGCCGGCCTGCGGGGCCTGGGGTCGTACTCGAGGGCCACCACATGGACCGGTCCGATCGGCACCAACCTGCTCGGTGGCCGGGTCACGATCCTCGGCGGCGGTGGCATCACCGAATCGTTGGTGCGCCTGCTGCAACCGTGGGACTGCCGGATCACCGTGGTGCGCAATCAGGCGCAGGCGATGGAGGGTGTCGACGACGTCCTGGAGGCCGACCGGCACGCGGACGCACTCCCCGGAGCCGACCTGGTGGTGCTCGCTCTCGCACTCACGCCCGACACCGAGGAGATGTTCGGCATCGACGAGTTCCGGCTGATGGAGCCCCACGCCTGGCTCGTCAACGTCGCCCGCGGCCGCCACGTCGTCACCGACGATCTCGTGGAGGCGCTGCGCGACGGCGTCATCGGCGGGGCGGCGCTCGACGTCACCGACCCCGAGCCGTTGCCCGACGGCCATCCGCTCTGGTCGCTGCCGAACTGCATCATCACCCCCCACGTGGGCAACACGCCCGACATGGCAGTGCCGTTGCTGGCTCAGCGCGTCACCGACAACGTCCGGCGCTTCGGCCACGGTGACGAACTGCTCGGTCTCGTCGACGTGGAGGCCGGCTACTGACGCCCGTAGCGTTCGGGGTGCCGTGAGCCGAACGCACTACGAGATCCTCGGCGTCCATCGGGACGCAGGCACGGAGACGATCCGTGAGGCCTACCGCCGCCTCGCCCGTGAACGCCATCCTGATCGCACGGCAGCCGGCGGCCCGGTCGCCGCCGGTCCGTCGATGCCCGAGATCAACGAGGCCTATCGCGTGCTGATCGATCCGGGACGTCGCGCCGTGTACGACGCCGGCCTGCGCGGCCAGCCGGTCGGCCCGGCTGCGCCGGCAACCGACCGTGATCCGGGCCGACCGGCCGAGTCGGCCCCACGGACGCCGATGCACCCGAGCCACTCGGCGCCGGCCCGCATCCCGTGGCGGTCACTGCTGGTGGTGGGCATCGTCGCCATCGTCGGCATCGTGGTGCTCGCCCAGTTCACCGAGCCGGCGGAGCCGCTCGGCCCCGACGGGATCCTGCGGGTCGGTGACTGCGTGGAGATCGAACCCGACAACGACGCCCGGGAAGTGGCCTGCACCGGCGACCCGTCGGTGGACCGCAAGGTGGCGGCTTTCGTGGCGTTCGACGCCCCGTGCCCCGGTGGCACGGCCCGCCATCGTGACCGCCAGGGGATGGGTGTCGCCTGCGTCGATTTTCCCTGACCCTGCTAGCTTGTGGGTTCCCTCAGGGGCGATTAGCTCAGCTGGAAGAGCGCCACGTTCACACCGTGGAGGTCGGGAGATCGAGACTCCCATCGCCCACCCTGCAAGCCCTGTTCAGAGTCAACCGTGCCAAAGAAGGTGGGCCTCGCCGGCAAGGATCTCTTCGATTCGCTCGGAGATGTCGATCAGGCCGCACAGCACGACTCGCAGCGGGTGGACGCGGTTCCGACGGTATGCCCTGATCGCACGGCTACGCGCTGTATACGATAGATGTATGCCATCGACAAGGACACAGGTGTACCTGACCGAAGAGCAACGGGAACGGGTCGATCGCGTCGCCGCCTCCGAAGGCCTGACGATGGCACAGGTCATCCGCCGAGCACTCGATGAGTACCTCGACGACCTCCCCGATGCCGACGCAGCCCTCGCATCGACGTTCGGCGCCGTGCCCGATGCCGCCGCTCCCTCGCGTGACTCGTGGGCTCGTGGCTGACCTGCTCGTCGACACCGACGTCTTCATCGACCACCTGCGTGGCGCCAGCGAGTTCCGCCCGAGACGTCACCGAGTCCACTACTCGGTCGTCACCCGAGCCGAGCTGTTCGCGGGCAACTCGGCCACAGATCTGTGTTCGCAGCTGCTTGCTCCGTTCCGAGAGGTGGTGGTTGACCGCGCCATCGCTGAGCGAGCCGGGAGGATCGGCCGTGAGTTCGGAACTCGACTCCCTGACGCACTGATCGCTGCGACAGCGCTCGAGCACGGCCTCGGTGTCGTGACTCGAAACCGCAAGCACTTCGAGCTGATCAGGGGGCTCCGCCTCCGCTCGATCGACTGAGCGACAATCTCGAGCGGGTGGCCGAGCACATCGGTGCCGATCCAGCGTGGCTCGAGAAGCTCGGCTGCGGGCGTGATCCCGGGCAGCGTGGGGCCTGCCGCGAGTATGGACTCTGCGGGCTGCCCTTCGACCCGCGTGCAAGCATGATGCAAGCATGCCGAACGTGTTGATCCGCGACCTTCCCGACTCACCGATGAACGCTTCCGGGGCGCCGTCGAGGACCTACTGGCGCTGCCGGTCGCTCGATTCCCGACCGGCGCGCTGATGCCGCGAGTACGAACGACCCTGGGCGTCGACCGACGGTGCTCCGCATGATTGGGATGACCCTGCCATCGCATCTCAGCGATTCCGCGATGCGCTCGCTCGTCAACGTTTGCGCCCGCTGACCGGGCGATCTACGAGGAGGTCCCAACGGTGAACCCAGTCGCTCGGAGTGAGATCGTCAGTATCTCGCGTGACGGATACTCATTCTTCTTTCCCATGCTCATGGGATACCGGTTTCTCTTCGGCAGCTTCCTGGTGCCCGAGCTGCCGTCCCACATGGCGCCGCTCAACACCCTGACCGGGAAGCCCCAGACGTTCGATCACACCTTCAGAGACGTCATCACCCCCAATGCCGACACGCCGTACTCCATGGCGGGCCTCGACCTGCGCGCCGAGCCGATGGTGTTGTCGGTGCCGGCAGTCACCGACCGCTTCTACCACTTCCAATTCGAAGACCTCTGGGGCCACAACGCCCACTACGTCGGCACCCTGGCCACCGGCACCGGGCCCGGCACCTACCTCCTTGCGGGTCCCGGCTGGGAGGGTGAGGCTCCAGGCGATGTCGATGACGTCCTCAGGTTCGAGACCGACGTCGTGTTCATCATCGGCCGAACCCAGCTACTCGGCCCTGACGACGTCGAGGCATTGGGCCGGATCATGGCTGGCTACGGCCTCCGCCCCATGTCGGCGCACACCGGCGACCCGGCCCCCACAGCGGAGCGGTCTGACTGGCCGGTATGGAACGATGACGCCTCACGCGACGAGCGGTTCATCGGCTACGTCAACACCTTGCTGCCGCTGTGCAGACCGTTCCATCCCGAGGACCGCCCCCTGCTCGAGCGGTTCGCAGCCATCGGCATCGGCTCGGGGGAGCCGTTCGACGCTGCCACGCTCGACGCTGCCACCAGGGAGGCCATCCGGACCGGCGTCTCGGAGGCCAGGGTGGCGATGGAGACCAAGATCGCCCAGGTCGGCCGCAAGGTCAATGGATGGTCGATCTCGGGTGTCACCGGCGACCGGGCGGGGTACGCCGGCGATCACCTGTTCCGAGCCGCCGTGGCCATGGCCGGTTGGGGTGCCAACGACGAAGCCGAGGCCCTCTACCCGATGGTGCGGGAGGATGCCGACGGCAATCGACTGCACGGCGACCACCGGTATCGCCTCACCCTCACGAGCCCGCCGCCCGTCGAAGCCTTCTGGTCGTTCACGATGTACGACACGTCCTACGACGGGACCGCGGGATACCTCGTCGACAACCCGATCGACCGCTACCTCGTCAACTCCACGACCGAGGCCCTCGTCCGCGGCGACGATGGATCGCTGATGCTGTACCTCCAGCACGACGAACCTGAGACCCCCGACGGCCGAGCCAACTGGCTCCCGACGCCAACCGGGCCGTTCTACGTGACCCTGCGGCTCTACCTCCCCGGCGAAGCCGCCCTCGACGGATCGTGGCAGCCGCCTCCGGTCGAACGGGTGGACTCCTAGCCGCGCCGCAACGATCCTCCCCGACGGCCGCACCGCCGCCCGTTCGCGTCAAAGGGGCTGATTCGCTTTCACACCGTGGAGGTCGGGGATCGAGACTCCCATCGCCCACCATCGCCCGGCGAATTTGCCGCTGGCCACCCGGGGGTGGGTGGTCATAGGCTCGGGTCGTGCTTGATGGAGCCATTCGCCCCGCCGGCAGAGCTGCAGAATTCGAGTGCGGCGACCACGTCTGCGCCGTCTACCGCTCGGCAGCCGAACGTGATGCGATGGTCGAGTCGTATGTCCTGGGTGCCCGGGTTGCGGGTCGTCGCCCGATGTTCCTGAACAGCGACGAGGCGACGGCGGTGTACGGAGATCGCCACATCACCGATCCCGACGGCTTGCTGGCCGACTTCGAACGGCAGGCCGCCGACGCCGTGGCCGAGGGCTACAGCGGGTGGGCGGTGGTGGTCGACGGGACAGAGCTGGTGACGACGCCCGAAGCACGGGCGTCGTTCGCCCGGTGGGAGCACCTCGCCGACCGCATGTTCCGCTCGCGCGGAGACATCATCGCACTCTGTGTCTACGACGCACACGAGCTGGGGGCGGATGCCGTGGCCGAACTGGGCGTGCTCCATCAGGAGACGCTGCCCGACGACACGCCGTTCCACCTGTTCGCCGGAGCCGACGGTGTGCGACTCGACGGTGAACTCGATCTCTCGACGCTGAACCTGCTCGACAGCGCGTTCGCAGCGGTGACGTCGACGACCGACGGTGATGTCGTCGTCGACGTGTCGCAGCTCGAGTTCGTCGACCATCGCTCGCTGCACGTCCTCGGTCGCCGTGCCGAGGCACATGGACAGCACGTCGTACTCCGCTCGGCGAGGCCGATGGTGCAGCGCCTGATCGACGTGGGGGGCGTCCGCCACGTGACAGTGGCGGCCACATGACGACGTCCACGGCACTCCGTCACGTCGCACTGTTCTACGACGACACCGACGCCGTCGTCACCCGGATCGCCGCCACCATCGAACAGGACCGCCGCGCCGGTGCCGCTGTCCTCGTCTGCCTGCCCGATGTCCTCGCTGGTGCCGTATCGGAGCGGATCCGGGTCGACGATCGCATCACCTTCCTCGCCGCCGACGATCGCTACGCCCGCCCCGTCACTGCGATGCACGCACTGTGGAACTTCGCCAACGCTGCCCTCGCCGACGGTGCGAGTCGCGTGCAGTCGATCGGTCAGATCAGCTTCGACGGATCACCGAGCGACGACGATTGGCACTGGTACGAGCGCGCCGTCAACGACGTGTTCGCCGACGTGCCCCTGACCGCGACCTGCCTGTTCGACGCCGGCAGCGTGCCGCCCGAGACCCTCGCCTGCGCCCACGCCACACATGCGGAGCACATCGGCGAGGGCCACACGCCCGGTCGCTGCGACGTCGAACGGCTGCTGCCCCATCCGGTCGGCCTGCCCCAGCGTGCCGCGGACCTCGCCCTCGACGAGGTGACCCGGCCTGCGGCCGCCCGTCACGCGCTCGGACGTCTCGACGACGTTCTGGCACCGGACATCCTCGACCGCGCCCGGCTCGTCGTCAGCGAACTGGTCACGAACGCGATCATCCACGGCGGCGGACGAGCCGACGTCCGGTACTGGTGCGAGCCGAGCGCACTGTTCATCGAGGTGGCCGACGACGGAGTGGGTATCGACGATCCGTTCGCCACACTCCGCCCGCCGGCGTTCCCCGTCCGTGGTTTCGGCCTGTGGGCGTCGCACATCGAGGCGACACGCCTTCACGTCGCCGCACGACACCCGCACGGCACCGTCGCCACAGCGCAGGTCGCAGCCCCGTGAGCCGATCGCTGCAGCAGTAGTCGGCCGTCGACCGGTTCGATCTGGTCGCGGGCGGGTAGCACCGCCGGGCATGAGTCCCGACCGACCGCTCCGCAGCCACGACGGCGAGCACGTCGCCGTGTTCGCCGCGGGCACGACGCTGACGGTCACGATCGAATCCGACTCGTCCGGCAACGACGACATCCACTTCCACGCCGGCGGCCAGGGCCTCTGGATCGCTCGGGCGGCGGCGATCTTCGGCGCCAGGACCGTGCTGTGCACGCCCGTCGGCGGCGAACCGGGACGCGTTCTCGACGCGCTGATCGAGCGCGAAGCGGTCACGCTCGCCGCCGTGCCGGTCGTGCGGGTCAATCCCGCCTATGTCGACGATCGTCGAAGCGGCCGGCGTGAACGTATGGCTGCCAACACCCCCGGGCCGCTGACCCGTCACGAACTCGACGACCTGTTCTCCATCGTGCTCACCCATGCACTGCGGGCGGGGCTGCTGGTGATCACCGGGCGTCCGCACGTGCAGTCGATCCCGCCGTCGTTCTACCAGCGCCTCGGCGCCGACATCCGGGCCGCAGGCGTCCGAGTGGTGGGTGACCTGCACGGCGACGAACTCGACGCCTTTCTCGACGGGGGTCGCATCGACCTGCTGAAGATCAGCGACGAGGACCTCGCCGAGGACGGACACGGATGTCTCGACGATGCCGCTGCGTTCGGCGTGCTGCGCAGCCTGCTCGACCGCGACGTCGGCGACGTCGTGCTCTCCCGGGGGGAGCGGCCGGCGCTGGCGATCCTGGACGATACCGCGATGACGGCGACGACACCGGAGGTGGTTGCCGCCGATCACCGGGGTTCGGGTGACGCCATGACCGGAGCGTTCACCGTCGGCCTGCGGCGCGGTCTCTCCGGCGCACAGTTGCTGGCGTTCGGCTGCGGCGCCGGGGCGGCGAGCGCCACACGTCATGGCCTCGCCACCGCCGGCGCCGCACTCACGGCCGCCTACGCCGATCGCGTCGTCATCGAGCCCGCCGACCCGGG
>Ga0102938_10001769_pt1 | contig 16329 bp, 17 predicted proteins | sample SalPonR2_B_D2_MG_FD_84516 | JGI IMG/M metagenome (GOLD analysis project Ga0102938, IMG submission 84516) | Salt pond soil microbial communities from South San Francisco under conditions of wetland restoration - Salt Pond MetaG R2_B_D2_MG | ecosystem: Environmental > Aquatic > Marine >...
ATCACCGGTGCGCTCGTGTGGGTGGGGCAGTCCTTCGGGCTGGTAACACCGGATTCCACTGATTTCATCAAGCGGGTGATCGGAGTCGGAGGCGACCGAGTGACGTGCTGCGACGCCGACGGTCGGATGACCGTCAATGGCGTGCCACTCCAAGAGGACTACCTCTACCCGGGAGACGCGCCGAGCTTGCAACCCTTCGATGTCGAAGTGCCAGAGGGCATGCTTTGGGTCATGGGAGACCACCGGTCGGCTTCAGCGGACTCTCGATCCCATCTGGGCAGCCCTGGGGGCGGGTTTATCCCGGAGGATGCCGTGGTGGGTCGCGCCATGAACGTGGTGTGGCCGCTATCGCGCTTGTCCTCGATTCCGCTTCCGGACTACGGGGATATCCCCAGCGCGATGGAACCGGCAGGCTCGTAATGGCGGTCTCTGCTCGCGGGTCGGGTGATACTCCCGATTTCGAATCACTGGACGATGATCTGGCGCAGTCGAGTTCGAAGTCGGCTTCGAAGTCCGGCAAGCCGCGTGGCAAGCACGTCCGCGAGAAGCACCAAGGTCATCCCTTCTGGCGTGGGTTGCGCGAGATCGTCTTCATCGTCGTCATTGCACTGGTGATGTCGGCGTTGATCCGTGCCTTCTTGATCCAGGCCTTCTACGTTCCTAGCGCTTCGATGGATGACACGTTGCGTCCCGGGGATCGCATCATCGCCTCCAAGATCACCACGAACATCTCCGGTGTGGACCGCGGGGAGATCGTGGTCTTCAAGGACCCCGGCGATTGGCTTCCCGCCCAAGTACCCGCACCGGACAACTGGCGCACCAACGTTCGTCAAGCGATGACCTTCATCGGTCTGCTGCCCAGTGATTCGGGCGATGATCTCGTCAAGCGGGTGATCGGGATCGGCGGTGATCGCGTGGCCTGCTGCGACGCCGAAGGACGCATCGTGGTCAATGGTGTTCCACTCGATGAGGACTACATCATCGGACCCACCGACCAAGTTCGCTTCGACATCACCGTTCCCGAAGACAGCATGTTCGTACTCGGTGATAACCGTGGCGATTCGCGTGATTCCCGCTATCACCTTGAAGCAAACGACGGCGCTGTCCCCTTCGAAAACGCCGTTGGTCGGGTGTTCGTTGTCGTCTGGCCGTTCGATCGATTCGCCATCGAACGTATCCCGTCAATCTTCGGTAATCCGGCGCTCGACGGTTAAGTGAGCGCCGACCTCGACCTCGAGCGGTCCTTGTTCGCCGAGGGCTTTCGGGCGATCATCGCGCTCGATGAGGTCGGCCGTGGTGCGCTCGCCGGTCCGGTGAGCGTTGGCGCGGTCATCATCGGTTCAGACATCGTCGAGCCACCGGTGGGAATAGATGACTCGAAGAAGCTGACGGCCAAACGGCGTCGTGCGATGTGTGCGCTGATCGCTGAGTGGGTCCCCGCCCGTGCTGTTGCGCACGTTGACGCAGCGCGAATCGATGAAGTTGGGATCACGGCTGCGCTCGGTGAAGCTGCCAGCGCAGCTATCGACGGACTCGGGTGGAAGAACGACGACACCACGGTGGTACTTCTCGACGGAAAGTTCGATTTCCTCACACCGGTGCGATCCGGTTTCGAGGTGCGCACGGTGGTGGGTGGTGATGGTCGATGCGCGAGCATCGCGGCGGCGTCGATCCTGGCAAAGGAAGATCGGGACGCGCGCATGCGCGAATGGCACCAGGTTCATCCGGAGTACGGCTGGGAGTCCAATGTCGGCTACGGCGCCCCGGCGCACCGAACGGCGATCACCGAGTTCGGTCTGACCGATCTGCATCGACGTAGTTGGCGGCTCGGAGTTTCTCAATAGTGGAGTAGGTAGGGGAGTAGCGGAGGGCGATGAAGCCCCATCCACAGGCGGCGTGCGCGAAATCCACAGGACCGATTGACCCCTGCCTAGTTGGCGGTCGGTAAGCGCATGCTGCCTGCATGGGTGAATCTGCAGCAGTTGATGACCGCCGTGAACTCGGCCGTCACGGCGAGGATCTGGCCTTCGAGTACCTACGACGCTCGGGAATGTTGGTGCTCGACCGCAACTGGCGCCCCCGGGGAGCCGGACTGCGCGGGGAATTGGACATCGTCGCCCGCGATGGTGACGAACTTGTGGTCGTTGAGGTCAAGACGCGACGATCAATCGCCTATGGCTCACCGGCCGAGGCGATCACCCGACGCAAGTTGCGGGCCCTGCGGTCGTTGACCTTGGCGTGGCTTGAGCAACGCAGCATCCACGCCCCAGCCATCCGCTTCGACGTGGTCTCGATCGTCATTCCACCGGCCGGTCAGCCGGTGATTGAGCACCTGCGGGCGGTGTGAGGTGGCACTTGCGCATGTCGACGGCGCGGTCATTGCGGGCATGGCCGGCGCGGTCGTGACAGTCGAGGTGGATGTGTCGGCCGGACTTCCTGCTGTTGGGCTCGTGGGCCTGGCAGACGCAGCGGTCGGTGAAGCCCGGCATCGTGCGCGCTGCGCCGTGGAGAACACCGGGTTGAAATGGCCGTTGGGCCGGGTGACGATCGGTCTGTCGCCTGCACACTTGCGCAAGCACGGCACGGGCCTTGACCTGCCGATTGCGATTGGAGTGCTCGCCGCACACGGTCAGATCGAGATGCCATCGCGTGAGCGGTGCCCCATGGTCGTGGTGGGCGAACTCGGGCTCGACGGACGAGTGCGGCCGATTCCTGGAGCAATGACCATCGCGTGTGCGGTCCGACAAGCGGGCTACGGCAGGTTGCTATTGCCGGCTGAGCACGTCGCCGAATGCTCGCGGGTGCCCGGCGTTGAAGTGATCGGGGTGCGAAGCCTCGAGCAAGCCGTTGCTGTTCTGGCGGGTGAGGATTCCGGGGAGCGAACACCTGCCCGGGATCGACCCGAAAGGCTGCGTCCAGAGCCCGATCTTGCGGATGTACTCGGTCAAGAGGAAGGACGACGCGCCATCGAGATCGCTGCCACCGGACGGCACAGCTTGGCCATGGTTGGTCCGCCCGGAGTGGGTAAGACGCTGCTGGCCGAACGCCTCACCGGTGTGTTGCCTGATCTCGATGAAACCGCCGCCGTGGACGTCATGGCGATCCACGCTTTGGTGACCGACGAAGGAGCCGTAACCGGTGAGGATTCGCGCCCGCCCTTCCAGTCCCCGCATCACTCCACCTCGCCGGCGGCCTTGCTGGGTTCCGTGCACGGTGGAGCGGTGCGTCCGGGTGCGGTGTCGCTTGCGCATCGCGGGGTCTTGTTCTTGGACGAAGCCCCCGAGTTCCCCCGCAACACACTTGAAGCACTGCGACAACCGGTGGAAAGCGGCGTGGTCAGTTTGCACCGCGCGAGTTGGAGTGGGGAGGTGCCGGCGGATTTCCAGTTGCTGGTCGCCGCCAACCCCTGTCCGTGCGGCTACTTCGGCGCGGCTGGGCCTCGGGCACCGATTTGTCGATGCCCTCCTGCTGCTCGCCGTGCCTATGCAGCGCGAGTCTCCGGCCCGTTGCTAGATCGCATAGACCTGCGGGTTCAGTTGCACGCGATTCGGGCTCGCATCCGGGGAGAATCCACAGCGGTTGTGGCCCAACGGGTGCAGGCCGCTCGAGGGCGGGCACTTCGTCGTTGGGGCTGCATCAACTCCCGGGTATCGAGCAGTGTCCTTGGCCAACACGGCCTCGAAGGCAAGGCCCAGGAGTTACTGGACTCCCACCTGCGGGCTTCCGGTGGTCTGCGCTCTACCCACCGGATCACCACCGTGGCCTGGACGCTGTGCGACCTTGCCGGGCGAGCGCGCCCCACGGCGGAAGACATCATCGAGGCGATCGAATGGCATCAACCGCTATGGCAGGAAGCCTGATGCGCGCCAACGCCCCGGAGGCGGATCCCGATGTCGATGATGCCGAGACGCTTCGGCGGGCGCGCATAGCGCTGGCGAGCGTGTGTGAACCCGGCGAACCGGGCCTGCCCGATGCCATCGACACTTTCGGCCCCGGAGCGGTGATCGCCCGGTTGCTGCGTTCGGACACGGGGTTACGGGTCGCCCGCAAAGCCGCCATCGGCGAGCGGCTGGCGGCTTTGGATCTCACGCAGGTGCTAGATCGCACTGAGGAAATCGGTGCACGCATCATCGTTCCCGGTGATCGCGAATGGCCGCACCAGTTGACCGACCTCGGCCCCCGTCGCGTACTTGCCCTGTGGTTGTGGGGGAGTGCGGATCTGCGTTTGCATGCACTTCGTTCGGTGGCGATGGTCGGTGCCCGGGCCTGCACTCGGTACGGGGAGTTCGTGGCTCGCGAATGGTCCGCGGCGCTGTCACAAGAAGGCGTAACGGTCGTGTCAGGGGGCGCCTATGGGATCGACGCTGCCGCGCACCGGGGAGCGCTGGCAGTTGATCGCGCCACCATCTGTGTGCTCGCCGGCGGAGTGGACAACGTCTACCCTCGCGGCCACGACGGACTCTTCACGCAGATCATCGAACGGGGAGTCTTGGTCAGCGAAGCACCTCCGGGCGAAGTGGTGCGTCGTCGTCGTTTTCTTTCACGAAATCGAGTGATCGCAGCGCTGGCATCTGCCACGTGCGTTGTGGAAGCGGCGGCTCGATCCGGGGCGGCGAGCACGGCACACCATGCGGTGGAACTTGCCCGACCGGTGCTGGCCGTACCCGGCGCTGTCACATCGGCCACCTCCGCTGGAACCAACAAGTTGATCGCCGAGCAGATCGCGGCGTTGGCCGCCGATCCCTGCGATGTTGCCGCGATGATCGGCCCGCTGCAGGTAAGCGACCAACCCGGTGAGCGTTTCGATGGTCGAAGGAGCGCGCAGTATCGCGAGGTGATCGATGCCCTCAGCGTGCACGCCGGTCGAACCGCAACCTCCATCGCCCGGCGCTCAGGGGTCGAAGACAAACAGGTGCGCGCGCACCTGGCGACAGCGCAGCGTTTTGGGGAAGCTCGGGTGGACGAGTGGGAACTGTGGAGGTACGTGCCAGGCGCGTCGTCGGCGTAGCCGGCAGCCCTCGGGCCACTATGGGCGTGTGGCACAGGCCGATGATCCGATTCCCTCGCAAGCGTGGATCCGCGCGCGCGATGGCTTCTGGCGGCATTTGCGCGATGAGCGCGGCCGCAGCCCGCATACGGTTCGCGCTTACTTGGCCGATATCGACGAACTCATCGACTTCTGCTGCGCTCGCGGAATCCAAGCGCCGAGCGACGTGCAGTTGGCCACCTTGCGTGCCTGGTTGGCTGCCGGCACCGCCGCAGGGCGATCCCGGGCCACGATCGCTCGGCGCTCGGCTTCCGCGCGGGCTTTCACCGCCTGGTGCACGCGGCAGGGCCTGTGCGCGGTAGATCCCGGCCATCGACTGGCCAGTCCTCGGGTAGGGGGTCGGGTGCCGACCGTGCTGGACCAGCGACAGGTCGAACAACTCCTGGCATTCGCCGGTCGGCATGACGGCTCACCAATCGGTATCCGCGATCACGCGATCGTGGAAGTGCTCTACGGCTGTGGCATCCGGGTCGCGGAGTTGTGCGCCGCGAACGCACGAGATGTCGATCCCAGTTCGCGAGTGATGCGGGTTGTCGGTAAGGGCGATAAGGAGCGGATGGTGCCGTTCGGAGTGCCTGCGGAGCGGGCGCTGCAGGCGTGGCTCGGGGTGCGCCCCGAGGTGGTGCGCGAAGGGGAGGTTGCGTTGTTCGTCGGTGAGCGCGGTGCCCGCATCGATCCGCGGGTGGTTCGCCAGGTGGTGATGCGGCTCAGCGATGCAGCCGGTGTTCCGGTGATCGCCCCGCACGGACTACGGCACAGCACCGCCACCCATGTGCTGGAAGGTGGAGCCGATCTTCGTTCGGTGCAGGAACTGCTCGGGCACGCGAACCTGGCGACCACCCAGCGCTACACCCATGTCTCGGTCGAGCGATTGCGCAGCACCTTCCAGCAGGCCCACCCGCGGTCAGGGGAGTAAGCGCGCCAGAGGCTTCAAGACCGGCGTGCGGTTGATCCACGCGATCGGATCGAGGTACGGGTCGGACTCCGCGTCGCGTGAGTCCCAGGCCGGCCTCCGGACGCCGAGGTGCAGGCACGTTGTGGGGCAATGGGCGGGAGTGGCCACGGTGCCGATGATCGTCCCAGCCTGCACCCGATCGCCGATTGAGACCTGCGGGCGCACGGGCAGGTAGCTCGAACGCACCCGCTGGTGCTCGATCGTGACGGAGGGGGTGCCGGCTACCTCTCCGACGAAAGTGACGACCCCCGATCCGATGGACCGCACCTGCTGCCCGGCCTGCGCGGGCAGATCCACCCCCCGGTGCCCGGATCCGAAGCGGTCCACGGGGCGCTCGAATCCCTGGAGGACACCCGCAAAGCCGCTCTCGAGTGGGGCGACCCAGTTTCCGCCGGGTAGGCCGGATGCGAGCAGGGCTGCCACAACGCCGATGGCGAGCCTGGCCGAAACGCGCGTGAGGCGGAATCTCCACATGACTCCAGGCTCCTCGAACCCGCGGCCCGTGCAGAAGGTGTCGGCTGGGCCCTGGGGAGGGCGTGCACGCTGGCTGTGGACACAGCCCGTACACTTGGCGGGCTCCTAGGGGACTGATCCTCGAGGAGACACATTTCGCGCGATCTTTCGCTGGGGCAACCCCAGCCGGATCTGCTCGACGGTCCCGCTACGGCGGGCGAGCAGACCGAGATCGCCAGGGGTTCTTCCGCCGGAAGGACCGACAACCGCGAGCGGTGCGCATGCACCGCAAACGGGCGCGCGCGCCCCAGAAGGAGAACGACCATGGCCGTCGTCACGATGCGCCAGCTGCTGGAAAGTGGAGTCCACTTCGGACACCAGACCCGGCGTTGGAACCCCAAGATGAAGCGCTTCATCTTCACCGAGCGCAATGGCATCTACATCATCGATCTGCAGCAATCGCTGTCCTACATCGATCGGGCCTACGAATACGTGAAGGAGACCGTTGCGCACGGTGGCTCCATCATGTTCGTCGGCACCAAGAAGCAAGGCCAAGAGGCCATCGCCGAACAAGCCAGCCGCGTGGGCATGCCCTACGTCAACCACCGCTGGCTCGGCGGCATGCTGACCAACTTCAACACCGTGCACAAGCGGTTGCAGCGCTTGAAGGAACTCGAGGAAATCGACTTCGACGACGTCGCAGGCTCGGGCAAGACCAAGAAGGAACTGCTCATGATGCGCCGGGAGAAGGAGAAGCTCGAGCGCACCCTGGGCGGTATTCGCGACATGGCCAAGATCCCGAGTGCCATCTGGGTGGTCGACACCAAGAAGGAGCACATCGCTGTCGGCGAAGCCCACAAGCTCGGCATCCCGGTCATCGCGATGCTCGACACGAACTGCGATCCTGACGAAGTCACCTACCCGATCCCGGGTAACGACGACGCCATCCGCTCGGTCGCGCTCCTTACCCGGGTGATCGCCGATGCGGTAGCCGAGGGCCTCATGGCCCGCGCCGGTGGAGCATCGGCGCAGGGTTCGGCGGAGGAACCGTTGGCCGAATGGGAGCGGGAACTGCTTGCCGGCGCTGGCGCTACCGATGAGGTCGCCGCGGCTGAGGTGACAACCACCGAACTGGCCGCCGAGCAGTCCTGACCATCGGCAGTTCTACGCACGTCACACGTCACAACTACTCGAAGGAAGAACATGGCAACGATCAGCGCCGCGGATGTGAAGCGACTTCGCGAGATGACCTCCGCGGGAATGATGGAGTGCAAGAAGGCTCTCGAGGAGAGCGGCGGAGATTTCGATAAGGCGGTCGAGGCGCTGCGCATCTCCGGTGCCGCCAAGGCTGCCAAGCGTGGCGCTGAGCGCACCGCGGCCAACGGAATCGTCGCGGCAGTGGACAACGCCATGATCGAGTTGCTGTGCGAGACCGACTTCGTCGCCAAGGGCGAGGATTTCCAGGCGCTGGCCGGGACCCTCGCGCAAGCGGCGTTCGACGGTCAGGTCGGTGACCGCGAGGCCCTGCTGGCGGTCGGTCTCGACACCGGCAAGAGCGTCGAGGACACCGTGGCGGAGATGGCCGGAGTCATCGGCGAGAAGATCGAACTCGGCCGCGTGGCGGTGCTGCAGGCACCCACCACCACTTACCTGCACCGACGTGCCTCCGACCTGCCGCCGCAGGTGGGCGTGCTCGTGGCCTACGACGGCGACGAAGAGGCTGCCAAGGGTGTCGCTATGCAGATCGCGGCCATGCGCCCGCAGTTCCTCACCCGCGACGAGGTGCCTGCCGAGACCGTGGAAAACGAGCGACACATCGCCGAAACCTCGGCTCGGGACGAGGGCAAGCCCGATCAGGCGATTCCCAAGATCGTCGAAGGCCGGGTGAACGCCTACTTCAAGGACAACGTCCTGCTCGAGCAGCCCAGCGTGGTTGACGGTAAGAAGTCGGTGACGGACGTCCTGGCTGAATCCGGCACCACGATCCGCGCATTCGCTAGGTTCGAGCCGGGCCAGGGCTAAGCGGCGCTTCGGAAAGGGCGGAACCATGGATCGGTCAAGTAGCGAGCCGGTCCAGCCGTCATTGGAAGGCACCCTGGTCACCTGGCCACAAGCACCAGAGGCCGGCTGGCGGCGCGTGCTGCTCAAGCTCAGCGGCGAGGCCTTCGCCGGCGGCGGCGGTCTCGGTGTAGATCCGGATGTGGTCGCGTCCATCGCTCGGCAGATTGCCGGAGTGGTGAATGCCGGCACCGAGGTCGCGGTCGTGATCGGTGGCGGCAACTACTTCCGTGGGGCACAGCTCTCCGAGCGCGGCATGGAGCGGGCGCGAGCTGACTACATGGGCATGCTCGGCACTGTCATGAACTGCCTCGCGTTGCAGGACTTCTGCGAGAAGACCGGTATTGACACCCGCGTGCAGACGGCGATCGCTATGGGGCAGGTGGCCGAGCCGTACATCCCCAGGCGCGCCATGCGACACCTCGACAAAGGGCGAGTGGTGATCTTCGGTGCCGGCTTGGGCCAGCCGTACTTCTCCACCGACACAACGGCAGCGCAACGGGCCTTGGAGATTGGCGCGGAGGTAGTGCTGATGGCTAAGGGAGTGGATGGTGTCTACGACTCCGATCCGCGCACCAACCCAGACGCCACTCGCTTCGATGAACTTACCTACGACGACGTCCTCGCCCGTGACCTCAAAGTGGCCGATGCGACGGCGATCAGCCTGTGTCGGGACAACAAACTTCCGATCGTGGTGTTCAACTTGCTCGAGGAAGGCAATATCGCCCGCGCCGCGCGGGGCGAGCGCATCGGGACGTTAGTCTCATCTTGACGAAGGAGATCCAGTGAGCGACGACATCGACATGATTCTTCTCGAGGCGACCGAGAAGATGGACAAGGCGATCGAGGTGGCACGCGAGGATTTCGCGACGATCCGCACCGGACGCGCTAACGCAGCCATGTTCAACAAGATCTCAGTCGACTACTACGGCACCATGACTCCGCTCAACCAGCTGGCGTCCTTCCAGGTTCCCGAAGCGCGCATGATCGTCATCAGTCCTTATGACAAGGGGGCTACTTCGGCGATTGAGAAGGCTCTTCGCGATAGCGATCTCGGCATCAACCCGAATACCGATGGCGAGATCATCCGAGTGGTTCTGCCGGAACTGACCGAAGAGCGTCGCAAGGAATACATCAAGATGGCGCGAGCCAAGGCGGAAGACTCGCGTGTGTCGATGCGCAATATCCGCCGCCACGCCAAGGATGCGCTCGACAAACTGCAAAAGGATGGCGAGGCCGGAGAAGACGACGTCCGCCGCGCGGAGAAGCAACTCGACGATCTCACCCACCAGCACGTCGAGCACATCGACGAGGTCCTCAAGCACAAAGAGGCCGAACTGCTCGAGGTCTGACGCGTGAGCGCTGCCCGCCGTCGGGATTCCTCAGGTTCACGCGCTGGTCGTAACCTGCCGGCTGCCATCGCGTCGGCTTTGGTGCTTGCCGCGATCGTCCTCGTCAGCCTGTTCACGCTGAAGTGGCTGTTCGGCGTGGTGGTGATCGCCGCGCTGGCCATCGCAATGCGCGAAATGGTGGTTGCCTTCGCGGACCGAGACATCAAGATCGCGCGGGTGCCTGCCTATGCGGCGGTGGTGATTTTGCCGACTGTCGCGTATCTCACCGGGCCGATCTGGCAACTGGTTGCCACCGGCGCGTTGCTGCTTCTCGCGATGCTGTGGCGAGTGAGGCGCGGCGTCGATGGCTACGTACGCGACATCACCGCCTCCTTCTTCGTCATCGCCTACTTGCCGTTCATGGCCGGTTTCTTGATGTTGACGTTGGCCACCGACGATGGCCCCTGGCGGGTATTGGTCTTCATCCTGCTTACGGTGAGCAATGACATCGGTGGTTACTTCGCGGGCATCTTCTACGGCAAGCACCCGATCGCAGCGTCGATTAGTCCGAAGAAGTCATGGGAAGGTTTCGCCGGATCGCTGCTGTTGCAGATGCTGGTCGGTGCGTTGTCTTTCATGTTCATTCTCGACGCCCCGTGGTGGCAGGGCGTGATCGCCGGTGTGGTCCTGACGATCACCGCCACCGGAGGCGACTTCGCTGAGAGCGCCATCAAGCGCGACCTCGGAGTGAAGGACATGGGCACTTTCTTACCTGGTCACGGGGGGATGATGGATCGTCTGGACTCCTTGATCCCGAATGCTTTCGCATCCTGGGCACTGTTCACGATCTTCCTGGGTCCGAGTGTTGTCATGGCGGGTGCGTGATGGTCGATTTGGTTTTCGAAGCGCCGAAGACGGGCAAGCCACCGAAGCATCTGTTGGATATGGCGCGTCCGGAGCGGCGCGCGGCGGTGCAAGATCTCGGGTTGCCGGCTTATCGAGCAGACCAGGTCTCCACGCATCTATTGGTGCACCATGAAGACGATCCGGGGAAGTGGACCGACATCTCCGCTACGGATCGCGAGACACTCAGCTCGCTGTTGCCGCAATTGCTGCAGCCGATCCGAACGGTGGACTGTGACGATGGCGCCACGGTCAAGTCCTTGTACCGGTTGCACGATGGCTCACTTGTCGAGTCGGTCCTGATGCGCTATTCCGACCGCATCACCATGTGCATCTCCTCCCAGGCGGGATGTGGGATGAACTGCCCGTTCTGCGCGACCGGACAAGCGGGCCTGACCCGAAACCTATCCACTGCCGAAATCGTCGAGCAGATCTTGGCCGGTGCCAGAGCCTTGGATGCTGGACAAGTTCCCGGAGGGCCCGGTCGCATCAGCAACATCGTCTTCATGGGTATGGGTGAACCGCTTGCGAACTATTCAGCTGTCCTCGGTGCGTTGCACCGCTTCGTGGATGATCCCCCTGAGGGTTTGGGGATGAGCGCACGGGGGATCACCGTTTCCACCGTTGGCCTCGTACCGCGGATTCGCCAGCTGGCACAGGAGGGGATGCCGGTCACACTTGCGGTGTCCCTGCATGCGCCCGATGATCACCTGCGCGACACCCTCGTTCCGATCAACACCCGATGGAAGGTCTCCGAGGTCTTGGAGGCCGCCTGGTTCTATGCGGAACAGACCAAGCGCCGGGTCAGTATCGAGTACGCACTCATCAAGGACATCAACGATCAACGTTGGCGGGCGGAACTGCTCGGGGAGTTGCTCGCCGGTCACCTTGTCCACGTCAACTTGATCCCCTTGAATCCGACACCGGGATCGAAATGGACGGCATCGACACCCCAGGCAGAAGCCGAGTTCGTTGCAGCGCTGCGTGAGGCCGGGGTGGCGGTCACGGTGCGAGATACCCGTGGCCGGGAGATCGACGGCGCGTGCGGTCAGTTGGCGGCAATCGAGTCCTAAGCCTTCGGTGTCGTGCCAGACTCGTGAGCCATGGAGCCCACGACGCAAGCACAGCAGCCTCCGCCCATGTGGCGGGAATCCATCTTCTTCATACTGCGAACACTCGGCGCGCTTGTCTTCATCTTCTGGCTCCTGACACTCACGCCCACCGAGACTGATCCCGCAATCAGCATCCCGCTGATTCTGCTCGGCCTGGGTATAGCTGGTTACGGTTTCGTACTGCGTCTGCAACTCAAACGGGTTCATCGGGCAAGGATGCCGGGGCTCATCGCAACCGAATCGCTGATCGTCAGCGCAGCACTTTTCATTGCGATATTCAGTTCCGTGTATGTAATCGTCGATGGAGACGTCCCCGGATCGTTCAGCGAACGCTTGGATCACTTCTCCGCGGCCTACTTCACGTTGACAGTCCTCGCGACTGTCGGTTTCGGGGACATCACACCCGTCACCGATACCGCACGCTTCTTGGTGATGGTCCAAATGGCACTGGGATTGGGATTCCTCGCCGTGATCATCAAGGTCTTTACGTCGGCAGCGCAACGGGCCAGACGAATTCGCGAGCAGCAGACTTCATCCGTTGAGCAGGAGTAGAGGAGTTCATGATGGGCGAGTATTCAGATGAGTATCTCCGGAGTCTGGAGGATCCGGAAGGATTTTGGCTGCAAGCATCGCAGGCCATCGACTGGATGCAGAAGCCGAAAAGGGCCCTCGATACTTCCTTGGATCCCTTATTTCGTTGGTATCCCGGCGCAACTTTGAATACCAGTTACAACGCCCTGGATCGTCATGTGATCAACGGCCGCGCAGACCAGATAGCGATCATCTACGACAGCCCCGTGACCGACACCTACGAGCAATGGTCCTATGCGTACTTACTGGAAGCGGTCGCGCGATTCGCCGGGGGTCTGCGTGACCTAGGAGTGGACAAAGGTGATCGGGTAGTCATCTACATGCCGATGATTCCGCAAGCGGTCGTGGCGATGCTGGCGTGCGCGCGGCTTGGAGCCGTCCACTCCGTCGTTTTCGGGGGCTTCGCGCCTGCGGAGTTGAGCGCTCGTATCGATGATGCCAAGCCTAAGGTGATCGTGACAGCGAGTTGCGGCATCGAACCTACGCGGACGATCGAGTACAAGCCCCTTGTCGATGCTGCGATCGAGATGAGTGAACACGCCGTTGATCGAGTGGTTGTCTACCAGCGCCCGCAGGTGCGGGCCGAACTCGGCGACAAAGACGTGGAATGGGACAGCGTCCTTGCCAGCGCACCGTCGGTTGAGCCGGTTGCCGTCGAGGCCACCGATCCGCTCTACATTCTCTACACGTCCGGTACCACCGGAAAACCGAAAGGCATCGTTCGGGACAACGGTGGTCACGCCGTGGCTATGGCTTGGTCGTTTCGCTACGTGTATGGAATGCAACCCGGTGATGTGTGGTGGTCGGCCTCAGATGTCGGCTGGGTGGTCGGGCATTCCTACATCGTCTACGCACCCCTCATCAGCGGTGCCACGACCGTGATGTACGAAGGCAAGCCGGTCGGGACTCCCGATGCCGGTGCCTTCTGGCGCGTCATCGAGCAATATGGAGTCCGGAGTGTCTTTACCGCGCCGACGGCTATTCGAGCAATCAAGAAGGAGGACCCCGAGGGGCTGCAGTTGAAGGACTACAACACCTCCTCGTTGCATTCGTTCTTCTTCGCAGGGGAGCGCCTCGACCCGGATACCTATGAGTGGGCGAGCGGTCATCTGAACGTGCCGATCATCGACAACTGGTGGCAGACCGAAACCGGCTGGCCCATTGCTGCGAACCTACGCGGCTTGGAGCCGATGCCGATCAAGCCGGGTTCGCCGAGTGTTCCGGTGCCTGGTTACGACGTCCGCATCCTGGATCCAGCAAGCGAGGAAGTCGCGACAGGTAGTGAGGGCGACATCGCGATCAAGCTGCCGCTGCCACCGGGGACCCTGCCCACATTGTGGGGTGACGACCAGCGTTATATCGGCTCGTACCTCTCGGACCATCCCGGGTACTACACCAGCGGTGATGGTGGATTCATCGATGAGGACGGCTACTTGTATGTCATGGGTCGCACGGACGACGTCATCAACGTTGCCGGCCACCGGTTATCTACCGGATCGATGGAGGCAGTGGTGGCCGCTCACCCCGACGTTGCGGAGTGCGCTGTCATCGGTGTTCACGACGATCTCAAAGGCCAGCTTCCGCGTGCTTTCGTCGTGCTGAAGGCGGGTGCGGACATCGAGGCGGACGTCCTGCAAGCTCAGGTGGTGCAGGCGGTGCGCGAACAGATCGGACCGGTTGCCGCGCTTCGTGACGTCGTCGTTGTTCCAGCGTTACCGAAAACGCGATCGGGGAAGATTTTGCGCAGGACGATGAGAGGTATCGCGGCCGGTCGCGATGAGCCGGTCCCGAGCACCATCGAAGACCCGGCGGTGCTCGACTATCTGCGAGTCGTGTTGCGGCCCTAGCTGAGAATGTCGTCGATCACATGCTCACCAAGTCGAGGCGGCCGCAGTCGGTAGGTAGCCGGGGTACGGGAGTAACGCACCGGGTTGGCGACTTGGGGCACTCCGGCCACGTCAACCACGCTTTCGAGCCCAAGCGCACCGGCCAGATCCAGTGCCTGGGACACCGAGTTGATCGGTCCACAGGGAATCCGGGCTTCGCGGAGGAGTTCCTGCCATTCATCAGCGCCGCGCGAACTCAGTTGGGCGCGTATGAGCTCGTGTAACTCGTCGCGGTGCTGCACTCGAGCGGAATTGGTAGCAAAGCGTGGATCTCCGGCCCACTGCGGATGCTGCAGCACGGTGCATAGCCGAGTGAATTGTTCGTCGTTGCCGACCGCGATGATGATCGGCCGATCTGCGGTGGGGTAGGGCTCGTAGGGAGCGATGGACGGGTGCGCGTTGCCGAGTCGATGCGGTGTTTCGCCGGTGATCGCCGCAGCCCCGGACTGGTTCACCAACGCCGAGAGCAGCGAGCCAAGCAACGTCACTTCGAGGTGTTGGCCCTCACCGGTTTCGTCGCGGTGGTGGAGAGCGGCCAAGATCGCGGTGCTTGCGTGTAGACCGGTCACCACGTCAACGATCGCCACCCCGACCTTGGTGGGCTCGGCCTCGCCGGTGATGTCCATCAGGCCACCCATCGCCTGCACGAGAAGGTCGTAGCCGGGCAGGTCCGCCTTGCTGCCGAAACCGCTGATGGAGCAATAGATGACACCTGGGTTCACCGATGCGACGTCCGCGTATCCGAGTCGACGTCGTTCAAGTGCCCCGGAGGGGAAGTTCTCGATCACGATGTCAGCGCGCGTTGCCAAGTCGATAGCTCGGGCGTGATCCGCCGGTTCGTCCAAGTCCCAGGCAACCGAGTGCTTGTTCCGGTTGACCGACAGGAAGTAGGTGGCATCACCGTTGGTGTCGGTTGGTGGAGCCCACCCCCGGGTGTCATCGCCTGTGACGGGGCGCTCGACTTTGATAACCGTGGCGCCGAGGTCGCCGAGCAACATCGTTGCGTAGGGGCCGGCCAAGACGCGGGAGAAATCCGCGACGATCAGGCCTTCGAGGGGACCGCTCACCGGAAGGCAGGAATCCCCGTGAGGGCTTGACCGATCACGAGTGTGTGCATCTCGTTAGTTCCCTCGTAGGTGAAGACGGACTCGAGGTTGTTCATGTGGCGGATAATCGGGTACTCCAGGGTGATGCCGTTGCCGCCCAAAATGGAGCGACATTCACGCGCGATCGCGAGGGCTTCTCGAGCATTGTTGAGCTTGCCCACGCTGATCTGCTCGGGTGTGATCTTCCCGGCATCCTTCAAACGCCCCAACTGCAAGGCGAGCAACATGCCCTTATCGAGTTCGAGCGACATGTCCACGAGTTTTTGCTGGGTGAGCTGGAAAGCGGCGATCGGCTTATCGAATTGCTCGCGTTCCTTCGCATAGCGCAGCGCGGTCTCCAGGCACTCGCGGGCCGCGCCCATGGTGCCGAAGGCGATGCCGAAGCGGGCCTCGTTCAGGCAACTCAGCGGTCCTTTCAGACCTTTCACACCAGGAAGCACCGCATCTGCTGGCAGTCGCAGGTCGCGAAAGACGAGTTCGCTGGTGATCGAAGCTCGCAGCGAAACCTTGTGGTGCACCACGTTCGCCTGAAATCCCGGTGTGTCTGTGGGAACTACGAAGCCACGGATGCCGTCGTCGGTCTGCGCCCAGACGATGGCTACATCAGCCACTGAGCCGTTGGTGATCCACATCTTGCTGCCGTCAAGCACCCAGTCCTGGCCGTCCTTGCGGGCGCGGGTGCGCATCGCGGAGGGGTTGGAACCAGCATCGGCCTCGGTTAGCCCGAAGCATCCGATGAGGCTTCCCTTCGCCATGCCTGGTAGCCAGCGTTCGCGCTGTTCGTCGCTGCCGAACCGGTGGATCGCATACATCGCCAAGGAACCCTGCACGCTGACCATGGAACGGATGGCGGAATCACCGGCCTCGAGTTCCATGGCGGCAAGTCC
>Ga0102938_10001771_pt1 | contig 16325 bp, 15 predicted proteins | sample SalPonR2_B_D2_MG_FD_84516 | JGI IMG/M metagenome (GOLD analysis project Ga0102938, IMG submission 84516) | Salt pond soil microbial communities from South San Francisco under conditions of wetland restoration - Salt Pond MetaG R2_B_D2_MG | ecosystem: Environmental > Aquatic > Marine >...
ATCCACAGACAAAGAATATCCGTTCGTATCTGTAATTGACTTATCAATAGAAACAGTATATTGAGTGTCCAAAGCCATATCTTCCGAACTGACAAAACCAACTCTGTAAACTGTTTCTCCCCAAGATTCCTGCGAATACTGCCAACTTCCGCTCAAAGAAGGACTTATTGAAAAATAATCAGTTAAATTGTTTTTCACCGCCGTGGCTAAATCACTATCAAATGCAATATCTACCGGAACATTGAGAGGAAGTCCGGTTTCTCCATTAAGGGGACCGTAACCGACCAAATTCACATTTGTTGAACCGGCAAAAGAATAAGTACCTGAATTGCTTGCCTCGGCCAATCCCAAATTGCCGGCTTCGGTAACCACTCCATCGGACTGAGGAACAGAAACGGTAAATTCGGCTCCCGCCGTTGGTGATGAAGATATTTGAGTCACCAAATACAATGAACGCACCGTAGAATCCAAGGACATATCAGCTCCTCCGATCGGGCTTGCTTCTACCGTATAAACACCAGATCCTTGATCCTGAGGAGTGGAGCCACCCATAATAGGACTGTCTCCGTTATTATATGATTGTTCAGAACTGTAAATAATTAAAGGACTGGATACACCGGGATCAACCGGCTTTAGATCAGTAGTAGCGTCAAAACCGTTAGCCCCGTCAAACTGAACAGTGATCGAAGTTATATTCGTGGAGGAAGTGGAGGAAAGATTCAAAGTCCCTAGTTCTACGGGAGAGTCAGCACTTAATGTTTCCGAAGATCCCCCCGTAAGCTTGGGGCGAAAAAAGGTCAAATTCCCCATACCATATGTACCGGAAACAGTTGCCGAGGACAGAGCATGATTGCCATCATCGGTAACTACTCCGTCTGACTGAGGCACAGTCACAGTAAACATATGATCCACATTTGGAGATCCATTTGTCTGAATTACGATAAACAAAGATCTGCCGTCTGAATCCAAGGGCACATCAGCTCCTCCAATAGGAGTAAGTTCATAGGTGTATTCTCCTCCCCCTTGATCTTGCACAGGAGAAGGAGCCATAATAGGTGAATCACTATTATTGTATGATGTTTCAGAGCTATAAATCATAATAGGAGCGGAAACTCCCGGATCCAATGGAGCCAAATCAGTATCAGGGTCAAAACCGTTCCGTCCATTAAACTGTACAGTAACCGAATTTACATTGGTCGCAGAGTCAGAGTATAAATTCAAAGTACCTATCGCAGTTGCTGTGCCACTGGATAAATTTTCATAGTTGCCATCAGACAAGGATGGCGCAAAGGTTGAAGGGGAGGCGGCCACGGCTCCAAAGTTGTAATACCCCCATAATCCAAAACCGAAAATCAACATTAGCACAAAACAAACAGCTAAAAATTTATTCTTGTTGATAAGATTTTTCATAGATTGATTTTATTTTTGGTGTTTATATTTAATTTATTATTTTATAGCTTATTTGTTTCTAAGATTTCTTTCCAATAAATAGACCTTGCCATATATTTGATTTAACCTTGAAAGACTTTCTTTTTTGTTTTCTGCAATATTTTTTTGCATACCTACCATAGTAAAAAACATAAAAATAATTAATAAAAACTGTATAATTAAAATTCCGATCATTAAAGAAAACAGCTTTTTTTTACTCCGGCGTAGACCCAAGGCCACTTTAGCCAAAAACCTCCAAATCTTTTTCATATTGTTTTTTCTTATTAATAAACAAGTACATAACCAAAATTATTGCTTAAAAGCAATATCTTTAACTTGTATATATTTATTATACCATTTTATCCCGGTTTTATCATGTTTCCATTGTGGATATTTATATGTCCTTGCTGTGGAATTTTTTGTAAACATCTTTTAATTTTTTGTTGGTCACATGCGTATAAATTTGAGTGGTGGAAATATCAGAATGTCCTAAAAACTCTTGAACAAGACGAATGTCCACGCCTTGTGTGAGCAAATCGGTAGCAAAAGAATGTCGCAAAGTATGAGGGGTTGTATTTAAAGGGAGTCCCACAATTTTCACATATTTCTTCACAATAAGCTCAACTGCTCTGGTGGTTAATCTGCGTGTTTCAGCTTTATCCGCTCCCGGACGATAATTTATAAACAAGGCTGGATCAATATCTTTACGTTCGGATAAATATTTTTTAATAGCCTGTATTGCTCTTTCGGAAAAATATACTGTTCTTGTTTTATTACCTTTTCCCAAAATATTTATTTCCAAAAAATCCTTTTTAAAATTATTAAATTGCTGTCTGTTTAATTTTACAAGTTCCGCCACGCGCAAACCGGTGGAAAACAAGGTCTCCAAAATAGCCTTATCACGCAAACCCGACTCATTTTCAGTATTTGGAGAAGACAACAACTGCTTAAGTTTATCCAAGGTTAAAAAATGTATTTTTCTGTTTTTACTTTGCTTGGCCAACTTTATTTTGTCTGAAGGCAGGGAAGTGATGTTTTTGTCAGAAAAATAGCTTAATAAAGCCCTGAGAGCTATTAAGTAGTAATTCTGGGTTGACTTTTTTAAATTGGTTTGCGAACTGCGACTCAGCGTTTTTCTGGATAAAAACACTCTATATTGCCAGAGAATTTTTTGATCTATTTGGTGGGGGAGCAAACAAGCTTTTTGTTCTTTTTTAAGCCACTTAACAAAACGAGATAAATATCTGGAATAATTTTCCTGAGTTTTTTTACTTAAACCTTTTTCAATCTCCAGATAATCCAAAAAACCTTTTATGTGTTTGGAAACGGGTAGAGTGGACTTTTTCATAGTGCAATATTAATTACAAAATTAATTTATAAAGATATCAGCATAACTTCGCACAATACACATTAAGAGAAGTTGTTTGTTATCATCATAACGTATATAAGTAGATATAACAATCAAAAACTGTGGATTATCCAAAAAATAACTGGTTTTGCCTAATTTTACTTAACTTCGCAGGTACAAACACCCTTAAAGTAAAAACAAACGCCATATAGCGCAATTTTAAGCTTTGTTTTTTATCTAAATTTAGAGCATACAAAGCGGTGGGTATTTTAGACTTATCTTTGGCTTTTAAACCTTTCAAATATATTTTAGCACATAAACCCTTTATAACTGTTTATGTTTTTTTAAAAATAATTTTAAAATCTAAAATCATACAAATTAACAGATCTATGTTTATCTCCCGTTTTATGGATAGACAACAAACTATTTTTTTTCACACTACTCCACTGTTTAACATTTATTGAACAAGCATGCGTCGTAAAATATCAACAATGTTAAAAAGGGAAATGTTGGTATTTATTGGAAATAAACTTTTTCACCAAAACGCAAATCAATATAACTTAAATCATTTAAATACTTTTTCACTTGTTCCTGTTTTAAAATCGTATGTAATCTGGCCACTTGTTCGGCCACCGTAAGATTAAGATTGAATTTTAGCTCCATCCCCTGCCCCGTAAAAAAAGTTAAATTTTTATTTTTTTTGGTAACATTGGAAATTTTTAACTTGTTTTTGGTAATATTCTCCACTCCATTGAACAACTCCAATATACGCCGCAATTCTTCAGTTGAAACAGCCTTTTCCCCTATTTTCATTGGAGTCCCTGTTAAATCGTTTATTTGGATGGAACCGTCCGCTTGATTGCAATATTCAATAACCGTGCCTGTTCTATCCAAATGATGACAAATATTACTGCTAACCCAAGTAATGGCACAATCTTTTTCCGTTAAATCAATAACTACCTTATTGGGCCAATGCTTTTTTATATTAAAATCTTCAAAATAATAATACTGGAAAATTTTTTCTTTTAAATCATTTTTATCAAATAACCAATAATTATTACGCTTAAAAATTAAAAAAAACTTGTCTTGACGATATTGATCAATTATCTTATTAACATTTCCCGGTTTTATTTTTTCAAGACCATTAACCTGAACCTCGTTGATAGAAAAATAGTTTGACATAAACAAACCGTAAATAGCAAAAAACAACAAGCTAATCGCCATAAACAATATGCATTTGGTAATTCTTTTTTTTCTGCGTTCTTTATCTTTAAGCAAGCGCGGGTTTTTATAATCCGAATTTTTAAAATCCTTTTGATATTTCGGGCTGATTTTGGGCATTTATTTTATAGTTCTTTTTATTTTTGGATTTAATCTCGTAGTCACTTCGTAATTAATGGTGTTTACTTTTTCGGCAATTTCCTCTGCTGAAATGAACTCGTTTTTTTGGCGTCCCAAAATCACTGCCTCATCTTCAAGTTCAATATTTTTAACAGCACTAACATCCACAACAATCATATTCATAAAAACTCTTCCCAAAATTCGACACCTTTGGCCGTTGATTAAGACTTGGCCAATAGAAGAAAGACAACGATCAAAGCCATCCCAATAGCCGATTGGCAAAACGGCTGATAAAGTTTTTTGTGAAACCTTTTCCGTACAACCATAACCGACCGGCATTTGCGCAGGCAATTCTTTAATATGAGCAACCTTAGTTTTCCAGGTCATGACCGGCTTTAATTGAACATCAATAAATTTTTGTTGAGCACTAACCCGGGTCTGTGGCGAAGACCACATGCCATACAAACTAATTCCCGGCCTTATTAAATCAAAATGGGTTTTACTAAATAAAATAGCAGCCGCACTGCAAGCGGTATGTTTAATAAAACCGGAAAAACCATATTTATTTACCGATTCAAGAGCTTTTTTGTATTTTTTCAATTGTAGCTTGGCATATTCGTGCTCAGTAGTATCTTCAATATTGGCAAAATGAGTGGATATCCCGGCCAGCCTTAACAAAGGATTATTTTTTATAATCTTTAAATATTCGGATAAATCTTTTAACCAAATTCCGCGCCTGGCCGTGCCGGTTTCAATTTTTAAATGGACAAAAGCCGGCAAATTAAGTTTATGACAAATTTTTTCCAAATTTTTCAAGGTCTGCAGATTGGCCACCACTTGATGAAAACCGTTTTTAACAACCTCTTCCAAGTTATCCGACAAAGTATAACCCAGGATTAAGATATTTTTTTGCCCACTCCCCCTTTTTTTCAATATTTTTTTTAATTGACAAGCTTCGTCCACACTATCCACTGCCAACCATTTTGTTTTTCCTTGAATAATCTCAGCTGTTTGTTCCAAACCATGACCATAAGCGTTGGACTTTAAAACCGGGCAAACATCAACCCCATCCCCTACTCGACGACAAAATTCTTGCAAATTGTGCAGTAAATTTTTTCGGCTGATCTCCAGCCAAGTTTTTGGTTTTAACATATATACATTTTACAATATTTATTCCAATAAATAAACCTTTTTCAATCAAACAAAAACCCGCGCTTTTGTTTGGCGGGAATTTTGTATAAAAATGTCTATTCGGTTTTTTCAATAAATTGCTGATGATCCATATAAGGCTGTAAAACCTCGGGAATTTTTATTCTGCCGTCTTCTAACTGATTTAATTCCAACAAAGGAATCAAGATTCTCGGCGTAGCCACCACAGTATTATTTAAAGTATGACAAAAATGGATTTTGCCTTCTTTGTCTTTGTAGCGCAAATTCAATCGTCTGGCTTGAAAATCCAGTAAAGCTGACGCACTATGGGTTTCCCCATATTCATTGCGACTGGGCATCCATGTTTCCAAATCATTCATATAATACTTGCCCTGCCCCATGTCTCCGGTACAAATATTCATCACTCGGAAAGGCAAATCTAAATTTTGCAAAAATTCTTTGGAATTATCCAACAATTCATTATGAAGCTTCATGCTTTCTTGTTCACTGTTTTTACAAACAATAAATTGTTCAACTTTTAAGAATTGATGAACACGATATAATCCTTGAGTATCTTTACCGTAAGAACCGGCTTCTCTTCGAAAACAAACGGAAAAAGCGGCGTAACGCAGAGGTAAATCATCTTCCTTTAAAATTTCATCAGCATGATAGGAGGCCAAAGACAACTCAGATGTTCCGGCCAAATATTTATCATCCTTGTCCAGGTGATAAACATCATCGGTTTCCGCCGGAAAATGGCCGGTGCCCCAAAAGGCGTTTTCATTTAAAATCACCGGTACGGTCATTAACTCATAGCCTTTTCTGGAAATAAAATCCATGGCGTATTTTAAGAGGCCGGTTTCCAACCTGGCACCATCGCCTTTCATTAAATATGACCGGGAACCGGCAATCTTGGCCGCCCGCTCGTTATCCATAATATCCAAATCCTTACCCAATCGCATATGATCTTTCGGGGTAAATTTAAATTCCGGAACTTCTCCCGCTTTTTCCAATTCTTCATTAGCCTCTTCATCCGCTCCGATCGGAGTACTTTCATGAACATACATGGGTACTTGTCTCATTAATTTATCATACTCTTCCATTACCGGCTTTAAATTTTCTTCCAATTCATCTTGAACTTCGGTTTGTTGTTTCATCTCCGCCAATAATTTCGCTTTTTCTTTGTCGTTCATTTGGGGAATTTTTTTACTGGCTTGGTTCTTTCTGGTTCTAATCTCCTCAATTTGCTGAGTTATTTTTTTTCTTTTTTTATCCAACTCCAACAATTTGTCCAAATCAATATCAATATTTTTTTGTTTGGCCACTTGTTCAAGCATTTTTTTATGATCCTGAACAAATTTAATATCCAGCATAAAATAGGGTTATTTATAATCTTTCTATGATTAATTATAAGGCAATTTCTTGCTTTTGGCAATGTTCATAAAATAAAAAAAGAGCACAAGGTGCTCTTTGTTCTGACTATGTTCTTTCTTTAAGAGGTATAGCTCGTGGATTTTTCGAATTTTTCTTTTTATCCATCCCCAGACAATACACGCAAATTCCGCTTTTTTTATCAATTTCTGAAAAATGCCTTTTATTACCGCAAATAGGACAAATCTTACAAGCCATTTCCCCCTCCTTTGTGTTAAGGGTTCATTACAAGTTAACACTTATCAAAACAGTTGTCAACTACAAATCAGACTAATCCTTTTTCGGTCTCATCAAAGGAAAGAAAACCACATCACGCAAATTTTCCTGTCCGGTCAATATGGTTAAAATGCGATCCAGTCCCATTCCCCAACCGGAAATCGGCGGCATGCCGTATTTCATGGCTTTTATAAATTCAGGATCGCCCTCCATGGCTTCTTCATCGCCCTGGTTTTTTAAATTGGCTTGTTCCTTAAATCTCTTTTCTTGATCAATCGGATCAACCAACTCTGAATAGGCTTTAACAATTTCCCAACCGTTTACCACCAATTGAAATTGATCAACTATTTCCGGATCTTGATCATTTCTTCTGGCCAAAGGCTGGAGTTCAATCGGATAATGATACAAAAACACCGGATTGACAATCTTTGGTCGAGAAACCTTTTTGTATAAATTATCAATCAAAGTGGACAATCCCATACTAGCCATATCCTCAATAATAATATTTTTCTTTTTTAAATCTTTAACCAAGTCCTCGGCTTTTTCATATTCCGAAACATCCAAACCGCAATCATTTTTTAACATTTCAATATAATCAATGCGTTTCCATGGCAAACTAAAATCAACCTCTCTTTTTTTTCCGTCTTTTCCCACCACTTTCAGCTTTTTGGGAATATTTAATTTTTCAAATAGATATTCAAACATCTTTTCCGTAAACTTTATATTATCTTCAAAGTCCCAATAAGCACTATAATGTTCCAAATGCGTATGCTCAGGCAGATGCGAAGGATCAATTCCTTCATTGCGAAAAGCCTTGCCAATTTCAAATATTTTTTCATAACCACCGATAATCAACTCTTTAAGAGGCAACTCATGTGAAATTCTTAAATAAAGGTCAATATCCAAACTCTTATTATGTGTAACATAAGGACGAGCATGGGCTCCGGTGGCACTGTGCAACAAAGTTGGTGTTTCCACTTCCATAAAATTTTCTTGCCAATAGAACTCTCGCAAGGTTTTAATAAAACGACTGCGAAACTTAAATCTTTCTCTGGTTTCTTCATTGGCCAAAAGATCCAGATATCTTTGCCTATATTTTATTTCCGAATCCTTTACTCCGTGCCATTTCTCGGGCAGGGGCTTCAAAGCCTTACCCAAAAACTTCCATTTTTTTACCAAAATAGTAATTTCTCCTTTTTTAGTGGTGAATATTTCGCCTTCCACTCCCAGAAAATCTCCCAAATCCAATACTTTTAAAAGATTCTTATATTCCTCCTTGCCCAAATCGTCTTGCTTTAAAGCGATCTGCATTTTTCCGGAATCATCCATTAAATGAGCAAAACATAATTTACCCATATCACGAATCATCATTAGGCGACCGGCGGTTTTTACCTTTTCTCCGGTTTGACTCCGTTGACATTTAGCTAAAGTCTGCTTTTTATCAAACTTGGCCGGATATGGTTCTATACCCAATGATTTTATTTTTTCCAATTTTTGTTTTCTTATGTTTTCCTCATTTTGCTCCATATTAATTATACTTTTTATGATTATTTTATTTTGACTATTGTATACTCTTTATCTCCCCTCGGAGTCTCCACATTCACACTCTCTCCCGGTTTTTTACCCAAAAAAGCCTGCCCCATGGGAGATTCATTGGATATTTTCCCCGACAAAGGGTCAGCTTCATTATAACCGACCAAAGTTAATTCTCTTTCTTTTCCGCTTGAATCCTTAACCACGAAATCAGCTCCCATCTGAATAATTTCTTTGGAAGTCGCCTTTTTGCTTACAACAGCATTTTTTAATATGTCTTCAATCTCTGCGATACGACTTTGAATAATTCCCTGCTGATCTTTGGCATCATGATATTCGGCGTTTTCAGACAAATCACCCATTTCCTTGGCTTCCTCTATTTTTTGAATAATATCAGGTCTTTTAACCTCGCGTAATTCTTTTAACTCTTTCAAAAGACCTTGCTTTCCTGTTTCGGTTAAAATTACTTCTTTGTTCATATTAACTGTTTGACTAAACAAAAGCATAAAAAATTTCAAATTATTTTATGCTTTAATATAGCTCTTAAAAATAATTACAGACCAAAAAAGCCCTGTTTTTATATTATTTTCATTATACAACAGAATCACTCGCTTGACAATGTTTTTTGGTAATATCCAAAGTACCATTTCATAAATTCGTAAACAATAGGAGCTGCCGCCTCGGTTCCTTCACCTCCTTCTTCCACAACAACAGTCACTGTAATTTCCGGTTGATCATAAGGAGCAAAAGCGGTAAACCAAGAATGAGGTTCCTTGTCTTGACCCCATTGCGCTGTACCGGTTTTTGCCGCTGAACTTACCGGTAATCCGCCCAAAATGCGAGCACTGCCGTAAGTTACGGCCTGCCTCATTCCCTGACGAACAGCTTTTATACTCTCCGGGGAAACAAAATCCTTATTTAAAATTTTGTTTTTCGGTTCAACAAAATCGTCTTTTTTTTGATCAAAAACTTTATCCAAAATCCGCGGTTGATAAAGAGTACCTTTATTGGCAAAAACAGAAGTGTAATTAGCCACTTGCAAAGGGGTGACCAAAATATCTCCCTGTCCTATGGCCAAATGATAGGTATCTCCAATGTACCATCTTTCATTTTTAACTTGCTGTTTCCACTCCGGCGAGGGCAAAAAACCGCTTTGCTCATTGGGCAAATCAATCCCGCAAACCTTGTTGAGTCCGAATTTTTCCGCATAATCTTTTATTTTCTTGACTCCCAATCCGTCAAAATCTGCATAGCCCCCGCCTATTATATAAAAGTAAGTGTTAACAGATTCGGCAATCGCTTTGTAAACATTGGTAATCCCGTGCCCGCCCGCTTTCCAATCAGGAAAAAACCATTGAAAAATTCTAATGCCTCCCCGGCTCACAAAAGAAGAATTCGGAGTTACCAAACCATCATCCAAAGCAGCGGCGGCCACCACCGGTTTAAATGTGGATCCTGAGGGATATTCTCCACTTATCGTTCTATTGAACAAAGGCTTGTCCGGATTTTCAGATAAACGTTTATAATCCTTGTTATTGATTCCCCGTGCAAATAAATTATTATCAAATCCGGGCAAACTGATCAAAGAATAAACTTGCCCGTTATTGGGATTAAGCACTACGGCGGCCGCTTTGCTTTTACCATGTTTTTCCAAATATTTTTTTATAATATTTTCCAATTTAGCCTGCATTACCGCGTCCAAACTCAAATAAAGCCCGTCCCCTTTTACCATTTCTTTTTTGGCCAATATTTTAACCGCTCTGTTTTGTGCATCAACCTCAATCCTCTCCTTGCCATAGTCTCCCCTTAATTCTTCTTCGTACTTGTTTTCCAGTCCCGTTTTACCGATAAAATCATTAAATAAATAGCCTTTTTCGCTTAGTTCGGCAAATTGTTCAGGGCTGATTACTCCTTCGTAACCCAGGACATGTGCTAAACTCTCTGTTTTGTATCCACCAAAAAAATCTTCATACTCCCTTCGAGCTTTTACCTGCACACTCACTCCCGAATATGCAGTTGCCTGAATTTTGGCTTTAAGGGCTTTTTCGTATTCAATTTCATCAAACAATAAATGAGGTTCAAAATACTGTTTATCTCTTGGAGTCAAATCTTCAATTTCTTGAATTTCGGAAGTAAAATCTTTATGTGGAAAATTTGCTTTTAACCATTCAACAGCTTTGCTTTGTGTTTCTTCTTTTTGTTGAAAAAAATCATTGGCTGAGATATAAACGGCAAAATTGGGAATATTGGTTACCAACGGTCTTTCTTGCGAATCATAAATAATACCTCTCGGAGAAGGTATATTATACAATCTTATTCGGTTTTTTTCAGCAATATCCAAAAAATATTCACCCTTGACCGCCTGCAGATACACGGAACGAGAAAAAAGCAAAAATAAGACAAAAAAGATAAAAAGAAAAAACCTGACCATTGTTTTATTGCTCAAAGAAAGTCCAACATAATTTTTATCGGTTCTAGCCAATTCTGCGGATGAAGCATTTATAAAACAATCCTCAACCCATTCCGCCTTGTTTCTTCTTTCTATTTCCTTGTTTTCCATATTCAAACCGCCCCCCAAAAACAAAAAACCGGTTTTTTTATTGCTTGTTTTTTTAAATCTTTTTTTAAAAAAATTAAACATAGTCAATTTCTTTTTGCCTCTATAAAAACAGCCTTGAATTTTCTACTGATAGAATTAAAAACAAAGAACAGTAAAGCCGCAAAAACCAGATTTAACAATAATTGCCACAAAAAATCATGCCCCTTTTGGACGGACAATCCAACAAGCAATTCTTTATCTTTGGTCTGCACAAAATAAAACAGCAACAAATAAAAGTAAAGAACCAAATTATAAACAATCGTTGCCAGTCCGGTTAACCCCAACAAAGTATAAAAAGACTTGTTGGTTAAGAGGTGTTGAAAAACTTTATAAACTACATAAAGAGTAATCATCAAACTCAGCAACATGGCTCCAAAAGGCAAGGCCGAATAAAGATCCAAAAAAAGCCCCATAACCAAGCCATAAGCCAAACTGTGATAAAACTCATAAACAACACTGATAAATATCAAGAAAACCAAAACCACATTCAGCAAGCTCATCGGAGCGGACAAGGCGGGAACAAAAGCAATATGAAAAGTTAAAACTGCTGTCAATATAAAAATTTTTCGCAGAACGGAAAGCATGATTATTTTATTTCATTTTTTATAACATTAACCAAAAATATCTTGCTAAAATCAACCTGAGATTTTACTGAAGCGGTTTTAAACAACCTTTCAGGTTCGGAGCTGACCTCATGTACACTGCCGATAATTAAGTTGCCTGGGACTTTGGCCTCCAATCCGGAAGTGACCACCAAGTCTTCTTTTTTGACTTCCTCTATTTGCGGAATCAGCTTTATTTTCATTCCCAAGCCAAACTCACCTTCCATCAACCCCATAGTTCTGCTTTTATTTTCAATCTTAACCGCTACTCTGGACAAATCATCGTTCAATAACAAAACAAAAGCGCTATTCTCCCTAACCTTGATGATTTTACCGATCATATTCCCTTGTTCGGCCAACACTGGCAAGCCTACTTCCAGTCCGCTTTTACCCCCTTTATCAATAATCAAAACATTTTGTGTTTTATCCGTATTTTTGCCGATTACTCTGGCAATCTCAAAGTCAAACTCCCGATCTTGCACAAAATCCAATTGTTGGCGTAAAAACTCATTTTCATCCTCAGCCACCAAGCAACTACTTTTATCTTTTAATAATTTGTTTATACGCTGATTAAGTTCTTGATTCTCTTTGATTAAGTCTTGTTTTGATTTAAAATCCAAAAATCGTTCACTGACAAAATTTGAAGCCTTATAAACAGAATGAAAAATTGACTTGCTTGACCAAACGGCAAAATTTTCAATCGGTCTGAGAACACCAATAAAATGCAAAAAAAACAGCAGCCCGACTATAACCACTGTTAGAATTATTAATCTGGAAGATTTGCGTAAATATAACATAAAATGCTTCTGTTATTTAACGACCCATTTTTTCATCACTGGCTGAAGGTAATAAAATTTCCTTCAAACTTTTTTCATCTTCCAAAAGCATATTAATTCCTCTGATACTGCAGGTTGTGGGGTCATCGGCAATTCGAACCGGAATCTCGGTTTCAGTGGAAATGGCTTTATCAATATCACGCAATCTAGCCCCTCCTCCGCACAAGACTATACCTCTTTCGTAAATATCTGCCACCAATTCCGGCGGTGTTGTTTCCAGTACGGATTTAACGGCATCAATAATATTATTAACTGAAAGCGACAAAGCCTCTCTAATTTGATAATCATTGACAATTATTTCTCTTGGCAGTCCGGATATTAAATCACGTCCCCTCATCTCTACAGACAATTCCTCCTGTTGTTTTGCCGCCGAACCAATTTTTATTTTTACATTCTCAGCCACTTTCTCTCCAATTAAAAGGTTAAAATTATCTCTGGCGTACTGAATAATATTTTTATTCATAGTGCTTCCGGCTGTTTTCAAAGACTTCCAAACCACCACGCCGTGTAAAGAAATTATACCGATTTCCGTTTTACCTCCGCCCAAACTGATTATCATGCTGCCGGACGCATCCTGAACCGGTAACCGAGCGCCAATGGCTGCAGCCATAATTTCTTCAACCAATAAAACTTTACCCGCACCGGCGCCCAAAGCCGCATCCTCAACCGCTTTTTTTTCCACTTCAGTCACATCAAGAGGAATCCCGATTAAAACAGTAGGTCTGGCGGTGAAATTGAAATTTTCCTGAAAAATTCTATCAAAAAAATATTTCAACATCTTTTCAGTCACTTCAAAATCAGAGATCACACCTTTAACCAAGGGATAAGACAGATCAATATATCCTGGATTTTTTCCGATCATTTTTTTGGCTTCCACTCCAACGGAAATTATTTGATCCAACTTGTTATTTACTGCCACAATTGAAGGCTCTCTAATAATAATCCCTTTATCTTGCAGGCAAATAATTGTATTGGTTGTCCCCAAGTCTATACCTATTTTTTTGGAAAACCTATTTAAAAATTTTCTAAACATAAATTTATTTCAATTTGGAAAAAAGTTCCTCTTGGCTAAGCTCCTCGGAATTTTCTTCTTTTCTAAACTTATATTCAACAACTTGTTTTTTTAAGGTTTTTTGACTTACCACCAACCGGACCGGCAATCCCATTAAATCACTGTCATTAAACTTAACACCGGCGGATTCTTCCCTGTCATCAAACAAAACCTCTATCTCCCGCTCTTTTAACTCTTGATAAAGATTTTCTGAAGCCTTATCAACTTCGTCGCTATCCCCTATTTTCAATAAGTGAACTTGGAATGGAGCGATTTTTTCCGGCCAAATAATGCCTTTGTCATCATGATGAACTTCCACGACAGAGCCTAAAACTCGGGAGGGACCTATTCCGTAACATCCCATTATAACCGGCTTTTGTTTGCCTTCTTTATCGGTAAAAGTAAAATCAAAGTCTTTGGAATATTTTGTTTTTAAGGGAAAAATATTCCCCACTTCAATAGCTTTGGCCTCTTTAATTTCTCCTTCACATTCAGGACATTTATCTCCTGCTTTTAATTCACATATTTCATCATTCTGTGCAAAATCACATTTGGAGCAATAAAAAACCGTATCCTCGCCATACTCGGTAAAAACCTGAAATTCATGGGAAAACTTGCTAAAATCACCTCCGCTGGCTTCCACGATTCTGGCTTCAAGCCCGCAATGTTTAAAAATATTCAAATAGGCTGTCTTGGATTTTTCATAGTATTCCAATAAATCATCTTCATTGGCATGAAAACTGTATAAATCCTTCATACTGAATTCCAAGCCTCGCAATAATCCTGATTTGGCGCGCGGTTCGTTTCTGAATTTATCCTGGATTTGATACACAGCCACCGGTAAATCCTTGTAAGATTGTACAAACTGTTTCATCAAAGGAGTTACAATCTCTTCATGGGTCCAACCCAAGCCCAAATCTTTTCCGCTTCGTCCTTGAAATTGAAACATTACCTCTTCGCCCGGCTCATCCCATCTTCCGGTTTTTTGCCACGGTTCTTTCGGTAAAAGTGCAGGCATAAGAATCTCCTGCCCTCCCAAGTTGTTCATTTCCGTTCTAACAATATCTTTTATTTTTTCCAAAACTCTAAGTCCCAAAGGCAGATAGGTGTAAGCACCTGACATAAGTTTATCTACATATCCGGCTTTTATTAAAAGTTGCGCATTTAAACTCAACTCCTCTTTCGGTGCTTGTTTAAGTGTTTTGGTAAATAATTTTGATTGTCTCATAAATGTTCAAATTTTATCTATTGAATTTTTTGTAAGAGAGAAAAAATAATTCCGTAAATCCGGCCAACAAAGCCATAAAGCAGATACTCCACCAAGTCAAAAGCCTAAAAGACTGCAAAATCAAAGAAACAATTATCAAAATCGTAAAAAGCAAAGCCTGGCGAGAAGAGATACTTATTTCTCGGCTGGGTACCTCATTTCGAGTAAACACAAAAACTCTTATAACAAAACCCAATATTGAAAAACCGCCAATCAAAGCCAAACCTAAGCTCAAATAAAATAACAATAAAGCCAGGCTTCCCGAAGTAAAAGGATTGAGTAAAGTTATAACCAAAATCCAGCCCAACCAGCACAAAGCAGTACACAAACCCAAAATTATCAGATATTGTTTCACTGTCATAATAAGATTATCTTAATTTTAGTCCGCTATCCTTATTAAAAGTTTATCATTAATATTCATCTAAATCAATGCCTTTTTGCACAATTCTGGTTTTCCTTAAATTGGTCGTCCTAAACTTCTTGTTAATTATTTCCAACAGCTGAGAGCTTTTTAATTTGACCTCCTGAGCCATTATGGAATTTTCACATTCAATCTTTATGACCGACCCTTTGATTGACCGGGCCTTAATTGACTTAGCTCCGGCTTTCCCCCAAATTTGGCTAATTGCCTCATTGGCAAATTCTAAAATCAACCCGGTTTTCATTTGCTTTCCCAGCTTACTTTGATCAAATTTTTTGTTCAGTAAATGTCCTAAGCTTTTCATTTTATAAAATAATTAGTATCTCTTGACAAAATCAAATATTGATGCTAACATAATGTGTATTATTAGTCCTTTTATTAACCCACTCAAAGGAGAAAGCATGAAAAAGCTCTTTGTTCCCTTTCTGCTTGCTATGCTTATAGCAACGCCATCATTGGCCAAAGATGTTTCTTCCTCGGCACAACTCATGGTCAACGCACCATGGGACTTTGCTAATTCCGGGGATACAGACAAGACGCTGGCCATTTCCGGACACGCGGAAGGAGCCTTTATGATCAACTCCAACGGCTGTAAAATGTTTTTTGCTTACCTCGGTCCGCATTTCAAAATCAATGAACTTGATTTGTGGTTGATGACCGGAGGTTTTATGGAAGGAGACGGCGGTCTCTCGCCCATGGCTTCAGTCAGATTCAATGTCAATGGCGGGGGCTGGGCTTCTTGGCTCAATTGGTTTACCGAGTATGACTATACTTTTCCCGTTGAAACCGATGGGAAAAACAGTCATGCGGACAATTATGCGTACCTTTACACGCAATTGACCGCTGATGTTGGAAAACAAACCTCCCTGGGTCTGGCCATTGAGCAATTTTGGGTCGGAGATGACCGAGTGGAATCAGCCATCGGCCCCAAGGTCAGTCACGGAAAGATCAGCTTTTGGCCGGCCTGGGATTTTGCCCCAGATAGCGATGCTCAGTTGTTTGTTTTTCGACTGAGCATTTCTCAATAAAAGATTATACGCGCCAACCGCTCTCGGTTTGGCGCATTTTTTTATTTTAATTTTCTATATTCGCAAATATCTTTA
>Ga0102938_10001774_pt1 | contig 16316 bp, 15 predicted proteins | sample SalPonR2_B_D2_MG_FD_84516 | JGI IMG/M metagenome (GOLD analysis project Ga0102938, IMG submission 84516) | Salt pond soil microbial communities from South San Francisco under conditions of wetland restoration - Salt Pond MetaG R2_B_D2_MG | ecosystem: Environmental > Aquatic > Marine >...
ACAGGGGTTGGTTGCTTGATCTCCTCCCTCGCTGGTTTGACAGGTGCTGGGCTGTGAACTCAGAAGTGGACGCGGTCTATACCTGGGTTAATAGCGATGATCCCCAGTGGCAAAAACTCTATGCCGAAGAAAAGGATCGCCAGAGTTCTTCTCGGCAGGTTCATCCTAGCGTTGACAATCCAGCGCGTTTTCAAAGTCGTGATGAGATCGTTTACTCCATTCGATCCATTCGAAGCTATGCGCCCTGGATCAGAAAGATACATGTGCTGAGCAACTGCGCTTTGCCGCCAGAACTCATCCGGGCGCCTGATGTCATAGCGGTATCACATGACCAGGTCTTTCCCGACCCCTCCGTTTTGCCAACCTTTAATTCCAGGGCAATCGAATGCAATCTACACCGTATTCCGGGAGTGGCCGATCAAATTTTGTATTTTAATGATGATGTCTTTCTCTGTTTGCCGGTTGCAGAGCAGTTGTTCTTTCCCGATCGGGACACTGTGGCCGTATTTCCCTCAAAACATGACATTCCATATGAGCGCACAACAGGACTAAGACCCGTTGACTATGGAGCGCTCAACGCCTGTGAGCTGTTGATGCGGGACTTTAACTACCGACCATTGAAGAAATTGCATCATGCGCCTTTTCCCCTGCTGAAGCGCAACCTGGTTGAGTTGGAGGCAAAGTACGCTGATGTGTTCGCCCGGACGCGGTCGCACAAGTTTCGGGACAACAGTGATATACCTCCTGCAACTACGCTGCAAGCCTATTATGCTGTAGCAACGGGGCGCGGTATTTTGCGCGACATTGAGGCCCGCTACGTGGATATCGGTGACCCGCTGTTTCCCCTGCTGATACACCCGTTGTCGCCCCTGCGTCGTGGCAAGTACCAGACGCTATGCCTCAATGAGGTGACCAGGCCAAGATTCTTCGCCGGAACTCGTGATAGGCTCATCCGGCATTTTCTTGAGACTATGTTTCGTGAGGCCAGGTTGCATGACTAGGACCGTCATCACTTTCGGCACCTTCGACGTTTTCCATGTCGGCCATCTCCGCATCCTGGAGCGCGCCAGGACGCATGGAGACCGACTGATCGTGGGTGTTTCCACCGATGCACTCAATGTCGCCAAAAAAGGTCGCCCGCCAGTGTATGACCAGCACGAGCGTATGGAAATCGTCGCCGCTCTGAAGTGTGTCGACACCACGTTCTTTGAGGAGTCTCTGGAGCTGAAGGGGCGGTACATTGAACAATATGCCGCTAATGTGCTGGTCATGGGCGACGACTGGGCGGGTAAGTTCGACCAGTTCGCCTCGCTCTGTGAGGTGGTATACCTGCCGCGCACGCCGGCTATTTCGACGACGGAAGTGATCGAGAAAATTCGCCACTAGGGCGGCCGGCTTCACCCTGCAGTCAGTACCCGCAGCCTGGCAAGCTGGTTTGCCGCGGCGTTGCCCGCGGCTGAATCATCGTACAGCTCGGCGGTGATGGTGGTGTAACGTTCGCCGTAGCGCTGGTGGTAGTGCTCGGGGTAATGCAGGTACTCACGCACGGCCTCACACATGGCCTGCGTGCTGTTCACCACGCAGCCGAAACGGTACTCCGGTCCCAGCGAAAAGCCGTTGCGAAACGGTGGTGGCACATCCAGAAACACGGTGGGCCGAGCCAGTGCCAGAAAGTCAAACGCGATGGATGACCAGTCGCACAGGAGTAAATCCGTACCCAACAGGATGTCTTCGGTATCGGGGTAATCGCGCTGTGAGCAATAGACGACGTTCGTGCCCTGCGCGCTGATATCCGCGTTCAGGTGCGCGCGCACCACCAGGCGGGCACCGCCATCCGCGCAGGCGCCTGCCAGGGCGTCGATGAATGCGGCCTGTGCTTCTCCGAACGGGAACAGCTCCCTGCCGGCATCGTCCTGCTGCCAGGTTGGCGCGTAGAGCACCAGTTTTGTCCCTGTAGGCAGGCCCAGTTGGTCGCGAAACTCCGAGGTTGGCGGCGGCCGCTGGAAAAGCCTGTCGGCGCGCGCATAACCGAGCGCATGTAATTGCTCTGCGCGGAAGCCGAAACGCTCCTGGTACAGCCGTTTGAGCTGCGGTGAACTGACCCACACATCCTGGTACCGCCGTTGCAGTTTGAAATCCTCAGGTACAAAGCCCTTGAATGGTATGCCGTGCCATACGTCTACAAAGCGGATGTTGGTGAAGCGGGTAAGGGGCGCCATGGCGTGCAGCCCATGGTCTGTGATGATCACGCTCGTCCTGGCCAGCTTCGGTATATCCGACAGGCGGCCAAAACTCAGATTGGCGATACCGGCACGCTCGAGCGCCTTGACCAGGGCAGGATCCAGCGCCAGGAAATACAGTGAAAATGGCTGGTCTTTGCTTGCCTGCCATTGCAGGTAGAGCGCCCGCAAATTGCCTGAGAACTGGTGCCCGTAGAGGACCACCACAGGCCTGGAGGGTTTACCTGGCCACGGCCTCAGTACAATAGCCAGCAGTGTGAACACGGCCTGCCGTAGCAGGAGCGCCCAGTGGCGGGGTCTCTTCCTGTCTATTTTCATGCGTTCAGGTCAACCAGCGCGTCGACGATAATACGACTGGGGGAAACCTCCATGTCCCTGGGCGCAACGCGGTAGCTGTCTAGGTCTTCCAGCACCTTCTCGAACGCCGCAAACTGGTAGTGACTGATTATCGCATTGCTACCCAGCCCTTCCCGGCGCTCGCTGGCATCGCGCATCAGAATGCACGGCTTGCCGAGGTAATGGCACTCCTCCTGGTTGCTGCCACCGTCCGTCACCACCAGCGCTGCCTGTCGGGTCAACTTCATGAATTGAAAATAGCTGTAGCGGGGGCGCAGCTCGATGCCGGGTGTGCCCAGCAGTTTTTCGAGGAGACCGAACTGCTTCAGTTTCTGCTCGGTTGGCTTGTGCAGGATAAACAGCAGGGGTATGCGTGTGCTCAGGCGAACCAGTAGATCGACGATGTTATCCAGCTTTGCGCGTGAAAAAATATTTTCGAAGCGGTGAATCGAGACAAGCGCGTAAGTGCCTTCCGGGACTACCACATCGGCCTGCTCTACTGCGCTTTTGCTGATGCGCAGCGCATCGAGCAGGGAGTTGTGTACCGTGTCTACCTTTACGCCGTCGTATTTCGCCAGGTTTTTCAGCGCCCACTCACCGGGGGCAAAGTAAATGTTGGAGAGCCTGAATGTGAGCAATCGGGTTACTTCCTCGGGAAACGGATGCAGCAGATTAAAGGAACGCAGGCCCGACTCAACGTGCGCGGAGCGCTGCCCCGATAGCCGTCCGAGGAGCGACCCAAGCAGGGTTGAGAAAGTATCACCATGGTTGAGAATGATACCGTTCCTGTCGCCTTTCCAGACCTTTTCCCGGTTGAGGAGCGTGAAACACACGATGCGTATGGACCAGAGCAGCATCTGCAGGATGCCCGTGATGTCCTTGCCCTTGTAGAGGGTAATGTCGGGGGCCTTGAGCCCGAACTCCTCGCGTATATTGTCGACGGTTGCCTGGTGCTGGCCGCTGAAAATGAAGTTGTAGTGAATGCCCCTTCGCTGCAGTTCGACCATGATTGGTGCCATCTTGATCAGCTGTGCTTTGGTGCCGATGAAGACGTGGATCATCGAAAATCAGCGGGAAAGTTCGATTGGTTTGCTGGTCCGCAGGGGAGAGATGGAGATGCCCGAGAGTTGAATGAGCCTGTCTTGCGTGCTCGTGAAAATGCCTTGCGCATCCAGCCCCGCCCACCCGAGCTGATCGGTATGGCTGCCGTGCTCAATGAAGGTGTCGGGAATGCCCAGGTTGAGAACGGGCATTGCAATGCCCTTCGCCGCGAGCAGTTCATTCACTGCGGCGCCGGCGCCGCCTGCCACAGCGTTCTCTTCCAAGGTTACCAGCAATGCGTGACGCTGGGCAAGCTGAAGTACCATCTGCTCGTCCAGTGGTTTCACCCAGCGCATATCCACGACGGTAGCGTTCAGTTTTTCCGCGGCTTCCAGCGCTGCGCCGAGCAGCGCGCCAAAATTCAGGATCGCCACCTGCTCGCCGTTGCGTCGCAGAGCGGCCTTGCCAATCTCGAGTTGCGTCATGTCCCGGGCGATTTCAGCCCCCGGGCCAGTGCCGCGCGGGTAGCGCACCGCTGCCGGGCCTGTATGCAAAAAGGCCGTGTACAGCATCTGCCGGCACAGGTTCTCATCGGAGGGCGCTGCAATCACCATGTTGGGGATGCAGCGCAGAAATGATAAATCAAACGCGCCGTGATGGGTGGGGCCGTCCTGGCCCACCAGCCCTGCGCGGTCGATACCGAAGGTGACATCCAGGTTTTGTAAGGCGATGTCATGAATGAGCTGATCGTAGCCGCGCTGGAGAAATGTGGAATAGATCGCGACCACCGGTTTCAGGCCCTCGCAGGCCATGCCGGCGGCCAGCGTCAGCGCGTGCTGCTCGGCAATGGCGACATCGTGATAGCGCTCGGGGAAACGCCGCGCGAACTCGACCATGCCGGAGCCTTCGCACATGGCGGGCGTGATGCCGATCAGACGGTTGTCACGTTCAGCCATATCGCATAGCCAGCGGCCGAACACATCCTGGTATTTCGGGCCGGCTGAGCGAACCGGAAGGGGCGGCTGTTTGGGCTTGTCCTCGATCTTGTTGATCGCGTGGTAACCGACGGGGTCTTCCTCGGCGGGCAGAAATCCTTTGCCCTTTGTGGTGCGGATATGCAGGAACTGTGGCCCCTCGAGATCCTTCATGTTCTCCAGGGTTTGTATCAGCCCGGGCAGGTCGTGCCCGTCCAGGGGGCCGATATAGTGGAAGCCCAGCTCCTCGAACATGGTGCCGGGCGCCACCATACCCTTCATGTGTTCCTCTGTGCGCTTGGCCAACTCCCAGGCCGGGCGGATTTTCTCCAGTACCCGTTTCGAGCCCCTGCGCATCGCGATATAGGTTTTGCTGGCCCAGATCTTGGCGAAATAGGTTGCGAGGCCGCCCGTGTTGTGGCCGATGGACATCTGGTTGTCATTCAACACCACCAGCATGTCGGGGCGCGCATGGCCTGCGTGGGCCAGCGCCTCAAAGGCCATGCCGCCGGTAATGGCGCCGTCACCGATAACGGCCACGACCTTGCGCGCCACGTCCAGCTTGCGGTTGGCCAGTGCCATGCCAACCGCGGCCGAGATGCTGGTTGAAGAGTGCCCCACGCCGAAGGTGTCGTACTCGCTTTCGGCCCGCTTCGGAAAACCGGCCAGCCCGCCGGCCTGGCGGATGCTGTGCATCTGCCGCATGCGGCCCGTGAGTATCTTGTGCGGGTAGGATTGGTGGCCAACGTCCCACACAATGCGATCGTGCGGCGTGTTGTAGACATGATGCAGCGCAACGGTGAGTTCCACCACGCCCAGCCCGGCCCCGAAATGGCCGCCGGTTTGGCCCACGCTGTACAGCAGGTACGCCCGCAGCTCTGCCGCGAGATCCACCAGTTCCTGCGTGCCCAGCTCCCGCAGCGGGCAGCCGGCATCGACCCGGTCGAGCAGGGGGGTCGCGGGCGGCGCGGTTGGGATTTCGCTGAGCATTGGCGGATTCTACCCCATCGTGCGCCAAATGCGAGTATTCAGCGTCGCGCTGCCACCCCCAGAGCCGTGCGCTGCATATGGTTCACCCACTGCGCCAGCGGTGGTTTAACAGTGCGCCCGGGCGGCTATTCCGGCAACCTGTGGCGGGCGATGTCGTGCTGAAAACGCTCAGGGAGCTGGTGCAGCGGGAGGGGGTCCCGCATGTTAATCGCGCTCCGCCGAGTCCCGGAAGCGATGAATCTGGCGGCGCTGCTTTTTGCTCGGGCGCTGGGCTGGCCGCTCCAGCATGCCGCCGGCGGCTTTGCGCGCGGCCGCCTGGGACTCGCGCCGTGCGATGCTATCTTCTGACTCCTCGTACAAGAGCTGCGCCTCGGCCGCGCCGCGCCGTTGATCGCTCAGTTGCTTTACAACAACAAGTTTTTCATCCCAGCCCTGGCGAATTTTCAGGGCGTCACCGACTGCGATTTCCTTGGATACCTTGACCTTCTGGCCCGCGAGTTGCACCTTGCCGCCCTCGATGGCTGCTTTTGCGAGGCTTCGGGTCTTGAAGAAGCGTGCGGCCCACAGCCATTTGTCCAGTCGGAGTCGGGCGGGAGGCTCGCTCATGGGGCGACCCCCGCGGGCATTATCTCGTCAAAATGATGGATTCCCGGAAACTGCGTTGCCAGGCGGTTTTCCTGTCGCCTGTCCGGTTGCAACAGGGTGAGCAGCTGCGCGATGCCGTAGTCCTGGGCGGACTTTAAAACCCGCTCCGTGTCATCGATAAGCAGGGTACGCGCCGGGTTGAAGGGATGCAGTGCCTGTAGCCGGTGCCAGAATGCCTGCTCTTCCTTGGGCGCCTGTAGATCGTGCGAGATGACCACGCGGTCGAACCAGTGGGTGATATCCACTTCAGCCATTTTTATATCCAGCGTTTTGCGATGCGCGTTGGTTACCATGACCACGTCGAAGTTGCCGGCGCGCAGGCTCTCGAGAAACTCCAGTGCCAGCGGACGCACGCTCACCATATGCTGCAGTTCGCGCTTCAGTGCGGGAATGTCCATATCGAGCTGCGTTGACCAGTGATCGAGACAATACCACTCCAGGGAGCCTATCGGGCTGCTGAGCCGGCCGTGCAGGCGCTCGCTGGATTCGGCCTCGGTAATCCGGTGTCGGCGAGCGTACTCCCGCGGCAGGTGCTCGAGCCAGAAGTAATTATCGAAATGCAGGTCCAGCAGTGTGCCGTCCATGTCCAGCAAAACAGTGTCAATGCAGTTCCAGTCAAGCATGCCGTGTCCCGTGTGGAAGCCCTGGTCAGGATGGTCGCGCAATTATGCCTTTTTTTCTGCAAGCGGGCACCGCAGGCGGGCCGGTCGCACAGAGGGGCCGCGGTCTCGCCGGGTTAATGCGATGTTATAGTTGGGCGAGTCAATGCTGGAGACAGGTGTGCGAGGAAAGCTACAGGGGCTGATCAAGCCATTGCTCGAAATCGGCCGGGAGACCGGGGATGCAATTTGCGAGCATTACCATGGGCCCGATTCCGCCGACTTCGAGGCCAAGGGAGACGACTCACCCCTGACCAGCGCCGACCTGGCCGCCGACCAGGTCCTGCAGAAGGGGCTGAAGGCGTTGGCGCCCGAGGTGCCGGTACTCTCGGAGGAGTCCGGCGCGGCGGTGCGCAAAGAGCGCAGGCAGTGGCAGCAGTACTGGCTGATAGATCCGCTCGACGGCACACGGGAATTTCTGGCCCGCACCGGTGAGTTTACGGTCAACATTGCCCTGATTGACAACCACCGGCCCGTCCTGGGTTTGTTGTACCTGCCACTCCGGCAGCTCGGTTACGTGGGGATTCCGGGGGTCGGTTCGCGCTGTTATCGCCGGGGCGCAGGCGCAGAATGGACCTCGCGAGCGTTGCACGTCAGGCCGCTTGAGGCGGGCAGACCCCTGGTGCTGCTCGCCAGCAGGCGCCACCGCAACCATCGTCTGCGCTTCTGCCTTGACTGGTTGACCGGGCAGTGGGGTGAATGTGATCGACAGAATAGCGGCAGCGCCCTGAAGTTTTGCCAGTTGGCCGAGGGCCGGGGAGACTTTTACCCTCGCTTTACACCCTGCTGTGAGTGGGATACCGCCGCCGGACAGGCACTCCTGGAGGGCGCCGGCGGCTGCCTGCTGGATTTGTCCGGACAGCCCCTACGTTACAACACGAAAGCGTCGCTCTACAGCCCCGATTTCCTCGCGATAGCCGATACCGACCATCCGCTCTGGGCGCGGCTCCTGCGCGAGCTGCCGCCGGGACCCTAGTGCCGTCGGCATTGCAGCAGCGGGGGCTTGTTAGTAACGATAGAGAGGCGTTGGAGAGGCTTGTGCCCACAATCCCGGTAGGTATAGAGTGACGGGCTGAATGGTTAATTTTCCCGGTGCAACCCGAACACAATGAACGAGCCACCTCAATTCGGCACGGATGCTACCGCCGACGCGGCGAACGAGATCATGACGCCGGCCATGCGTTTGCTGGAAATGCAGTCCCGACACCGGTCGCTGGATCGAAAGATCGCCGAACTGCAGGGATACCCCTATCAGAACCAGATTCTGTTGCAACGCTTGAAGAAGGAAAAGTTAATCCTGAAAGATGCGATAGAGCGTTTGAAGGACGAGATGATTCCCGACCTGGAAGCCTGAGGACCGTATGTGGTGCGCCAGTGTTTACCACAGGGTGAGCGGGAGGCCTGCCGTGATAACTGATATAGCAGGAGACGAATGAACTCACTGATATGCCGTACGCTGGTTGTTCTGGCGTTGATCGTAGCGCCCGCGCTGGCCCAGGCAGAGCCCGCGCCGCAGGTTAGCGTGCAGGCCTTGCGTGGCCCATTGCAACTGCTACAGGGGAAAGGCGGGAACGTGGTCGCCTCGGTGGGTCGCGACGGCATTCTGTTGGTCGACAGCGACTACCCGGAGATGCGTGCGGCCTATGAAAGCGTGGTCAGCGAGTTTGCCGAGGCGTCCCTGATGCCCGGTTTTGTGATCAATACACACTGGCATTTCGATCACACCGGTAACAACGAATTCTGGGCCGGGCGAGGAGCCATCGTCCTGGCGCACGAGAATGTCCGTGCGCGCATGGCCGCCGGTCAGCGGATAGACGCGCTGGACATGCAGGTGGAAGCGAGTCCTCCGATAGCACTACCGATCATCACGTTCGACGATTCACTCGCCCTGCATTTCAATGGCGATACCATCGAGGTGAAGCACTATCCGGCAGGTCATACCGATGGGGACAGCGTGGTGTTCTATGCACAGGAGAACGTGGTGCATACGGGCGATCTTTTTTTCAAGGACAGGTACCCGTTTATCGACCTGAGTTCCGGCGGCAGCATTGCCGGCTATATCAACAACGTTGAGGCGATACTGGCGCGTATCGATGACGACACGCTGGTGGTTCCCGGGCACGGCAACATTGCAACGCGCGCGGACCTTGAGCGTTTTCTCGGCATGCTGCAGAGCACCACCACCGCGGTGCAAGGTGCGTTGGACAAAGGTATGTCAGTCGAGGAGATCACCGCGTTGACCCTGGGCGCCAAGTGGGCGGCCTGGGGCAAGGGATTTATCGATGAACCGGCCTGGATCGCCACCATTGCCGCCGATTACCAGTAGCGTCGGGGGCCCCTCGCCGGGCGCCCCTCGCCGGGCGCCCCTCACCAGGCGCCATCCCCCTGGAGAGCGCCTTCCAGCTGTAACAGGATTTTTTTGGCCGAGAGGCCGCCGGCAAAACCGGTGAGGCTGCCATTGCTGCCGATGACCCGGTGGCAGGGCACAATGATGGGCAACGGGTTGCGTCCGTTCGCCGCTCCCACCGCGCGCACCGCGGCAGCATTGCCCAGCGCGCAGGCAATATCCCGATAGCTGCGTACCTGCCCGAAGGGAATGTCCTGCAGAGCCTGCCACACGGTTTGCTGGAACACGGTCCCGTGCGCCGCGGTGGGCAGACTAAAGCTCTGTCGCCGCCCGCCAAAATACGCCGTCAGTTGATCGCTGGCCGCGTCCAGAACGGCGTCTGTTGTCGCCTGCTCGCCGGGCCCTTTGACGTACTGGCCTTCAAATTCTATGCGCAGCAAGTGGGTGCCATTGGAGACGAGACGTAACCTGCCGATCGGCGAGGCGAAGTACTGGTAGTTCATCAGGTGAGGCTCCTCCAGAGCAGGTTCGCGGCATAGGCGCGCCAGGGGCGCCACCGGGGGGAGCGATCCGCCAGGTTATCGCTGCCGATGGCGTCCCACGCCTTGCGCAGGCCGAGGTCGCCCAGTGGCAGGCTGTCGGGGTCTCCCGTTCCACGCATCTTTGCCAGCGCAAGCGTCCACGGCCCCACGCCCGGCAGGTCTGACAATGCCTCCGGGTCGAAGTGCAGTGCGCTGTTTTCATCCTGCGCAAAGAGCTGCCCCAGGGCGCGCAGGGTGGCGCGACGCCGCGCCGGCATGGGGAAATGTTCCGCGGCGAGTGTGCGCAGGTCGGCAGGCTTGGGAAACACCGGGTTGCATGCATCGCCGGCGGCGAGCGCCATTCGCGCGAGAATGCCGCGCGCGGCAGCGGTACTGATCTGCTGGCCAACGACCGCTCGTGTGCTGGCCTCGTAGAGCGACCAGAACCCCGGAGACCGGATGCCTGGATACTGCCTTAGCAGCGGTGCCAGCGTGGCGTCCTGCGCAAGCACGGCCTGTGTGGCCGCTGGGTTGGCGTCAAGATCAAACATACGGCGCACACGATTGACGGTGGGGAGTAGCAGGCGACTGTCGGGCAGCGCTGCCTCCAGCAGCAGGGCTGCCTCGCCGGGCAACGGACGCAGGGCAATCCAGTAGCGGCCACTCTTCCCCGGCAGTTCGCGGCGATAACCGTCGGGGTTGGCAGATTCCAGCCCGTCTATTGCATGACGCGCGAAAAAACCCGCCACGCCCTCCCAGTCGTAGGGCGGCCTGTACTGCAGGCGCAGTGTCAGGGTGGCACCCGGCGGGTGAGCGCGCCTCAGCGCTGTGGGTGATCTGCCAAAGTGAGCCAGCACCGCGCTATTGAATCGCCGCAGGCTGTTGAATCCGGCGGCGTAGGCAATCTCGGTGACCGGGAGTGCTGTCTCCGCCAGCAGTTTGCGAGCGAACAGCAAGCGCTGGTTGCTGGCCACGGCGGTGGGCGCGACCCCGAGCTCGCGTTGGAACAACTTGCGCAGATAGCGCTCGCCGATACCCAGGCGGCTGGCCAGCTCAGGCACGGATGCGCGGTCCAGGGCCCCTTCATTGATCAGCCTGAGGGCGCGCCTCACGGTGGAGGAACTGCCGTTCCAGGCTGAGCTGTTGGGCGCCGACTCAGGCCGGCATCGGAGGCAGGGACGATACCCGTCGCGGGCCGCGAGTGCCGCGCTCGCGTAGTAGCGCACGTTCTTCTCTGCGGGGATGCGCGCGGCGCAGATCGGCCGACAGTAGATGCCGGTTGTGCGCACGGCCAGGAAGAACTCGCCATCAAAGCGTGCGTCGCGTGCCAGCCTTGCCCGTTGGCATACATCGGGATCCAGGGGAGTCTGTATCGGCGGAATCGCTTGGCTCAATGGCATGGCACTCAATATAGCCCCGGAGCTGTACCCTAACCAGCCGGAATCGGCCCTGTATTGCCTTGGCTGCGGTGCTGTCGCGCGGCGGTGTCTCGCGGTAGAATTCTCACCCCGGGTGAGTGACGCTGATCGCCTGGCCCACAGGAGAGCAAAAGAATGTGCAGAGTGACGATGCTTGCCCTGGTACTGCTGCTGGCGGGGTGTCAGTCGGCCTATTACAGTGCCGCCGAAAAGGTGGGTTATCACAAGCGGGATATCCTGGTAGACCGTGTGGAAAACTCCCGCGACGCCCAGGCTGAAGCCCGGGAGCAGTTTGAGTCAGCCCTTGAGCAGCTTTCCTCCCTGGTGAATTTCGATGGCGGCGACCTCGAGGATGCCTATGCGGCACTGGCGGATGAGTACCGGCGATCGTCCAACGCCGCGCAGGAAGTCAGGCAGCGCATTGACGATGTAGATCACGTGGCAGGCGCTTTATTCGCAGAGTGGGAGGATGAGATCGAGCAGTACAGCAGTGCCCGTTTGCAAGCCGACAGCGCCGCCAAGCTTGAAGCAACTCGCCGCAGGTACGCTGAAATGCTGGCCGTCATGCGCCGCTCCGAAGCGAAGATGGCGCCCGTCCTCACGGCCATGAACGACAACGTGATGTATTTGAAGCACAACCTGAATGCGCGCGCGGTAGCCTCGCTGAAGGTAGAGTTCGCCGCCATTGAGGGCCAGATCGAGGCGCTGATCCGGGATATGAAGGCGGCAATTGCCAGCTCGGATGAGTTTATCGAGAGTATGCAGTAGAGGCAGATCACCCATGGACCTCGTAGTCTACGCCATTCCCTTTTTTATTCTCGCGATGCTGCTGGAGTTGGCCTACGGTTATGCGCGCGGCCGCAACACCTATCGCCTGAACGACAGCGTTGGAAGCCTGTCGTTGGGCGTGCTCAGCCAGGCGAGACGATTTGTCACCCTCGGTGTCGGTGGGTATGTGTACTACCTCATCACGGAATATTTTTCTTTACCGTTGATGGACAGCGGGCACTGGCTCACGTGGGTGCTGGCCATGGTGATGTACGACTTCTGCTATTACTGGCTGCATCGGCTGGGCCACGAGCGCACGCTGCTCTGGGCGGCACACGTTGCGCACCACCAGAGCGAGGACTACAACCTCACCACCGCATTGCGACAGACCAGCACGGGTTTCCTGCTCGGCTGGATCTTTTACATCCCGATGTACCTGCTGGGCATTCCCGCCGAAGTCGTGGTCACGGTGGGTTCCATCAACCTGATCTACCAGTTCTGGGTGCACACCGAACATGTGGGTAAGCTGGGCTGGTATGAGTGGTTTTTTGTGACGCCCTCCAACCACCGTGTGCACCATGCGCAGAATGATCGCTACCTCGATCGCAATTACGGTGGCCTGTTTATTATCTGGGATCGCCTGTTTGGTACGTACCAGGAGGAAATGGATGACGAACCGGTCGTGTTTGGTATCCGCGGCCCGCTCCGGAGTTTCAATCCGGTCAGGGCGCTCACGCACATCTATGTGGATATGGCGCGCGATAGCTGGCACACGAAACGCTGGCGGGACAAAATCAGGGTCTGGTTTGGCCGCACCGGTTGGCGGCCCGCGGATGTCGCGTCCAGGTTTCCGCTAGAGAAACCCGATCTGACCCAGTTCAAACGCTACGACCCGGCTGTGCCTTTAGCCGTATCGATGTATGCCGCGCTGCAGTTGCTGACCGTGGTGGTGTTGCTGACCCACATGCAGTTCAACGAATTCGCCTACTGGGTGGGGGTGTCGCAGTGGGCGTTTATTCTGTGCACCACGCTGCTCAGCGCATTATGGCTCGAGGGCAAGGCTGCCGGCAGCCTGTCGCGGTGGGAGGTGTTGCGCATCGCGGCGACTGCTGTCCTGGCGCCGTACCTGCTGCTGCCCGCGTCCCTGGTCTGGCTGTACTGCGGGCTGAACCTTGTGTACCTGTATCTGCTGGTGAAAAAAGAAGAGAGTCCGGGGCCGCTGCCGGCGCACTGAGCAGCGGGTCAGCTTCCGCGGGGGGGCGATTCCACCAGGGCGCACAGTGATGGTGGGCATTCTCCGGCACAGCACATGACGCGCCCTGGCGCATCAGGGGGTCGGGACATGGCGCACTCGCCATAGTGCCACGGCACTCAACAGCACGATGGCGAGGTCTGACCCCATGCGCAGCAACCGGGTCTGTTCCGGCTCCCCTCCGTAGTACAGAAGCCCGGCGAGCATGCCGCCGGGCACCGCAATCGCCATGCAAAGACTGAAGCGTGAACGGCCGAAGAGCCCTATGCCGACTAACAGGTAGGTAGCGCCGAGTAGCGCATTCAGCAGCGCGGTTTCGTCAATTGCCCGCAGCCAGAGCATTGCAACCTGCGTTGCGCCCGAGAGCGTCGTCAGCAATGCCGCGCAAAGGCGCAGGCTCCGGGTGGTCTGGTCGGGCATAGGTGGCTTGGCACAAGACAGGTTCTGCCTAGCATACCACTGGCGCAGGGGCGCCGTGGAGCGGTGAAATTACCGGGTCAGGCCTTCGCGTTCAGTGCTTTTGCCACACGCGACCCATTGGGCCTTTCCAGCGCGGCGCTGATGCGGTTGCCGACTGCCACCAGGGCCTCAAGATCCACGCCGCAGTCGATCTCCATTCCCTGCAGCATGTACACCACGTCTTCCGTTGCGACATTGCCGGTTGCGCCGGCGGCGTAGGGGCAGCCGCCCAGGCCGGCCACCGAGGCGTCAACGGTAGCGATGCCATGTTGCAGCGCGATCAGAATGTTGCCCATTGCCTGGCCGTAAGTGTCGTGGCAGTGGACAGCCAACTGTGCCGGGTCAAACTCGGGCAGCAGGGCCCCCAGCAAGCGTTGCATGCTGCCGGGCGTGCCCGTGCCGATGGTGTCCCCGAGCGAGACCTCGTAGCAGCCCAGCGCCAGCAATTCACGCGTGACGCCGGCTACGCGCTGCGGCGCAACGGGGCCCTCCAGCGGGCAGCCCAGAACGCAGGATACATAGCCGCGCACGGGTAGCGCATGAGTATTCGCCAACTGCATCACGCCTTCAAAACGCTTCAGGCTCGCGGCGATGGAGCAATTGATATTTTTTTGTGAAAAGGCTTCGGAGGCGGCGGCAAAAATCGCCACCTCGTCGGCGCCCGCGGCGAGGGCGCGTTCCAGGCCCTGCACGTTGGGGGTGAGTGCCGCATAGCGGGTGTCCGGCGCCCGCGTGATAGCGGCGAAAACAGCCTCGCTGTCGGCCATCTGCGGGACCCACCGTGGGTTGACGAAACTGCCGGTTTCGATGCGTCTGAGCCCGGCGCTCGCGAGTCCATCCACCAGCGCAGCCTTGGTGCCGACGTCGATAGTGCGCGCTTCGTTCTGCAACCCGTCGCGCGGGCCGACTTCAACCAGGGAGACGTATTGGGGCTGCGGCATGGGCTATTCCTTCGGGGTGAACTCGAGTAACTCTGCGCCGCCGTCTACCAGGTCTCCGGGTGCGTAGTGGAAGCCGATTACCCGGCCTGGACACGGTGCGCGAATCGTATGCTCCATCTTCATGGCTTCCAGTACCAGCAGGGGCGCATGTGCCTCCACCTCGTCGCCGGCGGCAACCAGCAGGGTGACGATAGTGCCGTTCATCGGTGCGCTCAGGCCTGCCGCTGCATTGCTGCCATCGGCTTCCCCGGTATCTTCGAGAGCCGCCTGGAAATGGCAGGCACCGCCCGGCAGGTACAGGCTGAAATCACGGCCGTTGTTGAACAGGGTGCCGCGTTGCCGGTGACCGTCCTGTTCTATGTGCAGCGTGTCGCCCTCAAGGCTGCCGCGCAGATGCGATTCCAGTTCGCCGAATACCGCCCGGAAGCCATCCCCGTGGCGTTCCAGTGCAATCGTATGCAGCTCCTGGCGATAATTGAGTGACAGCCTGTAAACGGCGGGCTCGTTGAGCCGCCAGGCGTCGCCCGCCCCCCATGGTGAGCAGGGGTCGGTGGCGGCGCGATATTCAGAGCTTGCGAGTTGGTGCAGTAGCAGCGCCAGTGCGGCGCGGGGTAGTTCATCGGCAATATCCGGGGTGCTTTCACGCCAGATGGCCTCGCGGTGTTTTTCAATGAACCCGGTGTCGAGCGCCGCGTCTGTGAACGGCTTGCAGGTGACCACGTTGTAGAGAAACGCTATATTGGTGACGGTGCCGCTGACGCGGTAGTCAACAAGAGCCCTGGCCAGGCGCTGCATGGCGCGCTCGCGCGTCTCGTCCCATACGATGAGCTTCGCGATCATTGGGTCGTAGTGCATGCTGATCTCATCGCCCTGGCGGACGCCGGTATCGACGCGCACATTGCGCGATTCTTCCGGGGCACACAGATAGGCCAGCGTGCCGGTGGCTGGCAGGAAGTCGTTATCCGGATCTTCGGCGTAAATGCGCGCTTCAATGGCATGCCCGCGAACCTGCACCGCCTCTTGTGACAGGGGCAGTGGCTCACCATTCGCCACACGCAACTGCCACTCCACCAGGTCGAGTCCGGTAATCATCTCGGTGACCGGGTGCTCTACCTGCAGGCGGGTATTCATCTCCATGAAGTAGAAACTGCCGTCCTCGTCGAGCAGGAATTCGACAGTACCGGCGCCGAGATAATCGATCGCCCGGGCGGCCTGCAGTGCCGCTTCGCCCATGCTGGCGCGCAGCGCCCCGGACAATCCGGGGGCAGGGGCTTCCTCGAGCACCTTCTGGTGCCGTCGTTGAATCGAACAGTCGCGCTCGGCGAGGTAAACAGCGTTACCCTGAGTGTCACAAAAAACCTGGATTTCCACGTGGCGTGGCCGCGTCAGGTACTTTTCAACCAGCATGGCATCGTCGCCAAAGCTTGCCCGGGCCTCTCGCCGCGCACCCTCCAGCGCCTCGTCGAACTCTGCTGGCGCCCACACCTGCCGCATGCCTTTACCGCCGCCCCCGGCGCTTGCCTTGAGCAGCACCGGGTAGCCCATTTCGTCGGCCGCAGATCGCAGACGCTGCGGAGATTGATCATCGTCGTGGTAGCCAGGCACCAGCGGTACACCCGCTTCCGACATGATGCGTTTTGCCGCGGCCTTGGAGCCCATGGCATCGATGGCTGCAGCCGTTGGGCCGACAAATGTCAGCCCTTTGGCCGCACACGCGCGAGCGAA
>Ga0102938_10001775_pt1 | contig 16309 bp, 13 predicted proteins | sample SalPonR2_B_D2_MG_FD_84516 | JGI IMG/M metagenome (GOLD analysis project Ga0102938, IMG submission 84516) | Salt pond soil microbial communities from South San Francisco under conditions of wetland restoration - Salt Pond MetaG R2_B_D2_MG | ecosystem: Environmental > Aquatic > Marine >...
AACCCCAGATCACGATCCGCGATCAGGACCCGGTCCTCCCCGAGACGCTCGAGCAGGAGTTCGCGGGAGCCGTCGGTGCTGGCGTTGTCCACGGCCACGATCTCGATCGGGCCATGCGACTGTGCGAACAGCGCATCGAGGGTGCGCGGCAACCACCTCACGCCCTCGTGGGCGACGAGCACCGCCAGGACGGTGGGTGGCGCAGCGGTGGTGGGTGCCGACACGGTGTCGAGGTCCTCCCGCACGGGGCGCAGCATCGGGGGTGACCCGCTCCCCTCGGCACCACACGGGGCCCAGGAACGCTCGGCTCCGCCACGTGGAGCGGTCCCGGGCTCGCACCGCGGGAGCGGGGGCTGCGGCGGGTCAGTCGGGCCCGCGTGCGTCGCGGGAGGCTACCAGTCGGCCCCCCGGAGGCCGCCGGCCACCGCTCGGAGGTACCCGCCGGTCAGCGGCGGCTGCCCGCGCTCAGGCGGTCAGACGCTTGGCCCTGCGCCGCTCACGCTCGGAGAGACCGCCCCAGATGCCGAAGCGCTCGTCGTTGGCCAGGGCGTGGTCGAGGCAGTCACTGCGGACCGGACAGGTCGCGCAGATGCGCTTGGCCTCGCGCGTGGACCCGCCCTTCTCGGGGAAGAAGGCCTCGGGGTCTGCATCGAGGCACTTTGCCTCCAGCATCCAGGCACGATCATCCGCGTCGAAGGCGAGCTTCGTGCTCAGTTCGGTTATGACCCCCACCTACTGCTCCTGACAGACGTGGAACTACACGGCTGGCATACTGCACGAGTGGGCGGGTCTCGTCAAGACCGACCCACTACCGGTGGTGGTCCCAGGCCACTTCGGACACGACCACTGGTGTCCGGCAGCCCGAGGCTGATCGCGGCCGGCAGGCGAACGGCCCGTGCCGGAGCACGGGCCGTCGTGACGTCGCAGCTCGGGGTGCGTCAGACGAGCTCTTCGAGGGCTTCCCGCAACCGCAGCAGCCCGTCGCGCAGCCGCGACTTGGCCGTGCCCTCCGGGATCTCGAGCACCCGGGCGACGTCGCGGTAGGTGTGACCGCCGAAGTAGGCGAGTTCGATCGCTTCGCGCTGCCGCTCGGTCAGGGTCGCCAGGGCCTGGCGCACCTGCCAGTGATCGAGGCTGACCTCCACCTCGTCGGCCACGGCGTCGAAGGCGCGCGGCTCGTCACGCCGGGACACCCGGTCGTCGCGGTCGCGGCTGGCCTGCTCGCTGCGGACACGATCGACCGCGCGACGGTGCGCCAGGGTCGTGATCCAGCCCGACGCCGTCCCGCGGTTCGGGTCGAACCGGTCGGCCTTGCGCCACACCTCGACCATGACCTCCTGGGCGACCTCCTCGGCCAGCGAGCGATCCCGCAGTACCCGCAGGGCCACGCCGACGACCTGCGACGACACCCGGTCGTAGAGGCTGGCGAACGCCGACTGGTCGCCGCCGGCGACGGCCACGAGCAGCTCCTCGCTGGCGGCGTCGCCGTAGGATTGCACCGGGGCGGTGGTCGGCGCGATGGAGATCGCTGCAGCTGTCACGGTTGCTCCGCTCGTTGCGTTGTCGTGATGGGTAGCGTGACGTGCTGTATAGGTTCTGTCAAGCTGGGTGTACAGGTTCCTGTCGGGGTTCTCGGGCCACGAAGGGCCGTCCGAACGTCACGGCGGCCCGTGTCGCTCCCCGGGCGGACGCTCGGAACGCAGCCGGGAACGGCCCGAAACGGCCGCGGAGCACCGTTGTGCGCCCATCTGCGGGATGGCCTGTCGCGCGACCGGACGCGGCGGTGGGGTGCCGCCACGACCCTGCACCTCGACAGCAGTGATCCCGAACCTAGACAGCTGCGCCGCGCAGAGAACGCACGGCCACGACCGAACGTCCAGGTGTCTGCGCCCCCGCGGCGGGTCAGTGGGCGCGCGCGACCTCGCCGTACAGCGTCGTGCGCTGACGGACCGGGCGTCCGGCGGTACGCGCCGCCGCCTCGAGCTCCTCGACGCTCTTGCGCACACCGTGCTCGCTGCCGGCCATCCGCGAGATCGTCTCCTCCATCAGCGTGCCCCCGAGGTCGTCGCACCCGCCGCGCAGCAGCTCGACGCCACGCTCGAGGCCGACCTTGACCCAGGACAGCTGGACGTGATCGATCGCCCCTTGCAGCAGCAGGCGAGCCACGGCATGGACCCGGCGGTCGTCCTCCCAGGTGGAACCGGGCCGGGCGACCCCGGCGAGGTAGATCGGTGCCAACTGGTGGACGAAGGGCAGCGGGACGAACTCCGTGAACCCACCGGAACGCTCCTGCAGGTCGCGGAGCAGCTTGAGGTGGGCCACCCAGTGCCGCGGCTCGTCCACGTGCCCGTACATCATCGTGGAGGACGACGGCAGTCCGACCTCATGGGCGGTGGTGACCACCTCGATCCACTGGGCGGTCGGCAGCTTGCCCTTGGTCAGCACCCAACGGATGTCGTCGTCCAGGATCTCCGCCGCCGTGCCCGGGATCGATCCGAGCCCACGGTGCCGAGCCTCCTCGAGCCACTCACGGATCGAGATGCCCAGCCGCGTCGCGCCGTTGACGACCTCCATGGGCGAGAAGGCGTGGACGTGCATCCCCGGCACCCGCTCCAGCACGGCGTCGAGCACCTCGAAGTAGTAGTCGCCGGGCAGGTCCGGGTGGATCCCCCCCTGCATGCACACCTCGGTCGCCCCGACCTGCCAGGCCTCCTCCGCACGGTCGGCGAGCTGGGTCAGCGACAGCGTGTAGGCATCCGGGTCGTCGCGGCGCTGCGCGAAGGCACAGAACCGGCAACCGGTGTAGCAGACGTTGGTGAAGTTGATGTTGCGGTTGATGACGTAGGTAACCGTGTCACCCACCCGGTCGGCGCGGACCTCATCGGCCGCTGCGGTCAGGGCATCCAGCTCGATCCCGGAGGTCTCGAACAGCAGCAGCGCCTCGGTGTCGTCCAGCACCGTGCCGGCCTGTGCCTTGGCCAGCGCCGCAGCGACCTCGCGCCGGATCGCGGTGCGGGCCGGCCCCTCGATCCGGGGGGCGTTGGCGGCCAGGACCCCGTCGGCGATCACGTGCACGTCGCCGAAGACCGCCCGGTGCAACTCGTCCTCGGCCGCGGCGGAACGCGCGTTGCGGCCGTCCGCTGCTGACCCACCGGCCTCGTCCCCATCGATGACCGCGGCCATCCGGTCGGTCACCGCCCCGGAGGTGACCTCGGGGTCCTGCCAGGGCTGCCCGGTAGGGACCACTCCGTCGCGGGCCAGGCCGCGGGCGTCCATCACCTCGGCCACCGGGCCACGCATGCGGCCGGCGAGCCACGGATCGGGCACCGTCGCGTGCTCGGGGTAGACGGGCAGCCGCTGGGTGAGCACGAACCCCTCGTCCGCGCTGCGGCGCTCGAGCTCCGCCAGGTGCGGCCACGGGGCTTCCGGGTTCACGTGGTCGGGCGTGAGCGGCGACACCCCGCCCCAGTCGTCGATCCCAGCCCGCAGCAGCAGCGGGAACACCCCCGGTGAGAGGTTGGGTGGGGCCTGCAGGTGGATGGTCGGCCCGAGCACGACGCGCGCCGTGGCGATCGTGGCCAGCAGGTCCTCGAAGCTCGGCTCCGGGTGGTCGCGCATGGCCGTGTCCGGCTTGGCCCGGAAGTTCTGGACGATCACCTCCTGGAGGTGCCCGTAGCGCCGGTGCACGTCCCGCAGGGCGAACAGGGTGTCGATGCGCTCGGCGAGCGTCTCCCCGATCCCGATCAGGAGCCCCGAGGTGAAGGGGACCGACAGCCGGCCGGCATCCTCCAAGGTCTGCAGACGGCGCGCGGGCTCCTTGTCGGGCGCCTGGAAGTGCGCCTGGCCCTTGGCCAGCAGGCGATCGGAGGTCGTCTCGAGCATGATCCCCATCGAGGCGGAGACCTGCTTGAGCGTGGCCACCTCCGACCAGCTCATCACCCCCGGGTTGAGGTGGGGCAGCAGCCCGGTCTCCTCGATGACCTGGATCGACACCGCTCGCAGGTACTGCAGGGTGGTCTCGTACCCGCGTGCCGCCAGCCACTCCCGGGCGGCGGGGTAGCGCTCCTCGGGCTTGTCACCCAGGGTGAACAGCACCTCGGTGCAGCCGGCCGCCTGGCCGGCCCGTGCCACCTCGAGGACCTGCTCCGGCGACTGGTAGGCCGGCAGGTCCTGCTTCGGAGGCCACGCGAAGGTGCAGTAGCCGCAGGCGTCGCGGCACAGGTGGGTCAGGGGCACGAAGACCTTGCGGGAGTAGGTCACGCGGCGACGACCGTCCGTGGTCCGACCCCAGGCGCCCTCGGCGTACCAGGGAGCGGCGTCGCGGACCCGTCCTGCGACGTCCAGCAGCCGTTCCAGGTCGGCGTCGCGGGCCCCCAACAGCGCCGCCGCCTCGTCCCGGCCCAAGGTCAGGCCCTGTTCGGCTCGCCGCAGCGCTCGCGGTCGGAGGCGGTCGAGCACCTCGGTCGCGACCTCTGACACCAGCACCTCGCTCGAACGACGACGCGGCGCACGATACCGACCTGACCACCGCCTACCCTCACCGGCCCCCGGGGTCGACGGAGGTGGCGTGTACACGGTGCTCGCGGGCGGCGTCGGCGCTGCCCGCTTCCTGCGGGGCCTGCAGCACGTGGTGCCGGCCGGACAGATCACCGCCGTGGTCAACGTCGGCGACGACCTGACCCACCTCGGCGTACGGGTCTGCCCCGACCTCGACTCCATCACCTACTGGCTCGGCGGGGTCGTCCACCCCGAGCAGCAGTGGGGGCGCGCCGACGAGACCCACGTCGTCGCCGGAGAGCTCGAGCGTTTCGGCCACGAGCCGTGGTTCACCCTCGGCGATCGCGACCTGGCCACCCATCTGCACCGCACGCTGCGGCTGGGACAGGGCGCCTCGCTCTCGGAGGTCACCGCGGAGGTGACCCGCGCGTTCGGGGTACCGGTGCGGCTGCTCCCGGCCACCGACGACGAGGTCCAGACGCGGATCCACACCGTCGACGGTCGCGACCTGCACTTCCAGGAGTACTGGGTCGGTGAGCGCGGCGCGCCCGAGGTCGCCGAGGTGCGACTGGCCGGTGCGCAGCAGGCGCGACCGGCACCGGGGGTGGTCGAGGCGATCCGCGACGCTGAGGCGGTGCTCGTCGCTCCCTCGAACCCGGTGGTGTCGATCGACACGATCCTGGCGGTGCCCGGACTCAGGGAGGCGGTACTCGAGACGGACGCACCGGTGATCGGGGTCTCGCCCATCGTCGGTGGTGCCGTGGTCCGCGGGATGGCCCACAAGCTCCTGCCGGCCGTCGGCGCCGAGGTCTCCGCGGTCGGGGTGGCACGCCACCACCGCCCGCTGCTCGACGGCTGGGTGATCGACCACCAGGACGCGTCCTCGGCCGAACAGGTCCGCGCGCTGGATCTCGCCTGCGCCGTGACCGACACGATGATGGACGACGTCGAGGTGGCGGCCGCGCTGGCCCGCACGTGCCTGGACCTGGCGGCGTCGGTGCGCACCGGGACCAGCCGATGAGCACCGCTGCCGTCGAGGTGGTCCCGCTGCCCACCACCCACCGCTTCCAGCCCGGTGACGATCTGGCCGGGCGGCTGCTCGAGGCGGTCGCCGAGCAGGGTCTCGCCCTGGGGGACGGCGATGTCGTGTGCGTCGCCTCGAAGGTCGTGAGCCTCGTCGAGGGGGCCGTGGTCCCCCTGCCGGAAGGCGATCCGCGTCAGGCCCGCCGGGACCTCGCCCGCCACCACGCCGCTGAGGTGGTCGCCGAGGCTCCCTGGGTGCTGATCACCCGGACCAGCCAGGGCTACGTCGCCGCCAACGGCGGGATCGATGCCTCCAACGTGGGTGACCGGGCGGCGCTGCTGCTCCCCGAGGACCCGGACGCCTCCGCGGCCGCGCTGCGCGCGGCGGTGCTGGCGGCGACCGGTCGACGGATCGGTGTGGTGGTGACCGACACCTTCGGTCGGCCATGGCGCCGCGGGCAGACCGAGGTGGCCCTCGGCGTCGCCGGTCTCCCGGCGCTGCGGGACGAGCGGGGTGGGCTCGATCTGGACGGCCGTGTGCTGGAGGTCACCGAGGCAGCCATCGCCGACGAGGTCGCCGCCGCCGCCGACCTGGTCCGCCGCAAGGACAGTGGGACACCGTTCGTGCTGCTCCGCGGCCTCGACACCACGGGCTCGTTCGACGGGACCGGCGCGGACCTGCTGCGGCCGCTCGAGGAGGACCTGTTCGCTGTCGGTGGACCGACGGCCGCGGAGCGGGCGATCGCCCGGCGACGCACCGTGCGTCGCTTCGATCCCACGGTCGCCGTGCCCGAGCACGTGCTGGCCGCCGCCGTCGCGGCCGCCGCGACGGCCCCAGCGCCCCACGGGACGCGGCCGTGGCGGTTCTTACGGCTGACCGATGCCACCCGGCACCGCCTCCTGGACGCGATGGCGACCAGATGGCGGGCGGACCTGGCCGAGGACGGCACCAGCGAGGAGGTGATCGGACGGCGGCTCGCACGCTCCGATGCTGTCCTGAGGTCGGCGCCGGTCCTGCTGCTGCCAGGTGTGCAGCTCGACGGCGCCCACGCCTATCCCGATGCCCGCCGGCAGCGCGCCGAGCGTGACCTGTTCCTGCTCTCCGGCGGAGCGGCCCTGCAGAACCTCCAGGTCGTCCTCGCCGCCCACGGGCTCGGTGCCGCCTGGATCAGCTCCACCAGCTTCTGCCCCGACACGGTCCGCTCGGCGCTGGCGTTGTCAGCCGACTGGGAGCCGCTCGGCATGGTGGCGATCGGCGCGCCGTCCGTACCGCCGCCGATGCGTGGACCGGTGCCGATCGACGGCCTGCTCGAGGAGGCCTGAGCGGGAGGACCTGAGCGGGAGGACCTGAGCGGGAGGACCTGAGCGCGGCCGTCCGGCGGCAGCGGCGATGCCGCCGTACCCTCTCGTCGCTCTCGCGGTCGGTCCGGCTCCCACCGGTGCGCCGACGCTCGGGGCGACACTCCATCGGAGCATCCCGTGGCGGAACGTGACAAGATCCCCAACAAGGAACGCCGTGCCCGTGCGCGCGAGGAGCGCCGACGCGCCGAAGCCGCGGCGGCCGAGCGCAAACAGTCCCGCAACTGGCGTCACGGCCTGGCGAGCTTCGCCGTGGTCGGCGTCGTGGGGGCGGTGCTCTTCCAGGCGTTCGCCGGCGGGCCGGCGACCATCGAGGATGCGATCCTGCTCACCTCGGCCCAGGCCGAGTCGGCTCGTGAGGCGGCCGGGTGCCAGGTACTGGCCGACCGCGACCCCCTGCCGGATCGCACGCACTTCGACAACAGCGCCCAGGTGGATGCCTCGGCGGTCTACACCGACACCCGTCCGACCCACTCCGGGCCGCACACCGTCGGCGTCCACCCGGTCACGCCTGCCGCGACCCGGCAGATCGACGAGGTCTCCTCGACCCACAACCTGGAGCACGGCACGGTCATCGTCTGGTGGGACCCGGCGCAGATCGACACCGCGACGGCCGATCGGATCGGGACCTGGGCGTCGACGTTGAACGCCAACGGCTTCCGCCGGGACGCCGCGGGGGTCGGCATCATGAGCTCGCCCTTCGAGGATCCGGGGATCGACAGCGGCAAGGCAGTGGCGCTGCGGGCCTGGGGTGTGGCGATGGACTGCGACACCTGGGACGAGACGGTGGCGTACGCCTTCGCCCTGGATCACTTCGGGACCCACGGCATCGGCCCGGAGCGCCAGACGGCGCCCTTCCCCGAGGGTGTGCTGGCCTACGAGGACCGCGAGGTGACCGACACCAGCGAGGACGACGCGCCGCTCGGGGAGCGGACCCCGGAGGAGGGCATGGAGGAACTCGACGCCGAGGACCGTGAGGAGGTCGTCAGCGAGGACGACACCTAGCGCCCCGCGCCCGGGATCCGGTCCACCGTCCTGCCTGGCACCGCCACCCCGGGTGCGGACCCGCGCAGACGTCGCCACCACGCCCTGATCCAGGGTCCCCACCGGAAGGGCTGCGCGTAGGCGGCAGCGACCGTGCGGGCCGACACCGGTGCCCTGGCGTCGAGCTCGCGCCGGCGCCCGAGCGCCCCGGGCAGACCACCACGGAGCTGGTGCAGGGCCCCGGGGAGCGCCTGCGGCACGGTCAGCGTCAGTTCGAGCGTCTTGAGCGCACTGGTCAGCAGCACCGAGGGCCAGGCCTGCCACGTGGGCCGGTCGCAGGTCAGGAGCACCAGCCACCGGTTGGCCAGGTTCAGCGACTCCACCCGCCGGGTCCGGCGTGGCCCCGCACCCCCACGCTGGTGCGTGCCGGTCGCCGCCGGCTCGTACCACGCGGTCCACCCGAACCGGCGGGCGCGCCAGTCCAACTCGATGTCGTCGAAGTAGGCGATGAGGTCCTCGGTCAGCACCTGGCCGTCCTGCCACCGGACCTGATCGAGCATCGCCCGGCGGTGGAGCACGCACGCCCCGGAGGCGCCGAACACCTCGCCGGCGGGGAACCCGACGCGCGACGCCGGCCGGCCCTCTCCGCGGTTGCGGTACAGACGGGCACTCGTCAACTCGTGGCCGGTCGTGTCGACGACGGCGTCGCCCTCCGGCCCGGGGACCGGGCGCAGCAGCCGCGGCTGCACGCTGCCGCAGCGCGGGTGCTGCTGGAGGCGTTCGACACAACGACGCACCGCTTCAGGCGCCAGGACCACGTCGGGGTTGACGAACAGGACCGCGTCGACCCCGGTCTCCAGCGTTGCCAGCGCGTCGTTGACCCCGCCGCAGAACCCCCGGTTGGACGCCGCGACGAGCAGCCGCACCGGGTGGGCGTCGGCCGCTGCCCGTGCGGCCCGCACGATCGCGGCGGAGCCGTCCTCGGACGCGTTGTCGACCACGACCACCTCGAGGTCCGGATGGTCCTGGGACTCCAGGCTGGCCAGCAGTGGCTGGAGGTGCTCCGCACTGTTCCAGCTGACGACGACCGCAGCGACGCGCACGCGCTTCAGCCACCGGCCTGGCGGTGTTGGGGACGAGGGAGCGGGATCGCCTTGCCGTCACCGGTGCGGCGGGCGGGACCCTCGGTGACCACGGCGCTGGCCGACAGGTCGACCAGTCCCGCACCCCCGGGTGCCGGTCGCACCCCGAACCGGGCCGCGTCGGCGACCACCGCCCACGTCTCCCGCCCTGAGGCATCGGTGACCGAGCACGCGAGCGCGTAGTGGCCGGCCAGCAGGTGGGCGGTGAAGCGGATCTCGACGGTGGCCTCCTGCCCCGGTTCGAGCGGGCCGACGCCCACGCCCTGCCAGGTCGTGTGCAGCTCGTAGAGGTGGGCGCCGTCGCCGCGGGAGATCACGAGCCCCACCGAGCAGACGTCCACCGCCGTGAGCGCTCTGAGCCGGATCCGGGCGGTGAGGTTGGCCGACGGGAGAACCTCGGTGGCGGCCTCGCCGTCGGCGCACACCAGCTCGACGTCGTCGATCGCGACCTGGGTGGCACCGCGGCGTCGGTCCACCCGTGGCGCGCTGTGGCTTGCGGCACGCTGGCGGTACAGCTCGACGCCCTCGGCGACCGGACCGTCGAAGACCACGCGCCCGCGGTCGAGCACGATCGCCCGATCGCACATGTCCCGGACCGCGTCGAGGTCGTGGCTGACCAGCACGAAGGTCTTGCCAGCGTCACGGAAGGCCCGCATGCGCTCCAGCGAGCGGGCCTGGAACTCGGCGTCGCCGACGGCCAGTACCTCGTCCACCAGCAGGATGTCGGGCTCGACCATCACGGCCACGGCGAACCCGAGCCGCACCTCCAGGCCGGACGAGTAGGTACGTACGGCGGTGTCCAGCAGATGCTCGACCCCGGCGAAGGCCACGATCTCATCGAACCGCTCGGCGATCTCCGCCCCGGACAGGCCCAGGATGGCACCGTTGAGCCGGATGTTCTCGCGCCCGGTCAGATCGCCGTGGAACCCGGCACCGAGTTCGAGCAGCGATGCCACCCGCCCGTTGGTGAGGACCGTGCCCTCGTCCGGGGGGAGGATCCGAGCCAGCAGCTTCAGCAGGGTGGACTTGCCTGAGCCGTTGGGACCGATCACCGCGACGGATTCCCCGTGCTCGACCGTGAAGCTGATGTCCTCGAGGGCGTTGAAGTCGGTGTAGGAGGTCCGCCGCAGCCGGTAGAGGCGCTCCTTCAGCCCGCTGGGACGCTGGTGGAACAGCCGGAAGGTCTCGGTGACCCGGTCCATGACGATCGCTGGCTTCCGGGGATCGACGGTGGGACCGGCGAGCCGCCCGACGCTACGGCGTGGTGAGGCGAAGGACACGCTCAGACCTCCTTCGCGAAGGTGCGGGAGCGGCGCAGGAACACGACGTAGCCGGCGACGAAGGAGACCAGCGCCCAGCCAGCCGCCAGGGCGACGGCGGTGAGGCCCGGCCAGGCGGGGGGCCCGTCCGTCAGAGGGCTGATGGCGTCCCCGGTGGCGCTGACCGAACCGTAGAGCCCGAGCCGTGCGAGCTCGACGAAGACGGTCGCCGGGTTGATGGCGATGACCCGGGCGATCCACGCGAACCCCTCGCCCATCTGGGCGGTCACCAGCGCCAGCGGGTAGATCACCGGCGTCGCGTAGAACCACACCTGGAAGATCACCACGAACAGTTCCTTCAGGTCCCGGAAGGTGACGTTGACCCCGGCGAACCACATCGCGACCCCGGACACGAACAGGGTCAGCAGCGCGATCGCCAGCAGGGTGGTCGGCACGTGGCGCAGCACACCGAACCCGCGCATGGCGACGAGGTAGGGGCTGAGCACGAGCAACGCGAGCAGCAGGTGGGTCAGCTGCGCGAAGACGTGCGAGAGCGGCAGGACCTCACGGGGGAAGTAGACCTTCTTGATCAGCTCGGCGTTGCCGACGATCGAGTCGATCGCGCCCTGACAGGAGTTCTGGAGGAACTGCCACACCAGGAAGCCGGCGATGAAGAACGCCGGGAAGTTGTCGACCGGGATACGCACGATCTGGGTGAAGACGACGCTGAAGACCGCCGTCATCAGCACGGGGGTGAGCATGGACCACAGGAACCCGAGCGCGGAGTTGCGGTAACGGACCTTCAGTTCCTTGCGGACCAGCTGGTCGAGCAGTTCGCGGGACCGCCACAGCTCGACGAGCTTGCCCGACACCGCCAGGTGCACGCGTCGCGGTCCGCTGGGCACCAGGATCGCGTCGACACCGCCAGGCTGCGCGGTCACGTCACCACCCCCGAGGTCCTGGACCACGACCGACGCGTACCGGGGTGCCTGGTCGTGGCGGCAGTGCACCCTCGTCGTGTGTAGCACAGCCGCGGCGACGACCCGGAGGCCACGGCCGCGCCACCGCACATCGTCGGGCGGCGAACGCCAGGCGAGCGCACGCTCGGCGCGTGCCCACGGTCGCCGCTCACCCTCCGACCCGCTCGCCGGTGGCGCTGGCGGGCCGGCGCCGGCGCTCGGCGAGCGCGGTCAGCACCACCCACACCGACAGTCCGACCGGCAGCAACGGCCGCAGCAGACGCGCGGCGCCGCGCAACCGGCCCGCGAGGTAGCGATCGAGACTGTGCGCGTGGTGCCACAACGCCCGCCATCTCGACCTGGACGTGGACGCACCGACGCGATGCTCGACCACGGCCGCCGGTTCGTACCGCAGGCGCCAACCCGCCGCCCTCAGCCGCGAGCCGAGATCGACGTCCTCGACGTAGAGGAAGAACCCCGGGTCGAAGCCCCCGACCGCCTCCATGGCGGCGCGGCGTACCAGCAGCGCACAGCCGGACAACCAGGCCACGTCCCGCGGCACCTCGCTCGGCAGGTCACGGGCGTGGTAACGGTGGGTCCAACGGTTCTCGGGCCACCACCGACCGAGCATGGCGTGACCGAGGATCGTCGCGACGTCGAGGTCACGACGGGCCGAGGCCTGCAGCTCTCCACCCGGGTAGCGGACCTGGGGGCCGACGGCTGCCAGGCTCGGCTCGGCCGACAACGCGGCGACGAGTCGCGCCACGGCGCCGGGGCGTACCCGCACGTCGGCGTTGGCCACCAGGACCGAGCCCGCCCGGGTCGCACGGATCCCGGCGTTGGCCGCCCGGCCGAACCCGGTGTTGGCCAGCGCCAGCACGCGCGTCCCGTCGTCGCGGCCCCGGACCGCCGCCACCGTGCCGTCACTGGAGCCCGCGTCCGCCACCACGACCTCCAGATCGCCGGGCCGCTCGGGATCGGCAGCCAGGGCATCCAGTGCCGCCACCACCTCGTCGCAGGTGTCGTGCGTCACCAACACCACCGCGACGCCGGCGTGCCGCTGAGGATCGGTGGCCCCCGGGCCCTGTGCGGTCACGCTCAGCTCGTCGCGTCGTCGCCGCTGGCCACGAGCACGTGGACACCGTCGGGGACCGCCACCTCGTCGGGCAGCGGCAGGCTCGGGGCACCGAGCGTCGCCGCGACCCAACCGGCCCGCTCCTCCTCGCCCGGAACGACGAACACCGTGGTCACCGCACCGAGCGCTTCGGTGCCTCCCACCCGGGCGCCGACGCGGGTCTGGAAACCCGCGAACCGCAGCGTCGAGTCGACGATGCCCGCACCGGCTCCGACGCTGGCGACGCCGACCACGGTCTCGTCGCGCTCGTCGCGGGTCCCACGGTCGGCGAGCTGGCGGCCCGAGCGAAGGTCGTCGAACAGCGCCCTGGCCCCGGGACCGTAGGGCACCATGAAATCGAGCCCGTCGATGCGGCGGGGGTGCGCGGGGATGGCGGTCATCGGCATACCGGCGCTGACCACCGAACGCAGCTCGTCCGCCAGGCCGAGCATCTGCGGTGTCGCGAGGCGATCGTCGAGGGTCAGGCCCTTCGCCACGTCCTCGGTGAGCCGGTAGACCTGCCGGGGGTTGGCCAGCGTGCGCGTGGCGGTGAGGTCGGAGAGGACGGCACGCAGGAAGCTCTGCTGTCGATCGATGCGTTCGAGATCAGCACGGTCGCCCTGCCGGGAGCGCACGAACGACAGGGCCTCGGTCGCGGACATGTCATGGCACCCCGCCTCGAAGTCGGCGCCCGACTTGCGGTCCCGCAGCGGCTCCTCGAGGCAGATCTCGACCGTGCCCAGCGTGCGGACCACGTCCACGAAGCCGCCGAGGCTCACCGAGGCGAAGTGGTTGACGGGGAGCTGGAAGTTGTCGCGCAGCACCCTGATCAGCTGATCCGGCCCGCCGGCGAAGGCGTCGGTCAGTTTCTGGCTACGGCCGTCCACCTCGACGAGCAGGTCCCGCGGGAAGCTGACCAGGGACACCTGCTCCCGGTCCTCGCTGATCGCGACGTACATCACCACGTCGCTGCGTTGCCCGTCGAAGCTGCCGAGCGTCAGCTCACGGCGGTCCGTCTCGTCGAGACCATCACGGGCATCGGAGCCGACCAGGAGGAAGGTGCGGGCGTCGGAACGCTCGGCGACCTGCTCGAGCTCGGGGACCGGGACGCGGGTCAGGCTGGTCTCCGCACGTTGCACCAGCAGCTGGGTCGTGGTGCCCACCGCCGCGACGGTCAGCAGCCCGCCCACACCGACGAGCACGGCCAGCCGGCGTAGAAGACGGCGGGAACGGCCGGTCTCGACGACCGGACCCCAGGAACCGGGTTCCCCACCGCTCATCGGGCGGCTGCTTGCAGCGTCACGACAGGTCCTCTCCAGCGATCACGAGCAGGTCGACCTCGATGCCCTCGAACGTCGGACGTTGCGCGATGGCTTCCAGTTCCGCCCCGCCGAGGGCCTCGCTCAGCCGTACGGCGGCGAACGCGGCCGCCTCCTCGTCCTCACGGTAGGTGACCACGGTCCGCTCGCGGTCGAACCTGGCCGCGTTGCCGGTGCCGACGACCGCGAACCCCGCCGACTCGAGCTCGACCTGGACCCGGGCGGCCAGCCCGTCCACCCCGGCGCCGTTGAGGACCCCGACCTCGATGCCGGCGAGCAGCTCCGTCTCCAGGTCCTCGGTCCGTCCCCCCTGGCCGGTCAGGGGTGTCCCGTTGCGCAGGTGGTCGAGCCGGACCTGTACCGGCTCGTGGATCGGCAGCACCCGGCCCGTGGCCGGGTTCACCAGGACCGGGAGACGGTCGACCTCCATCCGGACGGGTTCCCGGAGCAGTGCCGCCAGCTCCAGCAGGCGCGAGCCCCGCAGGCTGACGTCGGTGACGACCTCCTCGGACACCGCGTCCACCACGCGCCAGGCCGACCGGGGCGAGGTGACGACCCACCCGGTGTCCAACACCGCGGCCAGGGACCGGACGAGGTCGGCGGTCAGCAGGGCCAGCTCCTCGTCCTCGGCCTGCAGGAGCAGCGTGCGGACCTCGTCCCCACGGGGGCTCGAGCAACCGTCGTTGCGGCAGACCTCGATCGGCGCCATGGCATCGAACAGCCGGGGCAGGGCGTCGATCGAGACGCTGACGACGTGGTCGATCGCGACATCGGTGTAGTCGACCACCGCCCGCACCAACGGATCGGTCCCGCCGTCGACCTGGATGTCGGCGAAGCTCAGCTCACGGGCCAGCGGCACGTCCTCGGGGATGAGCAGTGCGGCCGGTCGCTCACGGGGCCCACCCGCCTGCAGGAGCACCAATGGCGCCTCGAGTGCCGGGGGGCGGGGGATCGTGGGGTCGACCGGCCCGGTCAACGCGATGAGCACGGTGGTCGCGCCCTCCGGGGACCGGGGGCCCTCCACCGACCCGAGGGTGGCCAGTCCGTCCTCACGGAGCACCGGGACCTCGTCGCCGCCGAGCTGGAGCCAGGCCTGGACCCACACCGCACCAACGACCGTGCTCCACACCACCAGCACCGCGAGCACGACCCCGGCCACGATCGCCACGACACGCGCGATCCGGGCCCCACGAGGGCGCCGGGTGGCGGAGAAGGTCAGGGAACCGGACACGGCAGGTGGGCCTCGCTCGGCAGGGGGCGCGGACGTCCGCGACGGCGCACGCAGCCACCGGGACGGGCACGAGGAGCCTCGACGGTACCATCGGCGCCCGATCAGCCCGATCGGCTGACCGCCCCGGGCCCAGTCCCAACCCCTCCGGCAACGTCGGGGGCGACCGCGGTCGCAGACGGTGACCGCAGCGTGGTCGCGGAGCACGAGGCGGCCGGACCAGTGTCCCCGGATCGGGGTCCCCGGACCAGTGTCACCGGATCGGCGTCACCGGATCGGTGTCCCCGGATCGGCGTCCAGGAGGCGTAGGTGCAGCTCGGCGGTTCCCTGAACGACGTACCGGCGGCGGTCGACATCGCCGAGGCCCTGCGGACGGGCGCCCCCCGGATCGGGCACCGGCCGGCGGTGACCGTGCTCCACGCGGGAGCCCGCTACGAGCAGAGCGGCGTCTCGCTGGCCAACTGGGCCGCCAAGGGCGCCCACCTGCTGGAACTCGACCACCTGGTCGGTCCCGGGAGCACCGTCGGCCTCCTGGCCCCGCCCTGCTGGACCAGCGCCAGCGTCGCGCTGGCCACCTGGTGGCTGGGTGGCGCCGTCTCGCTGCAGGTGGACGGGTCGATGGACGTCACCGTCGGCCACCCGAGCTCGACCGTCGGCCAGGGCACGCCACCGGCGGACCTGCTGGTCGGTGACGGCGTGGACGGTGCACCGTCGGCCGCGGACCCCACGACGCCGCCGACGGTCCCGGCCTGGACCCACCAGGCGCAGCCGCTGCCCGATCACCCACCCCCGGCACAGGCGCGCGCCGATCTCCCGGCCCTGTACACCACCGCGCGCACCTGGCAGCAGCGCGAGCTGCTCGAGCTCGCCGCGGAACTCGGCACCGGCACCGCCGGGGTCGAGGCCGGTCGGACGGATCGAGTGAGCGCGTTGGTCGCGGTCGCCCTCCGGCCCTTCGTGACCGGACAGGCGACGGTGGTGCTGCGAGGGGTCGACCGGGAGGCCGCGACCACCGAGAAGGTCAGGACCTGGCTCTGAGCCACCGGCCGAGCACGAGCAGCGCCAGCGCGCCGGTCAGCTGGGCGCCGAGCGCGAGCCGGGTGACGTCGATCACCGGCTCGTAGCGGACCCGTCCCTCGCTGAGCACGTAGGCACCGACCGGACGGGCGACGCCGCCCCAGCCGCCACCCTGACCGAGGCTGCCACTGGCATCGGTCCCGGAGCCGCCGCCGCTCCCGCCGGTCACCACGGCGACGGGGACGAGCACCGCGCCCTGCCGTTCGATCGGGGCACCGACGACCCGGTGGGCCAGACGCAGGACCGGATCCGGCGGCCCATCGTCGTTCCACCTGTGGGCCGCTGCGGCGTCGGTGGCTGCGGTGCCGGTGGCTGCGGTGCCGGTCCCGGGGTCGTCCGCGTGGTCGG
>Ga0102938_10001776_pt1 | contig 16308 bp, 13 predicted proteins | sample SalPonR2_B_D2_MG_FD_84516 | JGI IMG/M metagenome (GOLD analysis project Ga0102938, IMG submission 84516) | Salt pond soil microbial communities from South San Francisco under conditions of wetland restoration - Salt Pond MetaG R2_B_D2_MG | ecosystem: Environmental > Aquatic > Marine >...
CCGGGAAAATCGTGCTCGAAGCGCAGGATGTTGTCGACCTCCGCCCCGCGCCAGCCATAGATCGACTGGTCGTCATCGCCGACACAGGCCAGGTTCTTGCGCTTTTGCGCGATCAGCCGCAGCCAGAGATACTGGGCGACGTTGGTATCCTGATACTCGTCCACCAGCATGTAGCGGAAGCGGTTCTGGTAGAGTTCCAGAATATCCGGATTCTCGCGCCACAGCCGCAGGCATTCGAGCAGGAGATCGCCGAAATCGGCGGCGTTGAGCGTCTTCAGCCGCTGCTGGTAGAGCGCATAGAGCTCGCCCCCGCGCCCATGCGCGAAGGCGCCGGCCTCGCCGGGCGGCACCTTGTCGGGGCCGAGGCCGCGATTCTTCCACGAATCGATCAGCCCGGCGAGCTGGCGCGGCGGCCAGCGTTTCTCGTCGATCCCCTCCGCCTGGAGAATCTGCTTGAGCAGGCGCAACTGGTCGTCGGTGGCGAGGATGGTGAAATCGGAGCGCAGATCGACGAGCTCGGCATGCCGGCGCAGGATCTTGGCGCTGATCGAGTGGAAGGTGCCCAGCCAGGGCATCCCCTCCCCGACCTCGCCGATCAGCGCGGCGATGCGCTCCTTCATCTCCCGCGCGGCTTTGTTGGTGAAGGTGACGGAGAGGATTTCGAAAGGGCGCGCCTTGCCCGTGGCGATCAGATGCGCGATCCGCGTGGTGAGCACCCGCGTCTTGCCCGTCCCGGCGCCGGCCAGCACCAGAACCGGCCCCTCCGTCGCCTCGACGGCGCGACGCTGCTCGTCGTTCAGCCCTTCCAGATAGGTGGAACGCGGGGAAGCCGCAGCGCGGGCGCGCGCGGAAATCGAACCGCCTCGGGCGGGCGGCGCTGTTTCGTGATCATCGGGTCGACTCATGCGCCGAACATGGACCAGAACACGAACGTCGTCGAGTCGCTCCGCCGCTGTGCGAAGCGGATTTCGCCCGCGCGGTCACGCCCGCCGCCGCTCCCATTCCAGCGCATGGCGCACGATGGTCTCGAGATCATCATGACGCGGTTTCCAGCCGAGCAAGCCGGGGAGCTTGTCGGCGCGCGAGACCAGAGCCGCCGGGTCGCCGGCGCGGCGCGGCGCCTCGGTGACGGGGAAGTCGCTTCCTGAGACCCGCTTCACCATGGCGATCACCTCACGCACCGAGAAGCCATGGCCGTAGCCGCAATTCAGGACGAGATTGTCGCCGCCACCGCGCAGATGGGCGAGCGCGCGCAGATGCGCATCGGCGAGATCGGTGACGTGGATATAATCGCGCAGGCAGGTCCCGTCCGGGGTCGGGTAATCGGTACCGAAGATCGACAGGCCTGCGCGCTTGCCGAGCGCGGCCTCGCAGGCAACCTTGATCAGATGGGTGGCATTGGGGGTAGACTGGCCCGAGCGGCCCTGCGGATCGGCGCCGGCCACGTTGAAATAGCGCAGGACGACGTAGCGCAGCGGCAGGACATGCGCCGCATCGGCGAGCATCCATTCGCTCATCAGCTTGGAGCGGCCATAGGGGTTGATCGGCGCCGGCGGCACCTCCTCGCTCACCGGCGATTCGTCCGGCTCGCCATAGATTGCGGCGGTCGAGGAGAAGATTACCTGCCCGACCCCGGCATCCTGCACTGCAGCGATGAGCGCGCGGGTCTTGACGGTGTTTGCCTCGTAATAGCCGAGCGGATCGGCTACCGAATCGGGTACCACGATACGCGCGGCGAAATGCGCCAGCGCTGTCACCCCGTGCTGTGCGACGATATCGCGCACGAGAGCCTGATCGCTGACATCCCCTATGACCAGCGGCACAGCCTCCGGCACGGCATTGCGTTGGCCCGTCGAAAGATCATCGAGCACGACGACCGGTTCACAGGCATCGCGCAGGGCGAGTACCATGTGGCTGCCGATATAGCCCGCGCCGCCGGTCACCAGCACTGTCATTGCAACTCTCCGCCGTTTCACGGGTTTCTATCGGGCAAGCGGCGCCATACCATGGGTTTGTCTTGACCGTAAGGCAGCCTTGGTCGGACAATCTACAGATGAAAGATCACGCGTTCCTTAACGGCAGGATCAAGCCAGAACGTACGTGCCAGAAAGGGGTGGAACTCACATGCAGCCTGTTCGCAAGGCCGTCATTCCCGTCGCGGGGCTCGGGACCCGTTTTCTTCCTGCCACGAAGGCCGTCCCCAAGGAGATGCTGACCGTGGTGGATCGCCCGGTGGTGCAGCATGTCGTCGACGAGGCGCTCGCTGCGGGAATCGAGCATTTCGTCTTCGTCACGGGGCGCAACAAGGGCCCGATCGAGGACCATTTCGACATGGCCTACGAGCTGGAGGCAACGCTTCGCGAGCGCGGCAAGACGGCGGAATACGAGGCGCTGATGGCGGATCTGCCGGCGGCGGGCGCGACGAGCTTCACCCGCCAGCAGGCACCGCTCGGCCTCGGCCATGCCGTCTGGTGTGCCCGTGACATCGTGGGCAACGAGCCCTTCGCAGTGATCCTGCCCGACATGCTCTCGCGCGGCTGCATGACGCAGATGCTCGCAGCCTACAAACGCCACGGCGGCAACATCATCGCGGTCGAGGAAGTGCCCGAGGACGAGACCCATAAATACGGCATCGTTGCCGTGGACGAGGCCTTCCGCGACGACGAGGCCGGGCGCACCTACCGCATCACCGGCATGGTCGAGAAGCCGCCGAAGGGCGAGGCGCCGTCAAACCTGATCATCTCGGGGCGCTATATCCTGCAGCCGGGGATCTTCGATCTGCTCGCCGATCAAGGGCCGGGTGCGGGCAACGAGATCCAGCTCACCGATGCGATGAAACGCCTTGCCGAGCGTCAGGACTTTTTCGCCATGCGCTATGACGGGCGCACCTTCGATACCGGCTCGAAGCTCGGCTACCTTGTCGCGAATCTGGCCTACGGGCTGGAGGACGAAACGCTCGGCCCGCAACTGCGCGCGGAGATCAAGTCCCTGCTGGCAGGCTGAAACGGCTCACTGCCGGACCGGCAGTGGCGCCACGGCGGGCCCGGAAAACGCGCCGATTGTCGGCCCGGGCACGCTCTCTCTGGCAAAGCCGAGCGCAAGGCCCGCTTCGCGCACGCCGACGAAGCCGGCTGGCGTCTCGCGGCCCTGCGGCTTCGCTTGCGCAAAACGCACGGCGCCATTGCGCGCGGCGGAACGGCGCACGGCCTCATCCGCATGGGGCTGCCCGGTGAAGAGCACCCGCCAGCTGGCACGCGGATCGCGGGCAGTGGTGACGAGATCGCGCGATGATGGCGCGCCACGCCTGCCGGTCGAGGCCGTCTCGGTAATCGCTTCTCGCGCCACAGGCGGCGGCACCGGCGCTTCGAGCGATGCGACGGCAATGCGCCCGTCGGAGGCTTCGGCGGATTGCTCCGCTGCCGTTTGTTGCGCGGCGTTGTCGTCGCGGATGTCGCGGCGCAGGCCCAGTTGCGTCAACGGATCATCCGAAACCGCCTCTGCCGCCGGATCGGCGAAGGCGGTGACCAGCGTGCCGATGGATTCGAAAGAAGTCGGACGGCGCGGCGGCATTGGCAGCGCATCGAGGCTGGCGAGAGAGGCAGGCATCGCGCCCGTATCGCCGGCTTGGGACGCATCGGCGATCCCGGTTTCAACGACGCGGCCCTCAGCCGCATCAGCAGAGACGAGCGCCTCCGGACCCTGCTGCCAGACCATGGCCGGACCGAGATCGGCAGGACGCGGGGCCGGCAGCGGCGGGGCTTGTGCCAAGGCGAGACTGTCGGAAGTCGCGGCCTCATCCGGCGTCGGACCGCTCTGTGCCGAACGCGGTGCGGGTGGCGGCGCCGGCGGCGCTTCGGGCAGAGAAGGCGTGATGCGTTGTGGCGCCTGGGCCACGGCAGCGGGCGCGGATGGTGCCGGTGCGACCTGCTGGCGGCTCGGCGCCGGGGCCTGTGCCGGCAACGAATCCGCCTCTGCGATATCCTGCTCGCTCTCCTCGGGAATGCCGAACAGGGCGCGCCAGAGGCTGCGGCGGCGCGTCGGCGCCTCGGCCACCTGACGCCCGGTCTCACCCATAACGGTGCCACCGGCGGCGAGGATCTCGCGGCGCGCCTGGTCGAACCCGGCGAGCGGCTTGCCGTCCGAGGGAATATGGACAGTGCGCTGATCGGGGAACAGGCCGACCAGCTGCCTGCGGTTCATGCGCGGCCAGTGGCGCACGCCGCCGGTATCGAGATGCACGAAGGGCGTGTTGGCGCGCGGGTAATAGCCGACGCCGCCACGCTGCATGCGCAGGCCGATGGTGCGGATGCGCTCCGCCGGGACGTCCGGCAGGTAGAAATCGACGGCCTTGCCGACCGTATGCTGGCTTTGCTGCGCGACATTGCCGGAGCGGCGGCGCAGCGCCTCGTTGGTCTGAGGCGAACGATAGGCCGAGACCACATGGATCGGCTGACGCGACCCGGTGGAGCGATGCACTTCCCACAGCAGATCATAGAGACGCGGATCCATCTCCTTCGCCTCGTCGCGGCGCCAGTCGCGCATTACCCAGTCGAGTTGGCGCAGACCGCTGCGATCATAGCGCCCGTTGCGCCGGAAGGTGACGCTGACGCGCTCGCCGGTATGCATCTGGATGATCTCGAGGGTGCGGGTATCGCCATTGGCCACCGCATCCTGCGTGCCCCGGGTCAATGCGATCACGAGCACGAGGGACAGGGCCAGAGCCATGACACGACGCGCGCCGACACGGCCGAGAAACGCTTTGATCCGCCCCGATCCCACGATTTCTACTCGCCTCCCGCCACCGGTTTTGCGCATCCGCACGATCCGCGCATCCGATTCTGCCATGCGCGACATTCGAACGGAAACATTAACGCCGCGTAAACCCTGTGCGGCAAGCGCCGCGTCGCGCGTGCATGCATGCCCGGGCCAGCGGGATGCCACCTTCATGCAATCTGATACGGCAAAGTTCAAGCCCGGTCACGCCGTGGCGCACAATGCAGACGAAAATGCGAAACGCCCGGCGGAGATGATCCGCCGGGCGGCCTGTCATGGCGAATGTGGGTGCGAGGGATGTTTGTGGGGATCAGCTGAATATGTTGCCGGGATTAAAGCCGAGACCGCTTGCCAGTGAGGACAAGCCGCCGATGTTGCCATCATCGACGAGAGACGAACCGCCCCTAAGGACATCCTGCGCAGAAAAATTGTCGGGCAGCAGGCCAGCATTGTCTACGAGTTGTGCGCCACTCGCGAGCGGATCGTGACCTTCGACGAGTGACTGCACGAAATCAACGGCAGCATTGCCGAACTGACCAACATCAAAATTGTCGAACAGGTCGAACGCCGCATTCGGCAAACCGCCGGGCTGCGTTGCCTGAGATGCAAGACCCGCGAAGTTTGCGAGGTTCATGGGGTTCGCGGGGTTTCCAATGTCGAAATTCCCGGGGTCGGTATTCCCCGTGATATGACCCATCTGGCCAAAGCCCTGCAGCGGAAATCCGGCAATGTTCATAATACTCTCCTTGAAAAATCGATTGGCGATGACTGACACTCGCACAAAAATAAACATAATTTCAATGAATTTTAAATGCAATTAAGTTATATTTACAATAATCTATAAAACATAAACGGCCTCCCCACACGGGGGAGGCCGTCTCTTCGACATGACATCGCCTGCCCGCATCAGGCGGCTTCCTCTTCGAGCAGATCCTCTGTTGCGCGTTCCTCCGATGCATTCATGTCGATCGGAAGCCCATCGGCGATGTTGCCGTCGAGGTCACTCAGAGGTGAGGGCTCGGCAACCTGCTCGCGATCGCCCCCGGCATTCGGATATTCGGAAATCGGGATCGGCTCGTATACGCCAGATTCATCAGTCTCTCGCATCCAGGGCGGCACGAGGCTCGGGTCCGAATATACGCTAGGAGCCGCAGGCCCTCGACCGCTGCCATCATCAACCGGCATGATCGACATGTCCTGCCCATCCGTCAGTTGGACATCGCGTTCACCCGCCCTCAAGGTGCTATCGACCGACATACCGCCCGGCGTCATCATGTCCGGGTACTGCATGCCCCCGGCCTGTGAGCCGCCGGGGAACTGGTTGGCCAACCGCTCCAGCATGGTGAGCAGTTGCATCATGCGCTCGAGAAAGAGAATCGCTCCGGCCAGCTCGTCCGGAACACCCGGGCCCATGCCCTGCATACCGAAAGGCGCGCCGACCTCAGTCGAGCGCATGGCATACGGATCTGCGTAGGGATCCGTCTGATAGAAACCCATCATATCAGGACCAAGGCCACCAACGAGACTGCCCCCGCCCGTCATCATCGCCGGATCCGCGACAGGAGGCCCGGCATCATTCAGCCCGGCAGCACGAAGCCCGTCCAAATATCCCTGTGCATAGACCTGTTCCGCCTGATCACTCGGGAATGCGCCCTGATCACTGATCGGCTGGGCGCCAAGGACAGATCCGGATTGTCGCATCGAACCGGAAAGTGCGCTGCCAAATTCTTCAGCACCCCCGTCCGGGACAGCTGCGTTGTTTGGGACATGGCTCGTCCGCTCGAGAACCATCAAATTGCTCATCACATAACTCCCATACATTCTTTATACCGCAATTCTTGATAACTCATTCCGTTTATGCTCGCAAATAATTTTAAACAACTAATAATAATTGTTAACCATAAACTGAATACATTTTAATAGAACCGCTCGCGCCACCTGTGTATTTGCACCAGCCCTCCCGGTGCGATCAGGTTCAGACCAGGAAAGCGTCGGCGTTATCGATGATCGCTGCGCGCGCGGCGAGATAGGCCGTGACGGCGCCGTCACGCTCCAGGCGCGGGCTGAGCAGATCGCCCTGCACGTAATGACAGCCCCAGCGCGCGAGCTGGTCGAACTGCGCCTGTCGCGCAATGCCACCGGCGGCACCCTGGAGGCCGAAACCGCGTGCGAGCGCAAGGATCGTCTGCGGCAGATCGGCCTCGGCACCGGGCCGGTCGATACCCGCGATGAGCGCTTCACCCATGCGCACCACATCAACCGGGAACCGCCGCAATTGCGTCAGCGAGGCATGGCCCGAGCCGAAATCCTCCAGCGCGATACGCATGCCGGCCTGCGAAAGATAGACCAGCGCATCGCGGATGACGTCGGCGGAACGCTCATGCAGGGCCTCTTCGGGCAAGGCCAGTTCGAGATGCACCGGCAGGATCCCGGCATCGCGCAACACCGCCTCGATCGCTGTGGGGCGTTGCGGATCGCGCAGCAAAGCGGCGGATACGGGCATGCTGAACAGACCCGGATCATGCCCCTGCGCGAGGAGCCGCCCGCGCATGGCGATCACCTCGGTCAGCATCCGGCCGAACAGGTTGCCGGCGAGATTGCTCGCCTCGGCAATGGCCAGAAGCTCGCGCCCGGCCACCTCCCCCTCCGGATGCTGCCAGACCGGTGTCACCGAAAAACCCGCATGGCGCCCGTCAGCCATGGCGATGAACGGCGTATAAGCCAGACGCAAAGGCGCAGGCATCATCGCGCCCGCCTTGCCGGCGGGATCCCCATCGTTGAGCAGACCGGCCAGCGCCCGGGCGAGGCTGCGTTGCCGCAGGGCCTGCCGGCGCAGATCGCCATCGAAGACCCGCCAGGCGTCGCGCCCTCCGGCCTTGACGGCGTAGAGCGCGGCATCGGCACTGCGATAAAGGTCATCCGCCTCCGCGCCATCACGCGGCGCCAGCGCGGCGCCGATGCTGACGGAGGGGTGGTATTCACGCCCGGCCAGGTAGAGCGGCGCGCGCAGGGCGGTGATCAGGCTGTCGAGCCGCTCTTCAAGGGCATTGCCATCAGCGATCTGCTCGAGGATCAGCGCGAATTCGTCACCGCCCAGCCGCCCGGCACAATCGCGCCCGCCCGCAGCTGCGGCGAGGCGCTCCGCGACCGCGCGCAACAGCGCATCGCCGGCCTCGTGGCCGAGCGTGTCGTTGACGTCCTTGAACCGGTCAAGATCGACGCAGACGAGCGCGATGGCGGCTTCGGGTTCGCGTGCGATCGCATTGATCTGCCGCGCTTCGGCCTGCAGCGCCCGGGCCTGGAGCGCACCGCGCAATTCTTCATGGAAATGCGTGCGATTGGCCAGCCCGGTCAGCCCATCATGGCGGGCGAGATGCGCGTTGCGCGCCTCGTCGCGAATGCGCTGCGAGGCTTCGACGACGGTACCCTCGTAGAAAGCGGGATTGCCCCGCGCGTCACGCACGACCCAGGCATTCTCGGACACCCAGATCCGCCGGCGCGATCCTGTGGTAATCACCTCGGAGACGAAATCGGTGACCTCGCCATGTTCATGCATCAGACGCGCGAACTCGTGACGGCGCCTGGGATCGACGTACCATTCGGTGCCGATATCCATAACCACCGCGATCAGATCTTCCTCGCTCTCCATGCCGTTGAGCTTGACGAGAGCGGGATTGGCACGCACCTGCTTGCCGTCGAGGCTCGAGCGATAGACGCCGATGACGCTGTTGCGAAACAGGCTGTCGCCGTCACCGGCATCCAGCATGTCGCGGTCGACGGGACGCCGCAGCCAGTCGGGATCGCTGTAGAGCCGCAATTCGCCACCGTCGGGCAGCGGATAGCGGCTGACATGGCGGCGCGCGCCCGCGCGCCCGAGACCGATCGCGCTTTCACGCGCATCGAGTGCGACGCGATCATGCTCTTGCGGTTGCACGGGTACATGCCAGCCAAGAACCTCTGCCGCGCGCGGATTGCAAAGGACGACCCGGCCATCAGCGGCGATGACGATCACCCCCTGCACCATCTGCAACAGAAGATGCGGCAGAATTTCATGTGGAGGAGGTTCTGCCGGAATCGGGGCGTTCGGCATGACGGGCTCTGGCGGACGGCTTTTGCCGTCAGCTTCCGTCACATCCGCCTGTAAACGTGAGGCCGCCATCGATACCATCTCCGCAAGAGCCGCCCTCGGGGCAGATACACCCTCTCACGGCAAAGGTTAGAATCGCGTGAAGCTTCCCTAAGGGAATGGCGCATCGGCCTCCAGCCGCAGATGCAGGATCGGATAGGGGCGCCCGCAGGCATCGAGCCGCGAGCGTCCGGCCGGCGTGAAACCGATCCGCGCATAGAAGGCACGTGCCGGCCAGTTCTGCTCGTTCACATCGACCCGCACGGCGCGCAGCCCGGTCCTGACACCCTGCCATCCCGGCGGTTTGCGTGCATGGGCCACGAGGGCGCGCCCGATCCCGCAACGGGCATGATCGGGATGCACGAACAAGGCCTCGATATGGTCCGCCGCCATGCCGATGAAACCGAGCGGCACATCCCCGGCACCGGTCGCCACCGCGATGCGCGCGCGCGGCAGGTAACGCTCGCGCACGAGTTCGGAATAGAAGGCGCGATCGGCGGGCGCGATGAAATCATGCGTCGCCGCCACCGCCGCCTCCCAGATCGCAAAGAGCGTTTCACTCTCACCCGGATAGGCGCGGCGAATGCGCCGGACGGCTGGCGGCTGCGGCGTCATCTCAGGCGGCCCATCCGAAATGCGCGCTCTCGCCGCGATGCAGCGCCTCGGTCCTGGCCGTAAAGCGCCCGTCATCGCCATGCAGGACGAGCGGCGGGTTGATCCGCAAGGGCGTGCGCGCGCCCTTGATCGCCGTGATCAGGATCCGCGTCGCCGGCGCCCCGGCGCGCGGCAGAACCGGCGTCACCACAATCGCGCCCATACGGGGCACCAGGGCCGCGAGGCAGGAATCGAGCTTGTCGGCACGCTGGATCAGCGCGAGGTGACCGCGCGGGCGCAGGCAGCGGATCGCGGCGCCGAGCCAGAGCGCGTGACCGCCCACAAGGGTGACATGCGCCCGCGCCCGCCCCGGCTCCGGCGAAACCTCCGCCTCGTCCGGCTCGAAGAAAGGCGGATTGGTGTAGACCCTGTCCATGCTGGCATGATCAAGCGCAGGCCCGGCGAGGAGATCGGCGCAGACGACGAGATTGCGAGAAGCGCAGCCATTGGCGATCGCATTGAGCCGACACAGATCCGCGAGTTCTTTCTCGCGCTCGATCATGACGAGGCGGCAATCGGTTGCCTCGTGCAGCGCCATCAGCCCCACCGCGCCGCTGCCCGCCCCGAAATCGGCAATCCGCTCCCCGCGCGGCGGGGCGAGTGCGGTGGCAAGCAGCACGGCATCCGTCCCGGCCCTGTGGCCGCGCGCGCGCTGGATCAGGCGGATACGCCCGGAAAACAGCGTGTCATGCGAATACGAAGCCGGATCGGGGGCCGTCATGGTCGGGTTCATCAGGGCGGGTCACGCAATTCATCGGCGAGGCCGGCTTCACGCAGCAGACGGCGCGCGCCGTCTGCCTCGTCCTCCACCACCAGCAGCCGGCGCGCAATCGCCCCGATCGAGCCCTCGAGCACGCTCATATGCGTATCGACGAGCAGCACGTTGAACCCGGCATCGGCCAGCAGCGATTCGGCAAAAGAGAGCAGGACGGGATCGTTGGCGCGAATCAGTTCGACCATTTCAGCTCCATGGACCGCAGAATGAGCCGCATGAGCGACCATTTTTCCAGCAGCTGCGATGCAGGATAGGCTGCCGGCAGCTCATATGACAGCGATCGCTGCGGCGCACACGCGCGTTGCTTCTCCCGGCGCCGCGTGGCAGTTTGCGCTGACCGCGCGGAATTCTATCGCGTCGTAGTCTAGAGATGAATGTACGGGTTGGAAAGGCGGCATGGTCGCGCTACCTCCCGAACGGGATTGCATACCCGTGAAGACAAGGATGGAGCGCGTGGGCGTCGTCGTACCTTTCGAAGACAAGGCCGAGCCCGGCATCGGGCGTCTCGTCGACTTGACCAGGGCTGATATGGAGCGTGTCAACGCGATGATCCTGTCGCGCACCGGCTCCGAGGTCACCATGATCCCGGAAGTTGCCAATCACCTGATCTCGTCAGGCGGTAAAAGACTGCGCCCCATGCTGACGCTCGCCACCGCGCAGCTCACGGGCTATGAGGGCGCTGGCCACGTCAAGCTCGCGGCCGCTGTCGAATTCATGCACACCGCCACCCTTCTGCACGACGATGTCGTCGATGAGAGCGACATGCGGCGCGGCAAGATTGCTGCACGCATTCGCTGGGGCAACGAGGCAAGCGTGCTCGTCGGCGACTTCCTGCTCGGCCAGGCCTTCCGGATGATGGTCGAGGTGGGCAGCCTGCGCGCGCTGGAAATTCTCTCCGCCGCCGCCTGCCTGATCGCCGAGGGCGAAGTCATGCAGCTCGCCGCCGCCAAGAATACCGAGACGAACGAGGACGAGTATCTCGCCATCATCCGCGGCAAGACGGCCGAACTCTTCGCCGCCGCTTGCGAGGTCGGCCCCGTCATCGCCGAGCGCCCCAAGGCGGAGATCGCCGCCTGCCGCAGCTACGGCATGAATCTCGGCATCGCCTTCCAGCTCATCGACGACGCCCTTGATTACGGCGGCGGCGCGGCCAATCTGGGCAAGAATACCGGCGACGATTTCCGCGAGGGCAAGATCACCCTGCCCGTCGTCCTCTCCTTCCGGCGCGGCAGCGACGAAGACCGCGCCTTCTTCCGTCGCACCCTCGAGGAAGGTGATATCCGCGATGGTGATGTCGAACACGCGGTCGCCATCATGAAGGCATGCGGTGCCCTCGAAGACACGGTCGAACGCGCCCGCCACTACGGCGCCATGGCCCGCGACGCCCTCGCCATCTTCCCCCAGGGCGAGATGAAGGACGCATTGCTCGAGACGGTGGATTTCTGCGTGTCGCGGGGGCATTGAGGGGGCTTCGTCCCCGAGTACGAGCCTGCAATAATACCGCTTTCTCTGATTGGGCGGCCTGAGAGAATGATCTCGCCGTCCCACCGGCAGCGTCAGGACGGATCATGGCAGATCCGGTCTTCGCATGCATGATCCGGTTGCTGTTTTGAAGCCGCAGCATGGCTGATATCGGAAATCTGTCACCACGCTCACCCAGGTAGCGATGAGTCCTCACAGGCCAGACGACATCTGTCCCAGCGTTGGTTTATTACAAAAATACAATTTTTTATTGCCGAAAGAGACAGCTTGCACCAAGGGGCAGGGTCAAAATTGACATTACGAGGATATTCGTACAATGAAGGGATCAGGGTTCACTGAGGCGAGCGGCGCGTCATCGCAGCTCTTGATACCGGACAGTACCAGCATGAATCACGCGAAGGGATTGATACGAAAAATCTGCTCCTGACGGGGCAGATCTGGGCACAGGAGCTGAAAGCGGTTCTGCTTCGAAGCAATGGCAACGATCATGTTGCTTCACCGCATCATGCTGATTCGAATACCGAATTTCATATCGTCAACCACAATTAATAGTATGTGAAATTCTATTTTATCGATGACCCTGACACGGTTTTCATCAGCGTTCACAAGTGAGATCCATCATGAAATTTTATGAAGCAGGTGAAAAGTCAAAAGCGATCTGTGCGCAATGCCAGATGCTCGTGACGACCACGTTCCGGTATCGCGACGTGCCCTTCGATGACGGGGAAGGGATCGTCAAGGATATCCTCGTCGCGGTCTGCAATATCTGTGATACCGTCGTCGCCATACCTGCGCAATCAACGCCGGCGATCCGGCGGGCGCGTGAGGCGGCGGAGGTAACGCTCGAAGTCTCGCTATCGGCGCGCGATCTGCAGGTACTTGACCTTGCCGCCCTGCGCATCGATTCGGCAGCGACCGCGCGGTTTCGCAAACCACTGATCGCTCATTTCCTCAAGCGCCTCGAAGATGACCCGCAGGCGCCGCAAAGATTGGCCGAGAAAACCAGACGCACCGCTTCGGCGCGCAAATCCCCAAGCCCCGTGCCTGTCCCGCGTAAACGGCTTTCCTGCAAGATCACGCAGGCCACCGATGCGCGCCTGCACCAGTTGATGCAGACGACGAAACTGAAGAAGAGCGATCTGATCAAGGCCATCATAGGCGAGATCGAGGAAAAGCTGTTGCAGCATGAGGCGCCGCCAGATCTGCCTGTCCTGCGCGATGTGGCCGCCGTGGTGAACGCCTGACCCACCGCTTATCACTACCCACGCCTCTATTTTTCCCCAAACCGACAATACCCCTTGTGGGGGGCAAATCGATCTGCTAATTGCTCCGCCGCGCCCCGGGAAAACGGGGCTGCGTTGCGGCCGTGGCGGAATCGGTAGACGCGCTAGCTTGAGGTGCTAGTCCTCGAAAGGGGGTGGAGGTTCAAATCCTCTCGGCCGCACCATCGAAACGGATCCGGGCTCATGCAAAGCCGGACCGGCTGCCCGTAAACCGGGCGCTCCATTTCAGCGATAATCCAGTAGATTGGCGCCCTCAGCGCGCGACGAGATTACCCTCGTAATCGATGAAATCGCGCCCCGGCTCCGAACGCCAGGCAAAAAGCCCGTATTCGCCCAGACTCGCATCGCCCTGTGCGTCGAAGGCGACGGGGCCGATCTCCGTCATCAGCATGGCACCGCTGCGCAGATATTGCGCGACGGCCTGAGCCTCCAGTTCCGGCACATGGTCGCGCGCCTCCTCCAGAACCCGCAAGGCGACGAAGCTCATCAGCGCCGTGCGCCCGCCGTCGAGGCCCGTCGCATCGAGCGATTCCTGCAGGGGGCGGTCGTAGGAATCACGCGGCAGCGCCGCAGTCATCAGCGCGCCTTCCGCAGCATCGCCCGCGCTCTCGGTAAATTGCGGCGAGATCGCCCCCTCACCCGTGACGAAGGTTGCCCCGAGGCCGGCCTGACGCATCTGGCGCAGGATGATTCCCGCCTCCTCGGCCATGCCGCCGAAATAGACTGCATTGATCCGCGCCTCCACCATGCTGCGGATCAGTGCGCCATAGCCCGATTCGCCCGTATCGATCCCGGTATAGAGCGTATCGTCGAGGCCCAGATCGTTCATGACTTGCCGCGTGCGGTCGGCCAGGCCCTTGCCGAAGGCGGATTTGTCATGCACGACGGCAACCCGGCGGCCGGCATATTCGGTGGCCAGATAGCGCCCCGAGACCTGGGCCTGGGCATCGTCGCGGGGAGCGAGGCGAAACAGGTTCCAGCCCCCATCCTGCGTCAGCAGCGGATCGGTCGCCGTCGGCGTCAGCATCAGGATATCGGCATCGGCATAACGCGGCGCCGCGATCGACGATGTGCCCGAGGTGAAGTGCCCGATCACGGCGAAGATGCCGCGCCCGATCAGATCGTCTGCCACGGCCTCCACGCGCGTTGGATCGGCCACATCGTCGGCGATGACGATCTCGACCTCCCGGCCACCGAGCCCGCCACGCGCATTGATCTGCTCGGCGGCGTGTTCCACCCCCTCGACCATCTGCGCGCCGTAAGCCGAAAGCGGCCCCGACATTGGTCCCGCCACACCAATCCTGACCGGCTCCGCCCGTACCGGTAGGGCGATCACGGCCAGAGCGAGGAGGACGGCACAGAGCATGGCAGGAAAGCGCAAGGCGGTGAAATGCTCCATTTTCGGGCTCCCTTTCAACATCCCGGGAGACTAGGCTCTGCCGGGCGCGAGGCCAAGGCGGCATCGTGCGGAAAACGGTGTTGTCGATGTATCGCCTGCATTACGCCCCCGACAACGCCTCCCTCGCTGTGCGCCTCATGCTCGAATCGCTCGGCTGCGCATATGAGACGCGCCTCGTCGATCGCGCGGTGCGCGCGCATGAAAGCGCGGCGTATCGGGCGCTCAATCCGGTCGGCAAGATCCCGGCTCTGGAGACCACGCGCGGCGTGATCTTCGAAACCGCTGCGATCCTGCTCTGGCTTGAAGATACCCATGCCGGCAACGCGCCGGCGCCGGGTGCGCCCGGGCGGGGAGACTTCCTGAAATGGCTGTTCTTTGCGGCCAACACCCTGCACGCGGATCTGCGCCTCATATTCTACCCCCAGGACAGTGTCGGCGAGGACCGCGCGCTGCAGGCCAATCTGCACGCGCATGTCACGAAACGGCTTTGCCGGCACTACGCCATTCTCGACGAGGCTGCCGGAGCGAGACACGCTTTCTTCAGCGGCCCCGGCCCGACCGCGCTCGATTTCTACGTGGCTTCCTGCATGCGCTGGTCGGCGCTCTACGGGCCCGGCGGAACCGACTGGTTCTCGCTTGGCGCCTTTCCCAACCTGCATCGCCTCGCCCTGCGGCTGGAGGCCTTGCCGGCAGCGCAGTCCGCTGCCGCTGCCGAGGGGCTCGGGCCGACACCGTTCTCGGCGCCGCAGCCCTGCAATCCGCCGGAGGGCAGTGCCGTGTGAAGGCCGGCTTGTGGCGGTGAGCGAAATCGCGATAAGGCTGTCAGCAGCGCCACGCGGGAGGAACGGGCCGAAATGACGGGTGATGGCAAAGACAGCGCAAAGCATGCGCCACTCGCGCAGCAGATCACCACCAGCATCCCGCTGCGCGATGCGAGGGCCGCGCGGGCACGCCTCGACGAGCTCCTGCAAAAAGCCCGTGAGGCGGATGATGCGACCATCGCCGATGCGCTCGAAGCGCCCTTCGCCGACAAGCCCGTGGGCGACCTGGTCATGGCCCTGTTCGACCATTCCCCCTTCCTCTCCCGCCTCGCCTCGCGCCCCGAGCGACTGTTGCCGCTGTTGCGCGATGCACCTGATGAGAGCCATGCCCGGATCGTCGCGGCCCAGCGCGATTTCTTCCGCACGCAGCGCGAAAGCGGCGTCGATCTCGATGCGGCGGGCGAGACCTTCCGCAAGGCACGCGCCGAACACGCCCTGCTGGTGGCGCTCGCCGATATCGGCGGGGTCTGGGACGTCGACAAGGTCATCCGGGCGCTGTCGGAATTCGCCGACGCTTCCGTGGCCGGCGGCATCGACCTGCTTCTGACCGAACTCGCCGGACGTGGCAAGATCACGCTGGCCGATCCCGATGATCCGGGCCCCGGCTCCGGCATCGTCGTGCTCGCGCTCGGCAAGCATGGGGCGGGTGAGCTGAACTATTCCTCGGATATCGATCTGGTGGTCTTCTACGACCCGCAGGCGCAATCCCTGCCCGATATTTACGAAGCGCCGAAACTTTATTCGCGCCTGGCACAAGGCCTCGTGAAACTGCTCAGCGAGCGCACAGGGCACGGCTATGTCCACCGCGTCGATTACCGGCTGCGTCCCGATCCCGGCTCGACGCCGGTGGCGATCGGCCTGCCCTCGGCCTATTCGTATTACGAGACCGTCGGCCAGAACTGGGAGCGCGCCGCCTTCATCAAGGCGCGCCCGATCGCCGGCGACCTGTCGCTCGGCGCGGATTTCCTGAACGATCTCGCGCCCTTCATCTGGCG
>Ga0102938_10001782_pt1 | contig 16289 bp, 14 predicted proteins | sample SalPonR2_B_D2_MG_FD_84516 | JGI IMG/M metagenome (GOLD analysis project Ga0102938, IMG submission 84516) | Salt pond soil microbial communities from South San Francisco under conditions of wetland restoration - Salt Pond MetaG R2_B_D2_MG | ecosystem: Environmental > Aquatic > Marine >...
CGCGAAATGGCGCATCAGGATCTGGGCCGGGAACTGCTGCATCGGGTGGCCGAGGACGTCAAGGAAGTCGGCAAGGTCGAGAACATGCCCAAGATGGAAGGCCGCCAGATGATCATGATCATCGGCCCCGCCGCCCGCTAGCGCAAAACGCGCCAGCCGCACCAAGATCCAAACCGGCCCCTCCCGCCCCTGGCGTGGGGGGCTTTTTCATCACCCCGCGTCCGCGCGGCCCGCCCCGAAAGGCCCGATCATGTGGGAAGAACGCTTTGCGACCCCCGAATATGTCTTTGGCCGCGAACCGGCGGCTTTTCTTCTCGATCACGCCGATCTGCTGACGCCGGGGGCCACCGCGCTCTCGGTCGCCGATGGCGAGGGGCGCAATTCGGTCTTCATGGCCGAGCAAGGCATGCGCGTCACCGCGCTGGAGTTTTCACCCTCCGCCATCGCCAAGGCCCGCGCGCTGGCCGCCGACAAAGGCCAGAGCGTCAGTTTTCAAGAGGTCGATGTACTCGATCATGATTGGCCAGATCAATATGATCTGGTCGCCGGGATATTCATCCAGTTCGTTGGCCCTGACGAACGCCCCGGCCTGTTCGCGGGCATGAAACGCAGCGTCGCCCCCGGCGGGCTGATCTTGCTGCATGGCTACACCCCCAAGCAGGTCGAATACGGCACCGGCGGGCCACCCGACCCGGCGAACATGTATACCGAAGACCTGCTGCAGGACAGTTTCGCCGGATGGGAAATCCTGCTCTGCGAAAGCTACGAGCGCGACATCCGCGAGGGGCGCGGCCATGCCGGGCGCTCGGCGCTGATCGACTTCGCGGCACGTCGCCCGATGGGGGCCTGAGCCACCGACAAGGCTCAGGGCGTGGCAGGCTCCAGCACGGTGATCCCCACCGCCGCCGCCCGCGCGAGGGCGGGATCAAGCGACATCGGAATATACTCGCCCCGCCGCCAGAGCTGCGCCAGATCATCGTAATGGCGCGACAGGAAATGCCCCGACTGGCCGGTCGAGATGATGAAGACGCTGCTGTCGGGATCGGCGAAATCATAGACCCCGCGATAGCCTGCGCCATGCACATTCTGGAACGGTTCGGGCCCGCTGCCGCGCGTGCGCCCCCGCAACAGCGTGTTGTCGCCCCCCGAGGTGGATTGGCGGATATTCACGAAATAGCGCAACAGCGGCACCTCGCCCAGAACCTGATGGTCATGGGTTGCCTGATGCGCGTCGCCCCAACGCAGGCTTTCCAGCGCCGTTCCGTAATGCTCGTTGATCCAAACCAGCGCATCATCCAGCGCCATGCGCGCGATATCGGTGCAGGTTTCCACCGGCGAGGACTGCTTGACATCGCACCATGCGGCAGCGCCCTCGACATCGCGGTAGACGCGCTCGATGAAGACCGGATCGGGATGGGCGAATTCACGCGCCAGTGGCCCCATTTCGTCGCGGATCAACCTGTCCTGAAGCGCGCGCATCCAGGCCGCATAGATCAGCGGCTCGGGCAGATGCTCGTTCATCTCGCCATTCCAGTCCGACAAAAGCGCCAGCGCGCGCTGGCGTTGGCGCTCGGGCGTACCCTCGGGGGCGGCTTCGCCGGTGAACCACAGGTTTGCGCCGATCAGGGGCAACAGCGAGCGCGCGGTGAAACTGACCGTATCAAGCTGCGCCTCGATGAAACTGTCGCGGGTGTGGACCTCGCGGTTCTGCATCAGGCGGCGCCAGCGATGAACCCGCTGCGTATCGCCCCAAAGAAAGCTCACATGCAGCGGAAAGGGCCGGTCGACGGTCTTGTTGTTCGTATTCCCCAACACGCCCCCGGCGGGGGCGATGAATTCGGGATTGGCCGAATAGGGGCTGATCCCCTGCCAGCGGTTCTGACGCACCCAGCCCCGCGACGGCATGCGCCCCTCGCTTTCGTGGCTTGCATTACGACGCGGCATCGCGCCAAGCGTCTTCATCGCGATGGTGTCGCTGTCCACCAGCGTCAGGTTCTGCGAGGGCGCCACGTAAAGCCGCCCGGCATCAAGCGCCTCATCGACGCTCGCGGCGCGCATCACCGCCATCGCCGCGCTCATGGTGGTGTCGTCGCCCGCCAGCGCCGTCCAGGCGAGCGACGCGACATGCGCCTCGGGCGTCACGCTGGCCAGATCGTAATGCGACCCCGGCAGTACCGGGCCGTTATCCGTCCAGCGCAGGGTCATCGTGACCGGATCGGCATCCTTGATGCGGATGATGGATTGCTGCGTGCGGAAGGGCTTGTAGCCCTCGGGCGTCAGGTAACGGGTGGAATTGTCGGGATCGAGCTTCTCGATATAGATATCCTGGTCGTCCATGTAGGACGACGTCAGCCCCCATCCCAGATCGCGGCTGCGCCCTGTCATCACCGCGGGCAGGCCCGGAATGGTGCCCCCGATCACTCCGCCCGTTTGCAGCTCCAGCCGCGCCAGATACCAGATCGCGGGCGCGCTGAAGCCCAGATGCGGATCATTGGCCAATAGCGTGCCACCCGCCGCCGAACGCGACGGCGCCGCCGCCCAGGCATTCGAGGCCCCGGCAAATGCGCGCTTGTTGAAGGGCGAGAGCGGATCGCGCTTGCGCGCAGGCAACGCGGCATGGCGCAGCGCCTCGGCCCCCGGCATCAGCGCCGCGTAATCGGGCAGCGCGGCAATGCCGCTGCCGGGCGACAGCGGCATGATGTCCCGAAGCCGCGCCTCCTCCTCCAGCGCCAGCGAGGCGCGGGCATAAAGCACCTCGTTTTCCATATGCGAGGACAGCTGCACCGCCATCAGTTTGAGGATCGCCAGCGAATCGGCAGGCTGCCAGGGGGAAATGGGCGCGTTGAACATGAACATCTCGGGCGCGCCGCGCCCAAGCGCCGATTCGTTGATCTCGCTCAGGCGCGCATTCACGCCTTGCGCATAGGCATCGAGCGCCCGTCGCGTGGCGTCGTCCTGGGCCTCGACCGAACTGCGCGCCAGCCCGTAGATATCGAAGCGGCGCATCAGCTTGTCGATCTCGACGCTTCGCGCGCCGAACACTTCCGAAAGACGCCCCTGCGCGGTGCGCCGCAACGTCACCATCTGCCACAGCCGGTCCTGGGCATGGGCATAGCCAAGCCCGAAAAACGTGTCCGCGTCGCTTGCGCCGAAGATATGGGGCACATTGGCATGATCGCGCACGATCTCCACCGGGGCCGAGACCCCGGCCACCCCAATGCGCTTGTCGTAATCCGGCAAGGAGCGCGACAGCAGGAAATAAAGGCCCAACACCACCACAAGCGCAAGCACCACCGCGCCGCCCGTCAGCCTGAGAAGCCATTTGAAGATCGACGCCATGCCCTTACCCGGTTTCACCTTGCATCCGGGCATGGGATAGTCAGAAATCTGCGACGAGACAATGGAAAGGAAGCGACGATGACGAAACTGGCATTTCTGGGGCTTGGCGTGATGGGTTATCCGATGGCGGGGCACCTTCAGGCGGCGGGCCATGACGTCTGCGTCTATAATCGCACACCGGCCAAGGCCGAGGACTGGGTCTCACAGCATGGCGGGCAAAGCGCCTCCACCCCGCGCGACGCCGCCAGCGGCGCGGATTTCGTGATGGCCTGCGTGGGCAATGACGACGATCTGCGCAGCGTCTGCCTTGGCCCCGACGGGGCTTTCGCCGGGATGAAGGAGGGCGCGATCTTCGTCGATCACACGACGGTGTCGGCCAAGGTGACCGAAGAGCTTTACGGCAAGGCGCATGACGGCGGGCTGAGCTTTGTCGACGCGCCGATCTCGGGCGGACAGGCGGGGGCGGAAAACGGCCAGCTCTCGATCATGTGCGGCGGTGATCAGGCTGCCTATGACGCGGCCGAGCCGGTGATGAACACCTATGCCAAGCTGTGCCGGCGTATCGGCGAATCCGGCGCCGGACAAATGACCAAGATGTGCAACCAGATCGCCATCGCGGGCCTTGTGCAGGGGCTGTCCGAGGCGCTCCATTTCGCCGAAGAAGCCGGTCTTGACGGGCGCGCCGTGGTCGAGGTGATCAGCCAGGGCGCCGCCGGAAGCTGGCAGATGGCGAACCGCTATGAAACCATGCTGGATGATGCGTTCGAGCACGGGTTCGCGGTTGACTGGATGCGCAAGGATCTCGGGATCTGCCTGGCCACCGCCGAAGAGACCGGCGCCAGCCTGCCGGTCACGGCGCTGGTCGATCAGTTCTACAAGGACGTGCAAAACATGGGCGGCGGGCGCTGGGATACCTCGAGCCTGTTCAAGCGGCTGCGCAAGGTGAAGGGCTAGGAAAAAAGGAGGGGGCCTCAGCCCCCTCTTGGCCGTTGGCCAATTCACCCCCGAGGATATTTCACAAACAGAAGAAGGCCCGCGCCTATCATGAGCGCGGGCCTTTGTTCTTTCGGGGATGCGTCAGCGATCAGCCTGCGGCGGTAACGGCGCGTTTGGTCATGACGCCCACCAGATGCGCGCGATAATCGCCCGAGCCATGCAGGTCCGAGATCATCCCCTCGCCCGGAAGGCTGAGCCCATCGAGTGCCCCGGCCGAAAAGTCAGAAGCCAGCGCCGCTTCGGCCTCGGACCAGCGGAACACGCCCTCTTCGGAGGCGCCCGTCACGGCCACCCGCACACCGTCACCGTACTTGGCGACGAACACGCCCACCAGCGCGAAACGCGAGGCGGGTTGTTCGAACTTCATGTAAGCAGCCTTTTGGGGCACCGGAAATTTTACCTCGGTGATGATCTCGCCCTCATCTAGGGCGGTGGCGAACATGCCCTCGAAATAGTCGTCGGCGGCGATCTCGCGCTTGTCGGTCACGATGGTCGCGCCCGACCCGAGCGCCGCGGCGGGGTAGCAGGCCGAGGGGTCGTTATTGGCAAGGCTGCCGCCGATCGTACCGCGATTGCGCACCGCCGGATCGCCGATATTGGCCGCAAGCGCGGCCAGCGCCGGAAAGGCCGAGGTGCCCGCCGCAACCTCGCTGTGGGTGGTGGCCGCGCCGATGCAGATCCGCCCAGCATCGTCCTCGCAGATGCCCCGGATCTCGTCGATGCCGGTCAGGCTGATCAGCTTCTCGGGGCTGGCAAGGCGCTGCTTTAGGGTCGGGATCAGGGTTTGACCGCCGCCAAGCGCCTGGTTCTCCTCGGAGGCGGCCATATGTTTTACGGCCTCGGCCAAAGTGGTCGGGCGTTCGATGTCGAATGCATACATGTCTCTTCTCCTCAGCCCCTGTTCATCGCGTCCCACACCCGCGACGGCGAGAGCGGCATATCGATATGGGTCACGTCCCGGCCCGCGCGTTGCAGCGCGTCGATCACGGCGTTGACCACCGCGGGCGGGCTGCCGATGGCCCCCGCCTCGCCACAGCCCTTCACCCCCAGCGGGTTATGCGTGCAGGGCGTCTGGCAGGAATGATCGACCTTATAGAAGGGCACATCATCGGCGCGCGGCATGGCGTAATCCATGTAGCTGGCCGACAGCAATTGGCCGTCCTCGTCATAGGCGCAGTTCTCCAGCAGCGCCTGACCGATCCCCTGCGCCAGCCCGCCATGCACCTGGCCCTCGACGATCATCGGGTTCACCACATTGCCGAAATCGTCAGCGGCGGCGAAGCCTTCGATCGTGACCTTGCCGGTATCGGGGTCAAGTTCGACCTCGCAGGCATAGGCGCCCGCCGGATAGGTGAAGTTCGCCGGGTCATAGAAGGCGGTTTCCTCAAGCCCCGGTTCGATATCCTCGAGCGGGTAGTTATGCGGCACATAGGCCGCCAGCGTGACATCGCCCCAGGCAACCGACTTGTCGGTGCCCGCGACGCTGAACTGGCCGTTCTTCAACTCGATATCGGCCTCGGAAGCCTCCATCAGATGGGCCGCGATCTTGCGCGCCTTGGCGATGATCTTCTCGGTGGCGCGCACCATGGCCGAGCCACCCACCGCCAGACTGCGAGACCCGTAGGTGCCCATGCCCATCGGTGTATTGGCGGTATCGCCATGGACGATCTCGACCATGTTTTCGTCGATGCCGATCATGTCGGCGACCACCTGCGCGAAAGAGGTCTCGTGCCCCTGCCCGTGGCTGTGGCTGCCGGTCATCACAACCAGCCCGCCCGTCGCATTGACCCGCACCGTGGCCGATTCATAAAGCCCGGCGCGCGCCCCAAGCTGACCGACCAGATGCGAGGGCGCGATGCCGCAGGCCTCGATATAGCAGTTGACGCCCAGACCGCGCAGCTTGCCGTTCTTCTTTGATTCCGCAAGGCGCGCCTCGAAACCGGCCAGATCGGCGATCTCCAGCAGCTTGTCGAGCGTGGCATGATAGTCGCCGGTATCGTATTCCACCGCCACCGGGGTGGCATAGGGGAACTCGGTGACGAAATTCTGCCGCCGCAATTCCACCGGGTCGACGCCCAGCTCGCGTGCGGCCTTGTCGATGACACGCTCCAGCTGAAAAGTCGCCTCGGGGCGCCCGGCACCGCGATAGGCATCGACCGGCACGGTATTGGTGAACACCGCCTTGACGTTCACATAGATTAGCGGGGTCTTGTAATTCCCCGCCATCAACGTGCCATGCAGCCATGTCGGCACCGAGGGCGCGAAAGTCGACAGATATGCCCCCATATTCGCATGGGTCTCGGTGCGCAGCGCGACGAAATTGTTGTCCTTGTCGAGCGCCAGTTCAATCGTCGTCACATGGTCGCGCCCATGCGCGTCGGTCATGAAGGCCTCCGAGCGCGACGAGGTCCATTTCACCGGCCGGTTCAGGGCCTTGGCAGCAAAGGTGCAAAACGCCTCTTCGGCGTAATGGAAGATCTTCGAGCCGAAACCGCCGCCCACATCGGGTGCCACCACACGCAGCTTGTGTTCGGGGATCCCCAGCACGAAGGCCCCCATCAACAGGCGGATCACATGCGGGTTCTGGCTGGTGGTGTAAAGCGTCGACTCCCCGGTCGAGCGGCTGAAATCGCCGACCGCGACGCGCGGCTCCATCGGGTTGGCGACAAGCCGGTTGTTCCTGAGCTCGAGCCTGGTCACATGGGCCGCGGATTTGATCGCCGCATCCACCGCCTCGCGGTTCTCCTCGACGAAGCCCCAGTCATAGCAGAGGTTGCTTGTCAGATCGTCATGCACCTTGGGCGCGCCGTCCTTCAGCGCCGCCTTCATGTCCACGACAGCGGGCAGATCGTCGATATCGACCTCGATCGCCTCGGCGGCATCGCGGGCCTGTTCGCGGGTTTCGGCCACCACGGCGGCGATCGGGTCGCCCACATGACGTACCTTACCCTGCGCCAGCACCGGATGCGGGGGCTCCTGCATCGGGTTACCCTCGCGGTCGGTGATCTGCCAGCCACAGGGCAGCCCGCCCACCTCGGCAAAGTCAGCGCCGGTGAACACGCGCACTACGCCCGGCATCCCTTCGGCGGCGCTCGTATCAACGTTTTTCAGCGTGCCATGCGCCACATCCGAGCGCAGGAAATGCACATAGGCCTGACCGCGCAGATCGATGTCGTCGGTGTAATGTCCGGCTCCGGTCAGGAACCGCACATCCTCGCGCCGCTTGCTGCTGGCGCCGATGCCTGAGTCCTTGGGCATTGGTAGTCTCCTCCCTCTGGGGGGCGGGTGGCCCCGCCGGTCGTCTATTCAGCGGCGATAGTGCTCACATCCTGCCCGGACGCGGCCATGATCGCCTTGACGATGTTGTGATAGCCGGTGCAGCGGCAGATATTGCCTTCCAGGTAGTCGCGAATCTCGGCCTCGCTTGGGGTCGGGTTCTCGGCCAGAAGGGCGCGCGCCGACATCACCATGCCCGGCGTGCAAAAGCCGCATTGCAGCCCGTGGTGATCCTGAAAGGCCTGTTGCACCGCGTCCATCGTGCCATCGGGCGCAGCGACGCCTTCGATGGTCAGCACCTCGGTCCCCTCGGCCTCGGCGGCGAACATGGTGCAGGATTTCACCGCCTTACCGTCCACATGCACGACGCAAGCGCCGCATTGGCTGGTGTCGCAGCCCACATGCGTGCCGGTCAGGCCCAGGTTTTCACGCAGGAATTCGACAAGCAGCGTGCGGCCTTCGACCTCACCGGATGCAGGCTTGCCATTCACGGTCATCTTGACCTGTGGCATCGTTTCCTCCCCTTTGGCTTTCGTATTGGCTGATGCGAGTTAAGCACGCGCCTCGCCACTTGAGAACCCGGTTTTTCAGTTAGTGCCATCCTCGCGCGGCGCGCGGCTCATGCCCGGCTGGCGCGGTTGCGGGCGCGTCGGGATTTCCTTGAGCAGACCACCCACCCCCATCGCGGCCATTCCGGCACTGTCGAGCGCCACGCCACAGGCGATCCGCGCCAGCACCCAATCCGCTCCATGCAGCACCGGCGAGCGCGCGCTGCCGGGCAGGCCGATCACGGGCCGCCCGGCAATATCGCCCAGAAACAACAGGTTGCCCGGATCGACCGGCAGGCCGAACCGCTCGATGCGCCCGCCGGCGCGTATCAACGCGCTTGGCGCGGTGTCATGCGGATCCGACGTGGCCGAGGCCGTCAGGATCAGCACCACATCACCCGCCGCCTTGCCGATGGCGTCGGCCAGCGCGGCTTCGTCATGGGCGCAGCGCAGCGTCTCGCAAAGGCGCATGCCAAGGCCCTTGAGGCGGTTCTCGACTGCCTCGACACCCTTGTCGCCCGGCCCTCCGGTAATTTCGGTCAGGATCAGGCTGGCGCTGTCATGCACAGGCGCGGCAAGACGAATCGCACCGCGTGCATGCGCCGACGCCTTGCTCAGCGCCGCGCCCGCCACGCCGTAAGCGATGATCTTGACCGTCGCCGCCATGCCCCCCGCCTGCAATTGATGAAACGGCGCCACCGTCGCCACGGTGATCATCGGGTCCACCGCATTGACCGCATTGATGCGCGCCGCGTCGATCAGCACCACGCCGGGGCCATCCGCGATCAGGTTGACCCGCCCGGTGAAGGGCGACGTGCAATGGATGCCATCGGCACCATCGCTAAGCGCCTGCGCCAGCGCCTGCGCCGCCGTATCCTCGTGGATGTCACCATCTTCCAGCCGCGCAACGCTGACCTCTTGCATGCCGGCCTCGCGCAGCGCCGCGACATGTTCGCGGCTCAGCATCACACCCTTGCGCAGCCGCCCGTCCTTGAGGCGCAGCGAATGGGCCAGAATCGCGCCCTCGGCCTTATCGAGAGGCACGGCGCCGAATTTCATGCCCCTTGCCTCAAAACGCGGGTCACTTCGGCCATGATGCTGAGCGCGATCTCGGCCGGGCCAGCCGCGCCGATATCCAGGCCAACGGGGCCGTGAATACGCGCGATCTGTGCCGCGTCATGGCCATTGTCGCGCAGCCGCTCCACCCGCTTGGCATGGGTGCGGGTCGAGCCAAGCGCACCGATATAGAAGACGTCGCTGTTCAGCGCCTGTTCCAGCGCCGGGTCATCCAGCTTGGGATCATGCGTCAGCAAGATCAGCGCCGTGCGCGCATCAAGACCAAAGGCGCGCACGCCCTCGTCGGGCCAATCGTTCAGGATGGTTTCGCCGGGAAACCTCTCGGCGCTCGCGAAACTCTCGCGCGGATCGATCAGCAGCGGGTCATAGCCCGCGATCCGCGCCATCGGCACCAAGGCCTGCGCGATATGCACCGCCCCCACGATGATCATGCGCAAGGGCGGGTTGTGAATGGCCACAAAGGTCTCGCCATCGGCCTCAAACCCCGAACGATCCATGCGGAATCTTTCGTCAAAGCCATCGCGCACAAGCCGCGGCGCGACCCTCATGCCGGTGACATAGGCGATGGGTTCGCGCGCGCCGCGCGCCGCCACCAGCTCTTCCAGCAGCGCCACCGGCATCACCGGGCCGACGGGTTCGACCAGAACCCTTATGGTGCCGCCACAGGCCAGACCCACGGCAAAGGCATCACCGTCGCTGACCCCGTATTCCAGCATCACGGGCTTGCCGTCCTCGATGGCATCCATTGCCTCGGCCACGACCGCGCCTTCGACGCAGCCGCCCGAGACCGACCCCTCGATCTCGCCATCGCCTGAAATGGCCAACTGGCTGCCCACGCGGCGCGGCGCGCTGCCCCATGTCTCGACGACGGTGGCCAGCGCCGCGCCCTTGCCGGCACGCTGCCATGCCAGCGCGATTTCCGGGATTCTGTCGAACCTGTCCATCTGGCGCCTCCCTCGCCGGGCAATATGGAATGCGCCGCCAGCTTCTACAAACGAAAAAACCCGCCCCCGGCGGTGTGCAGGGGGCGGGCGATGTCTCGCGCATGTGGCGCTGACGGTTACTCGGCCGGGGCCACGGCCTCGCCGCCGCCGCGCAGGCGTTCGGGCAAGGCAATGGCGATCACCACGAAACCCGCGCCGATGACGATGCCCAGGATATCACCCGGCACCGTGCTGAGCGCGTCATAGCCCGCGCCAGGAACCGCCCCCAGCGTCAGCTTGCCGCCATCCAGAAGCCCCGCCGATTTCCATGCCGGATAGGTCATCATGTAGGCCGCAGCGCCCAACAGGCCCCCGGCGATGAAGAACAGCGCATCCTTGCGCCCCGAGGCCGCCGCACAGACACCGGTGCCGGGGCAATAGCCCGCCGCCGCCCAGCCCGCGCCCAGCATCAGCCCGCCGATGAACACGCCCGCATAGGCGGTCTTGACGCTCATGTGGCCGACATCGACAAGCCCCGCCATCTGCCCGGCGAACATCAGGATGGACCCGGTGCCGATCGCCAGAAGGATGGTCTTCATCAGGTGCAGGTTGGTCAGGGTCAGCATCTTGCCGATCCAGTTGGGATTGGTGGCGCCGATCCGGTCCAGAACCGCGCCGAAGGCGGCACCGATCAGGATGGCCAGGATAATGGTTGTCATGGCTCAGCCCTCCCGCTTGTACATCATGATCGCGACGGGCAGCGCCGCGGCAAAGGCCCCGGCGGCGAATATATAGCCCGACACCGCGGTCTGCATCATCCCCGACATCATGTGCCCCGAGGTGCAGCCCCCCGCAAGGCGCGCACCGTAAAGCACGATGAAACCGCCCATAAAGGCCACGGCATAGCGCTTGACCGGCGTGTCGCCGTAATTGGCATACCATATCGCGGGCAGCTTGCGCTCATCCGCGCCCACGCCGCCGCGCGCCATCGCCGACAGGAACGCACCCAAGGCCATCGCCAGCACGAAGACGAAACTGTAATTCAGCGGGTTGGCAGCATTGTTCGCGTATTTGCCGTCCGATTTCGCAAGATAAGCATTGGTCGAGCTGTAGCCGTCTTCGGTCGGGGTGATCAGATCGGGGTTCACCACATCGGCGATGATCGCGTCCAGAATGACGAATTGCGTGGAGACGCCGATCGGCTTCACCAGCAACACCGCCAAGAAGAACACGAGCCCCAGAAGCACCCCACCGGTTTTCCAGTTGAGAACCATTCGGGTTTTCCTTCCATCAGTTACATTCTGATTGTTGAATATATTGATCCGAAGGGAAACGCAATGATCTATCGCAAGGCGCGCAGGTTCAGGGCGCGGCGTTCATGGCAGCCATCAGGCGGGCTTTCTCGCCCGCGTCGCCGGGGCGCGAAATCGCCTCGGCCAGCGCCTCGAGCGTGGCGATGGAGTGGCCCGCGCGAAAGGCATCGACATGGGGCAGCATGGCGCGGATGCCGCTGGCGCGCGGCGCGAAGCCTTCCCAGCGCAGCAGCGGGTTGAGCCAGATCAGGCGGCGCGCGCTCAGATGAAGGCGCTCGATCTCGCGCTCCAACGCATCCGCATCGCCCCGGTCCAGACCGTCGGTGATCACCAGCACCACCGCGCCCTGCCCCATCACCCGGCGCGACCAGTCGCGGTTGAAGGCGTGCAGGCAATCGCCGATCCGCGTGCCGCCCTCCCAGTCCTGCGCCTCCTGCCCGGCAGCGGCCAGCGCGCTGTCGACGTCGCGCCTGTCCAGATGACGGGTGATATTGGTCAGCCGCGTGCCAAAGGTGAAGGCATGGACCCGCGCCCAGCCTGCACCCTTTTCATTGGCGACGGCATGCAGGAAATGCAGCACCATGCGGCTGTATTGGCTCATCGAACCGGAAATGTCGCACAAAACGACAAGATTGGGCCAGCGCGGGCGGGGTTTCTGCATGTGGATGCGGCGCAGCTCGCCGCCGCGGCGCATGGCGGCGCGCAGCGTGGCGCGCGCGTCGATCCGCGCGCCTTGCGCGCTGGCCATGGCGCGGCGCGATTTCAATGGCTTCACCGGCAGGCTGAGCCGCGCCAGCATCCGGCGGGCGGCGGCGGCCTCCTCGGTGCTCATCTGCTCGAAATCGAGATGGCGCAGCCGTTCCTCTGCGGACATCGTGGCCGAAGCGTCGATCTCGATCTCGCTCTCGTCCTGCGCCTCATCGCCCCCTTGCGCGGGCGCCTCGGGTTCGATCCCGTCAAGCAGCGCCTCGGCGGCGCGTTTTTCGCCCGCCTGCGCCGCGCGCTCTTCCTGAACGCCGCGGATCGCGGGCAGCATCATCGCCATCATGTGTTCCATGTAGCGCGGGTCGCGCCAGTAGAGTCGGAATATCTGCGCAAAGACCGCGCGATGTTCAGGGCGCGTGACCAGACAGGCGCGCAATGTATAGAAGAAATCCGTCTTCGAGGTGAAGCCCGCCGCCTCAACCGCGCGGATCGCGTCGATCACCCGCCCCGTGCCCACCGGCAGGCCCGCCTTGCGCAGGGCGCGGGCGAAATGGATGACGTTCTGGGTCAGCCGTGGGGTGTCCGGCAGGTCGAGCGCGGGGTATTCAGCCATGGCGCAGCTTGGGGGCCTGCCCCCAAACCCCCGGAGTATTTCCGGCAAGATGAAGCATCAGGCCGGCTCCAGGCTGGCTTTGGCCTCGTCCAGCAGGCGCTTGGCCTCGGAGCCCTGAAGGCGCTGGATGTCGTCCTGGTATTTCAGGATCGCGCCGATCGTGTCGGCGATCACCTCGGGGCTGAGCGCGATCACGTCAAGCGCCAGCAGGCATTTTGCCCAGTCGATGGTTTCGGCAACGCCCGGTTTCTTGAAGAGATCCTCGCCGCGCAGCCGCTGGACGAAAGCGACCACCTCGCGGCTGAGGCTTTCGGCGGCTTCGGGCGCGCGGGCATGGAGGATCTCCATCTCGCGGTCGAAATCGGGGTAATCGACCCAGTGGTAAAGACAGCGCCGCTTGAGCGCGTCATGCACTTCGCGAGTGCGGTTGGAGGTCAGGATAACGATCGGCGGCGCGGGGGCGGCGATGGTGCCGAGTTCGGGGATCGTCACCTGGAAATCGCTGAGCGCCTCGAGAAGGAAGGCCTCGAAAGGTTCGTCGGTGCGGTCGAGTTCATCGATCAGCAGCACCGGCGGCCCGCCATCCTGCGGGCGCATGGCCTGAAGGAGCGGGCGCTCGATCAGGTATTGCTCGGTGAAAAGCTCGTCCTTGAGGGCATCGCGATCCGCGCCCGCGCCCTCGAACCCCATGGCCTCGGCGGTGCGGATGGCGATCATCTGCTCGGCGAAGTTCCATTCACACACAGCGCTGGCGGCATCCAGCCCCTCGTAGCATTGCAGGCGAATCAGGCGCCGCCCCAGCCCGGTGGCGATCGCCTTGGCGATCTCGGTCTTGCCCACCCCCGCCTCGCCTTCGAGAAAAAGCGGCCGTCCCAGCTTGAGCGCGAGAAACACCACGGTGCCAAGCGCACGGTCGCAGACATAGCCCTCATCCGCGAGCATTGCCTGCACCTCATCGATCGACCCCGGTATCGTCTTCATCCGCGCCTCCCTCGGCCATGCATAAAGAAGTGCATGCACGCGCAGCCAGCGTCAAGCGCCGCGCGTCGGCGCAGCCCCTTGTGCTGGCACCAGAAACCCCTTGGATTTTCCCAAATTTCGCCCAGATTGCAGCCTACTCCAGTGGCGTCGAAGCCGTTGCAAGCGGCCACTGCGCAATGACGCAGAATAAGGATCGGAGCAGAATGCAGGACAGTCCCAATACCTATGACACCCCGCTTGGCGGTCTTGACTGGTCGGCATGGCTCGATGCGGCCGAGTCCATCGTCGACGAGGACGGCTATGTCGAGCGGCTGGGACGGCGGCATGCTGCGGTTTTCCTCGAGGAGAAGCCGACCCTTCTGGTAAGTTTCGAGACAAGACAGGCGATCACCGAGCAGTCACAGAACGCGCATCCGCTGGGCTGGACCATGGTCAAGGCGCTTGGCTGGTCGCATCTCTGCTTGGTCTGCGACGGCGACAGCTGGTTTCGCGACCGCCATGTCTATGGCTATTTCGACCGGCTGGTCGATGACGGGTTCTTCGACGAGTTCGAGCAGGTCATCTTTTACGGCGAGGGCGCCTGCGGCTATGCGGCGGCGGCGTTCTCGGTGGCGGCCCCCGGCGCGCGGGTGGTGGCGCTGCGCCCGCAGGCGACGCTGGATCCGCGCATCGCCGAATGGGATGATCGCTACAAGGCGATGCGCCGCACCGCCTTTGACGACCGCTATGGCTATGCGCCCGACATGCTGGACGCCGCCGAACATGCCTTTGTGCTTTATGATCCCGAAATCAAGCTTGATGCGATGCATTCAGCGCTCTTCACCCGTTCCAACGTCACCCGTTTCAGACTGCGCTTCATGGGCACGCGCCTTCAGCAATCGCTCTTGGGAATGGATGTGCTGCTGCGCATCCTCGCCCAGGTCAGCGCCGGGCGCCTGACCCGCCGGAGCCTTGCGCAGATGATGCGCGCGCGCCGTACGCATGTGCCTTATCTCAAGCGGGTGCTGGCGCGGCTCGAGCATGAGAAGCGGCTTTTCCTCGTGGCGCTCTGGTGTCGCCGCATCATGCGCGAAACCCCCGGGCCCCGGTTCCGCCGCGCGCTGCGTTCGGCCTATCAGGCCGCCGAGGACAAGGGGATCACCATGCCCGAGCGCGAAGCGGACTGAACTCTGCGCCCCGGCGCCGCACGATGCCGAGGTATCTGGCGGCGCGGCGCAGGATTGTGTAAAGGCTCAGAACCATGAGCCAGAGCCTGACCATCCCCCGCCCCGACGACTGGCACCTGCATCTGCGCGATGGCGCGATGCTGCGCGCCGTCCTGCCCGAAAGCGCGCGCCATTTCGCCCGCGCCATCATCATGCCCAATCTCGTCCCCCCCGTGGTGACGGGCGCCGATGCCCGCGCCTATCGCGACCGGATCATGGCCGCCCGGCCCGCAGGCGCGGATTTCACACCGCTCATGACGCTTTACCTGACCGAAGCGACCGACCCCGCCGATGTGGCGCGCGCGCATGGCGAGGGACTCATCACCGCGGTCAAGCTCTACCCGGCAGGCGCCACCACCAATTCCGCCAGCGGCGTGCGCGATTTCGACCGCGTGCGCAGCGTGCTCGAGGCGATGGCGGAGTCCGGCTGCCCGCTTTGCGTGCATGGCGAGGTGACCGATCCCGAGATCGACATCTTCGACCGCGAGGCGGTCTTCATCGACCGCGTGCTCGACCCGCTGCGCCGTGCCGTGCCGGGGCTCAGGGTGGTGATGGAGCATGTCACCACGCGCGACGGCGTGGACTATATCAAGTCCAGCGACAGCGATCTGGCCGGCACGATCACCACGCATCACCTGATCATCAACCGCAACCATATCCTGGTGGGCGGAATCAAGCCGCATTACTACTGCCTGCCCGTGGCCAAGCGTGAATCCCACCGCCTCGCACTGCGCGCCGCCGCCACCTCGGGCGATGCGCGCTTTTTTCTCGGTACCGACAGCGCCCCCCATAGCGATGACGCCAAGGAAAACGCCTGTGGCTGCGCAGGCTGCTTCACCGCCACCAACACGATGCCGCTCCTTGCGCATGTCTTCGAGGAAGAAGACGCGCTTGAGCGGCTCGAAGGTTTTGCCTCGCGCCACGGCCCCGGTTTTTACGGCCTGCCCGTCAATGACGCGACACTGACGCTTGTGAAGGGCCAGACCCCCACCCGCTTCCCGGCGCATATCGAATCCGGCGACGGCCCCGTCACCGTCTTCGATCCCGGATTTCCCGTCCACTGGTCCGTCGCCGACTGACCCGCTGCCCGTCTTGGCCCACAGGAGCAACCGATGATCCCCACCGCCTACCCGCCGCGCGACGAGATCGCCCGCCTCACCGCCCGCATGCTGCTCGAAATCGAGGCCGTGCATTTTAACGCCGCCGAGCCCTTCACCCTTGCCTCCGGCCTGCCGTCGCCCACCTATATCGATTGCCGCAAGCTGATCTCGTTCCCCCGCATCCGCGCCACGCTGATGGATTTTCTGGCCGTC
>Ga0102938_10001787_pt1 | contig 16270 bp, 12 predicted proteins | sample SalPonR2_B_D2_MG_FD_84516 | JGI IMG/M metagenome (GOLD analysis project Ga0102938, IMG submission 84516) | Salt pond soil microbial communities from South San Francisco under conditions of wetland restoration - Salt Pond MetaG R2_B_D2_MG | ecosystem: Environmental > Aquatic > Marine >...
CGATCCCGCCGCCCTGCTGCATGGTCAGCGCGGCCTCTTTCAGGTTCTCGAAAATGCCGCCCATGCTGTCGGGAACGGTGCCCATGACAAAGCAGTTGAACAAGGTCACGGATCGCGCGGTGCCCGCGCCTGCGATGATACGGCCCGCGGGCAGGTATTTGAAATCCTCAAGGGCTGCGTAGAACCGGTCTTCCCACCCGGACCGATCGGTTTCCACCTCGGCCAGCGCGCGCGCGATCCGGCGCCAGGTATCTTCGACCGAGCCGTCGATCGGTGTGCCGTCAATCGCCTTGAGGCGGTATTTCATATCCCAGATCTGTTCGGCGATGGGGGCGGCGAAACGGGTCATGAAAAAGGTCTCCGGGCGAACTGGCAGAGCGGGAAGATAGCATAGATGCTGTGGTTTTCAATCGACGTCGCGCTATGTATTGAGAAAGGCAGCAAAGGCGCAACGATCAACAGTTTGCATCATAGCCGCCGCAAGATACTATATCTAGGCGCATTCAACGATTCTGTGGGTAAATCTGTGGGCATTTTGGGGACAACCCACCTGATCAAGCTTTGTGTCGGCGCCGAGCGGGTCGAGGACCTGCTGGACTGGCAGGCTTCGGCGCGGGCGAAAGGGCCCGACGGATTGCCCCGGCATGTCACGCGGATGTGGCCCAAACGGGCCGAAGAGGCGCTGAACGGCGGCTCGCTCTACTGGGTGTTCAAGGGACTGGTGCTGTGCCGGCAGCCGATCGTGCGCTTTGACGAGGTCGACCGGGGCGACGGGATCCAGCGGTGCGGGATCGTTCTACATCCGGACGTCACGCGGGTCGCAGCCACTCCCAGGCGCCCGTTCCAGGGCTGGCGCTACCTCAACCCCGCCGACGCGCCGCCGGATCTGCGCGTGGGCCGCGCCGAAGAAGACACGCTGCCCCCTGCCCTGCAATCCGCGCTGGCGGACATCGGGGTCTTGTAACCCCTCGGTCGCATCCCGGACCGAGACCGGCCCCCCGCCCTTCCGGATCATCGCAGATCACGCGCGCTGCCGGGGTCGGCATCCCGCGATCCGGATCGCAAGGGGTTGCCGGACGGGACAGCTGACCGGGCCATGCGAGCCCGCCCCCAGGCGATGGGTGCAACAGGGCCTGCGACGCCGGCCTCAATCCCGAGATATGCGCGCCATCAACGCCTTGAGCGCGGCCCGTTCAACCTCGCCCCAATCCGCGCCGCGGGCGCGGAACAAGGTCGCCTCGGACCGGTGGATCAGGCCATCGTCCAGGATCTTCAGGTGGTTGGCGCGCAGCGTCTCACCGGTTGAGGTTATGTCGGCGATGGCTTCGGCCGTGCCATGGGCCACGGTGCCCTCGGTCGCGCCCTGGCTGTCGACCAGTTGATAGTCGGCAACGCCGGCGTCGCGCAGGAATTCGCGGACCAGACGGTGATACTTGGTGGCGATGCGCAGGCGGAACCCGTGATGCGCGCGAAAGGCTGCCGCCACCGCATCGAGATCGTCCAGACCGTTGACATCGATCCAGCACTTCGGCACCGCGATGATCAGGTCCGCGTGGCCGAACCCCATGGGCGCCATGACCTCGACCGTCTGATCCCATGCCGGGATGCGTTCCTGCACCAGATCGCTGCCGGTGACCCCAAGGTGGATGCGCCCGGCCGCCAGTTCGCGCGGGATCTCACCGGCCGAAAGCAGCATCAGGTCGACATCCGCGCCCGCAACCTCGGCCGCGTATTCGCGGTCCGACCCGCTGCGCCGCATTTCGACCCCGCGATCGGCGAACCAGGCAAAGGTCTTTTCCATCAGCCGCCCCTTGGAGGGCACGCCCAGGCGAATGCTCATGACCCGACCTCCGCCAGTTGCAGAAGGATTTCGGGACGGATCACGCCGCCCACGGCAGGGATCTCGCGGCCGCCACCCAACTGCCGGGTCAGCGCGTCATAGCGCCCGCCGGTGGCCACCGGAGGCATGTCGGCCATGGCGGGGCCCAGAAAGCCAAAAACGAAGCCATCGTAGTATTCCATCGTGGTGCGGCCATAGCTGGCCTCGAACGGCAGCGTGCGGACATCGATACCGGCGCTGTCCAGCGCGTCCATGCGACGCTCGAACCGGTCCACGGCCGGCGTGAGACCGGGCAGATCGACACACACGTCGCGGAGGTTTTCGTGCACATCGGGCAGGGCCGCCTTGAGCGAAAGGATGACGCCCAGAACCTCGGCCTCGGCGGCGGAAATCGTGGGCGCGCCCGCATCTTCGGCCAGGGTGTGCAGGCGTTCGGCCACCTCGCCGCGGGACCGCAGCCCGATCTCGGGACCGGCCTCGGCGATCAGCGCGGACACGCCATGTTCGCCCATGGCCTCGATCAGGGCGGCGCGGGCGGCCGACGGGGGTGTGCGCCCGGTAAAGCGGTCGATCAGCGCACGGAACCGGCGCGGGCGCCAGATATGCCGGCGCAGCGCGGCCTTGCGCGGCCCGGTCGTGCCCAGGGTCTCGACGGCGGCCATCAGCAGGCCGATATCACCGGTCACGGCCCGCAGCCCGTGAGGTGCCAGGACCTTGGCAAACAGCGCGAAGACCTCGGCATCGGCGCGGGCGGGATCTTCGCGGTCGAACAGTTCGAAGCCGACCTGAAGGTATTCGTTGGGCCGCCCGGACCCCGCGGGCTGTTTGCGGAACACCTCGCCCTGATAGGTGTAGCGCGCGGGTTCGGCCCCGGTGTCCATGTGCATCTGCACCACGGGCACGGTGAAATCCGGGCGCAACATCATCTCGCCCCGGTCGGCGTCGTCGGTCACGTAGGCGCGTGCGCGAATGTCTTCGCCGTAGAGATCGAGAAGCGTGTCGGCAGGCAGCAGCAGATCGGCCTCGATCGGCAAAGCGCCCGACGCCGCGAAAAAGGCCTGAAGCCGCGCGGCTTCGGCCCGGAGGGTGGCCTTGTCGGTCACTGGTGGCGGTCCAGGATCGCGCGCACCTGCGCGACCAGGTCGGACAGCGGCACCTCGACCTGGGCGGGCTGGGATTTCCACTCCTCCAGCGTCGCATCCTGCGCGAGCTTTGCGCCAAGGACCAGGTCCTTGATCTGCACCACGCCGCGCGCGGCCTCGTCCGAGCCCTGGATCACGGCGACGGGGCTTTGGCGTTTGTCGGCGTATTTGAGCTGGTTGCCGAAATTCTTGGGGTTGCCCAGGTAGACCTCGGCCCGGATACCGGCGTGGCGCAGGTCGCTGGCCATGCGCTGGTACTCGGCCATACGGTCGCGGTCCATGACGGTGACGATGACGGGGCCTCGGGTCGCGCCCGAAAGCCGCCCCTTGGCGCGCAGCGCGGCCAGAAGCCGGTCGACGCCGATGGAAACACCCGTGGCCGGCACCTCTTGCCCGGTGAAGCGTTTCACGAGGTCGTCATAGCGGCCCCCGCCTGCAACGGAGCCGAATTGGCGCGGGCGGCCCTTTTCGTCGAGGATCTCGAAGGTCAGTTCCGCCTCGTAGACCGGGCCGGTGTAGTAGCCGAGGCCCCGGACGACCGAGGGGTCGATGATGATCCGGTCAGGGCCGTAGCCCTGCGCGGCGAGGAGGGAAGCAATGGTTTCGAGTTCGGCTACGCCGTCCTGGCCGATCGCGGAGTCCGAGACCAGTTCGCGCAGGCGGGCGACGGTTGCCGGTCCATCGGCGCGCCTGGCATCCATGAAGCCCATGATCACGTCGGCTTGCGCATCAGCCAGGCCCGCGCCCTTGGTGAAATCCCCGCTCTCGTCCTCGCGGCCCTTGCCCAGCAGCGCGCGCACGCCGCCCTCGCCCAGCCGGTCCAGCTTGTCGATGGCGCGCAGCACGATGCCGCGTTCGTGCGCCTTGTCGTCCCCCGACAGGCCCGCGACCTCGAGCACGCCGTTCAGGACTTTCCGGTTGTTCACCCGCACGATGTAGTCGCCGCGGGGGATGCCCACGGCCTCGAGCGTGTCGGCCAGCATGCCGCAGATCTCGGCATCGGCGGCGACCGAGGGCGCGCCGACCGTATCCGCATCGCATTGATAGAATTGCCGAAACCGCCCCGGCCCCGGCTTTTCGTTGCGCCAGACCGGGCCCATCGCGTAGCGGCGGTAGGGAAAGGGCAGGTCGTTGCGGTATTGCGCGGCGACACGGGCAAGCGGCGCCGTCAGGTCATAGCGCAGCGCCAGCCAGGTGTCGTCCTCCTCGAAGGCGAAGACACCTTCGTTCGGGCGGTCGACATCGGGCAGGAACTTGCCCAGCGCCTCGACCGTTTCGACAGCGGCGGTTTCCAGCGGGTCGAAGCCGTGAAGGCGGTAGACCTCGGCGATTTTCTCCAGCATCTGCTGGCGCTCGGTCACTTCCGCGCCAAAATAGTCGCGAAAGCCCTTGGGCGTCTCTGCCTTGGGGCGGGGTTGCTTCTTGTCTTTGGCCATGGGTTGGATGATGCCTTGGTCGCGGGGTCGCGCATCGTCTAGCGGAGGGGGGCCGCAGTCGCAAGGTTGCCGGTTTTGGTCGTTGCAAAAACCCCGCGCAAGCGGCGTATACAGGCCGCAGCCAATGCGCGCATGCACGCGCGCCTATCGGGGGAGACGTGACGATGGCCGATACCACCAGCCTTGAAGAGCAACTGGCGCATCTGACGCGCAGCGTGGAGGATCTGTCAGAGGTCGTGGCGCGCCAGGATACCGAGATCGCGCGGCTGACGCGCCGGGTCGAGATGCTGATGATGCGCGAGGCCGAACGGGAGGTCGACAGCGGCGGAACGATCCCGATGGCGGATCAGAAGCCGCCGCATTGGTGAGCGGGGAAAGGGGGGCGCTGCCCCCCGGCTTCGCCTTCCCCCCGGGATATTTGGGAAACAGAGAATGAGGACCGGCTCTGCAGAGCCGTGGCGCAATCGCTACGTCTGTCGCCCCTGATCCGGCTTACGCGAGAACCGTGGATTGCGGCAGGCGCGGACGGGACCGGGTGAGGATCGTCAGCATGACCGCGATGTTCAGGAGGTTGAAGGCGATCCCGTTCAGAAACGCCCATTGGTAAGATCCGGTGAGGTCATAGATCCAGCCGGACATCCAGCCGCCGAGCGCCATGCCGAAGATCGTGGCCATGATGACGAGGCCGACCCTTTGGCCGGCCTCGCGCGCGGGCAGGTATTCGCGCACGATCACCGCGTAGCTTGGCACGATGCCGCCCTGGGACAGGCCGAAGATCAGGCTGACAAGGTAGAGCGAGGTCAGCGCGTCGCTTGGCAGATACAAGATCAGGGCCAGCATTTGCAGGGTGGAGCCGATCAGCAGCGTCCAGACCCCGCCGATCCGGTCCGCCAGCACGCCCGAGACAAGGCGCGAGGCGACGCCGCCCATCAGCATGAGGCTGAGCATTTCGGCCCCCACGGCCGGCCCGTAGCCCAGATCGACGCAATAGGCCACGATATGGACCTGCGGCATCGACATGGCCACGCAGCAGCCGATGCCCGCCAGCGCCAGGAGCCAGGTCAGTGTGCGCGGACTCAACCCCGTGGTGCGCGCGCGCAGCGCGGCGGCGGTTTCAGATGCCTGCATCGCGTCTTCGGGCAGCGGCCTGCGCAAGAACAGCGTCAGGGGGACCATGATGCACGCGGTCGCGGCGGCCACGATCAGATAGGCCGTGCGCCAGCCCGGACCGGCCAGGACATCGGCAAGGATCAGGGGCCAGATCGCACCCGCAAGGTAGTTGCCCGAGGCAATGATCGCGACCGCGATGCCGCGGCGTTTGAGGAACCATTGCGAGACATCCGCGATCAGCGGCCCGAAACTGGCCGCGGTGCCAAAGCCGATCAGCACCTGCAGCGCCGACAGGGTCGCGATGTTGGGGGCAAAGGCCGCGGCCGCGAAGCTGACCGCGATCAGCACGCCCGAAACCGCCAGGGACAGGGCGACGCCGAACCGGTCGACCGCGCGGCCGATGAAATAGTTGCCGAGGGCAAATCCGATCATCGTTGCCGTGTAGGGCAGCGAGGCGTCGGCGCGGTCGGTGCCGAACTCGGCCTGAACGGCGGGCAGGATCACGATGATCGCCCACATGCCGACATTGCCGACCAGCGACACCGCAAGGCTGAGGGCGAGGCGCATCCACGAGGCGCGGCTGTCCAGGATGGTGGCGGGTTGGCTCATGCCGGCGACGGTAGGAGGGATTCGGGGGGCTGTATAGATGGGACGGCAGGCATTTGGAAAAGACGTTGCCGGGGGCCAAATGCCGATTTACCCAACACATGTGGACAAGCTTGGAAGGGTCGGACGCCATGAGGCGAACCTGCACGTCTTGCAAGGTCGGAGCCGACATGACGCGGCGGAGCCTTCTTGGCGCGACGGGAGCGTTGTTGGCCTGTTTCGCCCCCGGCACCGGGGTGGCGCAGCAGATCGTGAAACCGCGGCCACCGTTGGGCGGGTCAGGTGATCCGCGGATCGCACGCTGGGTCGGTCAGGTTTCGGCCGGCTTCCTGCAGCGGACGGTCGAGACGTTGAGCGCGGTTCCAACACGCTGGACGCAGAGCCCCGATTTTCCCGAGGTCGAGACCATGGTTCTGCGCCTGATGCGTGGCCATGCCGCCCCGGGAACCGAGGTCGCGCGGCAAGCCTACCGGCTGCCGTCGGGGGAAACCCGTCACAATATCGTGGCAGGCCAGCCCGTGACCGGGCGGGAAATCATCGTGGTAGGGGCGCATTTCGACAGCATTTCCGAACAGCCCGCGCGGCTTGCGCCCGGTGCCAACGACAACGCAACAGGTGTCGCCGCGCTGGTCGAGGCGATGCGCATTCTGACCGGCGAAGACCTGGGCCGCGATCTCGTGTTCGTGGCGTTTTCGGGCGAGGAGCAGGGCTTGCTGGGCTCGACAGCCTGTCGCGACGTTGCGGTGCGCGATGGCTGGCCGATCGAATTGATGATCAACCTGGATATGTTGGGCTGGCGTCCGCCCGATCCGGCAAGACCGTTCATCGTGGAATACGATCGGGGCAACGCGGTTCCGGACAATGACGCGGCATCGCGAATCTACGGGGCGCTGGCCGCGCAGATGGCGGCAGCGCATACAAATCTGACCGTGATGCACACCGATATCTGGGATAGCGACTACATGCCGTTCGAACAGGCGGGGTTCCCCTGCATCGGGTTTTATGATGGCGGGGCCGAGGGCGGCATCTACCACAGCAGCCGCGATGTGGCGGACCTGGTGGATTTCGGCCGTCTCGAACAGGCGACGCGGATGCTTGTGGCAACCATCGCGGCGGCGGCGGCCTGAGCCACCGGCGTGAGTGCCCGAGCCTTGGTCGGCAGGATCAGACCGCCCACCATCGCGCGCGGGTCAGACCTCTTCGACCATCACCACGCCGCCCAGGCTTTTGAGCGCGCCCTTGATCTGGGGGGTCACCGGGAAATCCTCGCCAATCAGGACATCAATTTCGCCCGGCAGATCCGGGGCCGAAAAGCACAGCGATACAGGGCCGCGCGCGCGGGTCTTGGCCTCTGCCCGGGCGCGGTCCAGTAGCGTCTGGACCGATGTGATGCCGGCGGGCCCGTCGACAAACACGCGCAGGCCAAGGCTTTCGCCCGCCACCGCGTCATCGATGGGCTGCACGCCACGCGCCAGCAGTTTCAGTTGTTCTGCTTCCAGCGTGGCTTCGACCTGAAGAATGATGTTGGACCCGGTTTCAAGATGCTCGCGCGTGGCCTCGAGCACGTCCGAGAACATGGTGACCTCGAACAACCCGGTGGGGTCCGACAATTGCACGAAAGCGAACCGGTTTCCGCGTTGGGATTTCCGTTCCTGCCGGGACGACACCGACCCTGCCATCCTGGCGACGAAGGCACCGCCCTGTACCTTTTGTTCGACCTCTGCCAGCGTCTGGCAGCCCTTGCGGCGCAGGGCCGGCAAGTAGTCGTCCAGCGGATGACCGGACAGGTAGAAACCGACGGCCTGGTGTTCGGCCGTCAGCCGTTCGTTGGGCATCCAGTCATCGGGATCAGGCAGGCGCGGTTCGGGCAGATCGTCGCCCGCCTCTCCGAAGAGGGACACCTGATTTGAGGCTGCGGCGTCATGGATGGCGGCGGAATAGGCCGTCAGCTGATCCAGCGCGGCAAACACGCGGGCACGGTTGCGGTCAAGCGCATCGAAGGCCCCGGCACGGGCGAGCATCTCAAGGGATCGTTTGCCCACCCGCTTGAGATCGACGCGGCGTGCGAAATCGAACAGGGTGGCAAAGGGTTTGTCGCCCTGTTCGGTCTGGCGCGCCTGGTGGATCAGCCGCATCGCATCGACGCCTACATTCTTGAGCGCGCCCAGGGCGTAGACCAGTTTGCCGGTGTCCACGGTGAAGGTGGGGGCCGACAGGTTGACGCAAGGCGCGATCACCTCGATTCCCATCCGGTCGACCTCTTGCTTGTAGACGCCAAGCTTGTCGGTCAGATGGATGTCGCAATTCATGACGGCAGCCATGAATTCCACGGGGTGATTGGCCTTGAGCCACGCCGTCTGATAGCTGACCACGGCGTAGGCTGCCGCGTGCGATTTGTTGAATCCGTAGTTGGCGAACTTGTCGAGAAGGTTCCAGACCTCAAGCGCCTTGTCCTCATCAACGCCGTTTTCAGCGGCGCCTTTGAGAAATTTCGGGCGCTCGGCGTCCATCGCCTCCTGGATCTTCTTGCCCATGGCGCGGCGCAGAAGGTCAGCGCCGCCGAGCGAGTAGCCCGCCATTTCCTGCGCGATCTGCATCACCTGTTCCTGGTAGACGATGATGCCCTGGGTCTCGTCCAGGATATGGTCGATGGTCGGGTGCAGCGCCTCGCGTTCGGACAGGCCGTTCTTGACCTCGCAGAACTTGGGGATGTTTTCCATCGGGCCGGGACGGTAGAGGGCCACCAGCGCGATGATATCCTCGATGCAGTCGGGCTTCATGCGGCGCAGCGCGTCCATCATGCCCGAACTTTCCACCTGGAACACCGCGACGGTCTTGGCGCTGGCGTACAGGTCGTAGCTGGCCTTGTCGTCCAGCGGGATGGCGTTGATCTGGTTTTCCGCACCCGGCGCGGGATCATACAGGCGCACGCCACCCGGGCCTTCGTGCAATTGGCGGCCAGATGCATGGATCAGGTCGATGGCGTTTTGCACCACGGTCAGGGTCTTGAGACCCAGAAAGTCGAATTTCACGAGGCCCGCAGGCTCGACCCATTTCATGTTGAACTGGGTCGCGGGCATGTCGGATCGCGGATCGCGGTAGAGCGGCACCAATTCATCCAGCGGGCGGTCGCCGATCACCACACCGGCGGCATGGGTCGAGGCATTGCGCAACAGACCCTCGATCTTTTCGGCATAGTCGAACAGGCGTTTCACCGGGTTCGTGCGCCCCTCGCGGCGGTCCTGTTCGGTTTCGCGCATCTCGTCGCGGATACGTTCCTCTTGTGTCACCGCCTGGGTGATCGAGACGGGTTTGACACCTTCAACCGGGATCATCTTGGACAAGCGATCGACCTGCATGAAGGGCATCTGCAAGACCCGGCCCACGTCGCGCACGGCTGCCTTGGACAAAAGGGCGCCGAAGGTGATGATCTGGCCCACGCGGTCACGGCCGTATTTTTCCTGAACGTAGCGGATCACCTCTTCGCGGCGGTCCATGCAGAAATCGATGTCGAAATCTGGCATCGACACCCGTTCGGGGTTCAGGAAGCGTTCGAACAGCAGGCTGTAGCGCAACGGGTCAAGGTCGGTGATCGTCAAGGCATAAGCCACCAGGCTGCCCGCGCCGGAGCCGCGCCCGGGGCCCACGGGAATATCATGGTCCTTGGCCCATTTGATGAAATCGGCCACGATCAGGAAATAGCCCGGGAACCCCATCCGTTCGATGATGCCAAGCTCGAATTCCAGCCGCTCTTCGTATTCGGCGACCGACGCCGCATGGGGGATCACGGCCAACCGCGCGGCCAAGCCATCCTTGGCCTGCTTGCGCAATTCCTCGACTTCGTTGTCGGCGAACCTGGGCAGGATCGGATCGTGGGTGCGCGCGCGAAACGCGCAACGACGGGCGATCTCGACGGTGTTTTCCAACGCCTCGGGCAGATCCGCGAAGAGCGCGGCCATTTCCTCGGGCGATTTGAAATGGTGCTGCGGGGTCAGGCGGCGGCGCGGCTCGGACTGGTCCACATAGGCGCCTTGCGCGATGCAGATCAGCGCATCATGGGCCTCGTACATCGCGGGCTTGGGAAAATAGACATCGTTGGTGGCCACAAGCGGCAGATCGCGCGCGTAGGCCAGTTCGACATGGCCTCTTTCGGTTGTGCGTTCGGCCTCGGGCTGACCATCGCCGGGATGGCGTTGCAACTCGACATAGAGACGGTTGTCGTAGATCGCCTCGAGCCGGGTCAAAAGCGCCTCTGCCTTGCCGCGGTTTCCGGTCTGCAGCAAGCGACCCAGCGGGCCATCGGGGCCACCCGTCAGGCAGATCAGGCCCGCGCCATGCTCGTCCAGATCTTCAATCGTGACATGCGGCAGCGTGCCGTCGCCACGCAGATAAAGCGCGGTGTTCAGCTTCAGCAGGTTCCGATAGCCCTGTTCGTCCTGCGCCAGAAGCACGAGGGCGGCATAAGGCGTGGGGCGTTCACCGGGGCGCACCGGATCGTAATCCACATCGAACTGGCATCCGATGATGGGCTGCACCCCGGCCTTTGCGGCCAGTTCGGAAAATTCGAGTGCGCAGAAGATGTTGTTGGTGTCGGTAACCGCCACGGCGGGCATGCCTGCGTCGGCCACCATGCCGGGCAGTTTCTTGACGCGCATCGCCCCTTCCAGAAGGGAATATTCGGTGTGCAGACGAAGGTGGATGAATCGCGGCTGTTTTGTCATGCCGGCGATGCTACCGCAGCCCCTTGCGCCACGCCAGCACCAGACTACCCGATATTGAGGGGAAAAACTTAGCCATAAGGCTATCTTTTAGGCTGCCGCCGTAGTAGTTGGCCCCATGGATAACAATCTTGATCATCTCTTCACGGCCCTCTCAGATCCCACCCGCCGCGCGGTCATCGCGCGATTGGGACTTGGCGAAGCCCCCGTCAAGACGCTCGCACAGCCTCACGACATGGCCCTGCCGAGCTTCCTCAAGCATCTGTCCCAGCTTGAACGCGCAGGCCTTGTGACGTCGCGCAAGGTGGGCCGCACCCGCATCTGCACATTGCACCCGGAAGCGCTTGAGGCGGTCGATACATGGCTCGCCCAGCAACGCGCCCTTTGGGACGGCAGACTTGATCGCCTTGAAGCCCTGCTCGGAAAGGAAGACACATGACCCAGACCAAGACGCTCACCTTCAAACGCAGGTTCCCGGTGGCCCCGCCGCGCGTCGTCAAAGCCTTGACGGATGCGGACGATCGCATGATCTGGGGCGCGCCGGACGCCGACATGGCGTTGCTCATCCACGATCAACCCGTTCCCGCGCCCGGCATCCGCGACACAGCCCGGGTGGGTCCGACCGGCACGCCGTATGTCACCGTGCTGACCGACTGGATCATCATTGACCCCGCCCGCGTCACCTATGCCGAGACGCTGGAGGCCGAAGGCGCGCCCTTCGCCACCAGCCTTGCCGTTTTCGACCTGAGCACCGATGGTCAAAACACCGATCTTTTGCTGACCGTCATGGTTGCCAGCTACGCAGGCGCTGACGTCATTCCCCAGGTCGAAAGCGGATGGACGAACGCCATAGCGACCCTGTCCGGGCATTTGGGCGCTTGAATCCCGGAGCGTACCCAAACCCTGCCTGCCGGTCCCCGATGATCAAACAGGCCACCATTTACACCGCATCGGCGGATGTGGATGACCCGACAGGGTCGGTCAGGTCATCAGATCGTAGTCGAGGATCCTGCCCCGCCAATAGGCATGGTATCCATCGGGGTAGACATATCCGACCTCTCCCGCGCGGGGAATGGTGCGCCCCCCGATCTGCCCGTAATCCGTGAACGAACCGCGCCATGGCCGGGTGAACGTCGTGCCGTCGGGGGCGGTATCGGGCCGATCGGCCTGCATCTCCAGGATGTTGCCATGCCCGTCCAGATGCAGACGGACCGCAACGCGGTCGGCCGCGACCGCCAGCGACACCTCGACCTCGACGTCAGAGATCTTGCGCCAGACCAGGGCGGGATTGCCGGCGATCGCGTCCGGGGCCCATGCAAGTTCGGCCAGGTACCGCATCGCTTCGTCCCGGTCCGTCACGCGCCCGGCCATCGATGCCACGGGAACCGATCCGAACAGCGCGGCGTACAAGTGGCCCTGGCCCGCGACAAACGCGTCGATGACGGCGAAACGCGGGACGATCAGGCCCGGTTGACGAGCGATCCAGACAAACCCGGGCGCGCCAAGGCTGATATGCTGCACCGCCGGCATCGGCACCCAGGGTTTGTCGGGCCCCATGCGAAATTGCGCATCCTGCACGATCCGCAGGGTGCGCCATCCGCCATCCCACTCGGCCCCATTGCGCAGCGCCGCATCGAGAAGGGGCGACGGCGCGTGACCGCGCGAGACCGGAGACGCTTTCGAAAGCGTGGCGACCAGCGCCGCGCCTTTTCGCCGAAATCCCTGCGCCATCCACAGATGTGCGCCAAGCGCTGCCACTGCGATGGCACCTACGGCAAGAAGAGGAGTCAAGACATTCATGGTCGCGCGGCACAAATCCCAACCACAAGACCGCTAGCAGGCGCGCGCCGGCCCGTCATTGACACGGGTCAATTGCACGAAATCACGGCATATGCCCGGTTTCGCGGCGCTGTGGTCGTCTCGGGGGTTGCAATGCCGCTGCAAGCCCGGTTTTCTACTCTACGGTCAAATATGCAAACGGGGCCGCCTTCTACGCCGCATCGAAGGCCGGACGACCACCTCGATCTTGGTAGCGCGGCTGGCAATTTGGCATGAGTATCCGGTTTCTTCTGAACGGGGAACCGCAGGACGTGGAGGTCGACGCGACCGTCACGCTGCTGGATTGGCTGCGCGAGGCGCGCGGGCTGAAGGGCACCAAGGAGGGCTGCAACGAAGGCGACTGCGGTGCCTGCACGGTGATGGTGACCGACGACGCGGGCGCGCGGGCGCTGAACGCGTGTATCTTGTTCGTGCCGCAACTGGACGGCAAGGCCGTGCGCACGGTCGAAGGCCTCGCCGGGCCCGAGGGGCAATTGCACCCGGTGCAACGCGCGATGGTGGACCATCACGGGTCGCAATGCGGGTTCTGCACGCCGGGCTTCGTGGTCTCCATGGCGACTGCGCATCTCAACGGCGCGCAGGATTTCGACGATCAGCTTGCGGGCAACCTGTGCCGCTGCACGGGCTATGCGCCGATCATCCGCGCCGCGCAGGCCGCAGCCGCCGATCCTGTCCCCGAATGGATGCTGGACGACGCCGAGGCGATTGACCTGCTGGTCAGCGATGGCGCCGGGACGGCCGGGGAAATAGCACCCTATATCCCGCGATCCGCGGACGCGCTGGCCCAATGGTACGAGGCCCATCCCGACGCGACGCTGATTGCCGGGGCCACGGATGTGGGGTTGTGGGTGACCAAGGGCCTGCGCGACCTGGCGCCTGTGGCATTCCTGAACCAATGCGCAGATTTGCGCGAGATTGTCGAAGACGCGGAAACAATCCGCATCGGGGCCATGACCACCCTGACCGATCTGCTGCCGGTCATGGCCGCGCGCCATCCCGGATTTGCCGAAATGATCCGGCGCTATGGCTCGGTCCAGGTGCGCAATGCCGCGACCGTGGGCGGCAATATCGCCAATGGCTCGCCCATCGGGGACAGTCCCCCGGCACTGATCGCATTGGCGGCCACGCTGCATCTGCGCAAGGGTGACGCACGGCGCGCACTCCCGCTTGAGGATTTCTTTCTGGAGTACGGCAGGCAGGATCGCGAACCCGGCGAATTCGTCGAGGCCGTAAGCCTGCCGGTACAGCCCGATCGCCTGCGGTGCTACAAGCTGTCGAAACGGTTCGACCAGGATATCTCTGCCGTGTGCGGGTGTTTCAACATCACGGTCGAGGATGGTGTCGTGACAGCGGCCCGCATCGCCTTTGGCGGCATGGCGGGCATTCCCAAACGCGCCGCAAATGTCGAGGCATTGCTGATCGGCAAGCCATGGGATGAGGCACATGTCGCGGCGGCACAGGCGGGCTTTGTCGATGATTTCAGCCCGTTGAGCGATATGCGCGCCTCGGCTGCCTATCGGTTGCGCAGCGCGCAAGGGATGCTGATGCGCTATTTCCTCGAGATGTCGGGCACAGCGGTGAACGTGCTGGAGGTGCGGGCATGAGCGTTCACACCCCCCTGCCCCATGATGCGGCCTCGCTGCACGTCACGGGGGCCGCGCGATACGTGGATGACATACCGGTGCCGGCCGATTGCCTGCACCTGGCCTTTGGCATCAGCCGCATAGCGCACGGCCGGATCAGTGCCATGGACCTGGACGCCGTGCGCACCGCCCCCGGTGTGGTTGCGGTCTTGGCCGGAACCGATTTCAAGGTGATCCCGGATTGCTCCCCCTCGGCCCATGACGAACCGCTTTTGTCCGATGGTGCGGTGCATTACCTGGGACAACCCCTGTTCGTGGTGGCGGCCGTCAGCCACCTGGCAGCCCGCAAGGCGGCGAGCCTGGCCCGCGTGGACTATGCCGAAGACACCCCGATCCTGAGCATCGACGATGCCCTGGCGGCGGGGTCCATCTACGAGGAAGGGCCCCGGATCTACGCCAAGGGCGATATCGAAGCGGCGCTGGCGGGCGCGGATGAACTGCTGGAAGGCACGCTGGATATCGGCGGCCAGGAACATTTCTACCTGGAGGGTCAGGCCGCCCTCGTGATGCCGCAGGAAGGCGGCGACATGATCGTGCAGTCCTCGACCCAGCACCCGACCGAGATCCAGCACAAGGTGGCCGATGCCCTGGGCCTGCCGATGCATGCGGTGCGGGTCGAAGTGCGCCGGATGGGTGGCGGGTTTGGCGGAAAGGAAAGCCAGGGCAACCACCTGGCCATCGCTTGCGCCGTGATGGCCGCGCGCACCGGGCGGCCCTGCAAGATGCGCTACGACCGCGACGATGATTTCCTGATCACGGGCAAACGCCACGATGCGAGGATCAGTTACCGCGTGGGATTTGACCGTGAGGGGCGGATCGCGGGAGTGGATTTCACCCAGATGATCCGCTGCGGCTGGTCCATGGACCTGTCCCTGCCGGTGGCGGACCGGGCGATGCTGCATGCCGACAATGCCTATGACCTGCCGGCCTGCCGCATCACCTCGCACCGGTTGAGGACCAATACCCAAAGCGCCACCGCCTATCGCGGGTTCGGCGGGCCGCAGGGAATGTTGGGCATCGAGCGGGTCATGGATCATGTCGCTCATCACCTGGGGCGCGATCCGCTGCAGGTGCGGCGCGCGAATTATTATGCCGAGGCGCATGGGGCAGCTGTCGAAGCCTCCGGCGGGGATATTTTTGAAACAGAGAATCCGGGGCGGTTGGACACCGCCGGCCTTGCCGGGCGGGGATCGGTGAACGTCGACACCGGATCGGGAGGCGCGCATCGGTTCGGCGGGTCGCATTCACCGGTGCCGGCGCGGGACGGGATGACGCCCTACGGAATGGCGGTCGAGGATTTCATCTTGCACGCGATGACCACGACGCTGGCCGTTTCATGTGACTATGAAGGCCGCCGCGCGGCGGTGGCCGACTGGAACGCGCGCGAGCCGGTCCTGAAAAAGGGCATCGCGCTGACGCCGGTGAAATTCGGGATTTCCTTTACGCTGACCCATCTCAACCAGGCGGGCGCGCTGGTGCATGTCTACCAGGATGGTTCTATCCACATGAACCATGGCGGCACCGAGATGGGCCAGGGCCTGTTCCAGAAGGTGGCGCAGGTGGCGGCCGCGCGGTTCGGCGTGGCGCCGGACAGGGTCAGGATCACCGCGACGGACACCGCGAAGGTGCCCAACACCAGTGCGACGGCGGCCTCGTCCGGGTCCGACCTGAACGGGATGGCGGTCAAGGCGGCCTGCGACGAGATCCGGGGGCGGATCGCGTCGGTCGTGGCGCCCGCGTTGCAGGCGGACGCGGCGCAGGTCGTGTTCGAGGACGGGATGGTGCGCGCCGGCGCGGCCGCGATGACCTTCGAGGAGGCCGTGACACGGACCTACATGGCGCGCGTGTCGCTGAGCGCGACGGGGTTCTACAAGACCCCAAAGATCGAATGGGACCGGATTGCCGGTAAGGGCCGTCCGTTTTTCTATTTCGCCTA
>Ga0102938_10001788_pt1 | contig 16266 bp, 17 predicted proteins | sample SalPonR2_B_D2_MG_FD_84516 | JGI IMG/M metagenome (GOLD analysis project Ga0102938, IMG submission 84516) | Salt pond soil microbial communities from South San Francisco under conditions of wetland restoration - Salt Pond MetaG R2_B_D2_MG | ecosystem: Environmental > Aquatic > Marine >...
ACGCCGCCCGCCCCGGCCGTCGATGTCGGGCAACTGGCCGATCATTTGAACCGCAGCGTCGATGCCTTGCTCGGTCAGCTGAGCTTCGGCACGATGTACGAGATGCCCAAGGGTCGTCAAAACGAAGTCTTCGATCGGGGGCGAGCCCTGAAGGCGGGATGCCAGCGTTTCCTCGAGGAGGCCGGCTCCGGCGCATCGCGTCGTCAACTGATCGAGTCTTTCGGTGAGATTCAGCGAAGCTGGGAGCCGCTGCGAGCGAGTCTGGCACCGCTTTCGACCATCCAAAAAGCATCCCTGGCCGGCGTCGATCGTGACCTCGCCCAGATCGGTGCCGTGCTGGGCATTCGGGGCGTTGACGACGGTCAAGCCACCCAGGACGAATTGATCCAACTGGCGGCGGCTTTGGAGGGAAGCAGCGAGTACTTCCTGGCCGACATCCAGCGTTACGAACGCTACCTCCAACCGACGTCTTTCCGCCAATCGGTCAGCCGTGGGGCCAACGATTTTCATGATCAAGCCAAACAATTGCACGCGGAACTGAGTCGACACGAAGATTTCGTGACGGTGCAAAGGACGACCGATAGAATGTTGTCCGCTTGGGAAAATCTTTCTCGCGATTTGGCGATGATCGACAAGCGAGGCCTCTCGTCTAGCCGCGCCGCCCGATTGATCGATGCCCAGCAAGACCTGTTGCCCACGGTCGCCCGCATCGCCGCCGCCTTGTCCTCGCGGTAAACGCCTCTCGCTGCCCGACTCCGCTAACCTCCTTTCCACATCACTCATGATCCAGTCCCTGCCTTGCCCGCGTTGCAAGAAAGTCGTGCACGTTCCCGAGCACATTTCCAGCGTCAAATGCTCGAAGTGCGGTAAAGTTTGGAATGCCAAGGCGACCGACGAAGAACAGGACGCGCCCAAAGTGGACATGGCGGCGAAGTTGGCCGGCGATTCGGACAACCGCGCGTCGACCGACCGCAAAAACAAAAAGGGAAAAGCCTCCGGGAAGTCCAAAGGCGGTATCGGGAACGTGATCGCCGGTGTCTTGGCGGGGCTGCTGGTCGTCGGCGCGATCGGCTACGGCGTTTACTACTACCTGAATTTGCCCGAGACCGTGGTGGTTGCGGACGCCGAACCGGAACCCGAGGTCGAACAAGACGACGACGATGTGGTTTGGACGCCGCCGGAGTATCGAGAGATCAGCATGGCCGAACCGGATCGCAAGCGGATCTACATGGACCTTCGCAAAGCCGCCGTGACGTCGATCGAGAAACCGTTGCTGTTGATCGGACCGCCGCGGATCGCCATGGAAAAAACATTGCAAGACGTCTTCGACCGCGAAATCCGCACTCAGGCCGCGCTGCACGACGTCAGCGAAGACGACATCCGCCAAATCATCAACGAAGGCGACGCCAAAAAATGGGATCCGAGCCCGAGGTCCAACGCCAAACGAAACGGCAAACGCCTGTATCCGAAATCTTGGAGCGTCGGCTGGAAAAAGTAATCGGTCGACTTTTCCATCGCCGGGCTTTCCCAGGTCGGACCAAGAAATCCGACCGGCGGGCGAATGGTGGAAAACCGAACCCGTCCCTTCAATACAGAGCCGGAAGATGAGCGAAGACAAAATCCTTTGGGAAGCCGAATTCAACCCCAAAGTCAAAACCTATTGGCTGCTGTCGGGCACACTCGTGTGCTTGCTGACGGTGGTGCTCATTCCGCTGATTCCGATTTGGTATTTCGTCGGACTTCAAATGACCGAGAAGTACCTCCGCAGCTTGCGATGCACGCTGACGACCAGGAACCTGAAGGTCGCTAAAGGCGTCTTCGTCAAGCAGGAGAAAACCGTCCCCTTGGATCGGATCACCGACGTGGGGCTGGTTCAAGGCCCGATCATGCGGTCGATGAACCTGGAAGCGTTGAGCGTCGAAACGGCCGGTCAATCTTCTCAAGGCGCGCTGGTGCAAATGACGGGAATCCGAGACGGCCGCGCCTTTCGCGATGCGGTGCTGGCCCAGCGGGACAAGGTCGCCGCCCGTGACGCGGAGGATGACAAAACGCCGCCGGGTGTCGCGGCAAACGACGATTCGGTGCTGATCGAAATTCGAGACATCTTGCGACGAATGGAGGCCGCCGGCCGAACCGTATCGCCGTCCGAGACGGAAACGGGGATCTGATTCCCGCTGCTGTGTTTCCTGTTGACCGGACGGCCGGGAATGCAAAAAGCCCCGGCCGGGCCGTCAGCTTTCCGGCTGTCGTCCCGTGCGGGGCTGAATGTCTGCGAAACTCGCCGAACCGGTGGGTTTTTCCGGAACGACTTGTTTCCGGAACTACTTGAGTTCGACGGTACCGCCGGCTTCTTCGACTTCCGCCTTGACCTTTTCGGCATCTTCTTTCGAAACGCCTTCCTTCAAGGTGGCCGGGCAGCCTTCGACCATCTTCTTGGCTTCCATCAACGAAGCTCCGGTGATGTTCTTGACGACTTTGACGACGTTCAGCTTTTTGTCACCGAAGCCGGTCAAGACGACGTCGAATTCGGTCTGCTCGACGGCCTCGGCACCACCACCCTCGCCGGGCGCGGCCATCATGACAGCACCGCCGCCGGAGGCCGGTTCGATGCCGTGGACGTCCTTCAGGTAGTCGCTCAGCTCTTTGGCTTGCTTCAGGGTCATTTCGGCGATCTTGTCGCCCATTTCTTTGGCGTCGGCACTGTATTCGACGACCGCGGTAGCTTCATCAGACATGGTTAAACCTCAAAAACGATAGTGGTTCGGTGGGAAAGGAAAAAAGGCGACGACGGGATCGTCACCGCGGCCGGGGACTACTCGTCGCCCTCGCCTTTTTGTTTGATCTGGCTGTTCAGCATTCTCCCGGGACCCAGAAGCGCCGCGTTGAGGGTGGCACCCGGGCTGAGGATTTGACCGACCAGCAAGGAAATTTGTTCTTCGCGACTGGGCCATTTGCTGACGGCTTTGAGCCCGTCGGCGTCCAGCTTTTCGCCGTCCATGACACCGCCGTCGGCGGTAAATTCCGAGAACTTGCCGGCGTCCTTGTCCAAGCGGACGACTTCCTTGACCAGAGACACGAAGTCCGTCGATCCCCAACAGACGGCGACTTGACCGCTGACGCCTTCGAAGGCGGGTGCCAAACTGGAACCCTCGGTCGCCCGGCGGGCCAGCGAATTCTTGACCACCATCATGTGGATGTCTCGCTCGGCCAGTTCCCCACGCAATTCGTTGGTGACGTTGGCGTCCATCCCGATGTAGCTGACCAGGACCGCGTCTTGCACGCCGTCGAGTCGGTTTTTGATGTCTCGTGTGACGAGATCTTTGACGAATTTGCTCATGATTTTACAGGGCCACCTTCACACTGGGACTCATGGTGCCGCAGATCGCGACGCCTCTGACATACGTTCCCTTGACCGTTTGCGGTTTCAGGCCACTGACGAAATTGATGAAAGCGGTGACGTTTTCGGCGAGCTTCGGCGAATCGAAACTCATTTTCCCGACCATCGCATGGACGTTGCCGCCCTTGTCGTTTCGGAATTCGACCTTGCCGGCCTTGTACTCGGCGACGACTTTGCCGACGTCGGGCGTGACGGTTCCCGCACGAGGACTCGGCATCAAGCCACGGGGTCCGAGGACCCGACCGAGCGGACCGACCAGGCCCATCATGTCGGGAGCCGCGATGCAAACATCGAAATCGGTCCAACCGTCTTTGATCTTTTTCGCCAAGTCGTCCTGGCCGACTTCGTCGGCGCCGGCTTCCTCGGCGGCCTTGGCCGCGTCGCCCTTGGCGAACACGACGACCCGCTGGGTTTTACCGATGCCGTGCGGCAACACCAAACTGCCGCGAATGATCTGGTCGGCTTGGTTGGGATCGATTCCCAGCCGCATGTGGACTTCGACCGTTTGGTCGAACTTCGTCGAATCGAACTTTTTCAGCGCATCGACGGCTTCGCCCAGCGGCAACGGGTTGGCGGGCTGCTTTTCGAGCGCAGCGCGGTAACGCTTTGATTTTTTACCCATCGGGTCACGACTTCTTTAAAGGTCGGGTGGTTTGGCGAATCTCACCAGGCCCGCTGGAACGACTCGACCGGAACCTACAATGCGGTCCGGCGAAAGCCACGGCGGCAAGTTCTCCCACGTCGCCGAAACACCAAGCCGCGTCGCGATCGACGGTGGCTCTCGTGGTCCGGTCGCCGAGCCGGTGCTCGGGGCTGCAAAATGTCGCGAAACCTTTGAGGTTCGTCAACGGCACTTACGCAATTTGCGTCAGAATTTAGCCTGAATCGCTTCGATGCCCCGCCAACGTCCCCGTTTCGATGGAGCTCCCCCCGACCATGCCCGAAGAACTAGCCGAAAAGAAATGCGTGCCGTGCGAGGGCGGCGTGCCGAAACTGACGCCTGAGGAAGTTCGCGGACATTTGACTTCGTTGCCGCATTGGCGAGTCAGCGACGACAACTTGTGGCTGGAACGAAAGTTCGACCTCAAGAATTTCGCCGCGGCGCTCGGCCTGCTCAATCGGATCGGCGAATTGGCCGAAGCCGAGCAGCACCATCCCGATCTGCACCTGACCGGTTACCGGCACTTGAGCGTCCGCATCACCACGCACGCGATCGGCGGGTTGAGCGAGAACGACGTGATCCTGGCGGCCAAGATCGATCGGCTGCCGCAGTGAGCTCGTTGCCGCCCCTGCCGCGATCTCGTGCCTTGGCGATCTTGCTGGAATGCGAAGGCGATCTGATCTGGAACGTCGAACATTGCCGTGTCCGCGGCGTCCCGGAAACTTGGATCGAATCGCTGGCCGAGGCGCACGAGTCCGGTTTCGAACGTGACCGGGACGTGATCTACATCGATCGGTGCGTCGCCGGCGGGAAGGCCGCCGGTGTGCGACCGACCAACCAATTTCACGGCATCCACGACTTGAAATTAGCGATCGAAATCGCCGGCCAGCTCGGCGTGGACGTCGCTCCGCTGACCGTCGCAAGCCGGACGCGGCGTCAAATCGTTCAGGCCATCAAGGACGTGATCGAAGAAGGCTGAAGCGACCGGGCCGACCACCTCTTTCCGATCGGCCGGATCGAAACCTCGATTCACGAAGGGCTTCGGATCGTCTCCTGTCCTTCTTTTTCTCCCGGAGGGATCAGTTCAACACGGCCGCGATGTCGTCCAGCACTTTCTGCTCGGCGCTGGAGACGCGGGTGATTTGGAACTTCTGTCGCGACGCTTCGGCCACCAGCTTCGCCTGGTGCTGGATCTCGTTCGATGCGGCCGTTGCCAGCATCGGCGTCAAAGAAGCCTGAATGCCGACCGCGTATTCTTTCCACTGATTCCACAGTTTCTCGGGCGGCCGCTTCTCCAACCATGCCTCGACCAACTTGAGGGCCGACGCTTCCTGGTCGATGCCGTGACTCAACGCGGCGCTGAGAATCACTTGCCGTTCCTGGGGGGTCACCGAACCGTCGGCCCAAGCGACGAAAATCGCCGGGACCAGGGCGAGCGCCGCGATCCGCGTCGCCTCGAAGCCTTCGTCCAGCAAGTGGTCCAACAACGCCTCGTCCGAAAAACCGGTCGCCTGCTTCAGCTGGGCTTTCGCTTCTTCACGCTGCATCGATTCACGCAACTTGGCGCGAAGCTGCTCGTCGACACGGTAAAAGAACTCGTCCTCCAAAGCTCTGCCGCGCTCGTGAAGTGCGTCATTGTCGGTCATCTGAGGCTCGCATTGCAAAATGACGAAGTGAAAAATCCGGTCGATCCAAGGGCGGGGCGGCGGGAACCGACCACCAGGATTAAATCTATTCGTCCTTCGTTGCAGGGTGAAGAGGGGGGCAACCCCTCGGCGAAGACAAGACGGACGAAGAGGATCGGGCCGGCGGGCGATGCCCGACCACTCCAATCTTCGGCTACCCATTCTTCACGGACGCGGCTGCCGGCCGGCAAGCCGATCGAAGCCTCCGGCGTGCCCGTCCCGCCCCTCTTTCGTGCAGGCTCCGGCGGGCCGTGGCTTGACTCTCCCGCCGATCCGAATTGGATCGAATCGATACTTCCGGGCGGACCGCCGGCCCGTCTCCTCGATCTTGCAGCAGACTCCTCGCATCGACTGATCAATCATGACCTGGACGCGACGTCACGATTTGACGCAATTAGCCCCACTTCCGCTCGCACTGCATTGAAGCACGCGCGCGCCGACGGTATGCTCCCCATCCGGTCGGCGTCGCTTGCCCGAAAGAAGCTCCCATCCTCCTAACGCCCTGCAACGTGCCCCCCAGGCTGCGCAGGCCTCCAGCCTACTGCAATCGCCCTGAATTAACCAATATTGACTCGTTGCACTTGAGCGATCACATGCTTAAACGTCTGTTACGCTACACAAAAGTATTATCTATTGTCGGTGATATTCTGGTCATCCGGGCCACCGAAGTGGGCCTGGGCGACTTGGCGGTCGTCGAGAATCCTGATGGGGAGAGTTCACTCGCTCAGGTGGTTGAAATCCAGAAGGATGAAGTTTCGTTGCAGGTCTTCGCGGGCTCGAAAGGTTTATCGACCCAGGCCGAAGTTTATTTCTTGGGCCGATCAACTCAGGTCACTTACTCGCCCAACATTTTGGGGCGAATTTTCGATGGGGTCGGTTCCGCGATCGACGGGCGGCCTTCACTGGAGGGTGACCCGAAGGTCGACATCGGGGGGCCTTCGGTCAACCCCGTTTTGCGGATCGTGCCGGCGAATCTTATCGAGACCAAGGTCCCGATGATTGATGTGTTCAACTGTTTGGTCGAGAGTCAAAAAATACCCATCTTTTCGATCGCGGGCGAGCCTTACAATCAGCTGCTTGCCAGGATCGGCACGCAGGCCGACGCGGAAGTGATTGTGTTTTGCGGGTTGGGATTGATTTTTGACGACTATCATTATTTCCGTGAGACTTTTGAAAGTGCCGGAGCATTCGCCAGGACGGTGATGTTCGTGAATCAAGCGTCGGACCCGATCGTCGAACGACTGCTGGCTCCCGACATGGCGTTGAAAATTGCCGAGCGATTCGCGGTCGAAGAGAACAAGCGGGTTCTGGTTCTGATGACGGACATGACCGCCTACGCGGACGCACTGAAAGAGATCGGCGTGGCGATGGAACGAGTGCCGTCGAACCGTGGCTACATGGGCGACTTGTACAGCCAATTGGCATTGCGCTACGAACGGGCCTGTGATTACAAGGGTGCGGGGTCGGTCACGATCATCTCCGTGACGACGATGCCGGGCAATGATGTCACTCACCCCGTTCCCGACAATACCGGGTACATCACCGAGGGTCAGTTCTATCTGCACGGCGGCATGATCGATCCCTTCGGATCGCTGTCCCGACTAAAGCAGCAAGTGATCGGCAGCGTGACACGAGAAGATCACGCGCAAGTGATGAACACGATGATCCGGTTTTATGCCGGGGCGAAAGACGCCGAGAAGAAGCAACAAATGGCATTCGATCTGTCACCGCTGGATCACAAGCTGCTGCGGTTCGGTGACTTGTTCACCAAACGATTCATGGACATCAATGTATCCTTGCCGCTCAATGACGCCCTCGACCTTTGTTGGCAGACGATGGCAGAATGTTTCGAACCGGAGGAACTGTTGATGCGGGATCATTTGATCGAGAAATATTTCCCCCATCCGCAGGCATCGGTCTAAGGAGGGCGTTGAAATGGCCCTGGCATTGAACAAGACCACGCTGAAGCAACAGCGGGATCAGCTAAAGACATTCAAACGTTTTCTACCGTCATTGGATTTAAAACGCCAACAGTTGCTTGCCGCGCTGAAGGTCGCCCGTCGCCAGTTGGCGGAGGTCCGGCAAGAGTTTGATGCTGTGGAAAATAGCCTACGGCAGCTTTACCCGCTTCTCGGCAGTTCGACCGTGGCCACCAGGGACCTCGGAGGTTTGGTCGGCATCCGTGAGGTGAAGATTGGTGAAGAGAACATGCTCGGAACAACCCTGCCGGTGGCGGAGAAGGTCGAATTCGAGACTTCAGAGTACTCGTATCAGGTGATGCCTTTTTGGGTCGACCTCCTGGTTCAAGACATCCGCCGAGTGGCCGAGCTGAGGGTTCTTTTGCAAGTCGCGCAGGAGCGTGTGGTTCTGCTGGAACATGCCTCTCGACGAATCACCCAGCGGGTCAACCTGTTCGAAAAAGTTCTCATTCCTCAAGCCGAACAAAATGTTCGAAAAATCGTCATCTTTCTTTCGGACCAAGAACGCGCCGCCGTGGTCCGTTCCAAAATCGCCAAAAAGAAAAACAGCGAAGCTCAACGGTAGATCTTGTCGACCGTAGGCCCCCGTCCCTTTCTCCTGTCGCTCCCTCCTCAGTCAAACCCTCCATTTAAGCTCACTGACCGCCACTCATGGCCATCGTCAAACTTAAAAACATCTCCATTTTTGGACTCGCCCGCCAGCGAGACGAGGTGCTGCGTGAGTTGCAGTCACTCGGGTGCCTGCATTTGATCGATATTCACGAATCAAAGACGACCAATTCGACGGATGACGCGAGTCGCAATCGTGTTGCCGATGCGGTGAAGTATTTGGCCGCCAGCCCGGTTCAAAATACGAAACAGCGGCAGCGTTACAGGCAAGAAGAAGGCTGCGCGTCGATCACGGCGAGCGTGCTGGAAAACCAGAATCAACGCGAAACACTCGGACAAGAACGTGATTATCTGCAAAAGAGTATCGAGTCGCTGGAACCGTGGGGTGACTTTCGGTTGCCGGATGCCGAACAGATCGCACCTTTACAGCTTTGGTTTTATGTCGTCCCCAATCACCGTCGCGATCAATTCCGACACAGCAAACACTCGTGGCAGCTGATCAATCACGACGAAAAGCACAGTTATGTGGTGGTGATCAGTGAGGAGACACCTGAAGACATTCCCGATTCGCCGGTCACGCTGGATCCTCGCCCGCTGTCGGACCTGCGTGAGCGATTGGAATTGGTGGAGGAGCAGTTGGAGACTCTCCACTGGGAACGGATCAAATTGACTCGCTTCACCAACCTCTTGGTTCGCGACCTGAACGAGGCCGAGGATGAAGCGGCTCGTTTAGCTGCCGTGAATAAACTCAAACAGGATCAATCATTATTCGCGCTGCAGGCTTGGACGCCGGCGAAAGCGCTTCCCGCCGTGAAAGACTACTGTGAAAAAATGGGACTGGCGATCACGGTCGCGGACCCTGGCCGTGAAGAATCGCCCCCCACTTTGCTGCGAAATCCGAAGGCCGTCGCCGGGGCCGAGGGCGCCGTCACTTTCTACATGACGCCTGCTTATCAAGCTTGGGATCCGACATGGGTCATGTATTTTTCTTTCGCTTTCTTCTTTGCCATGATCATGTCCGACGCGGCCTACGGGTTGCTGCTCGGGGGCGTGTTGATCTTGGCTTGGCGACGCCTGGGCGGGGAGGAAGGGCATCGTCGGTTGCGGACTCTGATGCTGGCTATTGTCGTCTTTTGCGTGCTCTACGGCGTCGCAGCGGGTAGCTTCTTTGGCGTCACGCCCGAAATCTTCAAGCCGTATCAGTTGACGCTCGACGGACGGCCGTTGGTCGAAAATCACAACGCGATGATGATCATTTCGTTGACGATCGGCGTCTTGCACCTGACGCTCGCGAATTTGATCACCGCGTGGCGACATCGCGGCAGATCGCAATCGCTGAGCTCTCTCGGTTGGGCCGCGGCGCTGTCGGGTGGCTTGGTCTACGGGCTGACGCGCGAGGGCGAGAATCGAGTGGTCGCGTGGGTTGCCAGCGAGACAGCCATGTCCGTGGAATCCTTGCAGCCGATCGTCAATCAATACGCATTCCTGGCGACATTCGGCGGGCTGGCTGCCGTCGTCCTTTTTAGCAGCTCCCGGCCCTTGTTCTCCACTCGGATCAGCGATTGGTTATGGCGGCTCGCCGACGGCGTGCAGGGTTTGACGAATGTAACCAAAGCGTTCGGTGATAGTCTCAGTTATTTGAGACTGTTCGCGTTGGGACTGGCGAGCGCACAACTGGCGGTCACGTTCAACGATTTGGCTTCCGGGGCGATGGAAGTTCCCGGTCTAGGCCTCTTTTTGGCTTTGTTGATCTGGGTCGTCGGGCACACGATTAATCTTTTGCTGGGAATCATGAGCGGGCTGGTTCATGGGTTGCGGTTAAATTGCATCGAGTTCTTCAATTGGAGCCTGACGGAAGAAGGTTATCCGTTCCAGGCATTTCGTAAAAAGGCAGGGTAAACATGGATTCTTTGTTATTGACTTTGGGTTGGCTCGGCATCTTTGCTCCGACCGCGTTGGGGGCCATCGGTAGTATTATCGGTTGCGCCCGAGCAGGGCAGGCCGCATGCGGCGCGATGCTGGATGTGGAGAGCGGTTACGGGCGGCTGGTGGGGCTATCGGCATTGCCCTCGTCACAGATCATTTATGGGATCGTGGTAATGTTTTCGCTGCAGCGAGAAGTCACGACGGCCAACGCGCCTGGATTATTCGGGATCGGAGTCTTGTGCAGTTTTGCACTGATGGCAAGCGCGATTTACCAGGGAGCATGTTGTGCGTCGGCGATTAGCGTCAGCAAGCACAAGCCAGAGATTTTTGGTTTGTCCGTGGCGCCCGCGGCGATCGTCGAAGGCTTCGCCGTGTTTGCGTTCATTTTCGCTTTGGTGCTCGCCGGTGACATTCCCGCTGTGCTGACCGCTGCCGAGGGGGTCTAGGAGCGTTGCGGCTGGAGCGGCCTTGTTCGACGCACGATCGAAAGCCGTGACATCCGTCGAATCGATGCGTTTGATCGGAGCCGAAACGCTCGCCAAAGTGGCTTCCTTATTTTTCGAACCCGCGTCCCGGACCCGTGCGTCCGAGCCGATGATTTTTTCTCATGCGTGACGAAAGATCGGGGATGCGACAAGCTAATCCATTTGCAATTATCATTTTCTGAGAGTGAGTTTCATGTCCTCTGGCAATACTGTTGAATCCTCGGGTGTCCAGGAGTTGATCGACCGACTTCGTGTCGAAGGGGTCACGGCTGGACAAGGTGAGGCGGAGAGCTTGGTCGCGGCGGCCAAGTTGAAAGCGATTCAAATTCGCGACGAAGCAAAAGACGAGGCCACAGCAACGGTCGCCGCCGCGCGAGCCGAAGCAGACCGAATCGTGCAAGACGGCGAAGAAGCGTTGCGATTGGCCAGCCGTGACGTGTTGATCCAAGTTCGCGAGTCTTGTCGCCACGAATTCGAAACCAAGCTCGGAAAACTCGTCCATCACACGCTCCAGGACCAGAGTTTCTTACAGCGGATGATTTTGGAAATCGTCAACAAGACGAAACCTGAGGATCCGGACCAGGCGGTCCAAGTTCTTCTGCCCGAGACCGAAGTCACCGAGGAAGAGTTGAAGCGTGAAATCGGCGAGGTTCGCCCTGATTCGCTCGCCGCCTTCGTCATGGGACTCGGCGGAGATATCCTCCGAGACGGATTGACGTTTGGTGTCAATCACGACGTCAGCTCCGGAATCGAAGTGCGTTTGGTTGACGATGACGTGAAGTTGGAGCTTTCCGATGAATCCATCACCAAGCTCTTGCTCGGCTACTTGGCGCCTCGCTTCCGAGCCATCTTGGACTCCGAGAAGTAAACAGAGATGTCCCTTTATCACACCTTGATCGCAAGCCTGCCGACGCTACCGCCGACGTTTGACGTCGAGCGACTTCCGATCACGCTGCCGCGATTGACGGAGCGGTTGAAGATGCTGGACGAGGACGACGCGGTGGTGCTCGACCAGGTGCGTTCCTTTCTGATCTGGGATCGACAACCGGTGGAGCGGACCGACCAGCAGGTCAAGCACATCTACGATGAATTGCGGCGTACCATTACCAACAAGCTGCTGTTATCGATGATTCAATCGCGGATGGACATGCGAACCATCATCAGTGCGATTCGTCGCCGCCGTTTCGGTCTTGAGCCGCCCGAAGGGGTGGGCCAATGGGTCGAACAAATCCGGCGGAACTACAGCCATCCCACCTTCGGTCTCCAAAACGCGCATCCCTGGATCGGACCATTCGAGGAATGCTTGGGGCAAGGTGATGCGCTCGAGGCACAGCGGACTTTGTTCACCTACAGTTATCGGAACTGGAGCCGCATGGCCGAACAATACACTTTTTCCTTTGAAGCGGTGATGCTCTACTTGGCACGTTGGGAAATCATTGACCGCTGGACCAGCTGCAATTTCGAGGCTGGCCAAACACGATTCGATCGAATTCTATCGGAGACTCTCGGTGAGTACAGTCAACTCTTTGGGTAACGGCGTGGCGACCGCGCGTGTGATCGGCGTCAATGGCAACATTGTTACGATCGACACCGAGGGCGGAGCCATCATGAAAAACGAAGTTGCCTACGTGATCGTGGGCGGCGACCGATTGAAATCGGAGGTGCTGCGGATCTACGGAAATGTCGCCGACCTTCAGGTTTACGAGGAAACCGAAGGCGTGCGATACGGCGATCGTGTCGAACTGACCGGAACGCTGTTGTCGGTCAATTTGGGACCCGGGATGCTGGGCACGATTTACGACGGCCTTCAAAACCCGTTGTCAGAGTTGGCCGAACAGGACGGCTTTTTTCTCAAACGCGGCAGCGATCTGTTCCCTCTGGACCAGCAACAGCTGTGGGACTTCACCCCGGTGGTGGCACCCGGACAAGCCGTTCGCGCGGGCAGCGTTCTCGGGACCGTGGCGGAACGAAATGTCTCTCACAAAATCATGGCCCCCTTTGACCTGAAGGGCTCGGTAGAGATCGTTTCCATCGAATCGGGAAAGCTGACGGTCCAGCAGCCCGTCGTCAAAGTGCGAGACGCCGAGCAAGCGGAACACACTTGGACGATGGTCCAAACCTGGCCGGTTCGAAAACCGTTGGCCGGTGACATGCTGAAGCAGCGAACGGTCGAGCGGCTGTTCCCCAGCCAACCGCTGTTGACGACGATGCGGACCATTGACACGTTTTTCCCCGTCGCCCGTGGCGGGACGGCGTGCATCCCCGGTCCGTTCGGGGCCGGCAAAACGGTGACGCAAGGGCTGATCGCGAGGTACTCCTCGGTCGATGTCGTCGTCGTGGTGGCGTGTGGCGAGCGAGCCGGTGAGGTGGTCGAGACGATCCATGAATTCGCGCAGATGGAAGATCCTCGCACCGGCGGAAAGCTGATGGATCGTACCATCATTATCTGCAACACTTCATCGATGCCCGTGGCCGCCCGTGAAGCGTCGATTTACACGGGAATCACGCTGGGCGAGTACTACCGACAAATGGGACTTGATGTCTTGTTGCTGGCCGATTCGACGAGTCGTTGGGCGCAAGCGATGCGAGAAACCTCGGGACGTCTCGAAGAGATTCCGGGCGAAGAAGCGTTTCCCGCTTATCTCGATTCGGCGATCAAAAGCGTTTACGAACGCGCGGGCGTGTTGCGTTTGCCCGATAAATCCACCGGTAGTTTGACGCTCATCGGAAGCGTTTCGCCGGCCGGGGGGAACTTCGAGGAACCCGTCACCCAATCGACGTTGGCGACCGTGAAATGCTTTTTGGGACTGTCCTATGAGCGTGCCTACAAGCGATTCTACCCGGCCATCGATCCGCTGATTTCCTGGTCTCGGTACCGCGAACAGTTGAAGGATTACTTTGATCGCGAGGTTGCTCCCTATTGGACGCAATCGGTCACCGATTTGCACAACTTGTTGCGGAAAGGCCATGAGATTTTGCAGATGATGCAGGTCACAGGCGAAGAGGGGATCACGACCGAGGACTACACCGTCTATCAGAAGTCGTTGTTCCTCGACATGGTCTTCTTGCAACAAGACGCTTTCGACAAGGTCGACGTCAGCGTGTCCGCGAACCGGCAAAAAGCAATGTTTCTGCTCTGCAAGCGATTGATCGATCGGGAGTATCCGTTCCAAGATAAGAAACAAGTTCTTGATTACTTTACTCGTTTGACCGGGTTGTTCAAAAACCTGAATTATTCGGAAGCCGGTTCGGAAGATTTCAACAAGTACTTGTCGCAAATCGAAGCACTGGAAAAAGAGGCCACGGCGGGGCTTCCGCTCGAAACTTGAATCCCGCAGGGCGGTCGGCTGATGAACTCGTTCGCGAAAAAGTTACCTCGATGCGAAACCTAGTTCGGCTCTCCGCGACGTACCCATTCGACTGGGAGGGGCGAGCGACTTGACCGCTCGGCACAATGCGGACTCACCGAGAACGACCGTTCTCCGTTCGCCCCATTGTTCCCTCCGGAGTGTCTTTGATGTCGATCCGCCTTGCCCCTTGTTTTGTGTTGGTCACGATGATGCTCACGCCGTGCTCCGCGTGGGCTCAAGAATCGACCGGTTCGAGTCCGGTTGCGTCCGAATCAAGCAATATCGTCGAGACGGCGGTTGCGGCCGGTTCGTTCGGCACCTTAGTCGCTGCCGTGAAGGCCGCCGGTTTGGCGGAAACGCTGAGCGGTCCGGGTCCGTTCACCGTCTTTGCCCCGACGGACGAGGCATTCTCGGCGCTGCCGAAGGGAACGATCGCCAGCTTGTTGCAGCCCGCCAACAAGAGCAAGCTGGTTGAAATCCTGAAGTACCACGTCGTTCAAGGGCGTGTTTACAGCAGGGACGCGTTGGCGTTGGACTCAGCCCCGACGGTGGCCGGTCCGTCCCTCGCGATCACACCGACCGAGGGTGGAGCGAACATCAACGACGCGAGGCTATTGCAGACCGATATCGACGCCTCCAACGGTGTGATCCACGTGATCGATCGTGTCCTGTTGCCATCCGATGCACCCGCGACGGTGTCGGGCAAACCCGCGGTGGATCAGCGTAGCGTGGCCGTTTCGACGCTGCACAACGCGATCCAACAAGGGGTTCCTGCGTTCAATGCCGGTCACCACGGACGATGTGCTGACATCTACATGCAGGCCCTGCAAACCGTATCCTCGATGTCGGGGGTCGGCATGTCTGCCGCTCTTCGCGATCAAGTCGGTCAAACGCTGATCACGTGTCCGCAAATGTCCAGCGCGACCGAACGAGCTTGGTCGTTGCGACGCCAGATCGATCAAGTGATGTCGGAACTGTAGCAACGAAGTCGCCGTAGGTTCCGAGTCGTCCGCGTCGGGCAAGGGAGTCGGTCAATCGATTGCCATGGACGATTCGTCGTACTGCTCCGGAGTCATCCAAAACAGGTCCTTCCAATAGCCGGTGTCATTCGGCTGGGCAGGTCCCGGTGTCGTTCGGCCGCGTGAGACGATCCGATTGATTTCCGCCATCAATCGCTCCGCGATGCCGGGATGGCGGTCGGCAACGTCTGTCTGTTCCGATCGATCCGTCGCCAAGTCGTACAACTCGGCCGGACGTTCGCCGTCGGGCATGACGAGTTTCCAGTTCTGATCCGTGATCGCGTAGCGTCCGTCATTGCCGTGGTTGATCAGGGGCAACCGCTTGTGTTTCGCATCGGCATCCCACAACACTTGCGCGAAACTTTGGCTGTCTTCGCCGGCGGATTCCGGCAGGGTGACACCGATCAGCGATGCGAACGTGGCGAGCAGGTCGACTTGACCAATCAGGCCGTCCCACCGCCGCGCGGGTTGCCTAATTCCAGCAGGCCAGCGAATCAAAAACGGAACCCGATGGCCGCCTTCGTAGACGGATCGTTTGCCTTCGCGGCAACCGCCGCGACTGTCGTGCTGGTACGTTTCCAGACTCTGTTTCCAATGATTTTCCGGACCGTTGTCGCTGGTCATGACGACCAACGTGTTCTTGTCGATCCCGCTGTCGTCCAGGAATTCCAAAACTCGTCCGATGTGGTAATCGGTTTCGATCAGAAATTCGCCGTAAGCGCCGCACCGGCCTTGGCCATGAAATTCGGGCAGCGGACAAACCGGATAGTGCGGGGACGTGTAAGGCAAGTACAAAAAGAACGGCTTGCCTTTTTCAACGTCGTCGATCTTGTTTGACATCCACTCGATGGCCTTGTCGGTAAAGCGAGTCAAACATTGGTTGTCGATAAAGTCGGGCGCGATTTCGAAACCAGGGCGTCCCAAGCTCGCTCGTGTTTGCTCGGGCGAAGCATCGTACGGAGGCATGATCCGATAGTCCGACATTCGCGGGTTCGGTTTCTTGTTGGAATACATCGTCGGTGGCACCGCGGCGTGGCGGCCTTCGAGCCATGCCAAGATTCCGTAATTCAACGAAGCGGGAACGCCGTAGAAGTAATCGAAACCCTTGTCCAGCGGCATGTCGACGATCGGTTGTGACCAATCGCGATCGCCGGG
>Ga0102938_10001792_pt1 | contig 16253 bp, 13 predicted proteins | sample SalPonR2_B_D2_MG_FD_84516 | JGI IMG/M metagenome (GOLD analysis project Ga0102938, IMG submission 84516) | Salt pond soil microbial communities from South San Francisco under conditions of wetland restoration - Salt Pond MetaG R2_B_D2_MG | ecosystem: Environmental > Aquatic > Marine >...
CCGAGTACTCCCGGGACAGGAATCCAACTCTCTAATTCTCCCGACTTTTTGGGAGGAGGTTATTATGACATTTTTCAATAAAACGTTTCTCTTATCGTTCCCTAGAGAGCCCCAAATATAGCACTTTTTTTATAAAAAATTGAAATTCAAAAGAGGACTTTTTTTAAGTTTTTCACCCAAGAGAAGTTCAGACCTATTGAGGTAAGAAAAAGTTATTTTATCTTGAGCGCATATCAAGGTATTTTAATACAACATAAATAAATACGAAAAAGCACTGCCCTTCTGTTTGAAAACTAAGTGAGCAGAACACAAAAAATTTGGAAACCACTCTTTACTGATGGCTAAAAAAATAACAGATAGAAAAGACGACTACTCTCAATGGTACCTGGATGTGGTGAAAGAGGCTAAACTGGCCGATCACTCTCCGGTTCGCGGATCGATGATAATCCGTCCTAATGGATTTGCAGTCTGGGAAAACATGAAACAGGCTCTGGATCAGATGTTTAAAGATACCGGCCACGAAAATGCCTACTTCCCGCTTTTTATTCCAAAATCATTTTTATCTAAAGAAGCCCAGCACGTAGAAGGATTTGCAAAAGAGTGTGCAGTAGTAACACATAGCCGGTTAAAAAGTGTAGATGGCGGCGTTGAAGTCGATCCTGATTCTAAACTTGAGGAAGAGTTAATCGTTCGGCCCACGTCAGAAACTATTATTTGGGATGCCTATGGCAAATGGATTCAGTCCTATCGGGATCTACCGATACTCATCAACCAATGGGCCAATGTGGTGCGATGGGAAATGAGAACCCGTCTGTTTCTCCGAACCATGGAATTTCTATGGCAAGAGGGGCACACTGCTCACGCCACTGAAACTGAAGCAGTTGAAGAGACCCACAGAATGCTGAATGTTTATAAATCCTTTGCCGAAGAGTTTATGGCCATGCCGGTTATCACCGGGGTAAAAACCGAGTCAGAGCGTTTTGCCGGGGCTGTTAACACCTATTGTATCGAAGCTCTGATGCAGGATGGTAAGGCCCTCCAAGCGGGAACATCTCACTTTCTGGGACAAAATTTTGCTAAAGCGTTTGACGTGAAATTCCAGGATGATGATGGAGAACACAAATATGTCTGGGCTACAAGCTGGGGTGTTTCAACGCGCCTGATCGGTGGACTCATTATGACCCACTCTGATGACAACGGGCTCGTTTTACCTCCAAAACTGGCACCAAATCAAGTTGTAGTCGTTCCAATATACAGAGGTGATGAACAGCGAGAAACTGTTTTAAATTACGCTCAGCCAATAATTGATAATCTCCGCGAAAAAGGTATTTCTGTAAAACTGGATAACCGAGACAACTTCAAGCCGGGCTGGAAGTTTGCCCAGCACGAAGCTGAAGGAGTACCGCTTAGAATAGCTGTAGGTCCACGTGATGTTGAAAACAAAAACCTGGAGCTTGCTCGCCGCGATACATTGGAGAAGAGCATTGTTCCGCTTGCCGGAATTGCAGATCATATCGAAGAACTTCTGGCAACTATTCAGAACGACCTCTTCAATACAGCCAAAAAGAGAATGGACGACGCAACCCGTAACGTAGACAACTACGAGGAGTTCAAAGAGCAGATTGAAAACGGAGGATTTATCTGGGCTCATTGGGATGGCACACCGGAAACTGAAGAGAAAATCAAAGAGGAAACAAAAGCAACCATCCGACTTATCCCGATAGATAAAGATGATCCGATTCCGGGAGAGTGCATGGTTACAGGCAACCCCTCCAAACAGCGAGTTCTGTTTGCCAGATCTTATTAATCGTTCTTTATGAATATTAACCCTGTCATACCAAAATCAAATCAACTTTTTACGGCCGATCAATCTCGCAACATTGACCAAAAGACGATCGAGGAGTTTGGTATTGACGGGTTTACTCTAATGGAATTTGCAGCTAAAGGCGCTGCCGCTACTATTCAAAAAGTCACCGGGCTAAATAAGCATGGCCTTTTTATATGCGGAAAAGGAAACAACGCCGGCGATGCGCTTGCTGTTGCCCGTTATTTGATTGACCATTCTAATCACACAGCTTCGGTTTATTTTGCACTTGGCTCAGACGATCTCAGCCCTGACACCCAAAAAAATCTGGAACTGCTTCAAAAACTAGGGCAAGTAGGACTGCCCATTTCATTTATTGATGAACTCACCGAAAACAACCTCAATTCCTGTGATTATATCGCAGACGGAATATTCGGAACAGGGTTGAACAGTGATGTCCGATCTCCCATCGATGAGATTATTCAAAAAATAAATCAGGCAGAAAAAAATGTTATTTCCATGGATGTTCCTTCCGGGCTTAACTCAGACACCGGTAACATTCAGGGCGTATCCGTTTCTGCTGATTACACCTGTACTTTTGGCACACAGAAGATGGGGCTCTTTTTGAATGATGGTCCGGAAATGTCGGGCAAAACCTCATTTATTGACTTACCATTTCCCTCCTATCTGAGAAAAGACTTTGTGATAAAGTTTGACGACAAACTCGAATCAGAGCTTCCCAAAATTACCCGAACTGCAAGACACAAGTATGAATCCGGAGTTGTTCATCTGGCAACCGGCTCAAAGGGATTAACCGGTGCAGCGATTATGGCAGCTAAAAGTGCCTGGAAACAGGGTGCCGGTTCTGTAATATTATATGCCCCTGAAAAACTACTGCCGATATACGAATCGAGTTTGCCTAACATCATAAAAGTGGTGCTGCCCGAATCAGACTCTTATAATCCTGATCATACAGAGATTATATTGAATAAAATCTCGGAAAAACCGGGTGTTCTCTTGATTGGCCCTGGAATTGGGTTGACTTCCGAAGCAAAAAATCTCACACTTAACCTTTTGAAAGCCTATCATGGGCCTGCAGTTATCGACGCAGATGCACTCTCAGTATGGGATCAACTAATAGAAGTTCCGCCTAATCAAAAAAAGAATTGGCTGTTGACTCCTCATCCGGGAGAAGCTCGAAACTACTTAAAGCTGTCATTTAATGATGATTATGAGCGTTTTATTCAATCGAGAGAATTTTCAAAAAAACATCAACTATCTTTATTGATGAAAGGAAGCCCGGCCTATTATCACTCGGGAGAACATTCTTTTATATCGGGCTACGACACAACCCCATTTTCGCGTGCCGGCTTTGGAGATGTGCTTGCAGGAACAATTGCAACCAAATGGGGAATAACCGAGAGTCAGCATTGGGCTCCAATTTTAGCTCTACTTAGCGGATACAATACCTATAAAAATTCAAACTCATCTCCATTTGGCCCTGAGCATCTCTTATGTTGAATAAATTTTTTAGCTTTTTGACCAAAAACAAAAAGGTCATTTACACACTATTTATACTGATCACTACAGCAATATTTGCCCTCACACTTCTTCCAGCAAACAAATTGGGAAGCAACAGGCTTTTTCAATACGACAAACTGGGGCACTTCATGATGTTTTTTTCCTGGACTTTTGTATTCGGCCTTTTACACATCTCCCGAAAACGAGAAGAAAGTAATTTGGTATTCATTTTCTTTGCCGGGGCATTATTCGGTATTGGTATAGAAATCCTTCAGGGCTTAATGTCATTCGGTCGTTCCATTGATCTCTATGACGCAATCGCTGATATACTTGGGACCTTAACAGCAACTTTTCTACTTTTTTTAACTAAACCGCCCTATCCTCCCGATTAAGGCTTGTAAATTTCTCATAACTGAATTATAATATCAATCCCTAACGAAACGTTGGATAATTACCTTCAAATCGTTTATACTTGACCTAAGCGTATTTAATCCTTTTAAAAACCCCTTAAACAATGACTGAACGAAAGAAACCGGATGCTGACTTACGAAATTACTATACAGTATTTTGGGAGTTAGGTCTATTGGCTGCATTGGTAATTTTTATCATTGCTGTACGAATTGATTTAACCAGCTACGCTCCAGAAGAGTACACTATGGACGAGCAGGAAGTCGTGGAGATGGAAGAAATTATTCAAACCCGTCAAATTGAAACACCTCCTCCACCACCCAGACCTCCGGTACCTGTTGAAGTTCCTAACGATGAGATCATTGAAGACGTTGATATCGACATCTCTGCCGATCTTGACTTGGGCGGGTCTTTAAGTGCTCCCCCACCACCACCTCCTGCTGAAGATGATGAAGAAGAAGATTTCTTCGTTGTTGTAGAGGAAATGCCGGAATTGATTGGTGGCCTTGGTGAACTTCAGAGTAAAATAAACTATCCTGAAATGGCAAGACGTGCCGGTATTGAAGGACGTGTTTATATTCAGTTCATTGTAAACGAACAGGGACAAGTTGAAAACCCTCGAGTTATTCGTGGAATTGGCGGCGGCGCTGACGAAGAAGCTTTAAGAGTTGTAAGCCAGGCCGAATTTAAGCCCGGTATGCAGCGTGGACGTCCGGTAAGGGTTCAGTACAGTTTGCCGATTTTCTTCAGACTGCAAAACTAACATCTGATCTTAATAAAATTTCAAAAGCGTCTTAGATTAATTTCTGAGACGCTTTTTTTATTACCTGAAGCCTACTGTTTATTGAGAAAAGCCTCGATTACCTTTTCTAAATTTTTATACCCGACCATCTTCAGAGCTCTATTTGGCTCAATCCATTTGAGATTTGTTATTCCCTCCTCTACCTGTGGAGACAGATCTGTTGTTTGATCTGTTTGCATCAAATACCAGTAGGTTTTCTTACCAATTTTCTCCCCATTTATTTCATACTCATGATGTGTCTCACAAAGAAACTCTTTGATCTTTGGTAATGAAACCCCGACTTCTTCGGCTACTTCTCTTATCGAACACTCCTCAATAGATTCACCTTCTTCCAGTTTCCCCTTGGGAAGATCCCAAACACCGTTTCTCTTTATCAATAATATTTTTAGGGGCGACATTTCCTTATTATAGAGTACGCCGCCACCCGCTTTGATGATCTTCAAAGCGTTAATCCTTTGATTCTTCTTTCTCGTCACCGTCACCTTTCTTCTTTTCGTCAGCATAGTTCAATCGAAGATTGGTAAGTGTCTGTTCCAGATATTCACTCACTTCCTTAGGCAGGTTACCTTTTGTGAATTTTTGCAGCATATTGAGTGTATCAATTGCGAACTTTGCAGAACTCAGATCTCTTTCAGTCTTTTCAGTCTGTGGATTTTGAATCTTACCCATCCCCATCATAGCAATCTGCTGATGTTGCTGAATTAACATCACAAAAAGTAGTTGTTGTTGTTGTTCCGGACTTAGATTTTCCGGTGTTTTTTGATTTTCTTTACTCATGATAATTGGTTCGTTCTTAATTACAATTCAATGCGATGAAAACGTAAAGAGTTTGTATACTTATATGAACCTGAAAATACAAAAACAAAAGACTAAATGGCTACCATTCAACCATTCAAGGGATGGCTTCCCAAGCCGAAGCATGCTGATGAGATTGCATGTGTCCCCTACGATGTTATAAATACTGAAGAAGCTAATGAGCTTGCCAAAGGAAAACCTAACAGCTATTTACACGTAATCCGTCCTGAAATAGATCTGCCTGAAGGTACACCCTTCAACGATGATCGCGTATACAAAAAAGGAGCTGAGAATTTAAAAGCACTTCTGAAATCGGATCTGTTTGTGCAGGATGAAAAACCTGCGGTATATATTTATCAGATGCAGACAGGCAATCACACTCAAACCGGTGTATTTACCTGCGCGTCTGTTCAAGACTATGATGACGATACGATTTTGAAACATGAGTTGACCCGTCCGGATAAAGAGGACGACAGAACCAAGCACATTCTCACACAAGAGGCTCATGCTGAACCGGTTATGCTTACCTATCGCGATTCTGAAGATGTCTCTTTTCAAATTGAGAAAATAACGCTCACGAACCCACCTTACATTGAACATGAGGGTGAAGGAGGTGTTATTCATAGAATTTGGAAAACCTATACTACTGCTGAATTTGTAAAAGGTTTTTCTGAAATTGAACATTTATATATTGCGGACGGCCATCACCGATGTAAGAGTGCATCCAGAGCGGCTGAGCAGCTTCGAAATGAGCAGAATGTATTCCCGGGCGAAGCAGAATTTGAATACTTTCCCGTTGTGCTTTTCCCCATGTCTCAGATGAAAATATTGCCCTACAACAGGGTAATCAAATCTGTTTCTGAAAAGAAGTTTAATGAAATTGAAAAGAAGTTTAATTTGACTCAAACCGATCAAAAGTCACCGAACGAGAAAGGGTTTATCTCCATCTACTACTCCGGTAAATGGTGGAATATGACGCTGCCCGAAGCTACGTCTGATAGCATCTCATCTTCGCTCGATGTAGCTCGTCTGCAGGATGGTTTTTTAAATCCGGAATTTGGTATCGAAAATCCCAGAACTGATAAAAATATCAGTTTTGTGGGTGGAATAAGGGGCACAAAAGAGCTCGAAAAACTTGTTGACGCAGGTAAGTTTGATTTGGCAATCAGCATGTATCCTACAGATATACAGGAGCTTTTGGATGTTTCGGATGCAGGTGAACTCATGCCGCCAAAGTCTACCTGGTTTGAACCAAAAATTAAATCCGGTTTAATCGTACACACATTTTAAAAATACTACCATTATGAAAAGAGTACACAATTTTAGTGCAGGCCCGGCAACACTTCCTTTATCTGTTTTAGAAAAGGTTCAAAGTGAACTGATCGACTATAAGGAAAAAGGGGCCTCTATCATTGAAATGAGTCACCGTAGCCCGGAATATACCGAGGTTAACCGTCAGGCGGTTGAGAGATTAAAGAAGATAACCGGTGCAGATGATGACTGGGTGATACTGTTTCTGCAGGGAGGGGCGAGCAGCCAGTTTATGATGGCTGCACATAATTTCCTGAATACAGAGCGCACTGCAAATTATATCGATACCGGTACGTGGTCTGCAAAGGCCATTAAAGAGGCTAAACTATACGGTAAAGTTCACACATCTTTTTCAGGTAAAGAGGGAGCTTACAGTCATATTCCAACGAATGATGAACTTAGCTTTGTAGATGATGCTATCTACACCCACTTTACAAGCAACAATACTGTGGCAGGGACGCAGTTCTCAACAGAGCCAAAAAGTAATGCTCCGCTCGTGTGTGATGCATCATCCGACTTTTTATCCCGTCCCCTTGACCTGGAGAAATATGGGTTAATCTACGCGGGAGCTCAAAAAAATGTTGGACCTGCAGGCGTTACCGTTGTAATGATTCGAAAATCATTTTTGGAAAAACAACGACCTGAAGCCATCCCAACCATCCTCAACTATCAAACCCATGTGGAAAAGCTTTTTAATACTCCACCTGTTTTTGCAGTTTACATGGTTAATTATGTCTTGGAGTGGATTCAGGAAAAAGGCGGTCTTTCTTACTTTGAAAAATTTAGCCAGGAAAAATCCGGCCTGATCTATTCAGAAATTGATCGAGATGAATTTTATAGAGGCACTGTGGAGAAGGACGCTCGTTCCAAAATGAACGTCACTTTCAGATTACCCTCAGAAGATCTTGAGAAAAAGTTTATTTCCGAAGCGGCTTCTCAAAATCTTATGAACCTGAAGGGGCATAGAAGTGTAGGCGGCGTTCGGGCAAGTATCTACAACGCATGTGAAATGGAGAGCGTTAAAGCACTCGTTGATTTTATGAGCGAGTTCAAATCAAAGAATGGTTAAACAAACTGAACCTTATATCGGGTGACATATACCGTCATCCGGTATAATTTTTTTTGATGCTAAATCAGCCCAAAAAGTGTGAGTATGTGATCTACACTATTGGGAATAAAGAAAATAATATAAAGAATCCCCCAGATTGCCCCGGCAATATGTGCTTCGTGATTTACATTTCCTCCTTCCCGTTTACTCTCAAAAACGCTGTAGAGTAAAAACATGATTCCAAAAATCCAGGCGGGTATTGGAATAGGTAAAAGAATAATAACAATTTTTTCTGTCGGATAGAGAAAGATAAAACCGAACAGAATACTTTCAACAGCTCCCGAAGCGCCCAGCGTTGCGTAGTTTGGATTTTCCCGGTGGCGAACCAAAGAGGGAATTGCAGAAAATGCCAAACCCGAAAAATAGAGCGCGAGATAGTGATTGATTCCAAGTGTCTGCTCTACCGCAACGCCAAAAAAGAAAAGTACAAACATATTTACCAACAGATGCCCTATACCGGCATGTAAAAAACCTGAAGTGATAATCTCATACCAAGAGCCTTCTCTTACAGTTCTGTAAGGTCTGAGCATACCCAATTCCATTACTTTTGGGTTTACATACAAAGCTATAATAGATACGAAACCTGTGACTGCAATAAGTGTAAGAGTAACCGACATAATTGATCTCAGTTTTGAAAGAAACCATGAATATAACAAAACGGTATCCTTTTACAGCATGAACTTTCTATGACCGGATTTTTCTTGATCATTTAAATTGCTAATTTCTCCCATCCTGAACTCCTAATTAATCAATCAAAACATGTACAGGGTTTTTAAACAGTTTCTGCTTCTCTTTTTTGCAGTATTATTTATCTCTTCCTGTGGAATTACCCGAAAGAGCTCTGCTCCCGATTCGGCAGACTATTCTGATTTTTCACCGGGTGCTGTAATTGAATCCGGTGTGGCCAGTTGGTATGGTCCAAATTTTCACGGCAAGCTCACGGCGAACGGGGAAACCTATAATATGGATGGTTTAACTGCAGCTCATCGCAGTCTTCCGTTTAATACGGTTGTTCAGGTTGAAAATAAAGGAAATGGCAGAACTGTAATTGTCAGAATTAACGACAGGGGTCCATATGCTCATAACAGAATCATCGATCTATCCCGTAAAGCAGCCCGGGAAATTGACATGATTGATGCCGGAACCGCAAATGTGGAAATATTTCTGGTTGAAGAAGGAGACCGTCCCCTATCTGATCAAAACATGGGGAGTATAGAGACATTTACAGTTCAGCTGGCAGCTTTTCAAACCCGAAGTGAAGCTGAAAATTTTCTAAATCAAATATCCGGTGCAAGAATCGAGACTGTTCCGGTAGCAGGAAACACTGTATTCAGAATTTACTATGGCATTTACGATGAACCGGAAGAAGCACGCACCGCCATGCAACGGCTGAGAAGGCAAGGATTTGATGGTTTTGTAAAACAGACACAGAACTAAATTTTTGCCAATTGTATGGATTGATTTCTCCACTATTAGGGTTAACATGCCATAACTCAAAATCAATTTATATGAAAAAAGATATCATCGTTATTGGGAGTGGATTTGGCGGGCTTGCCACTGCTTCCAGGCTATTATCAAAGGGACACAATGTTAAAGTTTTTGAAAAAAGAGATAAACCCGGAGGCCGGGCGTATGTTTACGAAATAAATGGATTCAAATTTGACGGAGGGCCTACTGTTATTACCGCTCCATTTATGTTTGATGACATCTATGAGGCCGCCGGTAAAAAGCGTGAAGATTATTTTGAACTCGTTCCCTGTGACCCTTTCTACAGAATTTTTGACCATCATGGCGAACCGTTCGACTATAATAATGACCACGAATTTATTTTGTCGGAAATCGAGAAGAGAAATCCATCTGACAAAAAAGGGTATGAGGAGTTCATCAAAACAACAAAACCCATTTTTGAAAAAGGGTTTGTTGAACTCGCAGATAAGCCGTTTCTGAAATTTACCGACATGCTGAAAGTAGCTCCCGATCTTATCAAGCTGCAGTCGCATAAATCTGTTTACAAATATGTCTCCCAGTTTATCGAAGATGATTTTCTGAGACGGGCATTTTCATTTCACCCGCTTTTAGTAGGCGGAAACCCTTTTGATACTACTTCTATTTACTCCATGATCCACTACCTGGAGCGTGAATGGGGAGTTCATTACGCAATGGGAGGAACCGGATCCATCGTAAACGGACTGGTAAAATTGATTGAAGAGCAGGGAGGAGAAATTCACCTCAACTCTGAAATCGATGAAATACTGGTGGAAAATGGAGAAGCAAAAGGAATTCGATTAAAAGATGGCCACGTCCATAACGCTGATATCGTCGTAAGCAATGCAGATGTTGCTTTCACATATAAAAATCTGATTGATAAAAAACATCGCAAAAAATATACCGATCGCAAGATTGAACGTACGAAGTACAGTATGTCACTTTTTGTAATCTACTTTGGTACGAAAAAACGCTATAACGACACTAATCTGGAACACCACAATATCATTTTGAGTGAACGTTACAAGGGATTATTGGAAGACATCTTCAGCAAGAAAAAACTGTCTGATGATTTCTCACTCTATCTGCATATGCCCACAAAAACAGATCCATCCATGGCTCCGGAAGGTCATGAAGCCTTTTACGTTCTCTCACCTGTCCCACATTTAGATGGAGATGTGGATTGGAATGAGATGGCTCCAAAGTATCGTGATACCATCATGCAGTTTTTGGAAGATAATTATCTACCCGATCTCCAGGAAAACGTTGTGGCTGAACACTACATAGATCCGCTTCACTTCCAAAATGACCTGAACAGCTTCAAAGGTTCTGCCTTTTCTGTAGAACCAATTCTAACGCAATCTGCATGGTTTAGACCTCATAACAGAAGCGAAGATGTAGAGGATCTCTACTTTGTTGGAGCCGGTACCCATCCTGGAGCAGGACTACCGGGCGTACTCTCTTCTGCAAAGATTGCTCAAGATTTGATTGAAGAGGTTTAAGACCGAGAAAGGAATATTGAAGAGTTGATTTATTCAAGTATAGAAAATCAACTTAACAGCCATCTAAATCTCCCCTTATTAGGGGAGACTTTATGAGGCAGTTTAAAAGAATATAGATCGAGCTGAATTTTTAAAACTCAGTTTATTTCAAACTTGTTACTTGAGCGACTTTTGAAGGTCATCCCAATCGGCAAGAAAACGTTCCAAGCCTATGTCGGTCAATGGATGTTTCAAGAGTTGATCGATCACTTTAAGTGGCATGGTAGCAACATCTGCACCAAGTCTGGCTGATTCTAACAGATGCATCGGGTGACGAATGCTTGCAGCCAAAATTTCGGTTTCATATCCATAGTTGTCATATACCAGTCGAATGTCTGCAATCAAATCCATCCCTTCGCTCGAGATGTCATCCAGACGCCCTATGAATGGTGATATGTATGTTGCACCTGCCTTAGCAGCAATAAGGGCCTGAGAAGCAGAAAAGCAGAGAGTGCAATTTGTTTTAATGCCTTCCTCACTAAATGATTTAATTGCCTTGATTCCTTCCTTGATCAGCGGAACTTTAACAACCACATTGTCTGCTATAGATGCAATATTTCGTCCTTCTTCCATGATTTCATCATATTCAGTAGAAATCACTTCAGCGGAAACATCACCGTCCACGATGTCACAAATTTTTGCAATATGCCCTTCAAAGTCGTTAACACCTATCTTTGCACAGAGGCTTGGGTTTGTGGTTACGCCATCAAGTACACCTAAATCGTTGGCTTCTTTTATTTCATCGAGGTCGGCTGTGTCTATAAAAAATTTCATAGGGGAATTTTGTTAAAGGATAATTGTTTTAACTAATATAAAGAATGTTATAAAATCGTACAGATAAACAGTTTATAGAACATCAACAATTTGCTATTTTAATATAAATTCTAACAGAAATTGAAAATTTATGAGTAATTCAGGAAAAGGTTTTACCCTTGGTTTATTAACCGGTGCATTGGTTGGATCTGCAGTAGCATTGTTATATGCTCCCGATTCCGGTTCAAACACTCGAGGAAAAATATCGTATCAGGTCAGTAACTATGCTGATGAACTGAATAAATTAATCAGTGAGCTTAAAAGTGAACGGGAAAAAATTGCCTCCGATGCTAAGCAAAAAGGAGATGATGTAGTTTCTGACGCTAAAAAGCGTGCAGACGATTTAATCAAAGAAGCTGAAACTCTTCTCGACAATATCGAAAAGAAGTAATCTTCTTTAAATATCACTTTAAACAAAAAAAGCCCTGACTTCCGTCAGGGCTTTTTTATTTCTTTTAATCTTCTTCCTCTTCAGGATTGTCGGCGCCCAGTGTTTCAAACACTTTTTGCACCTCCTCATCGCCTTCATCATAGTCGGCTTTTGAACCAACAATGAGTTCGTCGTATTTAAGGAGTCCGGTACCCGCAGGCACTTTATGACCAACAATTACATTCTCTTTCAGGCCGCGAAGCAAATCTTTTTTCGCTTCAATGGAAGCCTGTGTAAGAACTTTTGTTGTTTCCTGGAATGAAGCGGCTGATAACCAGCTTTCAGTTGAAAGTGAAGCACGGGTAATACCCAAGAGAATTGGCTTAGAAATTGCCGGTTCTGCTTCTCTGGTCTGGAGTTCGTCCTTACCGTCTTTAATCAATTCGTTATTTGCTTCACGAACTTGACGTCGGTCAAGAATTGCTCCTTTCTTCAGTTCACTTCCACCCGGATCGGTTACAACATATTTACCGATCAATTCATCATTTCTGTTGTTGAGTTCAAATCGATCAACTTTGTCACCTTCAAGATACATTGTATCACCCGGATCCAGAACTTCAACCTTCTGCATCATAGTGCGAACAATCACTTCAACGTGCTTGTCATTAATCTTCACACCCTGCAGACGATAAACCTCCTGAATCTCATTCACCAAGTAAGACTGTACCGCAAATGGACCTAAGATGTTTAAGATTTCCTGTGCAGGAATTGTACCATCAGACAGAGCCTGACCGGCTTTTACAAAATCATTTTCCTGAACAAGAATGTGCTTAGACAGCGAGATGAGATATTTCTTCTCGTCCGTTCCGTCTTTACTCTCAACAATTACTTCCTGAGAACCTCTTTTACGTCCACCCATTCTTACAATACCGTCAATTTCGGTAACAGCTGCCGGATCACTCGGTGACCTGGCTTCGAAGAGTTCGGTAATACGTGGCAGACCTGCAGTAATATCCTTAGACTTAGATGCAGATCTTGGGATCTTCGCCAGAATCTGACCGGCCTGAACTTTCTCGCCGTCTTCAATTACAATATGAGTTTCGACAGGAAGAGTATTTTCACGAATTCTATCGTCCTTACCCTTAATAACTAATGTAGGAATCAAGGATCTGTCTTTAGAATCGATGATTACTTTTTCGCGGTGACCTGTTTGAGCATCAGTATCCGCAGTATAGGTAATCTCTTCGATGATGTCTTTGTACTCAACTTTACCGTCGAGTTCACTAAAGATCAAAGCGTTGTAAGGGTCCCACTTACAAAGTGGCATTCCTTTCAATACTTTTTCTCCCTCTTCGACCATCATTTCAGAACCGTAAGGAACATTATAGGTATTTAGGATTTTTCCGTCTTCACCTACAATCTTCATCTCACCGGCACGACTCAATACAACGTTATGAATCTCTTCACCGTCGTCGTATTCAACGACTCGTACGTTTTCAAATTCAATCTTTCCGTCAAACTTCGCTTTGTGTTGTGAGTCTGCCTCCATACGAGAAGCCGTACCACCCACGTGGAATGTACGAAGCGTAAGCTGTGTACCCGGCTCACCAATGGATTGAGCAGCGATTACACCTACAGCTTCACCTACCTGGACAATGCTGTTTCGTGCCATGTCACGTCCGTAACATTTTGCACAAACACCTCTTTCCGTCTCGCAAGTGAGTACTGATCGGATTTCAACCTCTTCAATAGAAGTTTCAGCGATTTTCTTCGCAATTTTTTCGGTAATCAACTGATTTGATTCGCAGAGTATTTCATCTGAAATCGGATCTCTGATTTCGTGCATTGATACACGGCCAATAATTCGATCCTCCAGACTTTCAATGACATCTTCATTATCCTTGAGTGCCTGCATTCTAATACCTCGCAGAGTACCACAATCTTGCTCGTTGATAATAATATCCTGAGACACATCAACAAGTCTTCTTGTAAGGTATCCCGCATCAGCAGTTTTCAAAGCTGTATCGGCAAGACCTTTACGAGCACCGTGAGTAGAAATAAAGTACTCAAGAACGGTAAGGCCTTCACGGAACGAGGATAGAATTGGATTTTCAATAACCTCGTTACCCTGCTGCATGGAGCTTTTTTGAGGCTTAGCCATCAATCCACGCATACCACCAAGCTGACGTATCTGTTCTTTCGAACCACGCGCGCCTGAATCAGCCATCATAAAGATAGAGTTGAAACCATCTTTATCTTCAGCTAAACTCTTGAAAAGTGTTTCAGAAACACGGTTGGTGGTTCCTGTCCACTTGTCAATAACCTGGTTGTAACGCTCATTATCGGTAATGAAACCCATCTCATATCGATCCTGGATTTCAGAAACTTCGTCCTGAGCTTTTTGAATCAGTTTGAATTTCTCATCCGGAATAATAATATCCTCAAGACTGAAAGACAGACCTCCTGTAGTTGCTCGCTCAAAACCCATCTGTTTCATCTTATCGAGAAACTCAGCGGTTTTAACCGTGCCAACTTCACTGTGTATTTCACCAATCAATACACGAAGTTCTTTCTTACCAAGTGTCTTATTGATGAATTCAACCTCTTCCGGAACAATCTTATTGAAAAGAACCCGGCCGGTTGTAGTTTTAATAATCTCGTGCTCAACTTCACCGTTCTCATTCACTTTAGGAATTCGAACGTTGATCTTGGCATGGGTTTCAATCTTACCTTGATCGTAAGCAATAACTACTTCATCAGTGCTGGCAAATGTTTTTCCTTCACCTTTCTTACCGCTTCCCATTTTTGTGGTATAATAAATACCCAAAATCATATCCTGAGACGGTACCGCAATCGGGCCACCGTTTGCGGGACTCAAAATATTATGAGAACCAAGCATCAGGATCGACGCTTCAAGTACGGCATCATGGCTCAAAGGAAGGTGAACTGCCATCTGGTCACCATCAAAGTCAGCGTTAAACGCCGTACATGAAAGTGGATGGAGTCGAATAGCCTTGTCTTCAATTAGAACCGGCTGATATGCCTGAATACCCAACCTGTGCAACGTTGGAGCACGGTTCAGCATTACCGGGTGGCCGTCAATTACATTTTCAAGTACTTCCCAAACGACCTGATCGCGGCGATCAACCACTTTTTTCGCACTTTTCACCGTCTTGACATAACCTCGTTCAATAAGGCGGCGAATTACAAATGGCTTGTACAGCTCAACAGCCATCTCCTTAGGAAGACCACATTCATGCATCTTCAGGTCGGCACCAACTACAATCACGGAACGTCCGGAGTAGTCAACACGCTTACCGAGAAGGTTCTGACGGAATCGACCACTCTTACCTTTCAGCATATCACTGAGAGATTTCAAAGGCCGATTATTGTTTCTAACAGCGTTTGATTTTCTTGAATTATCGTAAAGTGAATCAACCGCTTCCTGAAGCATTCGCTTCTCATTCCTGAGAATTACGTCAGGAGCTTTAATATCAATAAGGCGTTTCAGACGATTATTTCGAATAATCACTCGTCTGTACAAGTCATTCAAATCTGACGTTGCAAATCGCCCACCTTCAAGTGGAACCAACGGGCGCAATTCAGGTGGAATCACAGGAATTACGCTTTGAACCATCCACTCCGGATTGTTCTGCGTGTGCTGATTTGCAGCTCTGAATGACTCAATAACCTGCAGTCTTTTCAGTTTCTTCTTCTTACGCATTTGTGAAGTTTCATTCTTCACTTCGTAGCGAAGCTGATACGCCAATCCATCCAAATCCATATCCGTGAGAAGTGCCTGCACTGCTTCTGCACCATCGTTAACGATGAATTTATCTTCATCCTCATCGTCTAGCTCATAGTGATCTTCTGGAAGCTGATCCAAAATATCGAATTTCTCCTCTTCTGAGATCAGGTCTCCTCGTTTGTACCCAAGATCACGGGCAAGCCCGGGATTGATCACTACAAATGTTTCGTAGTAAACAATTCTTTCAAGGTTTTTGGAAGAGTATCCCAGCAGATATGCAATCTTACTTGGAAGGGATTTAAAGTACCAAATGTGTACTACAGGTACTGTGAGTGTAATGTGTCCCATACGTTCACGACGAACGGCTTTTCGGGTCACTTCCACACCGCAGCGGTCACAGATAATGCCTTTGTAACGGATGCGCTTATATTTCCCACAGTGGCATTCATAATCTTTAACCGGTCCGAAGATCTTTTCGCAGAAAAGACCATCCATTTCCGGTTTGAATGTTCTGTAATTTATCGTTTCCGGTGTCAGAACTTCTCCA
>Ga0102938_10001794_pt1 | contig 16243 bp, 12 predicted proteins | sample SalPonR2_B_D2_MG_FD_84516 | JGI IMG/M metagenome (GOLD analysis project Ga0102938, IMG submission 84516) | Salt pond soil microbial communities from South San Francisco under conditions of wetland restoration - Salt Pond MetaG R2_B_D2_MG | ecosystem: Environmental > Aquatic > Marine >...
GTAATTTATTTTCGTTTTGCAGTCCGTTTACATCTGCCTGATCATAGTACATTGAGGCCCAGGTGGTATTACTTCCATGTCCTACATAATTGATGATTCCCCGGCCATCGTTTAGTGCACTACTAAGCTGCGAAGCGCTTCCGCCATCCTGGTAAACCCTGTCCATGGTATACCCAAAGCCTTCCAGGTCGTACTCTATGTTGTTCATGTGCTCCTCGTCGCTCTCATTATCGTCGCCACCGCCTCCGGTTCCTTCGTTTGATGCAATTCCTACACCTTTCTTAAACCATGTGGCTGATGAGCTGGCATCTCTTTCGTAATAAATGGTCCGGTCGATTTGGGTTTGCAGGTCTGTGGTGTTGCTTGCAGAGAAGCGTCCCACAAAAATATCAAGGTAATGGTCGTTGCCAGAAGTGTATCCGTAATTGTTGTCTGAATCTCCTGCAGAGGTGCTTGAGCTTGGTACCTGTCCATGATCACCAACCAGTAATAGATAACTAATTCCGTTTTGATCATATTGGTTTTGTACATAGGTTTTTAGCGCCGATGCAGTACCTATGGTAGAATAATCGACCATATTAACGGTATACCCAATAGATTCTTTCCAGCTTTTGTATGCTTCCATTTCATCGGTAAAGCTGCTGTATGAAACAATGAGCATTTTTTTGCCATCTTCTGAAATTGGGGTGTATTTGCTTGATTTTGAATTGTAATTAATGAAGTGGTTTTTTAGTACATTATCATAAATGGCATCGTTTTTTATATTAGGGTTAGCCGATAATGCATTTTTTTTGGCTGTTCCTGTAGCTACTAAATCAACTACAAGGTCAGTGTAAATTCGTACTTTTTTTGTAACGGGATTGTATTGAACCGGATAAACTACAATGCTTTGACCACGTACATTGCGAATGATATATGGTTTCTTTGCTTTTGAAAGTTTTTCTGGAAAAAAAGCATTTTGCTTATATTCATCACCATATACATAAGGATAATCGCTTATTTTCTTATCGCGCGACATAATGCCTTTTGAAGGAGCCATCTCGAAGTTATCGATTTCAACAAAACGGCTTTTAATTATTTTGAGTTCCATATGCGCATTGTCAGGTATGGCAATTGCTTGCGATATTTTTGGAACATCTGGTGCTCCCTTGGTTTTGGTTCTGGTGCATTCCGGAATTTCAATAAGTTTTGAAGTCCCGCGAGGTGTGTGCACATCTTTGATCTTGTATGCATTAAAGTCAAATGCTAAGCGGATGTGGTTGGGGTCAGACTGTATCAGTTTAATTTGTGTCTGGTTGTTTTTGGCTTGCTTATCGAGCTTTTGCCATTGTTGGTTTCTTGCTGAAGCTTGTGATATTAAGAAAGTCACAAGTAGCAGACTAAGTAAAATTTGTCTCATAAATTGTGAATTTGGGAGTTTATTTTTATCGCTGTTCAAAATCAACACGAAAATATGGATGTAGATTTAATGGTCAATTTTTTTCGACAAACAACATATTGAGTTAAATCAATAACATGCATCTATGAATAAATATATGTTTATTGTTTATTTCTGTAAATCAGGTATTAATACAATAAAACCTTAATTTGTTGAATTGGGTTTAAAAGGTTATTATTGAAAATTGGGAGCGTATGGTTGTGTTCAGGTTAAAAAAAATTCCTTCTCCGCATATTGCGAAGAAGGAATAGGTATGAAATCGGTTATTAGAGAGATTTTATTTTAAATAGATTTTGCAGCGTTAAAGGCTGTCAGAATAGCTTCCCTTGCCTTTGCTGGTTTAATGGCATCACCTACTATATGTACAGGTATTTTGCCTTGCAGGTCATATTGAAGTTCATTGACGCTTTTCATTCCCGTAGCAATTACAATTTTATCAATTTTGTTCAGTGTTTTGGTGTTGCCTGCTTTATCTTCAATTAACACCTGATGGTCGTTTATAATCTCAGTAACTTTATGATTAACGAACATTTCTACATCATGCTTTTTGAGTTTAGCTAATGTGAATTTTCGCTCAATCATTTCCATACCCCGGGCAACTTCATCAAGCATTTCTACAATGGTAACTTTATTGTTTTTGTCTACCAGTTTGCTTGATATTTCAGCCCCAATCAAACCACCACCAATAACAAGCACGCTTTTGTCTTCAGGTAGGTTTTCATCATGCAGGAATTCGCTCCAATAATAGGTTTTCAGCCCTTTTATAGGAGGAACCGCAGGTTCTGCTCCTGTTGCCAAAACCACTTCCTGATAGCCGTTCCCCGTTATGTCTTCCGGGGTAACTTTTTTGTGTATGGTTTTAATGTTTTGCGATTTAAGTTCCAATTTATAATAATCGACAATTTCTTTCAGGCTATCTTTTTTGGGGGGTAACCAGGCAAGGTTAAATTGACCGCCTAATTTTTCTTTTTCATAGAGGTCAACATTGTGGCCACGTTCTTTAAGTGTCAGTGCAGCTTGCATACCGGCTAATCCACCGCCCACAACAGCGATGTGTTTGGTTTTATCGGCTTTGTTTGGCATATCATGCTCAATCCCTACCTGTGGATTTACAACGCATCCCAATCCTTTTCCACTTTTCACGCCACCGAGGCAGCCTTCGGCACATGCAAGGCATGGACGGATTCTGCCTTCTTTTTTACCGAGATATTTTCCGGCAAATTCCGGGTCGGCTACCAGGGCTCGGCCTAATGCGATATAGGGCCTGTTGTAATTGCCATTAATTTGCTCAATATCTTTAGGTGAATTAATGCGGCCCACAAAAATTACCGGAATATTAATTTTATTCTGTAGTTGCCCGGCCATTTCCCATGTTTTACCTTTTTTTATGAACATGTGCTGGAAAAACCATGGGGGCGTGGAGCATGCGGTGCCTGCTGTAAGATGAATGGCTGCAGCTCCTTGTTTTTCAAGTTCCTGCGAGAATGTAAACATATCTTCAAGATGAAAACCTTCTGGAAACATTTCGTCACCACTAATGCGAACAATTATGGGTAGGTCAGTGGCTTTAACTACAGCATCGAAAATTTCAAGTGGAAATTTCATTCTGTTGTCGAGTGAACCTCCATATTCATCAGATCTTTGGTTTACCGCCGGACTTAAAAACTGGGCTGCCAGGTATCCGTGGCCAAATTGCAATTCGATCATATCGAAGTTAGCTTCTTTTGCACGTTTAGCGGCATTTATGAATAGGCTAATGGCATAATCCATATCAGCCCTGTCCATGCTGCGTGGTTTAGCACCACCATTTTCACAAATCTGGTCACTTGCTGATACATGATAGTTTCCCGGAATTTTTGGATTTGCCATGCGCCCCGGATGATTGAGGTGTGCAATGGTTTTGGTTCCGAATTGTTTAATCTCATGGTTCAGCTTTTTGAGTCCTTCGATTTTGTCATCGTTGTCAATACCCATTTGTGTGGGTAATTCCCGCAAACCCTTATCAAGGTAGAGCGGTTCAGGAATTACCGCGCCAAGATGTTCGGCACGGGCACGATAGAAAATAAGATGCTTATCGGTTACTTCGCCCTTATTGTTGCTATAACCAAGCTTAATAGGTGCAAAGATGAACTGGTTTTTTAGATGTAACATATTTATGATGATTTTGGGATTAGTTTCATGCTAAGGTCGTATAGTTCATCCTGTAATTTAGTGTCATTTGCTGCTTCAGCAGGCTCTGCTTCGTTTGAATATTCAAAATATTTCCCTGTGGTATTCTGAGGTAGCTCAAGGGCTGCAAAAATTAATTGATCTGCACCGGCATTCAAATCTGAGCCGCCACCACCCCAGCCGCTGCGAAATAATTTAGTATCTATAACACCAGGATGCACAGCGTTTATTTTAAGTTGAGGCTTCTCTCTGGCCATTTTTTTTGTAAAAAGAATATTGCCAAGTTTTGATGCTCCATAGGCTTTGCTACTGTTAAAATTTGTTGGATTTACCACATCGTTGAGGTCTATGTGGCTGGCATGAATCATACTTGAGACGTTTACTATGACCTGCTTATTTTGCTCCTCCATAATGGGTATGAGTAAATAAGAGAGATAAAAAGGTGCAAGATAATTGATCATAAAGGTTTTTTCGATTTTATGATCGGTAACCAATTCCAGTTCCGACTGGAATACCCCTGCATTATTAATGAGTATATCGGGAATCATGTTTCGGTGCACCAAAACCTCAACCAGTCCCTCAATATCGCTGAAGCTTGTAAGGTCGGCATTGACGTATTCAATGTATTTATTGTTCGTTTCTTTGCGGAACAGGTCCCTGAGCTTTTTGCCTTGCCTTACATTTCGCCCATGCATAATAATGCGGTGACCCAATTGGGCAAGTCTGAATGCTGTTTGCTTTCCTATGCCATCTGTGGCGCCTGTGATGAGTATGGTGCGTTTCATTGGTTTGGGGTTTTGATTTATTTTTTACAGATCTTTAAACACACGTGCTAGCGAGAATCCGGGAGCATCAAGCCTTAAATCAAGGAAATATCCAAAAGGTGTTTGATGCACAGTATAGCCGGCATTCTTCATTTTTTCTTCAGCCTTGTCAAAAATAGCTTTTGTAAGATCAGGATCGGCTTTGCTTTCTGATAAATGAGCGAATGAATGCAATATTAGAGTTTCGGCTTCATTTTTTTTCATGATCCATTTCAAATTTTTCACCAGTTTCTTAGTTACATCAGCTTCTCGATCTGCATCTTCAGCTTCAGCCTGAATGAACGCTGTTTGTACTTTTTCAAAATCGTGGCTTTCGGTGTGGTCTTCTGCATCCTCCAATGTTTTTGTTGTTGGAGTGTAACCAAAATTGTTGGCGTAAATCAATAATAGTTTCATGTATGGTAAATATTTATTTTTGACAATCCATTTTATGTAAAAACCAAACTCCCAGTGCCGCTATTCCGGTATAAAGTCCGAAAAAAGCATTAAAACCTATCAGAGCAATAAAACTACCTCCCAACAGCGGGAAAAGAACTGGTAATATGTTTCCAGCTCCGGCTATTCCAGTATATAAAGCCCTGTTTTGGGTGGTTGAAATTTCAAGCAATACGCCACTATTGGCAATTTGATACAGGGTTAAAAATACACCACCCATAAAAAATGAAATATAGTAAAACCAAACGTTAGATGAAAATATCCAGGCCGCTGCCGGGTAAATTACGGCCAATCCCCACAGAAACCACAGCATGCTTCGATATGAGAATTTTTTGGCTCGTTTGTATAAGATTAGTCCGGAAACAATTAACCCCAGTGTTTTGGCTATTAATAAATTGCCCACAAGGCCACTGGCAGCAAGCTCATTTTTTCCGGCAAAAAGTAATAAAAAGGGCATGAGGCCCTGTCCAAGTCCCAGTACATTGATGCTTAACAGGAAAAATAGTAATTTACGATCGCGTTTCAGTTCACTCCAAAGGTGTGCGAATCGATATTTTTTAGTTTTTTCATTTGGAGAAATAACTTCACTGATGCGCCAGAAACCTAGTGATGCCAGCAATAGAAATCCTCCTGCCAGTATGAAAACCCAAAAATAGTTGTCAGGCCATTCATTTTGTTTGAGTACATAACTAACAGCTATCGCCGAACCAAACATGCCCAAACTGGATATCACCTGCTTTAGACTAAAAAACTGTTTGCGTCTTTCTTCTTTAACCGATTTTCCTAATATATCGGTAAAGGCAATGTTGGCATAGGCGCCACTAACTGAAAAAATACTTACCAGGGCAAAAATCATTATAATGGCCATGGTGGAGCTCATAAACATATAGAGGTAAAATAGCGCCGCCATGGCAAACAAGGTGAAAATCCTCAGGTTTATACCCGTTAATAGATGAGGCTTTTTGGATGTTGACCCTGAAATTATGGGAGCAAAGAGGAGTTGCGAAAATTTCGAAAACCCCACCATTATGGTTGTAAGGAGTCCGATATGCCATGCTTCGCCTCCGGCTTTAATAAGCATTGATGGAATGACCGTGTCGACATCCATGAAATTTTTTGCTATGGCCAATAAGGAGGCATGCCAGATAAAAGCCCTGAAATTATTCCTGGAAATACTTGTGGTTAGGTTTTGGCTATGTAACCGGTTTATCATGGTATGCGTAACGGTTTTATATCCATTTTGTTCTTTTGATATATTCTATTACACGTAGATTCGTTTAAAAGTTCAAGAAATTCTGCTACTGAATCAACAGATGTTACAATAGGGGCAAAATATTGACCCACTATTTTGATATTCTGTCCGAATTGTTTTGATACTACTGCTTTTATATCTCTTGTGGCAAGTAGCTTTACAACCCCTTTGCCTTTACCTTTTGATCCGTGCTGATCTTCATCGTAGTTGCGCATGTCATTTTTTAATGTATCTGCAAATTGCCACTGGTCATCCTTTTTCTGATATATTTTATAACTAATGGCTTCACCAAAATGGCCCGATTGTATGTTGTCCTGGTGGTCTACTGCGATGGCGATTTTCATAGAATTTGAATTATTGTATACAATAAAGGTTATTTTTTTATAAGAATTTAAAACAAAAGAAATAATAATGAACTTATGTTTAAAATGATATTATCAAATTTCAAGCCAATATATTAAAGGAAATTTCATTTTGTAATAACATTAAAATAAGATGTTTATAAAGAATGTATATTTTAAATTAATTTATGTAAATATAAAAATATTTAGCCATATTTCAAAACAAAAAAATATATGTATTGTGCACTAAATTTAAATATGTATATTGTTTCACGAAAAGTATTTATACATGGTTTGGGTTTAGTAAAAGGTATTGGTGGAATTGTCCATATTTTATATCTTGCGCGCTCTTAACAAAAAATTCAATAATTATGTTCAAAAAGCGTCAGATCCCACACACGTATGTTATTGTCTTCTTTTTCATTGTATTATCGGCTGCATTAACCTGGGTAATGCCGGGGGGTGAATATGTAGAAGTGCAGAAAGAGGTAAACGGAGAGGTACAGAAAGTGATGGAGTTTCAACCTACCGAAGCCCAACCCCAAACATGGGAGGTTTTTGCTGCTATGTTTAAAGGTTTTGAAAGACAGGCCGGTATTATCGTGTTTATTTTGATGATTGGTGGTGCTTTTTGGATAATGAATGATAGCAAAGCTATTGATGTGGGTATATATGCCTTTCTTCGGATGACGAAAAAACTGGAGCGCAACAAATTTATGAAACGCATAGGCGTTGACAACATTATTATAGCCATGATTATGATAATGTTTAGTGTATTTGGGGCTGTGTTTGGAATGAGTGAAGAAACCATTGCTTTCATAATTATTTTTGTTCCCATGGCCATTACCATGGGTTATGATAGTTTGGTAGGCGTATCGATGTGTTTTGTTGCTGCAGGTCTTGGTTTTGCCGGAGCCATACTTAACCCTTTTACAATTGGTATTGCGCAAGGCCTGGCAGAAATTCCACTTTTTTCAGGTATTGAATATCGGATGTTTGCCTGGCTCGTAATTAATATTATTGGTATAACTTACGTGTTAAGGTATGCGCATAAAGTAAAAAAGCACCCGGAGAAAAGTATTATGCATGAGGAGGATAAGCAATGGCGGGACAAGACAGACGAGGAAGGCATTGAAAAACTTAAATACCGTACGCCAAAAGCTGCATGGGCCGCTTTTATTTTTCTGGCTGGTGTTATGGTTGCAGCATCTATAATATTTCCCGAATCAGAATTAAAAGTAGGTAACTCATCTGCCATAGTTCCAGCTATTCCTATCGTAACCGGACTTTTTATCATTAGCAGTCCTTTGTTTTTGCGTAAATCGGTTCATTTTTTCATACTTAATCTACTCATTTTTACCATTATTTACCTCATTGTAGGGGTAATGGGCTATGGTTGGTACATTATGGAAATTGCCACTTTGTTTTTTGCTATGGGCATTTTTGCAGGCATTGCTATGAGCAAAACACCAAATGAAATAACAAACCTCTTTTTAGCCGGTACAAAAGATATTATGTCGGCAGCACTTATTGTAGGTTTAGCCGGAGGTATTATCGCTGTGCTTGAAGATGGAAAGGTTATTGACAGTATTTTACATAGTCTGGCAAGTGGCATGAATGAAATGGGCAAGGTGGCCAGCGTTGGAGTAATGTATGTAATCCAAAATGTAATTAACATTGTAATTCCTTCAGGAAGCGCCAAGGCTGCTTTAACGATGCCAATTATGGCACCATTCAGTGATTTGATCGGTATCTCACGTCAGGCTACAGTTGTGGCATTCCAGTTTGGCGATGGTTTTACCAACATGATAACGCCAACTTCGGGCGTATTGATTGGTGTGCTAGGCGTGGCAAAAATACCTTATGACAAATGGGTGCGCTGGGTATGGCCACTAATTACCATACTTATAATCGTTGGTTTCTTGTTGCTAATACCCACTGTGACCATGGATTTGAGTGGTTTTTAACTGATCCTGTTAAACATATTAATGGTTAAAGCGCTTTTTGGGACTTTTGTTATTTCAGTGCACATTTGGATTATCGCATCCGAATTTTTTTAACGAGGTTGTCATGCATATTTGGAAATAATTCTTTGTATTAAATTTACAAGGGTTTTCAGATGTTAATTTGGTAGAGTTAACTGATTGAGAAATTAACCATTACCCTTTTTGAAGATAGACGTTTGTGTTTGCCTTTTAATTGCCATGAGCTATTTTTGTTTTGTAAGTTTGAAAAGAGATAAAAGGAATTCTACTTATGACATTGAAGCTAATAAATCCCAGGTATTACCTATGGTTGATCAAAAGGTTATTGCTCTTTCTCATACATCCTTCGGCTAAACAAGATAAAAGCCTCACCAGAATTGATAAAATCAGAGATGTAATTATACTTTTCTTACTAAAATTTGTAACCGCTTCAATACTTGCAATTGTTATAAAAAGTTTTTTTAATTATGACAATACCGCTTTTGCAGAAGCAAAAACACTATATTCTCCGGTTTTACTTTTAATTATTGGTGTGGTGATTTTACCGACAATAGAGGAAATTGCCTTTAGATTAATGATGCTCTTCAAAGCTGAAAATTTGAGTTTATCTTTTGCTGTTTTGGTTTATTATATTTTTACTAAAGGATATTTTCAAACCTATGTTACTGATATTGATAACTTCTTTTTCATAAGAGTGACAATTGCTATTATTGCTGGCTTTGCAATGTATTTTATAGTTTTAAGGCATGAGCCTAAGGTTCGAAAATTTTGGGAATTGAATTTTAAATGGATATATTATTTTTCATTCGTCTTATTTGCCTGGATCCACATTTTAAATTATGATTTAACCCTCGAAATTTTGCTCCTCATGCCGGTTTTAACTTTACCTCAATTAATAGGAGGTATTGTTTATGGTTTCGTGAGGGTGAAGTATGGCTTTGTTTATAGTTGCATTTTGCATGGCCTTAATAATTTTGTGCCAATCGGATTAACGCTGGTTTTATTTTGACTGAAAAAGAGTTTTTTCGTTTGATTGATTATACTTCATTTGAAGAAAGAAAGGTTCTTCAGTACTTTTGTATATTGCAAAACTAAAACTTAATTATATGATACACTACAACTTAACAATAAAAGGCAGGGTACAGGGCGTTGGATTTCGATATTCAACTGTGGAAAAAGCCAGACAGCTTGGTGTAGTAGGATACGTTAGTAATATGCCTGATGGAGCCGTTTATATTGAGGCTGAAGGAGATGAGCAAGACCTCGGCGATTTTATTGCATGGTGCAGAAAAGGTCCTTCTATGGCTTTTGTTGAAGATGTAAAAATTGAGACTGAGCCTGCTAAAGGCTATCATAATTTCGAAGTCAAACATTAATTCAAGATTTTGTCCCCGATCTGGAACGTAGCTATTCTTGATAGCTCAAAAAGAACATGTATTCTCATTGTTGGTTGGATTGGATAAAGGTAAGAAAATGAATTATTTTGTTGAATTATTTTCCACTGAGAACGCTGCACTGGCCTATTTGAATACCCAATAGCTTTGATTTTAAATTTCTGTAATTATGTGTGTTGTTTTTAAATTGTTTCTCCCCGAAGCAAATTTAGATCGCTAATTTTTCTGCATAAGAAGAAAAAATCATCTAAAAATCATTTTATCAAATATTTACACTAAAAACTAATCGTTCAGCCAGGCCTGATTATGTTTTTATGTATTTAATACTCTGTGGCTTTTGTTTGTAGAATTCATGGTTATTGCGTATCTTTTCCTAATAAAATATGATTGCTAAAGGTGATCATGAATCAAAATTTTTTGATGATTTGAAAATTAAATAATCTAAAATATATCAACATGAAAGATCAACACAAAAAGATTAGTAAATGCCCGGTTACTGGTGCCACAGCAACCTCCAGGCATGGTAGTGGAACAAAAAACGAAGATTGGTGGCCTGACAGGTTAAACCTCAATATACTTCGCCAGCATTCTGCTTTATCAGATCCTATGGAAGAAGATTTCGATTATGCTGAAGCATTTAAAAGCCTGGATTTAAAAGCGGTTAAAAAAGATCTGCATAAGCTCATGACCGATTCTAAAGATTGGTGGCCGGCCGATTGGGGCCATTATGGAGGCCTTTTTATACGCATGACCTGGCACAGCGCCGGAACATATCGAGTAACCGACGGCCGTGGAGGAGGAGGTACCGGGAATCAGCGTTTTGCCCCCATCAATAGCTGGCCCGATAATGTGAGCCTCGATAAAGCAAGACGACTGCTTTGGCCCATTAAACAAAAATATGGAAAGAAAATTTCCTGGGCCGACCTGATTATTCTGGCAGGTAACGTTGCCCTTGAATCTATGGGATTCAAAACTTTCGGATTCGGTGGAGGCCGTGAAGATATTTGGGAGCCAGAAAAGGATATTGATTGGGGTCCCGAGCATGAATGGCTTGGAGATACCCGGCACGATGATAAAGGTACCCTGGAAGGCCCCCTGGCGGCAGACCACATGGGCCTGATCTATGTAAATCCGGAAGGTCCTAACGGTGAGCCCGATCCTGCAAAATCTGCAGAATATATCCGTCAGTCGTTTAAACGAATGGCCATGAATGATTACGAGACCGTTGCGCTTATAGCCGGTGGACATACTTTTGGTAAGGTTCACGGTGCAGCGCCCGAGGAGCACAATGGCCCCGATCCGGAGGCTGCACCACTTGAAGAGCAGGGTTTGGGTTGGAAAAACAGTTATGGAACCGGTAAGGGAGCCGATACCATTACCAGCGGACTTGAAGGTGCATGGACCAATAAACCAACAACCTGGGATATGGGCTTTTTTGAGAACCTGTTCGAGTATGAATGGGAACTGATAAAAGGTCCCGGAGGTAAATACCAATGGACACCCAAAGAAAAAGAGGCTCAGGAACTGGTACCCGATGCGCATAAAAAAGGAAAGAAGAATCCACCGATGATGCTGACAACCGACCTTGCGCTAAAAATTGATCCTGCGTATGAAAAAATATCCAAACACTTTTATGAAAACCCGCAGGAGTTTGCCGATGCCTTTGCACGTGCATGGTTCAAGCTGTTGCACCGCGACATGGGCCCAAAATCACGCTACCTTGGCCCTGAAGTACCTGATGAAGATTTGATTTGGCAAGATCCGATTCCCGAAGTTAATCATGCCCTGATTGATAAAAATGATATTGAGACTTTGAAAGATAAAGTGTTGGATTCGAATTTGACCGTTTCTCAACTGGTTTCAACCGCGTGGGCTTCAGCCTCTACTTATCGCGATTCAGATAAACGCGGTGGCGCCAATGGTGCACGCATACGTTTGGAACCTCAAAAAGATTGGGAAGCGAATAATCCGGCTCAGCTCACTAAAGTGTTGAACACATTGGAGCAAATTCAGCAAGAATTTAATACGGCCCAGTCGGGCGATAAAAAAGTATCGCTGGCCGACCTGATTGTGCTGGCTGGAAGCGCTGCAGTGGAAAAAGCTGCCAAAGATGCAGGCGTGGAGGTAACAGTGCCTTTTACACCTGGCCGGATGGATGCTTCAGCAGAACAAACCGATGCAGAATCGTTCGAAGCACTTGAACCCGATGCCGATGGTTTCAGAAACTATTCGAGAAAACAGTACATGAAATGTGCCGAAGAATTACTCATTGACAAGGCTCAGCTATTGACACTTACCCCGCCGGAAATGACTGTGCTGGTTGGCGGTATGCGAGCACTCAATGCCAATTTTGATCATTCGGAGTATGGTGTATTTACAGATAAACCCGGAAAGCTTACCAATGATTTCTTTGTAAACCTGCTCGATATGGAAACAGAATGGAAGCCCACTTCTGATGACAGAGAGACTTTCAATGGGGTGGATCGTGAATCAGGCAAGCAAAAGTGGAAAGGCACACGCGTCGACCTGATATTTGGCTCAAATTCTGAACTCAGAGCACTTGCAGAAGTATATGGAAGCGCTGATGCAGATCAAAAATTCGTGAAAGATTTTGTAGCAGCCTGGGTTAAAGTAATGAACCTCGATCGGTTCGAATTGGATTGATTCAGGGTATTTTAATTAGATATCCGGGATTAGTATAATTGTAGTGAGGTACCTGCATTAAAGGTGCCTCGCTTTTTTTCTGTTTTGGGTGTCTTATTCTATTTTGCTCAATATAATTAAGCTGTGTTATAAGTCCAGACCTTATGTTGGTTAATGTATTTTATTTAAGATTTCTCGCCACGCACGCCACGATAAAGAAACGCCACGAACGCTACGAGTTATCACGTTGCGAACACTGCATCTTCGTTGTATGCCCTGCGTGATATATGGTGCCAACAGTCAATTGTAGTAGGTGCCTTGCTCCACCAAAGCTATGCGAAAACGAAGCGGCGAGGCAATTTGTTGATTGTCAGCTCAAAAGGGTTCCTTCTCCGCCGGCTGGCGAGTCGCAATGCCGGCTTCGAATACTTTTTAGAACCCTCTCTAAAATCTTGTTTTATCAACTAGTAAATTAGAAATTAAGATCTGAGAATAGGTTTTCTTTTGAAAAACCTATATTTGCAAGCGATAATTTATTGTTCAGACAAAAAGTTGCCTTTGCAGCTTAAGTCTAAGAATTTTAACGGTACTATTAATGCGCAAAAAGCATATTGAGGCAACAGTATATCAGTACACTTTAATCATCATTATTTTAATTGCACTGGCATACAGAGGAGGCCGGGATTTTTTGTTTCAGAAAAATGAGGCGGAAATTACTGTTGAACTAAAAGATATACAGGAGATTTACCCCCGGGCAAAGAATTATGAGCTCAACAGGCACGGTGCATACGATGTATATGGCAAAAAAAACCAAAAAATAGGTGCTGCATTACTTTCATCGAACTACACCAAACAGTTTGGTTATGGAGGTCGTGTTCCATTGCTAATAGGCATCGATGATAATTTAACCATTACAGAAATTTTGCTGTTGCCTAATAATGAGACGAGTGACTATATTCAGGCCATTTATGGTGACAGGTTTATTGGTAAGTGGCAGGGCATTTCCCTTGAAGATGCCATTGATTTCCAGGTGGATGCTATTTCTGGGGCTACGCACACAAGTAAAGCGGTAATCGCTGGTGTAAAACACACCGCTTCATCTGTTATGAAATCTGATGCATCGGTTATCAACGAAACAAGCCTTTGGGCAACAATCAAGGATATGCTGTTTCTGAGTTTATTGCTGCTTTCATTGGTGATGGTTTTTAAAAAAGGAACTGCAAAGTACCGCACCATCTATATGTTTTTAGTTTTGGTCATAATGGGCCTCATCCTCAACAATGCCCTCTCGGCTCAGCTTCTGCACAGTTGGTTAAAAGATGGCTTTGCATGGCGGGCCAACTGGCAAACTGCTGTTGTGTTCTTGTTGGCACTGACTGTTTCTTTCATCGGCAAACGAAAGTTTTATTGCAACTATTTATGCCCGATGGGTGCATTGCAGGAGTTGACCAATCGTTTTACGCCCTTCAAAAAGAGAAAACTACTCACAACATATAAAGGTCTTTCTGTTAGGGAGGTTTACCTGGTACTTATTGCAGGGGCATTGCTTTTGGGCTTTTCTCCTGAGTTATCGTATACCGAACCTTTCATGTTCTTCTCATTTCGTGTGGTCGGTATCGGGCTAATAATTTTTGGTTTAATTGTTATCCTGTCATCGCTTTTTTTCACTAAACCCTGGTGCGCTGTATGCCCCACAGGATGTTTTTTAGATACCGTATCTTATCAGAAAGCAAAAAAAGTTTGAATTTTAATAATCTAAAATCATGGATAAATCTAAGTTTATAAATATCATGCTTGCCATTGCCGTTTTGGTGCTGGTAATTCAATTAACCCAAAAAGGAGACAACTCCAACAGGCAAACAACAACGCGAACCACTACTTCGGGAGATGCACTCATAGCAAAGTCAGACTCGGCTTACGAACCCTTCAAAAAGAAATCATTGGGTGTGAAAAGTGCAATTTATCCAAAGCCTGCGTTGGTAATTGGCTCCTATGACCAGGAGGGCAAGCCTAATATTATGACCGCTGCATGGGTAGGCATATGCAACTCTGATCCGCTTAGTATTTCTGTTTCTATGCGCCCTGCAACCTATTCTCATGGTAATGTAACGGAATCAAAATCGTTTACGGTCAATATACCCTCGTCAGAAATGGTGAAATATGTAGATTATGCGGGTCGGTTTTCGGGAAAAGATGTAGATAAATTTAAAGAGACCGGGCTCACGCCTGTGAAAGGCGAGTTTGTAAATGCCCCTTACGTAAAAGAGTTTCCTGTTGTTATAGAGTGCGAGCTCACAGAGTACCATGATCTTGGCTCGCACCGGCAGTTTATCGGGAAAGTGATCGATGTAAAAGCCGATGAAGTTATTTTGGATACCAACAACCGTATTGATGTCAACATGTTGAATCCGTTGATATACGCTAGCGGTAATTATTATGAAACAGGCCGTTTTATAGCTAAAGTAGGGGAGTCCATAGATGAAATAGATGGCCAGCCCTTTGTGCCCGATTACAGCGACAGATATGCCAATCATGCTTTGGAGGTGATACATAACCGAAAAAGCGTGCGCCATTTTACTGACCAGCCGGTTACTAAAAAACAAATAGAGACCTTACTCAGAGCAGGTATGGCAGCGCCCACAGCGGCCAATAGGCAGCCCTGGGTGTTTTATGTAGTTACAGAACGTGAGGTTCTTGATTCGTTAGGCGAACAGTTACCCTATGCGAAAATGTTGTTCCAGGCACAAAAAGCGATTGTGGTTTGTGGCGACATGGAAAAGGCCGGTAATCTGGCAGACAAAGGCTATTGGGTACAAGACTGTTCTGCTGCCACAGAGAATATACTTCTTGCCGCTGAGAGCATTGGTCTGGGAGCTGTTTGGACAGCTTCATATCCGTACGATGACAGAACAAAAGCGGTGATTAAAACCCTTAACCTGCCCAAAAATCATGTCCCCTTAAATGTGATCCCCGTTGGTTATCCAACTGGTGTGGACAAGCCCAAAGATAAATGGAAACCGGAGAATATTTTTTGGGAATAACCTTTTCTATAGACGCCAAAATGGGTAAAAAGCGCGCTGAAGTGGGCTAACAAAAAGGTGTGCTGAAATACCCGAATTACCTTAATGCGTTTTGGGCCTGATCTAAATCCGATAATACCTGCATTAGGTTTCAATGGCGAAAACGATACCATCAAATTGCCACCCGCTTTTTTTTGACTTTAAATTCCAGTCCGGGATGTTCCCTACCGCCTCCATAAGTTTTTGTGATAAAAAAAGTAGGAATCTCCAACAACCTTTGTTAAATTTGGAAGGAGGAGCTAAGCGTTTATTAAACGCCTAATAAAATCAGATAACCGAACACAATATGTTCGTTTATCTCCGGGAAATGGAATGCTAATGGCAATAAAAGGGCTTTATTGTTATTAGCTTTTAGTTTACCCAACATAAAAAAGCAAATACCGAAACAAACAGAATTATAAATCCTAAAATTTCAAATTATGCAACAAAAACACAACCTTTTAACAATTTTAATGCTGGCTTTAGTAAGCACACTATTAATTTTCACAGCTTGTGAAAAAGATGAAGATGATGACCCTGCAACGGATGACCCGACTAATGAAGGAACCGTAACCGATATTGACGGCAACGTTTATTCAACTGTTCAAATCGGCGACCAGGTATGGATGTCCGAAAACCTGAAAACCACTACCTACAACAATGGTACTTCCATTGATCTGGTAACAGATAACACAGCTTGGGA
>Ga0102938_10001795_pt1 | contig 16239 bp, 19 predicted proteins | sample SalPonR2_B_D2_MG_FD_84516 | JGI IMG/M metagenome (GOLD analysis project Ga0102938, IMG submission 84516) | Salt pond soil microbial communities from South San Francisco under conditions of wetland restoration - Salt Pond MetaG R2_B_D2_MG | ecosystem: Environmental > Aquatic > Marine >...
AGGCCCGCCACAGATGTTTCGGCCCCTTCCCCCGGCCCCGTCCCTCTGGCATACCCCGCGACGAAAACAGCCCAAGCGAGGCCCGCCCCATGCATGATATCCGCGCCATCCGCGACAACCCGCAAGCCTTCGACGCCGCCCTTGCCCGCCGGGGCATGGACCCGCAATCGCCCGCCATCCTGGCGCTCGACGAAGACCGCCGGTCCTGCATCGCCCGGGCCGAAGCCGCGCAGGCCGATCGCAACGCCGCCTCCAAGGATGTGGGCCGTGCCAAGGCGAGCGGCGATCAGGCCGAATTCGAACGCCTGCGCGCGCTTGTCGCCGACAAGAAGGATGAAATCGCAAGGCTCGAAGAAGAGGCCAAGACCAGGGACGCCGAATTGCGCGATCTCCTGGCGAGCCTGCCCAACTTGCCTTACGACGACGTGCCAGATGGCGCGGATGAAAACGACAATGTCGAGATCAACCGGTGGGGCACCCCGCGTGACTTCGATTTCGACCCCGTGGAACATTTCGAAATCAAGGGCGCCAAGCCGGGGCTCGATTTCGAGACCGCGGCCAAATTGTCCGGCTCCCGCTTTGTGCTGATGACCGGCGCCATGGCCCGCCTGCACCGGGCCCTGGCGCAATTCATGCTGGATGTGCACACGCTCGAGAACGGCCTGACCGAGGTCAATGGCCCGGTTCTTGTCCGCAACGAGACCATGTTCGGCACCGGCCAATTGCCCAAGTTCGGCGAAGACAGCTACCAGACGACGAATGGCTGGTGGCTGATCCCCACATCCGAGGTCAGCCTGACCAATATCGTGGCGGGCGAGATGCCGGATGAGGATTACCTGCCGCGCAGGTATACCGCCCATTCGCTGTGCTTCCGGTCCGAGGCCGGCAGCGCCGGCCGCGACACCGCGGGCATGCTGCGCCAGCACCAGTTCGAAAAGGTCGAAATGGTTTCCATCACCCATCCCGATCAGTCCGATGCCGAGCAAAAGCGCATGTTGCGCTGCGCCGAGGGGATCCTGGAACGGCTTGCCATCCCGTACCGCACGGTTGTCCTGTGCACCGGCGACATGGGCTTTGGCGCACGCCGGACCTATGACATCGAGGCCTGGCTGCCGGGCCAGAACACCTATCGCGAAATCAGCTCGGTCTCGACCTGCGGCGATTTCCAGGCCAGGCGCATGAACGCGCGGTTCCGGCCCGCAGGCGGCGGCAAGCCGGACTTCGTGCATACGCTGAACGGATCCGGGCTCGCGGTGGGGCGCTGCCTGATCGCGGTCCTGGAAAACGGGCAGCAGGCCGATGGGTCGGTCCTTCTGCCCCAGGCCCTGCATCCCTATATGGGAGGCAAGACCAGGATCGACAGCGACGGCGCGCTGGTCTGAGCGGACCGGCCGACGGCCCGCGCCAATTTGGCCTCGGCCTGCGATGGATCGGACAGACATGAGCACTTCCGCCACCCCGAAAACCGATACAGCGCGCCTTTGGGCGATCCTGATCCTTGTGGCCGCGATCGCCTTTGCGGTGGTGCCCGTGTTCGCGGATCCGTTCAGCGGGTTTGACCCGGCCCGCTTCCCGGTTCCGGTCGACGATCCGCCGATTCAGCCTGTCGGGTGGGCGTTTGCGATCTGGGGCGTGATTTACCTTTGGCTGATTGCCGGCGCGGGTTTCGGTCTCTTGCGGCGCTCGGATGACCCGGACTGGGCCGCGCAAAGGCCCTGGGCCTTCGTGTCGCTGGCCGTGGGGGCGTGCTGGATTCCCATCGCCAATGCCTCACCCGTCTGGGCCACCATCTTGATCTTCGTGATGCTGGTGACGGCCGCGATGGCGCTGGCGCGATCACCGGCCACGGACCGAGGATGGTCGCGCTGGCCGCTTGGCCTTTACGCCGGGTGGCTGACGGCTGCGTCTTTCGTCTCGCTGGCCACGCTGGCTGCGGGCTACGGGGCAAGCGATGCCGCACTGGCCAGCTGGATCGCGTTGCCGCTGGCATTGGTGGTGGCGGTGACATTGTCCCTGCGGCTCGGCACGCCGACCTATCCCCTTGCCGCGGCATGGGCCGCGATGGGCATCGCCGTGGCGAACTGGCCGCAGGCCTTTGGATGGGCCGCGGCGGCGGGCGCGATCGTGCTGGTCGGCTTGGCAGGGGCCGCCCTGAAGCGCGGGGCCTGACAGCGCGACTTGCCGCCCCTGCCCCTGCAGGTTAAACCGCCCGTCATGCGTATTCTCATCACCAATGACGACGGTATCAACGCCCCCGGCCTGAAAGTGCTCGAGGCGATCGCCCGCGACGTGGCCGGCCCCGATGGCGAGGTCTGGACCGTGGCCCCCGCTTTCGAGCAATCGGGGGTTGGGCACTGTATCTCCTATGTACACCCCACGATGATCGCGGAACTGGGTCCGCGCCGCTTTGCCGCCGAAGGCACGCCGGCCGATTGTGTGCTGGCGGGCCTTTATGATGTGCTTGCCGAAAGCCCCCCCGACCTGGTCCTGTCCGGCGTGAACCGCGGCAACAACGCCGCCGAGAACACGCTGTATTCAGGCACCATCGGCGGTGCGCTCGAGGCCGCGCTTCAGGGCCTGCCCGCCATTGCCCTGTCGCAGTATTTCGGGCCACAGAACGTCAGCCTTGCCAACAGCTTCGAGGCCGCCGCCTCCCATGGCGCACAGGTCGTGAGAAAGCTTGTCGATAACGGCCACTGGGACGAAAGCGATTACCGCGTTTTCTACAATGTGAACTTCCCCCCCGTGCCAGCCGCAGGCGTCAAGGGCACCCGCGTGACCGCGCAGGGGTTTCGCCGCGACACCCGGTTCAGCGTCGAGCCACATATCGCCCCCAATGGCCGCCGCTTCCTGTGGATCAAGGGCGGACGCCAGGATGTGGCCACCCTGCCCGGCACCGATGCGCATGCGAACCTTGATGGCTATATCTCGGTCACGCCGATGCGGGCGGACCTGACGGCCCATGACCGCCTGCACGATCTGAGGGCCGCGCTGGAATGACCGACGACGCCACGCGCAAGATGCAGTTCCTGTTTCAGTTGCGCTCAAAGGGCGTGACCGATGCGCGCGTGCTCAAGGCGATGGAGATGATCGACCGTGGCGCGTTCGTGCGCGGCCATTTCGCGTCCCGCGCCTACGAGGATATGCCGCTGCCGATCGCGTCGGGTCAGACGATCAGCCAACCGTCTGTGGTGGGGCTGATGACCCAGGCGCTGGATGTGCAGCCGCGCGATACGGTTCTCGAGATCGGCACGGGGTCGGGCTACCAGGCCGCCATCCTCAGCCAGCTGGCCCGCCGCGTCTACACGATCGACCGCTTCCGCAACCTGACCCGCGAGGCCGAGATCGTGTTCACCAAGATGGGCTTGTCGAACATCACGGTCCTTACCGGTGATGGGTCTTTCGGGCTGCCCGATCAGGGGCCGTTCGATCGTATCTTGGTGACCGCTGCCGCCGAAGATCCGCCCGGCCCCCTTCTGGCGCAACTCAAACCGGGCGGCGTCATGGTGGTGCCCGTGGGTCAGTCGGATGCGGTGCAGAGCCTGATCAAGGTCACGCGCGATGCCAATGGCACATTGGACTATCACGAACTCCTGCCGGTCCGTTTCGTGCCCCTCGTCGAGGGCCTGCCAAAGGATTGAACGCCGTTTTTGGGCGAATCCTTGCCGTAGGGCTTTATCGAAGCGGCCAAATTGATGTAGGAATTGCAACAACAGGCAAGATCCCGATCCAAGGGACACAGGCCAGATCCAGGTTTTCGTGGCCACCCCGCAGCGGGGTGCCATCACAGGTAAGGACGATCAGAGCAATGTCGCGCACAACACCCCTGGTTTTGGGCCTGTGCCTGCCCCTTCTGGCTGGCTGTGTCGGGAATGTATCCGATCTGGATTTCGATTTCCGGCCCGGTCCGATCTCATCTCGGATCACCGGCGAGACCGCGCCGCGCCCCGCACCCGATGCCAATGGCCTGATCACCTACGAAAGCTACCAGGTCGCCGTCGCCCGCCGGGGCGACACCGTCACCGATGTGGCGGCCCGCGTGGGCATCGACGCCGAGGAACTGGCCCGGTTCAACGGGCGTTCCGCCTCTGACACCTTGCGCGCGGACGAGATCCTGGCCCTGCCGCGCCGCGTCGCACCCGGCGGCACAGGCGGCACCGACATCGCGGCCATCGCCACCGGCGCCATTGACGCGGCCGAGGCGCGCAACGGGGGCACAGCGGGCGCCAACGTGCTGGTGCAAGGTGGTCAGGAACCGGTGCGCCACCGGGTGGATCGGGGCGAAACCGCCTATTCGGTGGCACGTCTATACGGCGTGTCGGTCCGGTCGCTGGCGGAATGGAACGGGCTTGGCCCGGATCTTTCGGTGCGCGAGGGACAGTACCTGATCATCCCGATCGTCATAGAGGATGCAAGCGCGCCGACGACCGCCTCGGCCGCGCCCGGTGACACGGTTGCCCCCTTGCCGCCATCCGCCTCGTCCCCGCTGCCGGACCGGATCGAACAAGCGACGCTGCCCCCGCAGGGTACGCAGGCGGCCCCTGCCACTGCCGCCGACCCGGCGCCGGAACCCGAACAGGTCGGCGCGCGGTTCGTGCGTCCCGTCGCCGGCGACGTGATCCGCCCCTACGGCAGCGGCAATGAAGGCATCGACATCGGCGCGGCCACCGGAACGCCGGTGCGCGCCGCCGGCGATGGTGAGGTCGCGGCGATCACGCAAGACACAGATCAGATTCCGATCCTTGTTGTGCGCCACCCGGATGGCCTGCTGACCGTCTATGCCAATATTCGCAACATCACCGTGTCGCGTGGTGACAGCGTCAGCCAGGGCCAGACAGTGGCCGAGGTTGGGCCCGGCGATCCGTCCTTCCTGCATTTCGAAGTGCGCCGCGGGTTCGAAGCGGTCAATCCCAACCAGTATTTGCCCTGATCCGACGCAAGCCCACCATCGCGCGGCACTGCACGGACCGTCCGGGCGCGCGGGTGATGTCGGCCATGCACCCGGCGTTCTTCCGGGTCACCTGACCATCTGAATCGGAACACGTCGCGCGCAAGGCCCGCGGAGACCGCGACATCTTGCACAAGATCCACGCATGTGGCCCGGCATCGCACCCTTGAACCGAGGCTATCATGCACATGTCTTGATCCTGTGCGCGCCCGAACGGGAATCATCTCTGGACCTGAGGTTCCAGCCATCCTAAGCGAAGACCCGCTTTGCCAGACCGGAACCTTTGATGCCCGCCGTCTTTCTCGCCGGATTTGCCCTGTCCTTCAGCCTGATCCTCGCCATCGGGGCGCAGAACGCCTTTGTCCTGCGCCAGGGACTGAGGCGATCGCATGTGGGGGCCGTTGTCCTGGTCTGCTGCGTGTCCGAAGCCCTGTTGATTTTCGCCGGCGTCACGGCCTTTGGCGCGGTGGCGGAAACGGCGCCCTGGGCCTTGCAGGCGATGCGATGGGGCGGGGTCGCGTTCTTGCTGGCCTATGGCCTGCGCAGCCTTTGGGCCGCGCTGGCGACCGAAGATGTTCTGCACGCCGATGGACAGGCCGCGCAAAGCCTGCGTGCGGCCGTTCTGACGGCGCTGATGCTGACCTGGGCCAATCCGCATGTCTACCTCGACACCGTCGGGCTGATCGGCGCGGTCGCGGCCACATACGGCGCCGGACGCTGGGTTTTCGGCCTTGGGGCGCTGACGGCCTCGGTGATGTTCTTCGCGGCATTGGGCTATGGCGCGCGAACGCTTGCACCCGCTTTCGCAAGGCCCACGGCATGGCGGATCCTGGATGGGGTGGTGGGCATGACAATGCTGGCGCTGGCGGCAAAACTGGCCTTTTCGGTGTAAGGCTGGACAGGCCATCCGGTCTGCGCCATGTCAGGTGCAGAATGGATCAAAATCCCGCCGCCCCAGATCTGCCCAAGCCCGCTGGCACGCCGTCGCGCCCGGTCGCGGGCGTGATATGGATGATCCTGACCGGTTTGTGTTTCGTGGCCGTGACCGCAAGCGTGAAAATGGTCGGCGACCATGTCCCTGCGGCGCAATCTGCTTTCCTGCGCTATGTGCTGGGACTGGTGTTCCTGATCCCGATGTGGCCCGCCATCCGCGCCGCGCGCCTGGACCGTGGCACATGGATGATGTTCAGCCTGCGTGGGGTGGCCCACTCGATCGCCGTCATCTTGTGGTTCTTTGCCATGACGCGCATCCCGATCGCCGATGTGACGGCGCTGAACTACCTGAACCCAATCTATGTCATCGTGCTCGCGGTCCTGTTCCTGGGCGAGCGGATCGGCCCCTGGCGGATCGGGGCGATCGCGGCGTCCTTCATCGGAACGCTGATCATCGTGCGCCCCGGTTTTCGCGAGGTCGATATCGGCCATGTGGCAATGTTGTTCACGGCTGTCATGATGGCGATCAGCTATTTCCTGGCCAAGATCCTGACCTCGCGCGCCAGCCCGGCGGCAGTGGTATTCATGTTGTCGACCATCGTTCCTGCGATCCTGGCCCCCTTTGCATGGTTCGTCTGGGTGCCGGTTTCCTGGGTCGACCTGGGATGGCTGTTTCTGACCGCGACCTTCGCGACGGCGGGGCATTTCACGATGACGCTTGCCTTTCGCGCGGCCCCGCTTGCAGTGACCCAACCGGTCACCTTCCTGCAACTGATCTGGGCGACCCTGTTGGGTGTGCTTGTCTTCAATGAACCCGCCGATCTCTATGTGATGATGGGCGGCACCATGATCATTTCCGCGATCATCATCGTCACATGGCGCGAAAGCCGCCGGACGAGGTCACCGTAAAGCGGCCGCCTGGTTTCACCTGCAAATTTTATTTTCGCCTGCAAATTGTGCTTTTGCAGGTATCGACGCGTAAGCCGTTGCCAAAGCACGACGCCGCACCGCAGCGACGGCGCTCATTTGGTTTGGGACCCGGGCCGTATCCGGTTGGGTGAACCTCAACGGAGGTCACGATGACACTAGAGGCGCTTATATTTGCCGGGATCGGCTCGCTGGCTGAATGCGCCGATATGGATCGCGCGGCCTGGAACGCATCCTTCCGCAGCCACGGGGTGGATTGGTCGTGGTCATGGGATACCTATTGCGAACTGATGCGCCCGGGTGGCGATCGTCAACTGGCCGCCAGCTACGCCGCGCATATGGGTGAACTCGTGCAGGCCGAGATGCTGGACAGCACCCACCAAAAACACTTTGCGACGATGCTGGCAGGCGGCGTTCCGTTGCGGCCTGGCGTGGCGCGCGTCATGAAATGGGCCGCGCGTGGCGGTATCAAACTGGCCTTTGTCAGCCGGTCCCAGACGGATCCGGTGCGCGCGCTGCTGGTGGCCACCGCACGCGAACGGGGCGGGCAGTCGTTTGACGTGGCTGTGCTGCGTGGTGATGTATCGCGCCTCGCCCCGGCCCCGGACGGCATGATTTCCGCCGTGACCCAACTGGGCGTCGGCGTCGGTCGGACCGTCGTGGTGGCGGACACACCCGTCGCGGCCGAGGCTGCACAAGCCGCTGGTCTGCCCGTCCTTGCCTTCCCCGGACGCCTGGCCGAGGCAGAGCCCGAAGCCTTCGGCGCCATACCCATGACCCATGCCCTGAGCCCGGAAGCCCTGGCTGTCGCCTGGCGCGGCGCTCAATCCCATGCGGCGGAATAATGCCCTGGACAGGACACCGGCTTGATCTGGCTCAAGGCGCCGCACACCCGGCGCGGTCTAGCGTCCTGATCAACATGAACAAGATCAGGGAAGGACGATCACATGTCTCACACACCGCATGAATTGGCCGAAGAATTTCCGGCTGACGTGGAGCGGATACACAAGCTCAAGATGACCGATGCCCATTTCGCCAAATTGATGGACGCGTATCACGAGGTGAACCGCGCCGTGCATCGGGCCGAAACCGGGGTCGAGCCGTGCGATGAGCTAGCCGAAACAAAGATGCGCAAGGAACGGATGCGCCTGAAGGATGACATCGCGTCGATCCTTGCCAAGGCCTGACGCGCCACCACGTCGGGGATGTCACGCCTCGGGTGCGGCATCCCCGTCTGCCGGGCCTTCCAGACGGGTCTGAAAACGCTCGAAGAACTGGTCCGCCATCTTGGTGGCAAAACTGTCCACCAGCCTCGAGCCAAGCTGCGCCAGCTTGCCGCCGACCTTGGCGTCGACATCATAGGTCAGTTCCGTGCCGCCGCCCTCGGCATCGGCCAGCGCGACCTGCGCGGAACCTTTCGCGAAACCCGCAACGCCCCCCTTGCCCTCGCCCGAGATCGTGTAGCTGACGCCCGGCACCACGTCCGACAACATCACCGCGCCCTTGAAGGTCGCCTTGACCGGCCCGACCTTTTGTTTGACCACGGCCTCGAATCCGTCCTCGGGCGATCCGGTCAGTTCTTCGCAACCGGGAATGCAGGCCTTGAGAACTTCGGGGTCGTTCAAGGCGGCCCAGACCGTTTCGCGTTGCGCCGCGATCGTGCGTGTGGCGTGCATTTCCATGGGGCATCTCTCCGTCTTTGTATGGCACAAGACCTAGGCGCGCTTGGCACGCGGCGTCAATTGCCGATCTCGTAGGGCAATGAACCACGGCGGTTGGGATCGACCTTCAGCCGTCGTTCAAGCGGCGGAACCGCGCGCTGGTGGCAGGCTGCGCGCTCGCAGATACGGCACGATATCCCGATGGGCTGAAACGCCGCTTCCCGGTCCAGGTCCAGCCCGTCCGCATAGATCAGGTCGGATGCGTGTTTGACCTCGCACCCCAGCGAAATGGCGAAACGCCGCGTGGGCTGGCCCCATGCACCACCCGATTTCGACACATCGCGCGCCAGGATCACGTAGCGCACGCCGTCGGGTGTTTCGGCCAGTTGGCGCAGGAAACGGGTGGGGGTCTCGAAGGCCTGATGGACATTCCAAAGGGGGCAGGCCCCACCGAACCGCGCGAATTGCAGGCGCGTCGCGGAATGGCGTTTGGTGACCGTTCCCGCCTGGTCGACCCGCGCGAAAAAGAACGGAACCCCCTTGGCCCCCGGCCGCTGCAGCGTCGACAGCCGGTGCGCCACCTGCTCGATCGAGGCCCCGAACTGGATCGACAGGCGCTCCAGATCGTGGCGCGTGTCGCGCGCCGCCTCGGCGAACCGGGTATAGGGCATCAGCACGGCGCCGGCGAAATAATTGGCCATGCCGATGCGCGCGATCTCGCGGCTGGTGTCGGATTGGAACCGGGCCAGGTCCAGCGTCGCCTCGATCAATTGCGCCTGCCCGAGCAAGGCATATTGATGCAGCAGTTGAAACCGCTGCGTTTCAGGGGCCGCACGCGGCGACAGCGTCAGGATGCGGCTGGCCGGATCATAGTTGCGCACGCCCTGCCCGGCCTCGTGGCGCAACACCACGCCCTTGTCCGCCAGAACCGCCTGCGTATAGGCCACCAGGTCGCCCTCGGCCTTTTCGGCAAACCGTTCAGCGGCGCGGTCGACCGCATCGATATAGTTGTCACAGTAGTGAAAGAAATCGCGCACCTCCTCCCAGGGGCTGGGGGCCGCGTATCTGTCCTGACCCAGCGCTTCGTCCAGCGAGGCAAGCCGCTCATGGGTCTGCCGATAGGCGCGGTGCAGGTCCAGAAAGGCGCGCGCCAATGCCGGCGCGTTCGATGCCGCCAGCCGCAGATCGGTAAGCGGCGGTGCGGCATCGGCAAAGACCGGGTCGGCAAGGGCTTCGCGCATGTCCGAGATCAGGCGCTCACTGTCGCCCGCGCGCAATTCGGTCACATCGATCCCGAATTCCTGCGCAAGGCCCAGCACCACCGCCGTGGACACCGGGCGATTGTTGTTTTCCATCTGGTTCAGATACGGCAGGGACACCCCGAGCTTGCCGGCGAAATCCTTTTGGGTCAGATGCAGCCTGCCACGGATCTCGCGCAACTTGGCGCCTGCATAAAGCTTTCGCATGGCCATCGGGCACACCCTTCAGGGAAAGTTTGCAATCCTGAATAGCCATTTTGCAAACCTCGCCGCAAGGGGGAGCCTGTCAGACGCCGTTTACCTGCCGCTCGCGCCGGATGGTGTAGACAATGGCACAAACACCAAGGAGGGCCGTTGCCAGCATCATCCAGATCAGGGGATAGGCCCCGTCACCACGTTGCAAGAGCGCGCCCGCCGCCCCCGACAGGACCGCACCACCGCCCAGCATGATCGCGCCCCCCAGACCGCTGGCCGTGCCCGCCAGATGCGGGCGGACCGACAGCATACCCGAGGTGGCGTTGGGCAAAACCATGCCGTTTCCGACGCCCACGAATGACATGAAACCGAAGAATACCAGCGCCGTCTTGAAGCCCGCAAGGAACACCAGAAGCGAACAGATCAGCCCCATCGCGGACACCACCGCGCCGTACAGGATCATCGTGTTGATCCCCAACCGGACCGAATAGCGCCCGGAGATCCAGTTTCCGAAAAAGTAGCCAAGGGCGGGAGCGCCGAAATAAAACCCCACAGCCGCAGGTGACAGTGCGAACACCTCGGACCCGACAAAGGGCGCACCGCCCAGATACGCAAAGAATGCCCCCGACGCAAAGGCCGCCGACATGCAGTACCCCCAGAAGCGTCTAGAGGTCAGCAGTTCGGGATATTCGGCAAACTGCGCCGCAAAACTGGTCGATGTGGACCCGGCCGTTTCGCCAAGATCCCTCCAGATCAACAACAAAACCGACGCCCCGAGGACCAGGAGCATCCAGAAATTCGCCTGCCAGCCAAAATATTCGTCCAGCACCCCGCCAATGGCCGGGCCGATCATGGGAACGACCGCCATGCCCATGGTGACATAGCCGATTTGGCTGGCGGCCTGATCGGCCGGATACATGTCGCGCACGACCGCGCGCCCCAGCACAAGGCCCACGACCACCACCGCCTGCAGCATGCGGAAAAACAGGAATACCTCGATCGTCGTCGCCAACAGGCAGCCGACCGTCGCGACCATGAACACCGACAGCCCGACAAGCAGCACCGGACGCCGCCCAAATCGGTCCGAAATCGGTCCGATGACGATCTGCACAACGGCGTTCACGGCAAGATACAGGGCGACGGACAACTGCATCACACGGTAATCTGTCTGAAAATGCTCTGTCATCTGCGGTAGCGATGGCAAGAAGATGTTCATCGTCAACGCGCCCAGGCCCGTCAGGACGATCAGCGTGAAAATGTGGGGCGGACTATTGCGATCCAGAAACCGCACTGTGGCGTTCGTTGTCATAGCAACGGATTTAGGTCGCCGCGTCTGACTTGTCCATCGCGTTCGCGCACGCGATCTTGTGCAAGACCGCACCAATCGGACAGAGGGCTGGATTTGCGGATTTGCAAAATACGCAGCCAAGCCGCAAAAGGATTTGCAAATTTGCCTATTGGGACTCGCCTGTCACGCTGACGCGCCATAGGGTTCGACGAAATCGCAATGCCGTCTGACGCGGAGGGGACAGGAATGAAGGACATTCTGCAAGAGCTTGAGCAGCGCCGGGGCGAAGCCCGCCTTGGCGGTGGCCAGGCGCGCATCGACGCACAGCATTCCAAGGGCAAGCTGACCGCGCGCGAGCGCATCGACCTGCTGCTCGATGAAGGCAGCTTCGAGGAATACGACATGTTCGTCACCCATCGCAGCACCGATTTCGGGATGGAGAAATCCAAACCGCGCGGCGACGGCGTTGTCACCGGGTGGGGCACCGTGAACGGGCGCATGGTGTATGTCTTCGCGCAGGACTTCACGGTTCTGGGCGGTTCGGTGTCCGAAACCCACGGCGCCAAGATCTGCAAGATCATGGATATGGCGATGCAGAACGGCGCGCCGGTCATCGGCATCAACGACAGCGGCGGCGCGCGCATCCAGGAAGGCGTCAGCAGCCTTGCCGCCTATGGCGAGGTGTTCCAGCGCAACATCGAAGCCTCGGGCGTGGTGCCGCAGATCAGCCTGATCATGGGCCCCTGCGCAGGTGGCGCCGTCTATTCACCCGCCATGACCGACTTCATCTTCATGGTCAAAGACAGCTCCTACATGTTCGTCACGGGGCCGGACGTGGTGAAAACCGTCACCAACGAACACGTTACCGCCGAGGAACTGGGCGGCGCGTCCACCCATACGCGCAAATCCTCGGTCGCGGACGGGGCCTTCGAAAACGATGTCGAGGCGCTCAGCGAGGTGCGCCGCCTGATCGATTTCCTGCCCCTGTCGAACCGCGAAAAGCCACCCGTGCGGCCCTTCTACGACGATCCGAACCGCGTGGAAGGCAGCCTCGATACGCTGATCCCCGACAATCCCAACATGCCCTACGACATGAAGGAATTGATCCTGAAGGTCGCGGATGAAGGCGACTTCTACGAGATCCAGCAGGATTTCGCAGGCAACATCATCACCGGCTTCATCCGGCTGGAAGGGCAGACCGTCGGCGTCGTGGCCAACCAGCCCATGGTCCTGGCGGGCGTCCTGGACATCGACTCGGCCCGCAAGGCCGCGCGGTTCGTCCGGTTCTGTGACGCGTTCGAAATTCCGATCCTGACACTGGTCGATGTGCCCGGCTTCCTGCCCGGCACCAGCCAGGAATACAACGGCGTGATCAAGCACGGTGCGAAACTGCTGTTCGCCTATGGCGAGGCGACGGTTCCCAAGGTCACGGTCATCACCCGCAAGGCCTATGGCGGGGCCTATGTGGTGATGTCGTCGAAACACCTGCGCGGCGACGTGAACTATGCTTGGCCGACCTCGGAAGTGGCGGTGATGGGGGCCAAGGGCGCGACGGAGATCATCCATCGTGCCGATCTGGGCGACCCCGAAAAGATCGCGCGGCACACGGCCGATTACGAGGATCGCTTTGCCAATCCCTTTGTCGCCGCCGAACGTGGCTTCATCGACGAGGTGATCCAGCCCCACAGCACCCGCCGCCGGGTCTGCCGCGCCTTTGCCGCGCTGCGCACAAAGCGCCGGCAGATGCCGTGGAAGAAACACGACAATATTCCGCTGTGAGGGTGTGATGACCGATCCCGTGTTCCATATGATCGCCCATGGCCCGCGCCCCGTCGCGCCGTTTTCCCACGCGGTGGAGGCGGACGGCTGGGTCATGCTCACCGGGCAGATGCCCACCGATCCTGACGCCCCCGATGCCCCCTTGCCTGACGGCATCGCGGCCCAGACGGCCCGCGTGATGGACAACCTGGCGCTGATCCTCGAAGGGATTGGCCTCGACCTGTCCCATGTCCTGCAGATGCGCGCCTACCTGACCGAATTCGACCGCGACTACGCCGCGTTCAATGAAACCTACCAAGGCTATTTCCCCCCCGACAGGCGCCCGGCCCGCACAACCATCGGTGTAACGGCCCTGGCCGTGGGCGCACTTGTCGAAATCGACTGTTTGGCAAAGCGCCCATGACCCAGAAATTCACCATTTCCCATGCCGATGACAGCCCCTTCGTGGGGGCCGGACTGCGCGCGTTTTTCGAATACCGCCACATGGGCATTCCCGAGGCCACGGGCGGGGCCTTTGGCGCCCATGTGATCCGCGCGGTGCCGGGCATGGAAAGCCCCGGCGAATGGCACAGCCACGAGCTTGGGTTCCAGATGGTTTACGTGACCAAAGGATGGGTGGTGTTCGAATACGAAGGCGAGGGCGAACATCTTCTGCGCGAGGGGTCATGCGTGTTGCAACCGTCGGGCATCCGCCACCGCGAGGTGCGCCATTCCGACGACATGGAACTGATCGAGATCACCGCACCGGCCGAATTCGCAACCCATCCCGAACAGGCGCCGCAGGCATGATCCGAACGGCCGCCCTTTCCACCCCGCTGGTGATCGCGGCGGCGGGCGTGGCCACGGCCGAGGCGTGGCCTGCTGAGGCGCAAACAGCACCCTCGGGCCAGGACATCACGCTGCACGAAGTGCTGTACGAGGAACAACCCTATTCCGGCGAGATGCAGGTGGTCGTCCGGCTGATCGCGCCCGCGATCGCGCAAGCCGGCCTTGAGGGCTCCAGCCTGCGCGAAGACATGGACTGGGCTTGCCGCACCTGGGGGCTGGCGGCGGCAGGCACCTTGTCGTCCCCGCCGGATGTCGTGGTGGTGCAGCTGATGGAAACACCGTTCGAACGCGGGCAGGCCATGCCCGGAACGCGGCAGCTTATCGAGACCTACAGGCTCGAAGGGCCGCTCTGTATTTGGGATTTTTTTTGATGCCTACACAAAATGTTGCGGCACGACGTTCGGACGCCTTCCGGTTTGATGTAAAGGAGTCACAGGGCCGGTGTCCTTGTGGAAAACCCTGTGGATCGAACCCCGTTCAGGCTATCCTCGCGCTTGGCTGCGCCCGCGCAGCTGTACCTCTGGCTGTGGCCGGGCCAAGGCGCCCGGTCACGGTCCGATACCCAAGCAGAGCGGGATGTCCCGCAGGGTCAAGCCGCGTCTTGCGATCGGCCTTTTGGCCGGCGTCTCGGCCTACGCTGCTCCGGTGCCCGAGCAGAAAGAAATCGTCTTCATCGATCCGGCCCCCATCGTACGGGAACCGCTCCACCCCAAGTGCAAGTGACAACGCCCTTCACGGACGCGCCGCAAAGCCCGCCAGGCTTTCCACCCGGACGCACCTGGTGGAGGCACGCCCATGATCAAGCATCGCGGCTTTCCCTCGCGGCTTCCATCCAGCGACTACAGTTTCACCATCCGCCGCGCCAACAAGGACGGCGCATCGAAACTGATCGCGCGCGAACGCTATGCCGACCGCCGCCCCGCCGACCGCCGCGCCGATGCAGGGTTCATGGAGGCGCTGTGGCTGTATTTCGGCGATCAGCCGTTTGAACGCGGAAACCTCGACGCGGGACGGCTCAGCTGGTTGTTCGGGCGCGAGGTGGTGGCCGCCGAAGACCCCTTCGATCCCGAAAGCTACGAGGCGCTTCTGGTGATCCACGAGGCCCGCGCCCGCGCCTCCTTCCCCGAGGCGTTCGACGGCACCGGGATTTGGGATGGGGGATCGGCATGATCCTGCTGAGCACAACCCAAGTTGCGCGATTTCATGCGCAAGAAGAGACCTTTGGCAACTCGATGCTTTTGTGCCGCGCGGAACGTGGCATGGTGAACATGCCGGTCATTGTCCCCAGCATAGATTTGGCCGGCAACGACAAGACGTGTTACCCTTCCCCTTCGACGCGGTCGGCCTGCCTTGAGCGCCGGCCGCGTTTTTTTGCCGATTTGGCAACGCCGAAAAACCTTACTTTCCCGAACGATGTTTCAGGCGTATACCTTGCGCCACGAGGCATATCGACAGGAGCAGACGCACAATGCGCGCCATCAGGAAAACCCCCTTTACCGCAACCCTTTTCGCGGCGGCCCTCGTGCTGTCGGGCTGTGTCACATCCGACCTTGAACGCGCCGCGGTCGGCGCCGGGGTTGGCGGGCTCACCGCGGCTGCGGTCGGCGGCAGCGTGGCAACGGGCATCGTTGCCGGCGCAGCGATCGGCGCGGTCTGCGACGAAGTCACCAGGGTCTGCCGCTAGGCCGACACATCCGGGCCGCTCCGGCGGCCTGATAGCGAATGCAAGAATTCAGGGCCATCGGGGTGCAACACCCCCGGTGGCCTTTTGACGTTTGGAAACAGGGCAAAGACCCTGCATGGAAGGGACACAGTGACATGTTCAAGAAGCTGCTGATTGCCAACCGGGGCGAAATCGCCTGTCGTGTGATCAAGACCGCGCGCAAGATGGGGATCACAACCGTCGCCGTCTATTCGGACGCCGACAAGGGCGCGCTGCATGTCGCCATGGCGGATGAGGCTGTGCATATCGGCCCGCCACCCGCCGCCGAAAGCTACATCGTGATCGACAAGATCATGGACGCCATTCGCCAAAGCGGTGCCGAAGCCGTGCATCCCGGCTACGGCTTCTTGTCCGAGAACATGAAGTTCGCCGAGGCCCTGGCGGCCGCAGGCGTGGCTTTTGTCGGCCCGCCGGCGGGCGCCATCGACAAGATGGGCGACAAGATCACCTCCAAGAAGATCGCGCAGGAGGCCGGCGTGTCTACCGTGCCGGGCTACATGGGCCTGATCGCGGACGCGGAAGACGCCGTGAAGATCAGCAACCAGATCGGTTATCCGGTGATGATCAAGGCCAGCGCGGGCGGCGGCGGCAAGGGGATGCGGATCGCGTGGAACGCCGAGGAGGTCCGCGAGGGTTTCCAGGCGTCGAAGAACGAGGCGGCCAGCAGTTTCGGCGACGACCGGATGTTCATCGAGAAA
>Ga0102938_10001798_pt1 | contig 16230 bp, 12 predicted proteins | sample SalPonR2_B_D2_MG_FD_84516 | JGI IMG/M metagenome (GOLD analysis project Ga0102938, IMG submission 84516) | Salt pond soil microbial communities from South San Francisco under conditions of wetland restoration - Salt Pond MetaG R2_B_D2_MG | ecosystem: Environmental > Aquatic > Marine >...
AGCGAACCGGCCCGGGCCATCGCCGGCGACTCCGAGACCCACGGCGGCCACCTTCGGCTCGATGATTTCGCAAGCTATCGCGCCCTCTGGCGTCGCCCCCTGCAGTGGCCCTATCGCGGCGCAACGCTTTGGTCGACACCGCCCCCGGCCTTCGGCGGACTGATGCTGGCCATGGCACTGGGCCGACTGCAGCAGGCATCTCATCCCGACTCGGACAGCGATTCGGACTCACTTCAGGCCGTCATCGAGGCCCTCGACTGGACCGATCGAACCCGCCACCAACTGGAGACGCCCGATGCCCTGAGCTCGGTCGATCGCCTGGAATCGGCTTTCGCCGAACTGTGCACAAGACATGCCCTGGTGCGTGCGGGCACGACCCACATCAGCATCGAGGATCAGCAGGGGCTGGGCGTGGCGCTGACGATCTCCAACGGCGAGGGCTCCGGGACCGTCGTCCCCGGCACCGGCATCATGATGAACAACATGCTGGGGGAAGAGGACATCAATCGCTGCGGCTTTCACTGCTGGCCCGAGGATCGTCGCCTGGCATCCATGATGGCGCCGACGCTGATCGAGCAGGGCCGGAACCACTGGCTGCTGGGCAGCGGTGGCTCCAACCGGATTCGCAGCGCACTGACGCAGGTGATCGTGCAACTCATCGATCATGAGCGCTCTCTGTCAGAGGCCATTCGAGCGCCGCGTTTCCATATCGAAGCCGGACACATCGCCGTCGAAGCACCGCCCGGCGATCCTTTGAACGTCGACCGCAGCTGGTGGGAGCGGCATCATCCCTCGGCCCGGATCTGGCCGGACCGCAACCTCTATTTTGGCGGCGTGCACGCTATCAGCGGGACAGAAGCCGTCGCAGACAACCGCCGGGAAGGAGCAGCCCGCTGCGGTTGAAGGTAACGGTCAGCCGCATGGCCCACTAGCCCGCCTCGAGTACACCCCGTCGTTGATCCTGTGGCATTCAGAGCTCGACTGCATCCATGTCCACGTGCCAGCGGACCTGGCGCGCGCTGGGCAGTGCGTGCAGGGCGTCGAGACAGTCTCCGAGGCGCTCGGCCAGCAGCCGTCGATTCGACGCCTGGACCCAGAGCTGGAAGCGCCAGTAGCCACTACGCCGGGAAAGGATCGCCGGCACCGGACCGGCGATGGATAATCCGGGCGCTCGAATCACAGCAGCGGCATCCTGCAGAAACCGTCGGGCGGGCTCGGTCTGATGGGCCTCGGCCCGGATCAGCGCCAGGCCGGAGATCGGCGGCAGATCGGCCTGCTGACGCTCGGCAAGCAGCTGTTCGGCATAGCCGAGATAACCCTGCTCCAGCAGGGAGCCCAGCAGCGCGTGTTCAGGATGATGTGTCTGCAGATAGAAGGCGCCCGGCCGATCGGCGCGACCGGCACGCCCGGCGACCTGGTGGACCGCCTGTCCGAGGCGTTCAGGGGCGCGAAAGTCGGAGCTGAACAGGGCCGCATCGGCATCGGTTACCGCAGCAAGCGTCACCTGCGGCAGGTGGTGGCCCTTGGCCAGCATCTGGGTACCGACGAGGATGCAGGGGTCGCCGGCACGCACCTCCTCGATCAGTGTCTGGAAATCATGTTTCCCGCTGAGCTGATCCCGGTCCACACGGTGGACGGGTATGTCGGGGAAGCGATCCTTGAGCAGGGTCTCGAGACGCTCGGTCCCCGCACCCAGCGGCTTGAGGTTGGGATCACCGCAGTCCGGGCAGCGCCGGGGTTGGCTTCGGCTGGCGCCGCAGTGGTGACACTGCAGACGAGCGCCCGATTGATGCCAGGTCATGTGTGCGCTGCAGCGGTCGCAATCGGCTGACCAGCCGCAGGCGTTGCACATCAGGATCGGCGCATAACCCCGCCGGTTCCGGTACAGCAGGACCTGCCCGCGCTGATCGAGATGATGCTTTATCTGGTTGATCAGCTCGGGATGAAGCGGGCCCTCGCAGCCGCGCTGATCGAGTACATGCCAGCGCGGCTCGACCGCCGGACCAGCGCGTCTGGACAACTCGAGGAGCTGATAGCGTCCGGATCGGGCGTTGGCGAGACTTTCCAGCGAGGGCGTTGCCGAGCCCAGCACGATCGGTACGTTCTGCAGTCGAGCCCGCAGAATGGCTACATCCCGACCCTGGTAGCGCGCGCCGTCCTGCTGCTTGAATGAGGCATCGTGCTCCTCGTCGACCACGATCAGACCGAGCTCGGGCAGCGGCAGGAACACCGAGGAACGCGTTCCGATCACCAGGCGGGCGCGCCCGCTCCGAGCCGCCTGCCAGGCTTCCAGACGCTCGCCCTCGCTGAGCCCCGAATGGTAGGTCCAGGCGCGCAAACCGAGGCGCGCTTCGAAGCGCCGGACAAGCTGTGGAGTCAGGCCGATTTCCGGCACCAGGACCAGGATCTGTGAGTGCCGGCGCAGCAGCTGGCGGGCAACCCGAAGATAGATCTCGGTCTTTCCGCTTCCGGTCACGCCGGCCAGCAGGAAGGCTTCGAATCGGGCGCGCGCCCGGAGCAGGCAGGCCGATATCTGACGCTGCTCCGGATTGAGCTCGGGACCGGGCCGGGCCACTCGGCAGTCGTCAGGCTCGGCCGGTTCGATCCATCCAGCCTGATGCATCCCGCGGACCAGGGCCGCAGAAAACCCCCTTTCTTCGAGGTCTTCACGCCCGGCCGATCCTGTGGACAATAGCTCGCGCAGTTCACGCTTGCGTGGCGCGCGCGATAGATCGACCTCCTGCCCGGCAGGGGTCAGCGCCCAACCATCGGGGGGCGGAGGACGGAATGCCCTGGTACGACGCAGGGCGGTTGGCAGGAGCAGCGAGACCAGCTCACCCGGTGGAAAGCTGTAATAACGAGCGCACCAGCGCGCCAGTTCGATCAGCCCAGGATCGATCAAGCCTTGGTCAAGGACGGCTTCGACAGGCTTGAGCGATCCGGCATGATCCGGGACATCCTGGCTGATCACCAGCCCGATCAGGCGTCGACTTCCGAAAGGGACAACAACGCGCGAGCCGACGCCAGGCAGGACACCCTGCGCTGGCGGAAGGTAATCGAACAGACGGGGAAGCGGTACCGGGACGGCGACCTGCAGACATGCCCGCCCTGCTTCCAGAGTCGACTCCGGGGTCAGCGAAGCTCCTCGGCCAGCGTGGAGTGCGCCAGAGCTTCGCCGCGATGGGCCAGGCGCTGCTCACCGGCATCGAGCTCGATCAGATCGGAGAGGATGCGCGCTGCCTCGATCAGATAGAGATCGCGAGGATCTTCGTCTTCACTCGCCTCGGCACCATCGGCGTCCTCGCTTGCTGTTTCCTCCGAACCCTCGGTAACCGCCGCGAGTTCATCGATTGTGTCGGCATCCGAACCGTCATGGCCGTAGCGACCGGCACGACGCTCTTCGTCTCGCTCCATGCGCTCGCGCCGAACGGATTCGAGCAGCGAGATGGAGCCTTTCGAACTTTCCTGCTCCCACTGCTCGATCTCGGCCAGGAGCTCGATCAGCTCTTCATCGCTGTCGAGGCGCTGCTGATGGCGTTGACGAGCCAGTTCGACCAGAGGATCCAGGCGAGCGACCCGGGTAAACTCGGTCGGCGCGATCTCGCCCCAGGGAAGGGCGTTGTCGAGTGCGCTCTCGCCGCTTTCTTCAGGATTGCCAGCCGTGGGCAGGACGATGTCGGGGATCACCCCTTTCTGCTGGGTCGAGCCACCATTGACCCGGTAGAACTGCGCCATGGTGAGCTTGACCTGGCCATAGCGGGCCTCGTCGCTGTTGGAAAACTCATCCAGATCGATCAGATTCTGGACCGTTCCCTTGCCGAAGGTAGTCTCGCCAATCACCACGCCGCGCCCGTAATCCTGAATCGCTGCGGCAAAGATTTCAGATGCCGAAGCGCTGCGTCGATCGACCAGCACCGCCAGCGGTCCGTCCCAGGCCATGCCGGGCTCACGATCGCGCTCAAGGTTGACTCGGCCCTGAGAGTCGCGAACCTGGACGACCGGACCTTCGTCGATGAACAATCCGGTCAGCGTGGTCGCCTCGACCAGTGCACCACCGCCGTTTCCGCGCAGGTCGATTACCAGGCCGTCGATGCCCTCCTCGACCAGTTCGTTGATCAGCCGGCGGGTATCGCGCGTGCTCGAGCGGAAATTGGGCTCATTGCGCGCACGGCCCTGAAAATCGACGTAGAAGACCGGCAGGTTGATCACCCCGATCCGACGTGTTTCCTCGCCGTTGGGGACCTCGATCACTTCGCTGTAGGCGGCCTGCTCTTCCAGCTTGACTTCGTCGCGGGTGATGTCGATCACCTGGGCCGGGCCGCTCAGGCCGGAGTCTGCCGGCAAGACCTCTAGTCGAACCACGGTCTCGCGCTCACCGCGAATCAGGGATACGACATCGTCAAGGCGCCAGCCGATCACATCGACGAAATCCTCTTCACCCTGGGCGACCCCGACGATCCTGTCACCCACGCCAAGACGTCCGTCCAGATCGGCAGGGCCGCCGGGGACGACCTCCATGATGGTGGTGTATTCGGTCTCGCGCTGGAGCATGGCGCCGATGCCGTCGAGGGACAGGCGCATGGAAATCTCGAAGTTTTCGACGCTTCGCGGCGACAGGTAGGCCGAGTGCGGCTCGATCGATCGCGTGTAGGCGTTCATGAAGAACTGGAACACGTCTTCGCTGTTGAATTCGTTGATCCGGCGATTCATGCTGGTGTAGCGCTTGTTCAGCGTTTCCGCGATTTCCTCATCGCCCTGATCAGCCAGCTTGAGCAATAGCCAGTCATTCTTGACCCGCTGGCGCCAGACCTCGTCGAGCTCTTCGGACGATGCCGCCCAGTCCAGCTCGGTGCGGTCGTACTGATAGTCCTCGTCGATGGTGAAATCGAACTCCCCCTCGAGCAGCGACAGGGCATAGTCGCTGCGCTCATTCACCCGCCTGAGATAGCGGGAAAAAATATCGAAGGCCGGCTCGAGATTCTCGGCCCGCAGGGATTCGTGGAGGTGCGGTCGATACCGCTTCAGGTCATCGATATCCGAAGCGGTGAAATACAGTCGGTTGTTGTCGAGAAGGTCCAGGTACTGATCGAACATGCGCTCGGACAGGCTGCCCTCCCGCTTGTCGCCATAGTGGTAGGCGTTGATGATGCGGGTCGCCCAGCGCGTCGCGAAGCGATGTTCGGTCTGCGGCGCCAGGGTCTCTTGCAGGACCTGTTCGGCGGTGGGTTCATCGGCCCGCCCCGGTGAGACCGTCATCAAGGCCGCCAGGGCTGCAAGAACAGCCAGAACTGCGATGGATAATTTGATCGGTTGTTGTTTCATAATCTGCTCAGACCTGTCGCCGCTCGATTAGTTTTACGACAATGCTGGCTCGGACGCAAGGAAATTGCCCGGCCTGCCCTGATTTTGCGATGTCTCATCGACACCATCGTAGTCCAGCTGCTGACAAATGGATGTGCAAATGGCTGCCTGAGCCTCAGTCATCGTCGTCCCGGGCAGGTGGTCGGCCAGCCGGGTCATGGCCAGACCGGCAAAGCCGCAGGGATTGATGCAGCTGAAGGGCTGAAGATCCATGTCGACATTCAGAGCCATCCCGTGATAGGTCCGACCGCGACGCACCTTGAGTCCGATCGAGGCAATCTTGGCGTCGGCCACGTAGACGCCCGGTGCCCCGTCCTTGCGCGCGGCCGTGATTCCGCGGTCGCCCAGCATGTCGACCACCGCCTGCTCGAGGCGATCGACCAGACAGCGCACCCCGAGACCGCGGCGATCGATGTCCAGCAGCGGATAGACCACCACCTGGCCGGGGCCATGGTAGGTGACCTGGCCGCCGCGATCGGTCTGAACGATCGGAATCCCGGAGGGGTCGAGGATATGCTCGGCCTTGCCGGCCAGGCCCTGGGTAAACACAGGATCATGCTCCACCACCCAGAGCTCATCGGTCTGATCGGGCCTGCGGTCATCGGTGAATGCGCGCATCGCGTCCCAGACCGGCTGGTAGGGCCGGCGGCCCAGATGCCGGATGATCAGTGGATGATGGGCCGCGTCGATCATCGGGCCGGGCAGAACGAATCAACCCGTGAGAAGCCGAGAATCCAGCGCCATCGAACAACCCCGGAACCGCGTCTTTGCGCCATCGCAGCCATCCCGGTCACAGCGTCATCACGACAGCATCGAGTCGCCGCACGTCTCCATAAATACGCTCGAGCTGTTCACGCGAACCGACGCGGACTGAAATGGTAACGCTTTCATAGCGCCCGTTCCGGCTCGGACGCTGTCTGACGTCACTGGACGGGTCGAATTCGACGTGGGCAGAGACCGTTTCGAGCACCGCTTCGCGCGCCCTGTCGCTGCGCATCATCATGACCTTGATCGGAAACACGCAGGGAAAATCGAGCGGGGTGTTCTCGGCGGTGATGCTGGTGGATGAATCCAGACGCTCAGTCATTGAACAACCCTCCGAACCACAGTCGAATACCGTCCGTCGTACGTCCGAAGAAACCGGCCGGCTCGACCGCCTGCTGCACCTTCAGGGGACGCCGTGCGACGTCCTCACCATCAAGCTCGACGATCAGTTCACCGACAGACTGACCCTGCTGCAGCGGTGCGACGAGGGTTCCGGTCAGCTCCAGTCGGGCTTCGAGGGCGTCGTAGCGTCCGCGCGGGATCGTCACGAAAAGCGCCTCATCGACGCCGAGCGAAACTTCATCCAGCGCGCCCTTCCAGACGGCCTCAGTTTTCAGAGCGGCACCGGCGTCGTAGAGCTGGTAGGTCTCGAAGAAACGAAAGCCGTAGTTCAGTAGCGCCTGTGAGGCCGTCGCGCGCTCCTCTTCACTATCGGTACCCATGACCACGCTGATCAATCGCATCCCGTCGCGATTGGCCGAGGTGACCAGACAATAGCCAGCCGACTCGGTGTGCCCGGTCTTCAGGCCGTCGACCGACGGATCGCGCCAGAGCAGACGATTGCGATTGTGCTGCCGGATTTCGTTGTAGGTGAATTCCCGCTGCGAATACCAGGCGTAATAGGCCGGAAATTCATCGATCAGTGCCCGGGCCAGAATGGCGGAATCCCGCGCCGAGGTGTATTGATCCGGGTCGGGCAGACCGGTCGAATTGACGTAATAGGTATTGGCCATACCGAGCTGTCTTGCCTGATCGTTCATCATGCTCGCAAAAACGTCTTCGCTGCCGCCGATATGCTCGGCCAGGGCGACGCTGGCATCGTTGCCGGACTGGATGATCACGCCCTGCAGGAGGGTTTCGACATCGACCTGGCTGTCGACTTCGATAAACATCCGCGAGCCCGGAGTGCGCCAGGCGCGTTCCGAAACCAGGACCTCGTCCCCAAGCGACAGATTTCCGCGCTCGATTTCCTTGAACACCACATAGGACGTCATCAGCTTGGTGATGCTGGCCGGCTCGACCCGCTCGTCGGGTAGCTCGGCGGCAACCTCAGTGCCCGAATGAAAGTCGACCAGAATATGACTGCTGGTATCTATCGCCGGAGGCGCCGGAACGGGCACCTGCGCCATAGCGACGGATGCAAGCAGCGCGAACGCAGCGGTGATCGGTAAACGCAGTGTCGTCAGCATGAGTCTGCCATTTTGCTTGTTCGCAACATCTCTACCATACGGAATATCAAGGGTACACATACTGGGGGCGGTCGAAGCCCAGTGCAACAATGGCTTCCAGACGCTCCATGGCGAGATCCTTGGATCGGAACGGTCCGACCTGGACCCGCCAGACCTCGGTGCCTGCGGCACGGGCACGCTGGATTCGAAGGTCACCGATTCCGGCCCGCCGCAGCTCATCAGCCACCGATTCGGCCCGCAGCCGCTCGCTGAACGCCCCGATCTGGAGCAGGACCGGCACCCGGGCGGGGCGGGTCGGGCGCTGACCCTCGCCCTCGAAGGTGATGGCACGAACCTCGACAGGGCCGGTACCCGCATCCTCGATACCCAGCTTGACCGCGGCCGCCCATGACAGATCGATGATGCGATCGGGATGAAACGGCCCGCGATCGTTGATTCGAACAAGGATGCTTCGACCGTTCTCGAGATGGGTCACTTCGGCCCAGGTCGGCAGCGGCAAGGTCTTGTGGGCCGCGGTCAACTGATACAGATCGTAAGGCTCACCCGAGGAGGTCAATCGTCCATGGAATTTGGTTCCGTACCAGGAAGCGATGCCCCGCTCGCGATAACCTTCGGCGCTGGGCATCACCCGATAAGTCTGACCCAGAACGGTATACGGTGAGTGATTGCCGTAGGGACTCAGGGGTTCCGGGCGAGGGTCGGGCGGCACGATGCGACTGACATCCAGCGGCCCGGCCGGCGGTCCATCCACGGGTTCACGCACGCCACGCGAGCAGGCCGAAAGGACGACGAGTGCCAGCATGAGGGCAACCAGTCGCTGCACGAGATCAGGGCGCACGCGCAGCAATCGCTTCGGACAGCTGAGTGACCGCCATCGCATAGAGCGGCGAGCGGTTGTAGCGGGTTATCACGTAGAAATTGTTCAGACCGACCCAGTATTCCTTGCCGTCGACCTGCTCCAGTTCGACCAGGGTCGCCGGTGTCTCGGCCGGAAGCCCGGCGGCATCGAATTCGATGCCAAGCGCTTCCAGCTCTCCCAGGGTGTGACGAAGACGGGTGGAGAAGTCCTCGTCGAGGCCGTCAGGCACCTGCGCAACCGGCAGGACGATCGGCGCCCCCGCCTCCCAGCCGTGCACCGCCAGATAATTGGCCACCGATCCCAGCGCATCGGGCAGCGAGCGCCAGAGATCACGGTAGCCGCTGTCGTCGAAGTCCACGGCGTAGGCTCGATAGCTGGAGGGGATGAACTGACCGATTCCCATGGCCCCGGCGTAGGACCCGAGGACCTCGGTCACGGGAAGATTCTCTTCATTGCTCAGGCGAATGAACTCGGCGAGCTCCCTGGCGAAGAACTCCGCCCGTCGCGGGTAGTAGAAGCCCAGCGTCGCCAGCGCATCGATGACCCGGAAACTGCCGGTGATCGTGCCGTAGTTCGTTTCGACACCGACAATGGCCATGATGATCTCCGGCTCGACCGCGAGCGACTCGCCGACCTGCTCGACCAGCGACTGGTTGGCACGCCAGAATTCCGCGCCGCCAGCGATCCGCGCCTCGGTCAGGAAGATCTGGCGGTATTCGTGCCAGGGCTTGGCCTCGGCCGGACGCGTGATGGCGTCGATGATGGACTGCTGATAGCGCGCTTCGGCAAGCACGGACCGAACCGATTCCGGGTCCAGATCGTAGTCAGCCACCGCACTCGCTATAAACGCCTCACTGCCGGGATGAGGCTCCTGCAATGGCGCGTCCTGAGCGTGGGTCAACGGGATCACTGCCAGCAGGCCGAAGACGATCAAAGCGAATGCGCGCATCAGGTTATTCCTTGTCAGATCAATCGGGTACGAAGATGTCTGGCTCATCGAGACCACGTTGCCCATGAGCTTTCATCAGGTCAGTTAGAGACTGCAAGCCGCGATTGGTTTCGCCAACCCGACTGCATTCTACAGACCCTCGTGGAATTCGGGTGAGCTGGTCAGGGTCTGTGTACCAGGACATGCAGGAGTCCTGGTCCGGGTCATCAACCCATGAAGCGCCGGCGACTGTGCAGCCCCATGACCAACCCCAGGCCGGCCAGCAGGGTCGCGGCCGAAGTGCCGCCGTAGCTGATCAGCGGCAGCGGTACACCGACCACCGGCAGCAGCCCTGAGACCATACCGACGTTGACGATCAGGTAGACGAAGAACATGAACATCATCGAGCCGGCCAGGAGGCGGCCGAAGCTGTCGCGGCAGCGACTGGCGAGATGAAAGCCACGCAGGATGATCAGACCATACAGGCAGAGCACCAGGACGACGCCGATGAAACCGAATTCCTCCGCCAGCACGGCAAAGATGAAATCGGTCTGGGGCTCGGGCAGGAACTCCAGGTGAGACTGACTACCCTGCGTCCAGCCCTTGCCGCCGAGGCCGCCCGATCCCACGGCGATCTTGGATTGAATGATGTTCCAGCCGGCGCCCAACGGATCACGTTCCGGATCCAGAAAAGTCAGGACCCGATTCCGCTGATAGTCGTGCATGGCATACCAGAGTACCGGCAGCGCGGCCAGAGCGAGCCCGCCGAGCCCGACGATCACACGCCAGCGCAGACCCGCGAGAAAGAGGATGCACAGGCCGCTCAGACCCACCAGGATCGAGGTGCCGAGATCAGGCTGGCTCTGGATCAGGGCCACGGGCACGGCAATCAGGGCCAGACAGATCAGCAGATCAGCGGTCGAGGGCGGCAGAGGACGCTGCGCCAGCAGCGCCGCGACCATCACCGGCAGCGCCAGCTTCATGGCCTCGGAAGGCTGGAAACGAATCACGCCAAGATCCAGCCAGCGCTGAGCGCCCTCCCCGACTCCGATGACGGCCACCGCAATCAGCAAACCAACCGCCGCTGCGTAGACCCACGGTGCCCACTGGCGCAGCAGGTTGGGGGGCAGCTGAGCGAGCACCACCATGGCAACGATCCCGACGCCAAGGCGAACGACCTGTCGCCAGACCGTGCCCATATCGTTCTCCGTCGCGCTGTATAGCACGAGCAGACCAATGCCCATCAGCGCCACCAGAAGCAGGAGCATCCACGGATCCAGCCGAAGGGCGGACCACAGGCCTCGACGATCAAGCGGCAGCGTGTTCAATAGCCCAACGCCTGTGCTCTGGCAATCAGCTCGGCGGCCACGGGGGCGGCGACGCTTGCCCCACCACCGCCGTGCTCGACCACAACACTGAGCGCGATCGTCGGCGCGTCGAGCGGCGCAAAACCAATGAACAGCGCATGATTGCGCAGATGAACCGGCAGCTCGTCCTGCTCCCGCTGATCGGCATCCTCGATATCGTCGGAGCGGCCGAAGACCTGGGCCGTGCCGGTCTTTCCGGCGATTCGGGTCTCGACCAGATCGGCAACGCCTCGCGCGGTACCGGTCGGCCCGTGCGTGACCGCCGCCATGCCCAGAAACACCGCCTCCCAGATCCAGTCATCATGAGCGACCATCCGAACCTGCTCACCCGGCCCGACCAGCGAGGGCGCAGCGGTCCAGCCTCGGCCTGCCAGAGCAGCAGTTGCGTGGGCGAGCTGAAGCGGGGTCACGACGGTAAATCCCTGGCCGATGCCGGTAATCACCGTCTCACCCGGATACCAGGGTTGGCCAAAGCGAGCCCGTTTCCAGGATCGGGTGGGTAGAACACCCTGCCCCTCACCCGGCAGATCCAGACCGGTTTCTCGCCCGAAGCCGAACAGGGCCAGCTCGCGGGAGATGCGATCGATCCCGAGCTCCACCGCCAGCTGGTAGAAGTACACGTTCGCCGACTCGGCCAGGGCGAGCTCGAGATCGACCCAGCCATGGCCCTCACGGCGCCAGTCGCGATACTCCCGATCATGCCCGGGCAGCCGATACGATCCCGAGGAAAAGATCCGCGTCTCCGGCGTGATCAGCCCGTACTCCAGGCCCGCCAGGGCCAGAAAGGGTTTGATCGTGCTGCCCGGTTCATAGCCTCCGAACAGGAACCGATTGAACAGCGGCCGGCTCGGATTGCCGAGCAGGGCGTTGTAGTCTTCCTGGGCAATGCCGTGGACGAAGGCATTGGGGTCGAACCCCGGATGAGAGACCAGGGCCAGGGACTCCCCCGTATCGATATCGAGCATCACGATCGCTCCGGCCTGATCGCCCAGAATCTCGATCGCCGAGCGCTGCAGCTCGATATCGATGGTCAGAGTCAGATCCTTCCCGGGCTGTGGCGGGCGGCGCTCCAGCAATCGCAGGACCCGTCCCTGGGCATTGGTCTCGACTCGCTCCAGCCCGGGGTAACCGTGCAGCCGGGCCTCGAAGTGGCGCTCGATGCCGGTTTTTCCGACATGCGTGGCGGCCCGATAGCGATCGGGGTCCAGGCGCTCGAGATCGCGCTGGTCGATGCGGCCGACATAGCCGACGACGTGGGCCAGGGCGTCTCCGTAGGGATAATGCCGCTGAAGATAAGGCTCGATCTCGACCCCGTCGATATGGTGGCGCTCGATGGCCAGCCGGGCCACTTCATCTTCGCTCAAGCTGGATTTGAGAATCACCGACTCGAATGGCCGCGAGCGACGGCGCTGGACCTCGAAGCGTTCCCGCTCGCTCTCGCTGATCGGAATCAGGGTCGAGAGTTGATCGATCGTTTCACTCAGACCGCGGGTGCGCTCGGGCACGACCACCAGCCGGTAGGCCGGGCGATTCTCGGCCAGGACGCGGCCCTGTCGATCGAGAATCAGGCCACGATTGGGCGGCAGAGCACGCAGGCGGATGCGGTTTTCATCGGCACGTGCCGCGTACTGTTCATGCGCACCGAGTTGAAGATAGGCAAATCGCCCACCCAGGGCGAAGAGCGCCATCACCACGACAACGATCAGAAACTGGAATCGATTCTGGGTCAGTCGTTGCTCGCTGGCCTCGTCGCGGAGTCTGCGGGTGCTCGATTTCGCCATCAGGACGCCATCTCAATGAGAGTGCGCCCGCGCTCGTCGGCGCAGGGCATCGAGCAGGAGAAACAGCCAGGGCCAGACCAGGACACCCATGACCGGCGCCAGCCACCACTGCCAGGCCGGCCACGCATTGCCCTGAAGCGCGATGATCCACAAATGAATCACGCGGTCGTTGAGCAGCAGCACCAGGACCGCTGTTGCCTGCTGCCAGGGCGGGAAGAACCGGATGCGGGCCCGGAAGCGCTCCAGCAGGAAGACCAGGATCACCAGGCCGAGCGCATGCTGACCGAGCAAGGTGCCGGTCATGACATCGAGCAACAAACCCAGCGCGAAGCCATGGCCCAGATGGCGCAGGCGCCCGCCCTCCAGGTTCCAGTAGATGACGATCAATGCAATCCAGTAGGGCCGCAGCAGATCGAGCGCGGCCGGCAGGGGCATGATCGTCAGCGCCAGGCCGAGGGCCAGGCTGATGGCCAGGACGCCCTGTCCCCCGTCGCGAGCGCTCATGACCCGTCCTCTTCGGCCTGCAGCTGGGTAGTCTCTGCAGCCGGGACCTCCTCGGTCTCGATTCGCTCCTCGGCCGCGAATTCAGTCACCACCAGCAGGTGCCGTGCTCCCTGCATACGAGCCCGAAGCTCGGCACGAGCCCGAGCGAAGGCCTCGCCGGGTACCCGTGTCACCTCAACCACATCGGCGACCGGCAAGCCCGGCTGGAACCGGCCACCCAGGCCCGAGCTGATCAGGACATCGCCCACCTCGATATCGGCATTCATGGGCAGATCGGTCAATCGAAGCTCACCGCTCCGACCGCTGCCGTAGGCAATCGTGCGCAACCGCGAGCGTTCGACCTTGACCGGCAGCGCGTGATCCGGATCCGACAGCAGGATGACCGAGGCCGAGTGCATCAGCACCTCGTCGACCTGACCGACCAGGCCGTTGGAATCCAGAACCGGTTGACCGACGCGCAGGCCCTCGCTGGCGCCACGATTGACCAACAGGCGATGGGAATAGGGGTTGAGATCGAGTTGGCGCAGTTCGACGGTCTGGAAATCACGATCGATCGTCGCGCTGGCATCGAGCAGACCGCGCAGACGATCGTTCTCGCGTTCGATTTCATCGAGGATGAGCAAGCGCGCACGACTACGGTTCAGATCCAGCGCCAGCGCGTCTCTCTCGGCAAGCAGCGCGCTGCGGTCGGCCCAACGATCAGACAGGGTCCCGGCCAGCCTGAACGGCGCTTCGACAGCCAACCAGAGCGGCTCGGCCACCAGTGTGGATGCACTCCGCACCCGTTCAACCCACTGACCGCGGAAATCGAAAGTCATCAGTACCATGCACAGCACGATGTAGAACATCAGTCGGGCGATGCGGCTGCTGAAATCTGCGGCCAGGCCGCCTGGCAGGGATGAATTTCTGTGGCTCACCGTGCCGGCCGGGGCGGGTAGAGATGGGCGGAAGTGTTCATTCCAGACCCTGGATATTCAGGGTGATCAGGTCAGCGCCCGGTTCAGCCCGAGAAGAAGAAGTCACCGCGATTTTCATCCATCATCTCCAGGGCTCGACCGCCGCCGCGAGCAACGCAGGTCAAGGGGTCGTCGGCGATGATCACCGGAAGGCCTGTTTCTTCCATCAACAGCTTGTCCAGGCCTCGAAGCAATGCACCACCTCCGGTCAGGACAATTCCGGTCTCGGCCACATCGGCGCAAAGCTCCGGAGGCGTTTGTTCCAGCGCGGTCTTGACCGCGCCGACGATCGAACTGAGCGCTTCGGACAGGGCCTCGAGCACTTCATTGTTGTTCAGAGTAATCATTTTCGGCACGCCTTCGGCAAGATTCCGGCCGGAAATCTGGATCTCCGAGACCGACTCCTGCGGAAACGCGCAGCCGATCTGCATCTTGATCCGCTCGGCCGTGGATTCACCGATCAGGGTGCCATAGGAGCGGCGAACATAATTGATGATGGCCTCGTCGAAATGGTCACCACCGACCCGAACCGAATTGGAATAGACGATCCCGTTGAGTGACAGCACGGCGACCTCGGTCGTGCCGCCGCCGATATCGAGCACCATGGAGCCGCGCGCCTCGTGAATCGGAATGCCGGCGCCGATCGCCGCGGCCATCGGTTCTTCTATCAGGAATACTTCACGCGCGCCCGCGCCTTCGGCCGATTCCTTGATCGCACGGCGCTCGACCTGGGTCGAAGAACAGGGCACGCAGACCAGCACGCGCGGGCTCGGACGCAGGAAACGCGACGAATGCACTTTCTTGATGAAGTGCTGGAGCATCTGCTCGGTCATGTTGAAGTCGGCAATCACGCCATCCTTCAGCGGTCGGGTGGTGCGAATGTTGCCCGGCGTCCTTCCGAGCATCTGCTTGGCTTCGGCCCCGACAGCGGCCACTTCCTGCGGCCCACCCGGCCCTCGCTGCATACGAACGGCAACCACAGAGGGTTCGTTCAGCACGATGTCCTGACCGCGAACGAAGATCAAGGTATTGGCCGTGCCCAGATCGATGGACAGGTCATTGGAAAAAAGGCCGCGTAAACGCTTGAACATAGGAGTTTTCGAAAAGCGGCGTGGGCCGCCGTGGAGAGAGACCGACTAATGTAGCAACGCAAACTGAAAGCGGCAACAGCTATTTGGGCAAGATTCCGTTAAGCGGCCTCCCAATCGGTCCGAAGCATGCCGGTTTTCAATCGAAGCGAGTCCGATCAGAGCCAGGGCAGCCCCGGCCCGATTCGATACAATGCCCACTCCCAGTCTCTCAACTCTCAAGGATTCTTCATGTCCGTGCTGATTTGCGGCTCGCTTGCCTACGACAACATCATGGTCTTTCCGGAACGCTTCAAGGACCATATCCTGCCTGACAAGACCCACATGCTGAATGTGGCATTTCTTGTCCCCGAGCTGCACCGCAATTTCGGCGGCTGCGCGGGCAATATCGCCTACAGCCTGAAGAAGCTGGGCGGTGAACCGGTGCCGGTCGCCTCCGTCGGAGCCGATTTCGATGACTATGCTCGTCATCTGGACCAGCTGGGAATCCGGCAGGATTTCGTTCGCGTCTGCGACCAGCTCTGGACCGCCCAGGCCTATATCACTACCGATATCGACGACAACCAGATCACCGCCTTCCATCCCGGCGCGATGAACGAGAATCACCGCCAGACCTTCGATGCAGACAGTGGTGCGGCATTCGGCATCGTGGCGCCGGATGGCAAGCTTGCCATGCAGCGCCATTGCCAGCAGTTCTCCGATGCCGGCATCCCCTTCATTTTCGACCCCGGCCAGGGCCTGCCGATGTTCTCGGGCGAAGAGCTGGAGGAAATGATCAGCCGGGCGAACTGGCTGGCCGTCAATTCCTATGAGTGGGAGATGCTCAAGAAAAAAACGGGGCTCGACGAGTCGAGCGTCACCGCGCGCCTGGATGGGGGAATGATCATCACCCACGGCGGCGATGGATCCGAACTGCACTCCCGGGGCGAGGTCGTGCGCATTCCGGCGGTGACTCCGGAAAAGATCGTCGACCCCACTGGCTGTGGCGATGCATTTCGGGCCGGTCTGCTGTTCGGACTGGAACGAGACTGGGATCCCGCCGACGCCTGTCGTCTGGGGTCACTGCTGGGATCACTCAAGATTGCCCATGCCGGGCCCCAGCATGATGAATTCGGCCTGGAAGCGTTCGGCCAGGCTGCCCCGGCTGCAATC
>Ga0102938_10001799_pt1 | contig 16225 bp, 14 predicted proteins | sample SalPonR2_B_D2_MG_FD_84516 | JGI IMG/M metagenome (GOLD analysis project Ga0102938, IMG submission 84516) | Salt pond soil microbial communities from South San Francisco under conditions of wetland restoration - Salt Pond MetaG R2_B_D2_MG | ecosystem: Environmental > Aquatic > Marine >...
ACGTGGTGACCTGCGATCCGCTGGACGGCTCCTCCAACATCGATGCCAACGTCAGCATCGGGACGATCTTCGGGGTGTTCCGACAGCACGACGGTGCGGCCCCCACCACCGCGGACTGGCTGCGGCCCGGCCGCGACCTGGTCGCGGCGGGCTACCTGCTGTACTCGACCTCGACGATGCTGGTCTACAGCACCGGCGACGGCGTCCACGCCTTCACCCTCGATCCGGAGGCGGGCGAGTTCCTGCTCACGTGGTCGGATCTGGAGTTCCCCCCCGACCCGAGCTACTACAGCTTCAACCTGGCCGCGTCCGCCCACTGGGAACGGGGCGTGGAGCGGTTCGTGCACTGGGCCAACCGCGACGACACGCCCACCATGTCGCAGCGCTACATCGGTTCCGCGGTGTCGGACTTCCACCGCAACCTGCTGCATGGCGGCATCTTCGCCTACCCCGGGACCAACGACGAGCCGGCCGGGAAGCTGCGGCTGCTCTACGAGGGGGCACCTCTGGCCTTCCTCGCCGAGCAGGCCGGTGGACGGGGCTCCGACGGCCGGACCTCACTGCTCGATCTCCAGCCCGGGGACATCCATCAGCGCACGCCGGTGTTCGTTGGCGCCTTGGAGCTGGTGGAGCAGCTCGAGGAGTTCGTGTCGGCACTGCCCGACGACGCGTGATGACCTGACCCGGCCGGGTGTCGGGTGTGCATCCGAGCGTCCGGGTCCGAGAACGCGGGACCCGTCCGGACGCCGCCGGTGGCCGCCGGTGCACGCGTCCTGACCGGATGGGGACCGGCCTCCAGCGCCCGTGCCCCGCTGCCGATGCAGTGGGCGGGACCCGACCAGCCTGCCGTTGCCGACCGTGAGGCCATCGTGACCGCTGCGCTGCATGCCGCCGTCGAAGCCTTCGTCGCCACCGTGTCCACGGACCTGGCCAGCGCTGGTCTCGCGGCTGATGGCGCTCGCACCGATGCGGCCGCAGAGGCGGTCGCGCTCACCGCCGCGTTCATCGACGCGGACGTGCGTCATACCGACAGCGAGGTGGCCGCCTTCGTCGCGGTCGCCGGGTCGCGGGTCGGGCCGCCCCTGCAGGACGCCAGCCTCGACGATGTCCGTCGCAGCGGCATGCTGACAGGCGCACGTGCTCGTCTGGGCCGCAGCTCCGAGCTCGTCCGGCAGCTGCTGGCAGCCGATCGCCAGGACGACGGCGACCGGGTGTGGCGCTACCTGCAGGCCGCGGTGGCACTCGGCCACGCCGTCGCGGCGGTCGACCTCGAACCGTCGCAGGTCGAGCTGGACGCCGTGGCACGGTTCCGGCAGTCACTGCTGACCGCGATCCACGATGCCGGGGTCACCACCCCGCACGAGCGCCGGCCCGATGGTGGCTTCTTCAGCCCGCCGACGACCCCCGGGCCGCCCACCCCCGAGTCGCGCGCCTCCTCCGGCACCTCGGTGCCCCCACCACCTGCGCCGTCACGGCGCGGGCTCGCGCCACGGACGGACGGTGACCACCGGCGCTCGCGGGCGCGGGGGCCCGTCGCCCGCGACGACGCGGCTGCGACGGCGACGATGCTCGCCGACCCTGCCGGCGGGCGTGGCGTCGGGTCCGACACCTCACCGCCGCCGGAGCCGCTCGCCGAGGTCCTCGCCGAGCTCGACGCGCTGATCGGGCTCGACCCGGTCAAGGCCGAGGTGCAGCTGGTCGCCGACCTACTGACGGTCCAGCGCCTGCGCGAGGCGCGGGGTCTCCAGACGGTCGCAACCTCCCGGCACCTGGTGTTCACCGGCAACCCGGGGACCGGCAAGACCACGGTCGCCCGGCTGGTCGGGCGGATCTACGCGAGCCTGGGCGCGGTCGCCAGCGGCCACGTCGTCGAGACCGACCGCGCGGGTCTGGTCGCCGGCTTCGTCGGCCAGACCGCGACCAGGGTCACCGAGGTGGTGACCTCCGCGCTGGACGGCGTGCTGCTGATCGACGAGGCCTACGCGCTGACCCGTGCCCACGGCGCGTCGGGGGCCGGCGGCGGCGACTTCGGCCAGGAGGCCGTCGACACGCTGGTCAAGCTGATGGAGGACCATCGTGATCGCCTCGTGGTGATCGTCGCCGGCTACCCGGACGAGATGGCCGGCTTCATCGCCTCGAATCCCGGGCTGTCCTCCCGGTTCCCCCGCACGATCCACTTCCCGGACTACACCACGACCGAACTGCTGTCGATCGCCGCGCACCAGGCTCAGCAGGCCGGCTACCGCTTCACCGCCGACGGCCTGTCGGCGCTGGGGCGGCACCTGGACACGACCGAGCGTGGTCGTGGCTTCGGCAACGGCCGCACCGTCCGCAACCTGTTCGAGGCGACCCTGGCGACCCACGCCCAGCGCGTCGTGCGTGCCGTGGACCCCGGGGACGCACTGCTGACCGAACTCATCGCCGAGGACGTCGAGGCGGCCGTGGCCCGGTCACGCTGAGGCCGGGTACGCCGGGCCGGGTACGCCGGGCCGGGTACCCAGCCGACAGCTCATTGCGGCTCGTAGGGCGTGACGTGGACCTGCCCGTCGTCGTCGATCGTGACGAGGACCCGGCGGTGATGCACCGAGCGGACCGCCTCGCCGATCAGGTGGGGATCGACGTCGAGATGTGGGGTGTCGAGCCGGTGGAGGCTCCGGACCCGCGCTCCGGTCTCGGTCGCGACGGCGGTCGCCAGGCTGTGTCCGTCCGGGCTGACCAGCAGCACCTCGCGCACGTGCTCGAGTTCGGGTGTCAGCGGCGCGAGCGACCGATCCTCGCGCTGCACCGCCAGGTGGTAACCCGACAGGGTGCCAGCGGTCACCACGAGGCCGATCGCCACGCGCAACTGGGTGAGCACGGCGAGCTCGAGGTCGCCCTGGAGCAGGTCACGGAGCAGGACGAAGGCGATCACGGCGAGGCTGATGACCGCGGTCAGACCCGTCGCGCCGAACAGCAGCACGAGGTAGACGCGCCGGCTCGGGGAGCCGACCTCTGCAGCAGGAGCGGCCCGCACGTACCGCTGCACGCGGTACCAGAAGTGCCACCACACCGGGGCGCCGACCAGCAGCAGGGTCAGCGCCAGAAGCAGGAGCTCACGCGCGGAGAGGCCGGTGCCAGCGGTGGCGCCGGAGACCAGCGTCTCCAGCGCCGCGGCGACGGTGATGGTCACGCCGCCGGCGGCGGTGACCAGCCCGACCCCGGCCGCGAGGTGGTCGTAAGCCCGCTCGGGCTCCGTGCGTGTGCCGCTGTCGAGGGTGTCCAGGGCGTGCCGGTGCAGCCACCACGCGCCCAGCCCGACCGTGGCCGCGGCGAGCGCCGGGACCAGCGCCGTGAAGTGCGTTGCCGCGGTGGCCGCCTCGGGGTCACCGAGCCACCAGGTCAGGGTCGTCCACAGGCCGTACCCGGCCGCGGTCACGGCGGTGGCCAGGCCACCCAGCACCCCGATCAGCAGCACGTAGGCCAGCCATAGGGTGTCCGCCGGTCCGTGGCGAGCCTGCCGCCACCAGTACCACGACCACACCGGCGCACCGATGACGACCAGCACCGCGCTGTGTCCGAGCAGCTCCGCGTCACGGGTCAGCAGCGCTGCCGGCACCGCGACGTCGTAGAGCGCCTCGAGGCCGACCTGCAGCAGACCGCCCAGCCCGATCGCCGAGGTCACCAGGCCGATGGCCGATCCGGCGATCATGGTCAGCCGGGACAGCTCACTGGTCGGGGCCAGCGTCGGGTGCCGCGACAGCCACACGTGTGCGCTCCACACCACCAGTGCCACCAGCGCCACCGCCGCCGGCTCCGCGGTGAGGTCACCGATCCCGACGAGCAGGTCACCGAACCACACGGCGTTGACCACCGCGACGAGCAGGCTCCCCACGGTGGCCAGCACCACGTACAGCGCCCAGGCCGGTGTGCCCCGCTCGCTGGCGTCCGCCCGAAGCCCCCGACGCACGGCCCGCCACAGCAGCAGCCCCGCGGGCACGAACACGGCCGTCAACGCGACACCGAGCGCCAGTTCGTCGGTGCGCTCGCCGACGATCAGGTCCTGCGGCAGCGTTGCCAGCAGCAGCCGCGACAGGCCGACAGCGACCGCCACGACACTGATGAGCAACCCGCCGTACAGCACGACGCGACGCAGCGACTGGGGGTCGTCGCCGCCGGGGCCGATGCCGGGCCGCAGCGCCCGCACCACCCAGACGATCAGTGCCACCAGGACCGCCAGCTGCAGCAGGCCGAACAGCCAAGCCATCATCGTCCTCACCTCCCGCAGGCACCGACGGGCCGGAACGCACCCGCACGACGCCGTGCTCGAGTGCCACGTCTTGCGAGGCCGTCCGGCGACCCGCAGCGCCGGGCAGCCAGCCCGGTGCTGCCACGACACGGGCGGTGCCCGCCCCGGGACCGGCGGCGACGGAGCGGCGCCACCGGCGTCGCGCGCCACTGGAACGGTCTCCACCGTCAACGTGCGCCCACGCACAGCCTGACCGCAAGAGGCGGAGGGCCCGTGCGAGCGCAGGATCCGTGCCGTGCGCGATCATCCGGGCCGGCCACTCCCGCTGCCGGACGTGGCGGCCGTTCCGAGCGGTGTGCGGCGGTACGGGACCCGGTCGGTCAGGGGTCAGGGAGCTCGCGTGGGATCTGCAGGGCCGCGAGGCGGCAGGAGTCGAACTCCAGAGCGCTCCACGGCCCCGGTAGCTCCAGCTCCGCCAGCGCGCCGGTGGGGAAGCCGCGGGCGAGGAGCTCCAGTGCCGCCGTCTCGCCCGTGGGTGCCAGCTGGTGGACGAGCGCCTCGAGGCCGGGGTTGTGCCCGATCACCAGCACGCCCGCAACGTCGTCGCCGACCGATCGGCACCGCTCCAGCCAGCTCTGCCCACCCGCCCCGTACAGCTCGGCGTCGACCGTGACCTGCACGTGCTCGGGCAGGGCGGCCCGGACGCCTTCCAGCGTGGCCACGGTGCGCGCTGCCGAGGAGCACAGCACCACCTCGATGGCGGGGGCTCGTTCCTCCAGCGCCCGGCGCAGGCGGGGGAGCGCGTCGTGGCCGCGGCCCGACAACGGCCGCTCGTGGTCCGAGAGGCCGCTGTGCTTCCAGGAGGACTTCGCGTGCCGTAGGACGAACAGCCGCCGGTCGTCCATAGCAGCTCCGATGGCCGTCGGTGCCGACCGACCGTCCGTGGCCGGCCAGCACACGGCGGACGTGACCGTGGGTGGTGATGGTGGTCGCTCCGGGCCCCGGGACCACGCTGCCGGGCCCCGGGACCACGCTGCTGGGCCGGGCCGACCGTCCCGCGGCCGAAGATCGCAACGTATCGACCAGGCCGCAGCCCGTTCGTTGCGATCCACCGGTGCTCACCACAACCGGCCGGCGACCTCGGACCACAGCTGCTCGTAGGCGTCAGTGGCCGGGGAGCGGGGGGCGAAGGCACGCACCGGGGCACGCTCCGGTCCCATGCGCTCGACACCGGTCGTGTTGGGGATCGCGGTCTGCAGCACGTCGTCGCGGCGGCGGAGCTCCTCGGCCGTCTCGCGCTGCAGCCGCTTGCGCCGGTCCAGCATCGACAGGTGCGCCACCAGCGCGGGACGTCGCGACCGCCCGGCCACGACCTCCTCGAGCTGGCTCAGGGTCAGCACTGCGAGGGTCGTCGGGACCACGGGAACCACCACCAGATCGGTGGCTCGGAACGCGCTCTCGATGCCGATCGACGCCCCCGGAGGACAGTCGAGCACCACCAGGTCGTAGGCCATCGCCAACGGTGAGAGCAGCGTCCCGATCCGACGCCGAGGTTTCCCGGCAGCGTCGAGGTGGCGATCCAGGAACCTGAGGGAGAGGTCCGAGGGCACCACGTGCAGACCTGGCACCGAGGTGGCACGCACGTGCGGGGCGAGCTCCGCCTTCGGATCGACCAGGCCACGAACGCCGCCGCCGGAGAGGTGGTGCTCGGCACGCAGGAGGTAGGTCGCCGAGCCCTGCGGGTCGAGGTCCCACAGCAGCACCCTGACCCCCGCACGCGTCGCCTCGGCCGCGAGGTTGACGGCCGTGGCCGTCTTGCCAACACCACCCTTGATGCTGGCTGCAGCGATCACCTTCACCGCGACATCCGTTCGACGAGGTCCTCGAGCGTCTGGCGGGCCTTCTTCCGGTCGTAGGCGGCGAACCGGTCGTGGAAGTCCGCCCGCTCTTCGGCCTGCCGACGCTCGAGGTCGGCGATCAGCTGCTCGCCCGCCGCCACCGTGGTTGCCCCCGGCTCCTCGTTCTCGACGAGCTCGTGGAGCGCCCGCCGCAGGCGTTCGGCCTGGACCTCGGCGTCCTGGTGAGCGCCGAGGTTGTCCTGCAGTGCCTTCAGGTGGCCGATCATGGCCTTGCTGCGTTTGCGGCCGCCGAGGTGGCCGAAGCCCTCGAGGAGGTAGCGCAGACGTTTGCCATCCTTGCGCAGCTCATGGAGCTGACCCGCCGGGGAGGCGTCGTCGACCGTCCGTCCATCGACCAGCAGCTGCTGCTGGGCAGCCATGATCCGATCGCCGATCGCCCGGCCGAGCGGCCAGGCCGCGTGCCTGCCCCCGGCCACCTCGCCGTCGGGGAGGTCGAGCCAGGCCCGCCAGTCCGCTCGCAGATGTCGGGCGGTCCGTGAGCGCAGTGCCACCGCCACCTCGGTGCGCGCGACCGCCTGTTGTCCTGCCAGGTGGGCGAGCACGGGTTCCAGCGCGCGGGCCTGGGCGTCGTCGAGCAGCGAGGTCAGCCGTGGCCACCCGGCGACGTACACGTCCAGGTCCCGGGCAGGGGAGGTCACGGTGCCGAGCCAGCGGAAGGCCTCCCGTTGCGCGGACCGGACCTCCTTCGGCACGATGCCACGGCTCTGGGCGAGCAGGGAGCGGGTCTGCCGCACGCTGATCCGCAGCCCGTGCAGGAACTCGTCGTCGAGGTGGTCGGCGGCACCATCCCAGTTGGCGTCCAGTGCGTCCGCGAAGCTACGGAGCACCTTCCTGACCCCGATGAGGGAGGGCTCGTCTCGCTCCAGTGCCGGTCGCCGTGGCCCGCGCCATCCGGCCCGGTCGAGCCCGATGGCCACGGCCGCGCGCTCGAGCGCGTCACCTGCCATCCGCCCGGGTGGTCCACCCTGCTCAGTGCGCAACGCGGCGGTGAGGTCTTCCTGGAGACGGTGGGCGGCTGCGGCGCGACCGGGCAACTCCTCCACCTCGACGGTCCATGCGGGCAGGGGATCCCGGGCCAAGCTCCTGCTCCGGTCGCCGAGCGACCGCGGCGACACGGGCCCGGTGGCGAGGTCGGTGTCCAGGTGCACGATCGCCTGAGGGATCCCGTCGTCGTCGGTGGCCGTCCCACTGGAGCGCACCGAGTGCAGGGCAGCCTGGGCCAGGACCGCCCGGTCGCCGGCCGTGCGCTGCAACCGGGCTCGCAGGGGCCCGGCCGGCAGGCTCGCGAGCGACAGTGGGCGCGACCGCGAGCTCTCCATCGGTGCCGACAGGAACAGCCGGGCGGGTGGACCATCGTTGCCGATCACCATCAGCGCGTGACCGGAACCGCTGGCGGTGGCGGTCGTACGTGCCTCGAGGCGCAGCCCAGCGGCATGCAGGCGGCCATCGAAGGTGTCGAAGCGCGTCCGATGCAGCGGCTCGGGCGGGGAGAGCACGATCCCGGCGCGCGCCAGTACCTCGATCACGGCACCGACGGGTCCACCCCCGCCGTCGAACACTACGCTCGGCATCGTTCACCACTTCCCTGTAGCCCGGAGGACCTGCGTGCCGGTCGAGGTCGAGCGCGCTTTCGTGGCCGACGACGTCCCCGATCCCGCGCTGCTCGGTCCCGGGGTCCAGCTGCGGCAAGGCTATGTCGCCAGCGAGGGGGAGGTCGAGGTGCGCCTGCGCATCCGGGAGCAGGACGCGGCACTGACGATCAAGGCGGGCCGTGGGATGGTCCGCACCGAGGTCGAGCTCCCGCTCCCTCCCGATGACGCCGAGGTGCTGTGGGAGCACACCGGGGGTGGGCGACTCGCCAAACAGCGCCACCGTGTCCGGGTCGGCGACCACATCGCCGAGGTGGACGTGTACGACGGTGCGCTCGCCGGCCTCTGCCGCGTCGAGGTGGAGTTCGCGTCACGGGAGGAGGCCAACGACTTCGAGCCACCGGCCTGGTTCGGCCGCGAGGTGACCGGCGACGATCGCTGGCGCAACGCGAGCCTCGCCCGTCATGGCCGACCCGAGGTGTCCTCGCCCGAGCGGGGTGGCGGTGGCGTGGCCGCCAGCGAGACCGAAGCCGGGTAGCGGTGTGCTGGCCGTATCGCAGGAGCGGACCGCGGCGTACGCTCTCTCGCTCGATGCAGCGCGCGCGGTCGGGACTGGACCTCGGAAGCATTAGGGGAGACAGAGGTGGACCGTCGCACCATCGGGTGGCTCCTGGTCGCGGGTCAGGTCGTGCTGCTCGTCGCGCTGGTGCTCCTGCCGATGGGGGAGTTGTGGCCGACGCCGTCATGGCTCGAGCGGACCGGACAGGCCATCGGTGTCCTGGGCGCGTTCTGGGCGCTCGTGGCGGGGCTCCGGCTCGGTGACCGTCTGACGCCGACCCCGGTGCCGCGTGATGGTGGCCAACTGCGCACCGACGGTCCCTACGCCCACGTGCGCCACCCGATCTACACCGGCGTGCTGCTGATCGTCGTCGGGATCACGGTGCGCTCGGGGAGTGGGCTCGTGCTCGCGTTGGCCGCGGTGACGGTGGCGTTCTTCCACGGCAAGGCCCGGTTCGAGGAGGGCCTGCTGGCAGAGCGATACCCGGAGTACCCCTGCTATGCCGCACGGACGCCGCGGTTCCTGCCCGCGCCGTGGCGCCGTGCCGTCAGCGACGAACGGTGACCCGCGAACGGCGAGGAGGCGGTTGGCACGCCGTGGATCCGGAGCCGTGAGCGCCATGGTGCAGCCACTGGGCGGCGGGCCACGTACCCTCAGGACCTCCGCTATCGCTTCGACGATGGCGCGACGATCACCTCCCGTGGAGCGACCGTTGGCGATGACCCAGACCCCGACCGAACAGGCCCCGCGTTCCGCCGCGGATCGGCTCGCTCGTCAGGTCCTGCGCATCGGGGATGCGGATCCCCAGGCGCTGCTGTCACTGAAGGGATCGATCTGGCTGTCGGCGATCCGGTGCATCATCATGTACGCGGTGCTGCCGGCCCTGGCGCCCGTCGTCGGGTGGATCGGGGTGTTGGCGCGCCCGTTGTCGATCGTGCTGGTGCTGTTGGCCACGGTGCTGTCGATCCACAGCCTGCGTCGGGTGTGGCTGGCCGACTGGGAGCACCGTTGGGCCTACACGGCGTTCATCGGCGTGGTGCTCGCGCTCCTGGCCGTCGTGCTCGTCGCGGATGTGCGGGCGCTCCTGGCCGCCTGATCGCGCGGCCTGAGCTCAGTCGCCCTGCAGTTCGCGTCCGCGTTCGATCACCGCTTGGCGGCGAGCCTCCACGGCGGCGGGGTCGACCAGCAGGTCGCGCCCGCGCTCCCGCTCGGCGTGCAACGCCTCCTCGAGGGGAACCCCGGAGAGCAGACGGTAGGTGGCCAGCAACTCGCTCACGATGACCGGGTCCGAGCTGATGAGTGCGGCCATCACCTGCTCCGTGGCGTCCGAGACCTGCTCGTGTGGCACCACGGTGTTGACCAGTCCCATCGCCACAGCCTCGCCGGCATCCACGAACCTGCCCGTGAGGCTCATCCCGAGCGCCTGCCGCAGACCGACGTAGCGCGGGAGCAGCACGCTCATCCCACCTGACGGGTGGATACCCACGCGGGCGTGCGTATCGGCGAACCGGGCCCGCTCTGAGGCGATCGCGAGATCACAGCACAGCACGAGCTCCAACCCGCCGGTGACCGCAGCCCCGTTGACCACGGCGATCGTGGGTGTGGTGAGCTCCTGCAGTGTGCGCCACGGATCGGCGTCCAGGCGGGTCACCTCGGCGAGGTCGAGCCGCCCACCGGCGATCTCGGCCAGATCGAGGCCGGCGCAGAAGGCGGGGTCGGTCCCGGTGAGCACGACAGCACGCACGGCCGGGTCGTCGTCGGCAGCCCGCAGCGCTGCGACGAGTGCGGCCATGGTCTCGAGATCGAGCGCGTTGCGCCGTTGCGGTGCGTCCAGCCGGAGGGTGACGTGGTGCTCGCTGCGGTCGATGACGAGACGCGGCATGGTGATCCTCTGCTCGGGGGACCGATGTCCCACCAGTCACGGGCTACCGTCCACGATCCTGCCAGACGACGGCGTGTGGGAGGGCATCGTCCACCGCTGGAAGGGAGGGGTATGGGGGCCTCGAGATCCGTGGCGGTGGTCGCGGTCCTACCGGTGCTGTGTCTGTGGTTGGCGGGCTGTTCCGGGATCACCGGCCTGGTCGACGGCGGCCCTGCACCCTCGGCGCTGGCTGATGCTTCGGCTGCCGATCGGCCTGAGGGCGTGCCGGCCGATGCGGAGCCGGCCATCGTGGACCGGGTGGTCGACGGTGACACGGTGCGGCTGATCGCTGCTCCCGGCGGCACCATCACTGAGGGCGGATCGATCCGCGTGCGGCTGCTCAACATCGATGCGCCGGAGGTGGCGCGGGATGGTCGCCCGGCGGAGTGCCTCGCGGACGGGGCGACCGACCGCCTGGCGGCCCTGTTGCCCGCCGACTCGTTGGTGTGGATCGCGGCGGACCGCGAGGAACGCGACCAGTACGATCGACCGCTGCGCGGGCTGTGGACCGACGGTGGGGTCTTCGTGAACGAACTGCTCGCAGAGGAGGGGCTGTCGGAGGCGGTGTTGTTCCCGCCCAACGACCGTTTCCACGCACAGGTCGTTGCGGCCGAGCGCCGTGCGGCGGCCGCGGGGGTCGGGATCCACGGCGAGGCTTGTCGCTGACCCGTGTCGCTGTCACGTTCGGCAGGCGGCCCGGCGTGGCGGTGTGGTCGCATCCTCCGTGGGGGGGACGGCACCGGCCGCGATCGGCAGGCGTTGCTCAGTCGCAGCGCTGCGGACGGGAGCCGACCGGAGCATCGACCTCACCGTCGGGGCCAGCGCCTCCAGGGCTGCCGTCGCCGTCCGAGCTGGGGCTGCCGTCCTCGTTGCCTGACGTGCTGCTGGCGTCCTCGACGGCGGTATCGCCCTCCAGCAGCCAGGTGAACAGCTCGTCCGCGGCCTGCTGGTCAGGGCGCAGGAGCCAGGCCTCGCCCGAGGTATCCGGTGTGCCAGGGACCGTGCGTGCCGCCAGTGGCTGTTGGAGCGTCTGCCGGTGGTCCATGACCAACTGTCGGATGCGGTTCAGGGTCAGCGAGTCGTCGACCTGCAGCGCCGCGGCGACGGCTTCGGCGAACTGCAGGGTGCGCACGGGGTTCGAGAAGACGCCGTTCTCGCGCGCTTGGTCCCGCATCTCGACCAGGAGCCGCTGCTGGCGGCTGATGCGTCCGAAGTCGTCGTCGAGGTGGCGGGCTCGCGCGAAGGCCAGCGCGTCAGCTCCGTCCAGCACCTGGCAGCCGGGTTGCAGGTCCAGGTGCGCACGCTGGTCGCGCATCGGCTCCTCGATGTAGAGCTCGATACCGCCGATCGCGTCGACGATCTCCAGGAACCCTCGGAAGTCGACCTTCACGGCATGGTCGATGGCCACGCCCGACCACCGCGAGACCGTCTGGACGACACAGCTCATTCCCCCGATCCCGGAGCTCTCGCCGATGCTGTAGGCAGCGTTGATGCGTCCGCTGGTGCCGTCGCATCTGGGGACGACGGTGTCCCGGGGGATGTTCACCATCCGTAGTGCATCGGCGCTCGCATCGATGTGGACGAGGGCGACCACCTCGGTGCGCTCTCCCCAGGCAGCACCGGTCCCGAGCTCCTGCTGCTCCTCTGCCGTGAGGACCTCACGGGTGTCGGAGCCGAGCAGGAGCATCGTGATCGGCTCGGCATCGAGGTCGATGTCGGCGTCGAGCTCGCCGGCCCGGTCGACCTGCTCCGTCCCCCGTCCTCCGTCGCCACCGGCTGGAGCCGCACTGCCCTCGTCCTCGCTGGTCCCCGAGGCACCACGAAGGCCCTCGACCTCGACCCGCGTCAGAGAGCGGTCGAGCGCGAACACGGCGCCCGACACGACCGCGATCGAGAAGGCGATGATCGCCGCGAGGCTGCCGATGACGCGCCAGCGCGGTCTGGATCGAGCCCGGTGGCGCGGACTCGAGGTCCAGATCGTGTCGTTGCTGGGCACGTAGCACTCTCTGTCGTCACGCACACGCCACCGGGGGTGGTCCACTGGCCTGGCTACTGGCAGCGCCGTTGCTCGGGCGGTCGGGCGCGAGCGGGGGCGGTAGGAGGTGTCGGCTCCAGGCTACGGGCTCCGCGGCACTGCAGGTCATCTGCCCAGGTGCGTTCGGACAGCGGTCAGCCGCTCGAGCCCGCACCACCGACCGTCACCGGGACATCAGCCAGGCGCTGTCGCAGGGCCGGGTCGATCACCATCATCCTCGAGGTGGCGCAGCGGTCGCTGCCTCGGACGATGGGCTACCTTGGCAGTCGTCGGAGGTCCTCCGACCCGTCCCCGTCGCCGGTCCTCGGCGACCCCTTCCTCCCCTGTTGGAGCCGCACCGTGTCCGTCGTGTCCGCGGAAGCTGCTCGCCGCCGGACCTTCGCGATCATCTCGCACCCGGATGCGGGCAAGACCACCCTCACCGAGAAGTTCCTGCTCTACGCGGGAGCGATCCAGCAGGCCGGGGCCGTCCAGAGCCGCAAGGCCGATCGGGCGACCACCTCCGACTGGCTGGAGCTCGAGCAGAAGCGCGGGATCTCGGTCACCTCGGCGGTGGCACGCTTCGAGCACGACGGCACCGTGCTGAACCTGCTGGACACCCCGGGCCACCGCGACTTCTCCGAGGACACCTACCGGGTGCTGTCCGGGGTGGATGCCGCCGTGATGGTCATCGACGCCGCCCGCGGGGTGGAGCCCCAGACCGAGAAGCTGTACGCCGTCTGCAAGGCGCGTGGCACGCCGATCATCACCTTCGTGAACAAGATGGATCGGCCGACCCCGGAGCCGCTCGAGATCCTCGACGACCTCGAGACCAAGCTCGGCATCGTCGGTCAACCCGTGACCTGGCCGATCAAGCCCGAAGGTCGCTTCCTCGGTGTCGTGGACCGGCGCGACCGGCACAGCTACCGCTTCGAGGCCAACACCCCCGGTGGTGCCCGCATCGCCCAGGAGGACGAGGGCGGGGTCGACGAGGTGGCCGAGGCCGTCCGTGAGGAGCTCGACCTGCTCGATGCGGTCGGTGCCGACCTCGACCTCGAGGCCTTCCTGGCGGCGGAGGCCACACCGGTGTTCTTCGGGTCGGCGCTGTCCAACTTCGGGGTCCGGCTGCTGCTGGACGCGGTGGTCGCCTACGCTCCACCGCCGACGGCCCGCCCTGATGTCACCGAGCAGCTGCACCCCGTGGACGGCCCCTTCAGCGGCCTGGTCTTCAAGGTGCAGGCGAACCTGGACCCGCGGCACCGCGACCGGTTGGCGTTCGTTCGGGTGTGCTCTGGCCGCTTCGAGCGCGGTGCCACGCTGATCAACGCCCGCACGGGGCGCAAGACGGTCGCGAAGTACGCACACGCGGTCTTCGGCCGCGACCGTGAGACCGTCGACGAGGCCTTCCCCGGCGACGTGATCGGGCTGGTCAACGCCACGGACCTTCGTGCGGGCGACACCCTGCATGCCGAGAGAACCGAGGTGGCGTTCCCGCCGCTGCCCACCTTCACGCCTGAGCACTTCGCCACCGCTCACCCGGCGGACCGCAGCCGCATCAAGCAGTTCCGCCGTGGTGTGCAGCAGCTCGACGAGGAAGGTGTCGTCCAGGTGCTGCGGCACGCCGACCTCGGTGATCAGGCACCGATCTGGGCTGCGGTCGGCCAGCTGCAGTTCGAGGTCGCCACCTGGCGTATGGAGCACGAGTTCGGCTCGCCCGTGCGGCTCGAGGGCACCCGCTTCGAGGTGGCACGGGCCACCGACGACCAGGGTGCGGTCGCGCTCGAGGGCATGCGCGACGTGGACGTCTACCGGCGCGAGAACGGGGCACCGCTCGCGCTGTTCCGCAGCCGCTACGTGGCGGAACGGATCGGGCGCGATCATCCCGACCTCGCCCTCGACACCCTGATCCTGAGTTGAGCGTGTTCACCTCGCTGCTCCCCGACCCACGTCCGCCACGTGCCACCACCCGGTTCTCCGGGTGGCGGATCGTCGCGGTCGCCGCCATCGCGCTCGGCATGACGGGACCGGGCCAGACGGTGGGGGTGAGCGTCTTCGTCGATCCGATGATCGAGACACTGGCGCTCAGCCGCTCCCAGGTCTCCACCGCGTACCTCATCGGGACCCTGACCGGGGCCTTCGCCCTGCCGACGGCGGGTCGGTTCCTCGATGCCCGCGGGACCCGGCTGACGATGGCGATCGTCGGGGGGGTGTTCGGTGCGGTCCTGATGGCGATGGCCGGGGTCGTGGGCATCGTCACACTCACGCTCGGCTTCGCCGGCATCCGGATGTTCGGGCAGGGTGCGCTCGGGCTCACCGCGACCACCGCGCCGGCGCCCTGGTTCGACCGGCGCCGTGGTTTCGCGATCGGGGTCACCACCGCGGTGGGCTCGGCCGTGCTGTCGCTGTTCCCTCTCGCTGCGGCTGCCATCATCCCGGTGATCGGCTGGCGGGCGGCATGGATCGCCACGGGGCTGGTGATCTGGCTGGTGGTCGTCCCGCTGGCGGTGCGCGTGATGATCGACCGGCCGCACGACGTCGGGCAGGAGCCGGACGGTGCTGCACCCCGTGACGACGCCGAAGAGGTCGCCCGCGCCGCTGCAGCTGCCTCCTACACCCGGGCACAGGCACTCAGGACCCCGATGTTCTGGGCGGTCGCCGGGGCGACGGCGGCGACCGGGATGATCGGGACCGGGCTGGCCTTCCACCAGATCGATCTGCTCGGTGAGCAAGGGTTGACGCCGGTGCAGGCTGCCGCGAACTTCCTGCCCCAGACCATCGCCTCGCTCCTGGCGACGCTGGCGGTCGGGTCCATGGTCGATCGGTTCGCCGCACGCTGGGTCCTGACGACCTCGATGCTGCTGCTGATGGGAGCGATGCTCGGTGTCGTGCTGGTGGCTCCCGGCTGGACCGCGATCGCCTACGGCGTGACGGTCGGCGCCGCGGGGGCCTCGGCACGGGCGTTGGAGGCGGCCTCCTTCCCGAAGCTCTACGGACTCGCGCACATCGGATCGGTCCGCGGGGTCGTCACCGCCATCAGCGTCGGTTCGACCGCGTTCGGGCCACTGGCCCTGGCGCTGGGTCGCGATCTGACCGGCTCCTACGAACTCGTGCTGCGGCTGCTGCTGGTGTTCCCGGCCGCCGTGATCGTGTTGGGGCTGTTCGCCCCGACACCGACCCGCGGGCGTCGCGCAGCGACCCACTGACCTCGCCGCCGGTCCGCTCAGGCTCAGTCGTGCTGGCTGCGGCAACGGGCGCACCGTCCGGTCACCGTCAGCTCGACCGCTTCGACCGCGAACCCGTGCCCGGTATCGAGGTGCTCGCGGACCTCGGCCACCAGCGAGCCGATGTGGTGATCGACGCCACCGCAACTGGTGCAGACCAGGTGGAAGTGCTCGTCGGGATGGGCGAGCTCCCAACGGGCGGCGTCGGCGTCGCCGATCCGGCTGGAGCGGGCCAGGCCGAGCTGCTCGAGCAGATCGAGACTCCGGTAGACCGACGCCAGGTCCAGATCGTGGCCCAGCGCCTCGGCGGCGCTGGCGACCTGCTCGACGGTCAGGTGACCGTCCGCGCTACGCAGGACCTCCCAGACCGCACGGCGCGGTCGTGTGACCCGCAAGCCCCGGGCCCGCAGGAGTTGCTCGAGATCGGCCTCCGCCACGGTGTCCACGTCAGGAGCGTAGGGGCTGCTGGCGGCACGGTCCGGCCGGGTGGCCGCCAGCGCCTCGTGCTGCTGCGCGGTCAGCGCGTCGTAGGCGGGGGCGATGACCCGGGCGGCGTGCCCGGGCACCACCACCTGGGGCGCGATGGCGTGCAGCTCGACCCTCTCAGGCCCGGTCGATCCACCGGTCCGCGACCCGTCGGCGGCGTTCGAGCTGGGCCAGACTGGCCTCGCCGATCGCGCCGATGCCCACCTCCTGGTTGAGCCGGGCGTTGACGACCTCGGGGGTGAGTCCCGTCAGGTGGGTGAGCATCCGGACACGGTCGGTGTTGTCCTGCCG